>Ga0256407_10000031_pt1 | contig 328803 bp, 240 predicted proteins | sample RumenRJG_04DNA_FD_193489 | JGI IMG/M metagenome (GOLD analysis project Ga0256407, IMG submission 193489) | Bovine rumen microbial communities from Lethbridge, Alberta, Canada - RJG_04 | ecosystem: Host-associated > Mammals > Digestive system > Stomach > Rumen | place: Canada: Alberta... | reverse complement strand
TCGTTTTCATTTGATAAACTCCTTTATTTCTACTTCAATTTATTTTTTTAATGCTTTTTTTACTTTTGCGACATCTTCAAGCACATTTACGTCTTGAAGATCTTTACTTGATATAATAACTTTTATTTTTTTACCCTGTTCCAATGCTCTTAATTGTTCCAAACTTTCAACAATTTCAAGTTTTGTTTGTTTCGATTTCGTAAATTCACAAACAAATTTTTTTGTATAACCGTAAACACCTATATGCTTATAATAATCCGCTTTACTTTTATTTTTTTCATCTCTTAAAAAAGGTATCGGATATCTTGAAAAATATAATGCATATTGATTCTTATCGAAAATTACTTTTACAGTGTTCGGATTTGCAATATCATCCGTCGGTTTCATTTTGTAAGCTACCGTTAAATATTCAAGTTTTTTATCCTTTTTAAATTCTTCAACCATTTTTTCTACAAGTTTTTTATCTATTAAAGGTTCATCACCTTGAACATTGATAAAAACATTGTAGCTTTTCAAATATTTATTTGCGACATAAGCAACTCTGTCTGTTCCGCTTTTTAAATTTACCGGTGTCATAAAAACATTATACCCTGCGGATTTTACCACATCAAAAATTCTTTTATCGTCGGTAGCAACTGCAACACAATCTACGCCCTTACACTTTGACACTTTACTTACTACATGAAGTATAAGAGGTTTATTGTTTATTAAAAACAAAGGTTTGCCCGGAAATCTGCTTGATGCATATCTTGCAGGAATTACAACTGCCGTCTTCATATAAAAATACTCCGTATTTTGGAAGCTCAAAATTGCCTCAGGCAATTTTTATTTTCTGTTAAAATTTTTTATCGTCTTTATAATTTCTTCTATTGTAACCGTCGCCGTACCTACTTTACCTACAACAACACCCGCAGCAAAGTTTGCAATTTCCGCAGCTTCAACAAGTTTCCATTTCGCTGCCAAAGCAAGTGTCATTGTTGCAATAACGGTATCGCCGGCACCGGTAACATCATAAACTTCTTTTGCTCTCGTCGGAATATGAGTAATCTTATTTTTTTCTATTACCGTCATACCCTTTTCCCCTCTGGTAATAAGAACCGAATCCGATTGTAACAATTTCAATATTTTTTTACCTAGATTTGCAATATCAGCATCCGTTTTTATTCCTTGATGTTGAGCATTCATACCTTCTATGGCTTCTTTTGTATTAGGAGTCATACAAGTTATATGTTTATATTTTTTGAAATTTTCTACTTTTGGATCAACCGTTACGGGAATTTTTCTCTTTTTTGCAATGGTTATAATTTTTTTCAATACTTTATCGGTTACTATACCCTTTGCATAGTCAGAAATAATTACTCCGTCAACTTGTTTCATAACATAATCTATACTTTTCAAAATGTTTTCTTCGGTTTTACCGGAAAAAGCACCTTTTATTTCTTTATCTACTCTTACAACCTGTTGATTGGATGCAATTATTCTTGTCTTTAGTGTGGTAGGTCTTTGTTTATCTACAACAATATAATTTGTGTTAATTTTTTTATCTTCGAGCATTTCTTTCATATGTAAACCGTTAAGATCATCTCCTACAACGGTAACAATATATGCTTTTGCACCTAAAGATGTAATATTGCTTGCAACGTTTCCGGCACCACCCAACGTTTCAGTTTCGCTTTTTACTTCTACAACGGGAACCGGAGCTTCGGGAGAAATTCTTGAAACTTTCCCCCAAATAAATCTATCAACCATTGTATCACCGACGACCAAAATTGACTTATTTTTTAAACTTAATACTTTTTTTAATAAATCCATACATACTCCTTAAAAACTCGAAGATTGGAGGATTGGAAGATTGGAGGATTGGAAGTCAAACTGTAAAATTTGCTTTGCAAATTTTGTCATTATTTAGTTTTCCTCTTTTCTTCCACTCTTCTATTCTTCTAATCTTCTATTCTTCTGCTGTTTACAAGTAGCTTTTGTTTTTCAAATAACTGCAATAATCTTTTATGGAATCTTCAAGTTCCATAAATTTATGATTACAACCTACTTTTCTTATTTTATCCATTTTCGCTTCGGTAAAGTACTGATATTTTCCTCTTAAAATTTCAGGCATATCAAAATATTCTATATTGGTTTGTTTACCTACCGCAGCAAACATTGATCTTGCAATATCGTTCCAACTTCTTGCCTTCCCTGTTCCTATATTAAACAATCCGGTATTTTTAGGATTATTTAACAAGAACATCATAACCTCAACAACATCTTTTATATAAACGAAATCTCTTAAAGAATCTCCGTCACCATATTTACTGTTATAAGACTTAAACAATCTTATAATACCTTTTTGTGCAACATCGTCATAAGTTTTACAAATAACACTTTTCATTGTTCCTTTATGATATTCGTTAGGTCCGAACACATTAAAAAATTTTATTCCGGTAACTTTATCGTTATATTTATTTCTTAAAAGCCATAAATCAAAAAGTTGTTTCGAATATCCGTACATATTTAACGGAGCAAGTTTATCTATATCACATTGATCATCGTATCCGTTTTCTCCGTTACCGTATGTTGCCGCAGATGATGCATAAATAAAAGGAATACCGAGTTCCATTGCCCACAATGCAAGAGTTTTTGAATATTCGAAATTATTGTGAATATAATAATTTGCATCCGTTTGTGTAGTTGAGCTGCATGCTCCGAGATGAATTATTGCCTGGGGTTTTTGAATTTTTTTATCTTTTACGGCCTGTATAAAATCTTCTTTCTGCATATAATCGTAGAATTTTTTGCCTACAAGATTCTTCCATTTTTCACCGTTATCAAGATGATCAACAACCAAAATATCGTCTATTTTTTCTTGATTGAGTTTCCACAAAAAACAACTTCCAATAAAGCCTGCACCACCGGTAAGAATTATCATACTAAAACCTCATCTTTTATTTTATAAAGAATATTTATATAAAAAACTTAAAAATTTTACAATGCTTTTTCTTGAGCAACTTTTTCTATAACTTTTTGTGTAAGTTTTACACCTTCGTTTAAATCATTTATATTGAACACTGATGTTGAAGAATGAATATATCTTGTAGCAAGACTCAATATCGCAGTAAGTATTCCGGATCTATTCATATAAATAACGGCTCCGTCGGTCATACCACCGCTTACAATATCTACCTGATGTTTTATATTGTTTTCTTTTGCGGTGTCTATCATAAGTCTTCTAACTTTATTATTAACGATTGTGCCTCTACCGCTCGCCTCTATCATCGTTATTGCAATACCTTCTCCGAGTTTTAAAGCAGAAAGTTTATCATCTATTCCCGGAACGTCCCCTGCAATAGTAGTATCAAGGATTATCGCAAAATCCGGATCTATAGCGAAAGAAGATGTTCTTGCACCTTTTAATCCAACTTCTTCTTGTGCTGTTGCAACAGCATAAATCTCTGCATCTACCGGAGCAAGAGTTTCCATAACTTTTAACATCTCATAACAACATGCTCTGTTATCTACCGCTTTTCCATAATATATATCTTTATTTAATACACCTGAATTCGGTTCAAATATTATTTGATCACCTATTTCAACTTTTTCCAATACTTCTTCTCTTGTTTTGCAACCTATATCAATAAACATATTCGTGTACGAAACCACTTTTTTAGTTTCTTCAGGCGTCATTAAATGAGGAGGTTTTGTACCGATTATTCCTACAACATCACCTTTTTTAGCTTTTATTATAACTCTTTGTGCAGGAATAACCATATCGGCAATACCACCGACCTTTATAAAATATATAAAACCTTCTTTCGTCACATGTTTTACCGCAAAACCTATTTCATCCATATGAGCGGCAATCATTATTTTTTTACCGCCTTTACCTTTTCTTGCAATAACATTTCCGAATTTATCGATTTTTACTTCATCACAAGATTTTGATAATTCCCTTTTCATTATTTCCGCAACTGCTTCTTCACATCCGGAAATTCCCGGCGCTTCTAAAAGTTCTTTCAATACTTTGTCCATTTTAGTCCTCGATATAAAAATAGTTTATAGTTTATAGTTTAAAGCTTACAGTTTAACGACTAACTGCCATATCCAGTATCAAGTACGGGACATTTTTTTCACTTTTTATTTGTCTTTTCCAATCTTCAAATCATCTAATCTTCTAATCTTCCAAATTACCTTCGGCAATTTTTCTAATTGCTTTTATCCTATCCAAAACAGGCGGATGACTATATTCCATAAAAACTTTCATTTTATGCGGAGTAAGATTAGAAAGATTATCAACAGAAAGTTTTTTTAGTGCCTCTATCATTGCTTTAGGATTTTTATAAGTTATCACTGAATATCTATCGGCTTCGTATTCTTGTTTTCTTGATATAACATTTTGAATCACAGACAAAAACATTGATATCGGTGTATATAAAAATCCAAAAAATATTAATGCTCCGTAAACAGAAACATGTTGCATTTTAAATGCCGCAAAAAGCCCTTCGTTCCCTATAAACAAAGATAGTAAGAAAAATATTATTATCGTATTTGCAAACGACATAATCATAAATTTATGAATATGACCTTTTTTGTAATGCCCCATCTCATGTGCTAATACGGAAACAAGTTCTTGTGTTGTATGTTTTGCTATTAAAGTATCGAACAAAACTATTCTTCTGAATTTTCCGAAACCTGTAAAAAATGCATTTGTTTTAGTTGACCTTTTGGAACCGTCCATTTTATAAAGGCCTTTCATTTTAAAATTTTGCTCTTTAGCATATTTTTCAAGTTCTGTTTTTAATTCCCCGTCTTCCAACGGAACATATTTGTTAAACAAAGGCATTATAAATACCGGAGCTATAAACGTAATTAAAAGTTCAAACAAAATAACGGTTACAGAAGCATATATCCAAGCAAGAGAACCGTATTTAGCAAAAAACATTACAATAACGGCAAATATCGGCAAACCTATAACCGCCGTCAAAATTAAATTTTTTATTATGTCGGATATAAATATTTTTACAGTAGTTTTGTTAAAACCGTATTTTTCTTCTATAACAAATGTACTGTAAACCGAAAAAGGAATTCCTATTATTTCAAGTAAGAAATATAACGCGGCAACAAATATAAGTCCTGTAACTATTTCCCCAAAGCCAAAACTTCTTGCGAATAAATCAACATAATTAAATCCGCCGACCAAAATAAATGCTATCGATACTATTAGAGAAGTTAATGACGATATAAAAGAAAATTTTGTTCTGTCTTTTAAATAATTTTGAGACTTTTTATATTTTTCTTCATCGTAATATCCGACAAACTCATCAGGTAAACTTTCTTTTAAATTCTTTGCATTAAGATAATCCGATATTGAACTTATTGTAAAAGATAACAACAAAAAAGCAATTATTATAATCAAGTACATATTTTCTTCCAATCTTCTATTCTTCTAATCTCCAAATCTTCCGCAGTACTTATCCTTCGTACTTAAAAAATACTGCTGCCAAAGGAGGCAAAGCAATTTCTATTGTATACGGCCTTGCATGTGTAGAATAATCTTTTGTATTTACTCCACCCAAATTACCTATATTACTGCCGAAATAAGCTTCGGAATCACTGTTTAAAATTTCTTTCCAATATCCCGCTTTCGGAACACCGACTTTATAACCGTATTTCGGAACAGGATTAAAGTTACAAACACAAACTATCATATCTCCGGTAGACGGAGATTTCCTCAAGAAACTTAAAACAGTGTTTTCGGAATCATTACAATCTATCCATTCAAATCCGTTCCAACTGTTATCATCTTCAAATAGTGCCAATTCATTCTTATAAACGGCATTTACATCTTTAACCCATTTTTGCATACCGGAATGTTGCCAGAAACACAAAACATGCCATTCCAAACTCATATCATGAGACCATTCTCTTTTCTGTCCGAACTCGGCACCCATAAACAAAAGTTTTTTACCGGGATGTCCGTACATATAACCGATTAACAATCTTAAATTTGCAAATTGTTGCCACTCATCTCCGGGCATTTTGCCGATAAGAGAACCTTTACCTTGTGTGACTTCATCGTGAGAAAAAGGTAAAACAAATTGTTCCGTAAAGGCATATAACAAACTGAAAGTTAAATTTGTATGTCTGTATTTTCTGAATATAGGATCCGTTTTAAAATATCTTAACGTATCATTCATCCAACCCATATTCCACTTAAAGCCGAAACCCAAACCGCCTAAATATGTAGGTTTGGAAACCATCGGCCATGCCGTAGATTCCTCGGCTATCATTTGAACATCATTATGATTTTCATATACAACATGATTTAATCTTTTCAAAAATTCTATTGCATCGATATTTTCTTTCCCACCATACTTATTTGCCACCCATTCTCCGTCTTTTCTCGAATAATCGAGATAAAGCATTGATGCAACGGCATCTACTCTTATACCGTCGACATGATATTTATCCAACCAAAACAATGCTGAAGATATTAGAAAATCTTTTACTTCATTTCTTCCGTAATTAAATATTGCACTCTTCCAATCCGGATGAAAACCTAATCTTCTGTCGGAATGTTCGTATAAATATGTTCCGTCGAAGAAAGAAAGTCCGTGCTGATCCATAGGAAAATGAGACGGAACCCAATCCAATATTACACCTATACCTGCCTGATGCAACAAATCTACCAAATACATTAAATCTTGCGGAGTTCCGTATCTGCTGGTAGGAGCAAAATATCCTGTAGTTTGATATCCCCATGAAGCATAAAAAGGATGTTCCATTACGGGCAAAAACTCAACATGTGTAAAATTCATTTCAACACAATAATCTCTAAGTAAAGGTGCAATTTCCCTGTAAGATAACATTCTGTTATTTTCTTCCGGTTTTCTTCTCCAAGAACCCAAATGAACTTCATATATCGACATCGGAGACTTCATACTGTTTTTTTTGTACCTTGTATTCATCCAATCTTTATCGTTCCACGTATAAGAAAGATCCCAAACTTTTGAACCTGTTTTCTGAGGAGTTTCACAATGAAATGCATAAGGATCGGCTTTTTCAACGGAATAGTTGTTAAAATTAGAAACTATGAAATATTTGTAAGTATCACCTTGTTTTAAAAAAGGAATAAAACCTTCCCAAATACCGGAAGAATCTCCTCTGGGATTTAAAGGGTGCGAATATTTGTCCCAATAGTTAAAATCACCAATTACGGAAACATGTTTAGCATTCGGAGCCCAAACGGCAAAATACACACCGTCTTTTCCCTCATAATTTACCGGATGAGAGCCCAATAAATTATAAAGTTGGAAATGACTTCCTTCTTTAAAAAGATAAATATCCTGCTCTGAAAACAATGAAAAAGGTCTTACATAATTTTCCATAATTTTTATCCTTTATTAATATTTTATTTATATTTTTTTTAACACAAAAAAGGCTTAATTCTTATTTCTTTCTTCTGCTTTTTAAAAGTTCTATCATACTGTAATCTTTGTTTCTTTTTGCATAAGTCATAGCGGTATAACCATCGTTATCACTGGAATGTATCCTTGCTCCACTATCCAAAAGTTTTTTTGCTATATCGAAATATCCTTTTGATGCCGCTAATATCAAAGGAGTTTTTCCGCTTGCGTCTTTACCGTTAACTCTTGCCCCGCTATCTATAAGAAAAGAGACCATATCCAAATTATTTGTATCTACGGCAATATTTAACAATCTTGTATTATTGTCATCTTTATAATTTATAATTGCACCGTTTTTAACAAGTAAATGTGCAATTTTTAAGCTCCCCATTCTTACGGCTATACCCAATGGAGTTATTCCGTTATTATCACTGATATTAACATCTGCATTATATTTTACAAGCATTTTTGCTATATCGTAATTAGATTTATATACGGCATACATTAACGGTGTAATACCATTGCAGTCAGCAACGTTGATATCTGCTCCGGTAGTAAAAGCAAGTTGTACCAAATCAACATTATTTGATGCACAAGCCGATATCATGGGTGTTATTCCGCTATCATCCGCTGCATTAATATCTGCACCTTTTGATATCAAAAAAGCAGCCATATCATAATCGTTACTATCAAAAGCTATTATTAACGGTGTTTTTCCTTGAATACCTCTTTCATCTATTTCCGAACCATAAGCAATAAATCTTTCCGCCAAACGAATATTTGAAGTAAGAATAGATTCTCCCAATGTTCCGGGAACAGTTCCGACTTTATTAAAGTACTTAACAATATCGTTATACCCGCTTTTCATTGCAAAAACCGAAGCCGTAAGACCATCTTTTGTTTTGGCATTTATATCGACATTATGCTTAACCATATTCTTAACCACATCAAACATCCCTCTTTCGGATGCCATCATCAATGCTGTCATACCGTTAGGCATTTTTGCATCAACATCTACACCTCGATCTATCAAAGTCTTTGCAACCTGTTCCATACCTTTGTTTATGGCTAACATCAAAGAATTCATACCTCTGTTATATGAAACATTAACATTTGCTCCGTTTCTTATAAGCATGAGTGCAATATCCGAATATCCCATGCTGATAGATATTAACAAAATGGGATTGCCTACGGAATCCTGAGAATTTGTACTGACTCCTTTTCTTATACATTGTCTTACCAAGTCAAAATTGTTTTGTTTTACGGCATTGACGATTGTTTCGGTATTATATGTCGCCGAATAACAAATGCTTGAAGACAAAACAAAAAATAATATTAATAGTTTTTTTAACATTTTATGAATTAAGTTCAGCAATTTTCATATTGCATTCTTTTGCCAATTTTACATCAAGCTTTGCAGCTTCTTTATATTTTTCAATTGCCAATCCTATTTCTTGGCTTTTTTCATAAACTTCGGCTAATCCGAAATATGCCAGTGCATATTTTGGATTTATCTCTATAGCTTTTGTATAAAAAGCTTTTGCCTGTTCGAAATTACTATTTACCCTATATATATCACCTATTTTGGAATATGCAAAAGTAGCCTTAGGCGATAATTCTATTACAGTAAGTAAATCTTTTATGGCAGAATCATATTTTTTTATTTCAATATATGCTTCTGCTCTCAATAAATATCCTTGAGAATCCTTATAATTAAAAGATATTGCCTGATCCAATTCGGAAATAGCTTCCTCATATTTCTGTTTTCTGAAACTTATATTTCCTCTGTTTAAATGTATCATACTGGCAGACACATTTATTTTTCTATCCTCTTTTGCTATCTCGGAATTCTTACCTATATCATCAATATTAACATTGATAACAGGTTCTGCTTTATGTTCTACAACAACTTCTTTTTTAGGTTGTTCTATATTAGATTTTGTCTCCTGCTTTACATCTTGTTGCATATCTTGTTTCTCTTCCTGCACTACATCATGCTGAATATCTTGTTGTACTTCAGGTTGTACTTTCGTTTCCTCGGCAACATTATTCTCTGCACTCATATATTGTTTTACATCCGTTCCTAAAGTTTCTGCTTGCGAGAAATCTTTTTCCGCATCTTTATTTTTGCCAAGTTTTTTATACAATAATGCTCTCTTTAAATAATATTCACCGTTTTTCCCGTCTATTTGTATCAATTTGGAACAATTAGATATTGCTTCGGATATTTTGTCATTTTTTTCCAAGAAGCCTATTTTATCTAAGAATAACTCTTTATCTTTAGAATTAAGTTTAGTTGCTTTATCAAAATCCTGTATAGAAAGCTTAACATTATTCAAATCTCCGTATGTTTTTGCTCTCAACCAATAACATTTATAATCCGATGAATCCATATTGATAGCTCTGTTTAAGAAATCCAATGATTCTTTTAAATTTTGTTTACTGTAACAGGCTTTTGCCAACATATAAAACACAAGCTTATTCTTATAACCTTTTCCCATTGCTCTGGTTAAATACTTTATTGCATCGTCATAATCTCCGGTTTCAGCAAAACTGACACCCAAATAAAAATCAGTTTCCTTTTCCTGCTTTTTAGCCTCATATATTGAAGTCAATAACGAAATAACTTCATAATATTTTTTTAAATGGAAACATACTGTAGCCAGCAAAAATTTATTATCTATTTTCAATTCAAAATCACTGACTTGTTTTATGTCGTTATATGCTTCAAGAAATTTCGATTGTTTAACATAATAATCAATTCTGGACATATAAGCTCTGTTAAAACTCGGGTCATAATCTATTGCAGATTCTATATCTTTGAGATAATTTTTATAATCTTTTATTTCCTGATACAACAAAGCTCTTTCAAAATATATATCAGCATCAACAAAATCGGAATTAATAATATTACCCAGGCACTGTATAGCGTCTTTATATTTTCTTATTCCGCCTAATGCTCTTGATTTATTCTTATATACTTCCGGACCTACATTTTTGTTGTATTTAATTGCCATATCGTAATCTTTAATGGCATCCTTAAACCTCAATTGTTCCAAATACAAATCCCCTCTTTTTTGATAGTATACGGAGTTTGTTTTATCTTCTTTGATAAGTTTATCTAACTGACTAATATTTGTAAAAGGATCCTGCTCCGGTTCTTTAGGAACTTGAATTTCTTCTGTTTTTTGAACAGGAACTTTCTCTTTTTCTTTTATATTTTGAACAAAAGCAGGTTCCATAACAGGTTCATATGTTATGTTTCCCGCACCTGCAAAGATATTTGTATTTACATTTTCTTGCTTTTGTTCCTCAATCTGCTCTATGGGAGACGAAACTGCAGATTGAACACTTTCTTCATTTTGAGAAGGTGTTTCCTGTGAAGAAAGGACATTCTCCGGTTTTTCTTCGGCAAAAGTTTCCTGTGAAACCTTTTCAATAAAATTGTCTTCAACTTTTATTTCTGATGCCGAAGTATTATTGTCCGGATTATTGTTATCTATAATATTTTCTTCAACATTATTTGATTTATCGTCAATAAATTCTTTTGATTCTTCCAAATCAATATTTTTTTCGACAATCTTTTCATGTTTAGCGGAGCCTTTGGAAGTTTTTTTTGCGGAAGAAGCCGAAACTTTTATTTTTCTTTCTTTAAGTTTTTTCTTTTCGGAATAGAAATATCTTTTTGTCTCCAAAATTTCTTTATCTAAGTCCAATGTATTATTGCCACTCAATATTTTTAATGCAATATCATAATTTTTTATGGCATCAATTATTTCTCCTCTGTTCCTGTTCACTATTCCTTTATAAAAATAAACAATTGCGTTTGTATCATCACTGTGCAATAAAAACTCTATATCCGACAATGCTTCCGAATAAGATTTCATTTTTATATATACTTTTATTCTCTTTAAATAAAATTCTTCTTTCTCCGGATTCAACGTTATTATTCTCGTATAATCCATTAAAGCTTTTTGATAGTCGGAAATTTTAAAATATGAATCAGCTCTCAAAATTAAACAATTTATATTTTCCGGTCTCTCGTCCAAAAATTCCGTAGACAAATTTATACAGGACTCGTATTCTCCCTTCAAGAATTTAATTTGAATATTTAACAAAACAGCATCTTGATTTTTAGTGTCGATATCCAAGACTTTTAAAACATCTTCTTCCGCTCTATCATACAATTTTTTGTTTATAAGAATTTTTGCCCTACGAACATAAGACTCAACATCATTTTGATTTTGTTCCAATATTTTATTCAAATCATCAAGAGCTTCATCGTCATAACCGGATTTTACCAAAGCCACAGCTCTTTTTTTGTAAACAGCAACATCAGCGTAACCTAAAGAAACAGCTTTATCAAAATATTCAAGCGCCGTAGTATTTTCCAATGTATTAAGATAACAAACCCCCAAATAAAAATTGCTTTCTTTTAATAAATATTGTTCTTTGAGTGTTTGTTTAAAATCATCTATGGCAATTTTGTAATCTCTGCTTTTAACGTATGAAATACCTCTCCAATAATATGCTTCAATAATTGTAGAATCTTTCCCTATAACATCAGTGAAATATTTTATTGCAGCATCATATTTATCAAGTTTAAATAATGTTACCGCATAAGCAAAAAGCATTTCGGATAAATCATAAGAAAGCTCTATTGCTTTAAAAAAGTATTTTTCCGCAGCAAGAAAATCTTCAGTTAAAAAATAACATAACCCGCAACAATACAACAATTCAGGAGTATTGTTTTCATCAAGTTCTACTGCCTTTTTAAAATTTGTTATTGAATTTTGATAATCTTCGTTTAAAAAATTTATATATCCCAAAAAGGCAAAACTTATAAAATTGTTATTCATAAATTCTGTAGCTTGAAGAATCTCTTCATACGCTTTTTGTATTTTGTTTTGTCCTATAAGAATACTTGCCTTTTCGACATAAGCAGGGCCGAAAGAATAATCCAAATCTATTGATTCCGAATAATCTTTCAAAGCTTTATCATCTAAGCCTTGCTCCTTATGTAAATTTCCCATATTATAATATGCATAACAATCTTCCGGCATTTTTTCCATGGCCTCTTTAAAACATTTCTCGGCATCATCTTCTTCCAGTCTTTTTCTATGTGCAAGCCCCTTGTTGTTAAGGATATAAACATCCTCGGGTCTTAATTTCAAAGCTACTTCAAAATCCTTTATTGCCTCATCTAATCTTTCTGTATTCGTGTAAGTTATTCCTCTGTTGCAAAAAGCATATGCATCAGTAGGATTTAATTCTATGGCTTTCGTGAAATCTTTTATTGCCTCATCATAATGTAACAATCCTCTATGAGCCATAGCTCTGCCATAAAAAGCAGATTCTATGTAAGAATTTAATTCTATTGCTTTATCGAAATATTTTATAGCCTCTTCAAACAAATTTTGAATTACTCTTATACTGCCCAGTGTAGTATAAACACTCGGATTTTGAGGATTAAGTTCTATAGCCGTCTTAAAATCTTGTTCCGATAAATCGAACTCTTTTAAGAAAACATAAGTTTCGCCTCTTGCTATGAAAGCAAAAGTAAAATTTTTATCCAATTCTATGGCTTTTGAAAAATCTTCTATGGCATTTTTATAATCCGTCTTTTTATGGTAAACCAAACCTCTGTTATAGTATACTGAGGCATCCGTCGGATTATAAGCTATTTTTGAGGTGTATACATGTATTTGTTTATCTAAATCTTTTTTTTGTTGTGCGGTTAAAATTTTGTTGATGTTAATTTTATATTTTTCGGGATAGAACTCCATTTCTTCTACAGCTTTTTTTATGAAAGAACTTATGCTTTTTTTGTAATCAACCGTCATTTATATTCTCCCTTAGCTTATTTCTTCTTAATAAAAGTACCTACCACCAATCCTATAAACATCCCCACGATAATTCCCATCAAGATATCGGTTATACCTATAACGGAAATAAAGATTCCGAATACGGCCCCGGCGAGCAAGCCCACAACATCATAAGTTTTTTGTTTAGGTTCTGACTCATCTTCCTGAATCAACTCGTCGTTGCTCATTTCTTCTTGGTTTATCGTTTCTTGATTTAATTCTTCATTGTTTTCCATATTTTATGCTCTTAACTTTTCTTATAATTATACCATTATATCTATTGTATTTTCAACAAGTTTTTTAATTTTTTCAAAACTTCTTCTTTTGTTATTTTAGGATTTTCAAACTGTAAATTTCTTATGTATTCTTTCGCTTCGTTTATCCATTTTCCGGCAGGTTTATTAAATATTTCAATCAATTCGTTCCCGTTAAACAATTCTTCTTTCGGTAATAACATATTTTTTTGTTCCAAAGATTTAACTCTGTCAAAAAGTTCACCGTCGAAATTTTTGGTATCGGCAACAGCTAACAATCTTATGTTATCTATATTTTCTCCTAATTTATTGGCAAATCTTCTTACCGAAGAATCTTTCCAATTTGAATCATACATTTTAGGATACATATGATTTTCAATTAAAAAACATACCTTTTTTATAAAATCCACGGAGTATTTTAATCTTACTAAAATTTCTTTTGCTAATTTAGAACTTATTGACTCATGATTTATAAAAGAAATTTTACCGTTGTTTTCGGATTTTGTCTGTACTTTTCCTATGTCGTGCAGTAAAGCAGTCATTCTTAATAACAAGTCCGGTTTTATATTATCAACGACATCCATTGTATGACCGTACACGTCTTTATCATGATAAGGTTTAGGTTGTTCAATATTTTGATTTTGTTTAAGTTCCGGAAATAAAATTTCAAGCAAACCTATATCATCTAACATATCGAAAGCTTTTGAAGGTTTATCCAGCAACAACATTTTATTTATTTCCTCGGCAATTCTTTCACCGGAAACAATCTTTATTCTTTCAACCTTATTTTTCATACTTTTATATGTTTTCGGTTCTATTGCAAAATTTAATTGAAAGGATTGTCTTACCGCTCTTAATATCCTTAACGGATCCTGTTCAAAAATTATATCGGAAGCGGACTCATCGGTAACTCTGATAATTTTATCTTCTATATCTTCCAAACCTTTTTTGGTCAAGTCCAACAATTCAAAATCGTTTAATCTTAAAAATAATGCATTAACGGTAAAATCTCTTCTTAAAGCATCCTGCTCCAATGTTCCTATTTCTGTTTGAGGATTTCTTGAGTTTTTATCATAATACTCTTTTCTTGGCATTATGAACTCAATTTCTTTATTTTCAATGAGTAATTTTGATGTTGCAAATTTTTCGAATGTAATAGGAGGATGGATATTCAATTCTTTGGCCACTATTTTAGAAAACTCTATTCCGGCATTTTCCCCTTCAACCATAATATCCAAATCGTTCGGTTCTCTGTTTAAAATAATATCCCTAACAAAACCGCCGACAGCATAAATAATAAAATTGTTATTTTTTGCTATTTTGATAAGTTTTTCAACTACAGATTGATAAGTTTGAGGTATTTTCAAAGACTTCATTTTTATATTTTAATAAGACAACTGTTTTTTATAATATTTTTTTACAATCATCCGACAATATAAATTCTTCGATTTGAAAAACTTGAAAGGATACGGAGAGAGAGGGATTCGAACCCTCGATAGGGTTCCCCCTATAGCAGTTTTCGAGACTACCGCCTTCAACCACTCGGCCATCTCTCCCCAAAAAGTTTATAATAAACTTTTATTCCTTAGAAAAATCGTCTATTATTTGAGGTTCTGCCGTAAGAGAACCTACAAGAGCTACAGCTTTTCCTTCATATTCAGTTTTAACTTCAAAAGTATTATCGTCACCCGTAGTGATTTTATAAGATTTAAAGTACTTGTTTGATCTTGCATCAACACCCAATACAGTGGTATTGTCTTCAGTTTTATTATTCGTATCATAAAAATGACCGTTTCTTGAGTAATAAACATGTTCTGCAGCATTAATTTCGGCAACCAAAGCCTTACCTTCGGTCGACATACTTTTCCTTACATATCCTCTATAAATCGGAACAGCAGCCATAGACAAAATACCGACTATAGCTATTGTTATCACTACTTCCGGCAAAGTAAACCCTTTTATTTTTATCATATAACTACCTCTCTATAAACCAAATATATCACTAAATTCACAATATATTATAATACAAACTACCTTTTTTTTCAATATCTTTTGCCATAGCAATCAAGAGCTTAAATCGTTCATTTTTAAAAAGATTTTTGATATTTTTTTGTTATAAGGATATTGTTCAATATACTTGTAAACGATTGAATATAATTGCCCATCTTTTACAAAAACATCTTGCTTGTTTGTTTTGGCACTATTGTATACCGTTATTATATAATTTTCGATATATTTAGGATTGCCGGACAACTTAACAGCTTTGTCCAAATATTCTATTTCCTGTTCTTTAGGCATATTTTTAGAAAAAGTATAATATCTCCAAGCCATAACGTTTCTGCAAGAAATAAATATAACACAAATTATCAATAAACCAAATACCATTTTAGATAATATCCCGTTTTTAAAGTTAAAAGTTTTTTTATCCTTATAAAAAGAAACAGAACATAGTGTTGCCAAACAAATAAAAAATAACATTGCATTTGCCGGAATGTGAAAATGAAAATCGACAAAACTTCCGATACAAATTGAACAACAGGCCGAAAACAAACCTATAAACAAAATCTTTTTCTTATATGATAAAAATTTTATTCTCCTTAAAAAAATAAATATAACAATAAAAATAAGTAATAAAAATATCGCATAAGCAGGATATCCCACATCCAACAACAATTCCAACCAATCATTATGTAAATATTCTGGATATGCCTTTAAATCTTCTTTAAAATATTTATCTATGAGTATAGGAAAAGAAGCAAAACCTATTCCGGTAACAGGATAATCTTTTAAGACATCAAAAGACATATCGTATAGTTTTAACCTGGTTGCTTCGGATATACCGGTAGTTCTTTGACTGTAAGCATTAATTGCATCTATATTTTTATATATAGCAAAAGAAGATATTCCCAATATAACAAGCACAAATAAAACTTTATAAATTTTCTGTTTAATGTTTTTCGAAAAATGATAAACGTATAAAAGTATGAATATAAATACAGAAACGAATGTTGCTAACATCGCTCCTCTGGACCGTGTTAAAATAACACTTATCAACAACAGCAATGATATTATGCTCAATATAATTTGTGTAACTAAAAATTCATTTTTTTTATTTTCGACTAAATATTTTTGGTATCTCAAAAAATTATAAATCAATAAAGCTAATGATATGAAAAACGACATCGACAAAAATACCCCGGCATTGTTCCTGTTTGTAAACGGTCCGAAATTACCGAGACTTTCCATTCCCAAAAAGAATTTAATATATTCACCCTTTGGGAAGCAAAGTCCTATCATCAGCACGACAGCAGAAACGGTCAACGTTAAATATAGAAGTTTTTTTATTTTTTTCGACTCATAAAACAATTGATTAACAACTATAAAAAACATCATATATGTAAAGATGGAATTAAGTTCTTTAAGTGTATGGTACGGTGAAACCGTAAACGGCATAAAATCTTTTTGCTGTAATATTGTATGATGGTTTAATATTTGTATAACTGCAATCAAAAGAAACATCACAAAAATAATATTTACCGATAATGCCGGAAAAGTAAAAGAAAGTTTTCTTTTAGTGAATAAAAGATGTACAAATATAAAGGAAACTATCAATTGAAAAATAAAAAATGCCCAAGGTTCTGTCCCTGCAAAACTCAAAGGCACAAAAAAGATTAGTATTGAAAGAAGTAAATTAACAAACATTATTCAAACAATATATCGGCGATGGAAAATACCGGTCCGTCTTTACAGGCCATTTTATAACTGTTTTTTATTTTAACGGCACATCCTTGACAATTTCCAACACCGCAAGCCATTTTTTGTTCTAAAGATGCATAACCGGAAATATTTTTATCTTTTGCAATTTCCGCAACTTTTTTCATCATAGGAGTAGGTCCGCAAACATAAATAACACTGTTTTGCTGAACTTGTTTTGCCAACAAGTCAGTAACAAAACCTTTGTATCCGTAAGAACCGTCCTCTGTGGAAATATTTATTTTCCAGCCCATCTTTTCAAATTCGGTTAAACACATCAATTCTTCTTTTTTTCTCACACCGTAATACAAACTTCCCGGTTTACTTAAACTGCTTGCCAAAAAGTGAATTGATGCAACTCCGGTTCCGCCGGCAACGAGTACAGGTTCTACATTATCTTTTATATCCAACGGATATCCCTGTCCTAACGGACCCAAAACTTTTACAAAACTTCCGACAGGCAAGTTTGCCAAAATATCGGTCCCTTTACCTACAACTTTATACAAGAAAGAAACCGTTCCCGCTTTTTTATCTGCGGAATATATACTTAACGGTCTTCTTAAAAAAACTTTATCCAAACCTATCATACAAAACTGACCTGCACAAGCAGCAGATGCAATTTCTTTTGATACGACGGAAAATTTATAAAAATTCAAACAAATATTTTTGTTCTCAGTTATTTCTAATTGATAATCCCATCTTTTAATGTCCAAACTATTTTTCCTCCCACTATAGTCATTACGGCACAACCTTTAAACTTTCTTCCGATAAAAGGAGAATTTTTACTCTTAGATAAAATATCTTCCTTTTTAAATTCGTATTTTTGTTCCAAATCTATAATTGTTATATCTGCAATAGAACCCGGTTTCAGAGTTCCTCTTCCCGTCAATGAAAATATTTTTGCGGGATTTGTAGTCATCTTTGAAACAGCTTGTTCGAGAGTTAAAACTTTTTTATCTACAAGTTCACTCAAAACCAAGCATAATGCCGTTTCAAAGCCTATAATTCCGAACGGTGCATTATCGAATTCTTTACTTTTTTCTTCCTGAGTATGAGGAGCATGATCGGTTGCAATACAATCGATTGTTCCGTCTTTTAAGCCTTCTTTAATCGCTTCAACGTCTTTATGTGTTCTTAACGGAGGATTCATTTTAAAATTCGTATCGTAATTTTGAACATAATCGTCTGTTAAAGAAAAATAATGAGGACATGTTTCGCAAGTAACATTTAAACCTTTTTTCTTGGCTTGTCTTACAAGTTCCACCGAGCCTGCGGTTGAAACATGTGCTATATGAAGTTTACCGCCGGTAAGTTCACAAAGCATAATATCTCTTGAAACCATTATTTCTTCACTTTGGTTAGGTATTCCTCTAAGACCGAATATCATAGAATTTTTACCTGCATTCATAACACCGTTTTTAGATAACTGTTTATCTTCGCAATGAGATATTACTGCCAAATCAAACATTTTCGTATAATCCAACGCTCTTCTCATAACCTGAGAATTTGCAACAGGTACTCCGTCGTCACTTACCGCAACAATTCCGGCTTTTTTTAATATTCCTATTTCGGCTAACTCTTCGCCCTGAGAGCCTTTTGTAATACAACCTATAGGAAACACATTTACTTTACCTTCTTTTTGAGCTTTCATAAGAATATATTCTACCGAAGGTGCGTTATCCGTAACGGGTTTTGTGTTAGGCATACAAAAAACGGTTGTTATACCGCCTTTTGCCGCTGCCATAGTTCCCGTCTTAATCGTTTCTTTTTCTTCTTGTCCCGGTTCTCTTAAATGAGAATGAACATCTATTAATCCGGGAACCGCAACTTTATTTTTACCGTCAATTATTTTTTCCGGTTTAGCGGAAAGTTTATCGACTATTTTACCGTTTTCAATAAATATATCACCGACTTTATCAACTTTACATGTAGGATCAACAATTCTTATATTTTTAATTTGAATTAACATATATGTTTTCTCCCCTGTTTATTTCTTGCAAGTGCCAACAAATGCAATACAGCCATCCTGATAGCAATACCGTTTGTTACCTGCTCGTTAATAACGGATGCGGGACTATCCGCGACTTCGGAATCTATTTCTATACCTCTGTTCATCGGTCCCGGATGCATAATTAAGACATCGGGTTTTGCTTTTGCAAGTCTTTTTTCCGTAACCTGATAGAGCTCGTTATACTCATGAATTGACGGAAAAAATCCGCCTTGCTGTCTTTCCATTTGTATTCTTAAAATATTTACGACATCCACATCTTTTATGGCTTCGTCCAAATCATAAAATACTTCTACGCCTAAAGATGATATGCTTCTGGGGATCAACGTCGGAGGTCCCACAACTCTGACTTTCGCGCCGAATTTTGTCAGTGCCCAAATATTTGATCTTGCGACTCTGCTGTGTAAAATATCACCTACCAATAAAACTTTTAAACCTTCAATTTTTTTCTTTTTATCGTACATTGTATAGAGATCTAAAAGGCCTTGCGTGGGATGTTCATGAAATCCGTCTCCCGCATTTACAATCGAAGCATTTAAATTTTTTGCAAGAAGCTCGGGTGCTCCGGCACAAGTATGTCGTATTATTATAATATCGGCTTTCATTGCTTCAAGTGTTTTAGCTGTATCCACCAAGCTTTCACCTTTAACAAAGCTCGATGTTTTCGGTGCGATACTTACAACATCGGCAGACAATCTCTTTGCCGCAATTTCAAATGATGTCCTTGTTCTTGTCGACGGTTCACAAAACAATGTTACAACCGTTTTTCCGACAAGGGCAGGCGCCTTTTTGATTGATCTGGTAAACATACTTTTAAAAGGTTTTGCAGCATCAAGGATTGTTTGAATTTCCTTTTTGTCCAAATGTTCTAATCCTAGAAGATCTTTTCTGTTAAAAGACATTTTGGCCTCTTTTTATTTTTTATTGTTAAGTTTATTTTCTAAAAATTTTATTTTATTTTGAAAAAAAGTTTTAAGTTCTGTTAATTTTTCTGCTGCTTTATATGCTTCCAATGCTTTGGCATACTCTTCCTTCACTTCTAAAAACTGTCCTTTAATTGTATATGCCCAATATTTATTATTATCGTTAATTTGCTCTTTTTCTATTACGGTATCCAAGTCTTTTAAAGTTTCTTCTTCATCAATTCCCAATTCAAATTTTAATTCGGCTCTTCTCCTTAGATACACATAGTAATTCGGAGTTTTATCCCCGAATTCGATAGCTTTTTCAATATCTTTTAAAGCCTCTTGTTTGTTTCCCACTTCTTTTTCATAGAATGATTTAGTGCCATAATATTCCGGTTTTTTGTTGATTTCTAATGCTTTAGACACATCTTTAAGAGCATTTTCGTAGTTCTTCATATAGAAATTGAACTGCGCTCTCGCATAAACATAGTCTGAATTTTTAGGATCTAACTCTATTGCTTTATCACAATATATTACGGCATTATGAAAATCTCTGACATAGTCATAAACAGAAGCTTTTTGGAAATAATATTTCGCTTGTGTTTTATCTAAAGATATTGCCTTATCTATATAATTCATAGCACTCTGTAAATCGAGGCTATCTGTATAAGATTTATACTCTCCTTCAAGAGGTGTATGTTGTCTTATTTGAGACATTAAAAAATAAAGTTCCGCCTTACTGGATTTTCTGTTACACAAACTTATTGCTTTTTCTAAACGTTCAAAATTTTCTTCTATAAGAGGACGTCTTTTTACCTGCGTTAACAATTGTCTGATTTTAATATATTCTTTTTCGGAAGGATCTATTTGAGTGGCATCTACATCTATCACGGCATATACTTGAGTAAAAGCCATCAAAGAAAACATAAACACAAACAAACTTGTCATAAGTTTTTTCATGTATTCCCCCATTTTAATATATTATTCTATTTATCGTCTATTACAACTTTATCATCATTAGATACGGCATCATCCATATCAACGCAAATCCTGTTTTTTGTATGATGTACAAGTCCAACAAAATCCGGCTGTATAGGAAGCTCTCTGTATCCTCTGTCAACCAAAACAGCCAACTTAATTGATTTTGGCCTTCCGAAATCTTTTAACACATCCAAAGCGGAACGAATTGTTCTTCCTGTATATAAAACATCGTCAACCAAAATTATATTTTTATTATTTATATCACATGGAATATTTGTATCTTTTATCGTCGGAATATCGGCACCCGCTTCCTGTAAATCGTCCCTGTAAAGAGTTATATCCAATATTCCGAAAGGTATTTGCTCTTTCATATTTTTTATATTTTCTATTTTTCTTGATAATCTTTTAGCGACGGTAACACCTTTTGTTTGAATACCTATAACGATAATATCGTCTATTTTCTGTTTTATAATTTCGTTAGCTAATTTTTCGATTGTAGAATCTATCTGTTTTGAATTTAAAATTTCCATGATAACTTTCCCTTAATATATATTGTCATATATTATATAAAAAAAATAATGATTTATAAATAACATTTTCGGCTACTTATAAATCATTATAATTTAATAAAAAAGATAAAATATTTAAATATTTTCCAAAAGCTTTTCCGCCTGCTGTTCCGGCAATGTTTCCACATCTCTTAACTTTCTTTCTATTGCTCTTGTTCTAACACCTGCATTATCTATTTCTTTACTTGCACTTTCCAATTTTCTCTTGGTAGCATCCAAAACATCTCCGAACTTACCGAATTCCGTTCTAACTGCTCTTAAAATGTTCCAAACATTGTCTGTTTGTTCTTGTATTGCAAGAGTTCTGAAACCCATTTGTAAACTGTTTAAAAATGCTCCCAAAGTTGTAGGCCCCGAAATTGTTATTGAAAAATCGTTTTGAATTTGTTGTATAAGGCCCGGAATTCTTAATATTTCCAAATAAAGTCCTTCAAAGGGTAAAAACATTACAGCAAAATCTGTCGTATAAGGAACAGATATATATTTATCTTTAATATCTTTTGCGAAATTTCTTATATCCGTTACCAACTTTTTCTTATCGGACTCAATAGCATTTTTGTCCGCCAACTCGTAATCTTGTAACAATTTTTCGTATGCTGTTGTAGGAAATTTTGAATCTATAGGTAAATAAATGAACTTCTCTTCACTTTCTTTAGACGGAAGTTTTACCGCAAATTCTACTACTCCGGAAGGATTAGACGGATTAGGGTGAGCATTTTTTTCATATTGAGATGCAGTTAAAATTTGAGAAAGCAATGCTTCAAGCTGAACTTCCCCCATAGTGCCTGCAACTTTTACGGAAGTTAATGCTCTTTTTAATCCTCCGACATCGTTTGCTATTGACTGCATTTCACCCAAACCTTTTTGAACTGATTCCAATTGTTTACTTACAAGTTCAAAAGAAGAGTTTAATCTTTTTTCCAATGTAGATTGCAACTTTTCATCAACGGTAAGTCTCATCTGTTCCAACTTCTTTTCGTTACTGTCTTGAATATTTTTTAAACCTGTTTGAACAGATTCTTTTTGTTTATCCAACGATTCTTGCGTGTTTTTTGAAAGAGTATCGAACTTGGCATTTATGGAATTTTGAAAATTCAATAAAGTATCCTGATTTTCTTTTCTTGAAGCTCTTTCGTTTTCCGTAGATTCTCTTCTGCTTCTTTCGAATTCATCTTTAAAATCTTTCTCGTAAGAATCTAATTTTTTTTCATAATCATCAAATTTTTTATTTATAACATCTTGATTTGAATTTTTATTTTTGAATAGGACTAATAAGATTAAAATTAGATTTATTGAAACTAAAATAATCAATGTTATTAACATATTTTACTCCTTGTCAGTATGTTTTTATATTATAATAAATTTTTATATTTTATATTCAAAAAAATCTTTTTTGAACTTAATCAAATTTCTTATCATATTCATACTGCCCCTGCTGCCGTTATGTATAACAATTCCCATATCACAATATTTTGCCATTTCGTAGTTTCTTATAACTCCCGCGGAATTTCCGTACTTATTCCAATCCGGTTTAAATATCGTTACAGGGATATTATTTTCCCTGGCATAAATTTCGGCTAATGTATCAACGCCTTTAGCACCGCCGGAAACTATTTCGTCGTCCGCAGTTATTTTATAACCGGATAACTTTATTGCTTCAAGTAAAATATTTATATCGGTTATGGTTCTGCTGCCTGCAATTACTATTTTCATGATTATATTTTACAACCTCACAACGACAACAGTATGTCGCGATTTTTTTAGAAATTTATTAAAAAAGGCATAAAAAAAAGCGGGCAACGGGAATCGAACCCGCATCACGAGCTTGGGAAGCTCGGGTTTTACCACTAGACTATGCCCGCAATAACGACAATTTACAATGTACAATGTATAATTAACGACTAAAACTTTTAAAATTTTCATTTGAAAAGCATGATTAAAGCCGTCTATGAGTGCAGAAAAATTTAGAGCAAAAATTATAAATTAAAAAAATTTTTAAACCGCTGATGTTTGAGCTTTTTTCGTTTCATTAGTCTGTTAGAAAAAAGCGAGTTCTGCGGTTGGCTTTAAATTTTTCAAACGAATGGCTTTTTTGCTTGAAAATGAGAAATTTTAAAAGAACCTACTATTTATGTAATTTTATGTTTTTTCTTCAGTACTGTCAATTGAGATTTAGCATATTTTAATGCTTGTTTTTTATCTTTTATTCTGCCTTCTTCGTAAGCATTGTTTATATACTTTAACAACTCACCTATAATCTTGCCCGGTTTAAGATGAAACTCTTTCATCAAAACATTACCGTCTAAAATTTTATCTTTGGGTTTTTTGTTAATAAAATCAAAATAACTGAATATCAATTTGGCAACGGATTTTTCCTGTTGCTGTAACACTTTTTTCGGATACACTTTTTTCTTTAATGTCTTATATGAATGCCAATCAGACATTGCCATTATTAAAAGGTCCGGAGTATTTTCTTTTATATCCCTGAACAATCTCATCTGTGCTCTGTTTGTTATAACTTCCGATTTTGCCAAATTCGAAGGTCTCATATGTTCGGATATTATCGCTTTTGCAAAATCTATTTCTTTGTTGCTCATTTTCAATTCTTTCATTATTTGTGCGGTTTTTTTAGCACCCAATTCTTCGTGGCCCAAAAATCTCATTTTGTTATCCATTCTTTTTGCACATTCGGGCTTTGCACAATCATGAAATATTGCAATAAACTTTAACAGATTTTTTTTATTTACATTTTCCGAAAACGGTTCGTTTAAATGTTTTTCCAAAATATCTTTTGAGTTCGGGAAATATTTGTCTAATTTTATAAATATGTTTTCCAATGCTTCATAAGTTTGGAAACAATGTTGAAAAAGTCCTTTCGGATGATAATAAAAATTCTTTGCGGATTTTTTCATTTTTGTTATTACGGGAAACATTTTTTCCAAAAGTCCGCACTCGTCTATCATAGCAATATATTGAGCAGATTTTTCATTGCTTAATATTCTGAACAACTCGTTCTTTATTCTTTCACCGGCAATCGTAGTAACTTTCGAAGACGACTTTTTTATTAACGTTAAAGTTTCTTTTGAAATTTTAAATTTATATTCACTGGCAAACCTAAAAGCTCTCAACATTCTTAACGGATCATCATTAAAAACGGTTTTTGAAACTGCTTTTATTTCTTTCTTTTTTAAATCTTTTAATCCGCCGAAATAGTCTGTTATATTTTTCTTAATATCATCAAAATCTTCTATCTTTACGGCCAATGCATTTATCGTGAAATCTCTTCTCGATAAATCTTCTTTAATATTTTTCCCCTGCATAACGGAAACATCTATGTATTCCAATTCCGGATTATTAAATACCGCAACTCTGTATGTTTGTAAATCGTCGTGCAATTTAAAACACTTACCGTTTATTTTTTTTGCCAATTTCTTTGCAAAGTTTTCAGATTTTTCCGATACAGCCAAATCTATATCCAAAGATTTTTTCTTTAACAAAAAATCTCTTAAATATCCGCCGACAACATAAACATCGGTTTTAGTTTCTTTGGCAAGTTTTATAACTTCATTTATCTCTTTAAGCACTTTAAATTACTCCATTAAGTAGGTTGCATTAATAAGTTCGTTTATATAACCGTTAGTTTTATCACTTTTTATTTCTTCAATGTTTCCATATTTTACCATATTTCCGTTTTGCAGTATCAAAATTTTATCCGATATTTTAAAAGCAGCGGAAATATCGTGTGTAATAAATATAATATTTGTTTTTTGTTCCTTCTTTATTTTATAAAAAATATCCATTATTAAAGATTGATTTATAACATCAAGTGAAGCAAAAGGTTCGTCGGCAATCAAAATTTCAGGATTTTTTAATAATGCTCTTGCAATTGCTATTCTTTGTCTTTGTCCGCCGGAAAACTGGTGCGGATATTTATCGAATATATCATCTTCTTTCATATCAACAAGTGCAAGTTTTTCATTTATAAAATCTTTTTTGTTTTTTATATCTTCGTCAACAGCTTCGTATAAAGAATAGCCTATCGTAAGTTTCGGATTAAACGAAGCATACGGATTTTGAAATATCATCTGAACGGTATTCGAAAGTTCTTGTTTTGTATAATCTAAAATATTTTTATTGTTTATTTCTATTTTTCCGTCGTCGCAAGGTAAAAGAGAACAAATAATTTTTGCAAGAGTCGTTTTCCCCGAACCGCTTTCACCGATAATTGAAAGAACTTTATGTTCTTCCAATTCGAAAGATACATTGTTTAATGCTTTAAAATCTTCTTCTTTCTTAAAAAGAGAAGCACTTTTTTTATAGATTTTAGTTACATTTTCTACTTTTAACATTTTTATATTTAAACCATATTAAAAAGCATATTTTACACCAAGGTTAAGTCCGGCACCCTGTCTTGATCCAATTTTTCCGTTTACTTCTGCATAGAAGCTCCATGGAGTTGATGAGAAATCCTTTCCTATACCTATTCCACATTCATAGTAAGGATCAATTGTCAATGCTTTTACTGATTTACCGTTTACTTCCGTTGCTGCTTCTCCGGTATTAAAACATGCACTTATTAAACCGTATGGTGTCCAACCGTTGTTCAATTCCAAACTTGCTTTCACTCCGGGTTCTATGTGCACATTATTTATATCTTCCGCACTTACTTTGTTTCCTTGAGCATTTGTAAATTCTTTTGTATTTATTCCTACATATGCAACCATCAGGTTAGGTTCTATTATCCAATCACTTCCAACTTCAAAATTATATCCGGCTTTTACGGCTGCAGCATAACTTACCATATCCGTATCATCACTTCCAAAATCTGTATCTGTAGTTGCTTTTCCCAACTCAGCATTTATAGTTGCACCAATATAATAATTATCTCTTATCAACATTCCCGTAGCTCCGATACAATAACCGGTATTATTAATTTTTATACTTTCTAACTTTTGTTTTGAACCGTTATATCCGAAATATAAGGCTACAATTTTATCGTCAGCTACCGGCAAATCTATTCCGGCTATGGTCCCATATATTGTTGTATCTATATCTTTATCAAGCCCTGTTAATTTCATTGTTTCATTTGCGGCATATGGTCTTACCCATGCACCTCTTTGTATTTTATTATCACTTTCAAAAACTTGGTTTGTAATCGATGCATATAATTTAGAAGTTTGAGCACTATTTTGTTTTTTACTTTTTGTTCTGGTATCCATACCGACAAAAGCTTGATTTATTGTCGCCATCTTCGAGAAAGAGCCGCCTACTAAACCTAAAATATCTGCTGCATGCGCCAACGGATTTCCTATTGATGTTTTTGTGAATGTTATATTTCCGGTAGATTCATCGTACTTAATATTGTACTTATACAAATCCGAAGATGCAGAACCTATCGTTTCTACTTCGTTTTTTATTTCATGTGTTTTAATGAACTCCAAGTCTACTTTATCCTTTTCTGTATCGGATATTATATTTATTGCATTTACTTTTATCCTTTTTTGATCATCATTATAATAGCCATCAGTTGATATTGTATCCATTTCTTCATTTTCTAAATCTGCATCTACGGAAATATTCATCTTTCCGTTTATTTGCAAATTTTTAAAAGCCATTTCTTCTACAACATTGTTTGCAATATTCATTGTTAAATTGTCTATTGTTGTTGAACCGGAAAACCATTTTCCGTTTTCTCCTATAATGATTGTTCCTGCATCAATATTTACATCCCCGGAAAAACCGGACATATCTTCATTTAATATTATCGTACCTGATGCATCCGAGATTGTTCCGGACTTGTTGATATTCAATGTAGAAGTTTCAAAAACAGATCTTATTTTATCGTTAAATGTTATCTTAGCATCCTTACTTGCAAATAAATTTATTTTTCCTGCCCCAATTCCATCATCGTCCGCACAAATTGCACAAGAGCCGTTATCATCCGTGTTTCCGTCAAAAAGGATATCGTTTGTATTTGCTATCAAATTAACTGTTCCTTTAGTATATATTGCTCCGCCACTTCTTGCCGAATTATTTTTAAACAGTGCTCCATCTTTTATTGTTAAGGTAGAATCGCTTCCGTTTGATATCGCCCCGCCATAAGCATTACTTACATTGCCTTCGAATATAACATTTGCTCCTATCTCAATATTCCCTTTTATCTCATGATTAAAGGCATCTCTTCTATTACTTATCGCCCCGCCATAATAATTGTCATCATTGGATACAATTTTGTTATATGTAAATTTTGCATTATCTCCTATCTTTAAAGTCCCGTAATTACATATTGCACCGCCGTCATTTTTTGCTGTATTAGAAGAGAATTCAACATTGTTACCTATTTCAATCGTAAGTTCAGAATCACCTGCCTCGGAATATATAGCACCACCGGCAGAACCGGATGTATTTGATATAAAACTCACGTTATCCCCAATAACTATTTTACCTTCTTCGTTGAACATTGCTCCACCTATTCCGGTAGCCGAATTGTTTTCAAATTTTGTTTCATTTATTGTGAGTGTACCTGAAGACAAAACGACAAAAACTCCACCATAACCGGATTGTTCATAATTTGAATAAATTTGTCCTGCTACGGTACTGCTTCCGTTTATTTCATAATGATCCGTCGCAAAAGCATAACAGTAAGCAAAACAAATTAATGTTAAAGCATAAAAAAATGATTTTAATTTAAACATAGAAAAATTCTCCTGTTTTTTCTAAAACTTCATTATATCAAATATTATCCAACAACTTTTTTGTGTATTCGTGGACGGGATGTTCAAAAATTTCTTGTTTGTTTTTTTGTTCCACTATTTCTCCTTTATACATTACCGCAACATAATCGGAATATTTTTTTGCTATTAATATATTGTGAGTAATCATTATCATCGTTAAATTTAATTCTTTTTTAAGTTCGGCAAACAATTCCAAAATTTGTTTTTGAACCGTTAAATCAAGTCCGGATGTCGGCTCATCGGCAATAAGAAGTTTAGGATTGTTTATTATTGCCATAGCAATTAAAACTCTTTGCTTTTGTCCTCCGGAAAGTTGGTGCGGATAAGAATTATAAATTCTTTCAAAATCGTCGAGTTTTACTTTTTCAAAAACTTCTTTTACTCTTTTTATTTTTTCTTCTTTACTTAAATTTTTGTTATAAACTTCCAAAGCTTCCGACACTTGTTTACCAACAGTTATTACAGGATTTAAGTAAGAGTGCGGATCCTGCAATACTATCGAAATATCTTTCCCTCTTATTTTAGTTATATTTGAAATTAAATCATTACCGCAAAAAGATATATTTCCTTTTTCTATTTTACCGTTATCTATGGAAATAAGTCCCATTAAACCAAGTGCGAGAGTACTCTTACCGGAACCGGATTGTCCGACTATAGCACAAGTTTTTCCTTCTTCAACATCAAGGTTCACATTTTTCAAAACTTGCTGATATTTTGAATTTACATAATAACCTGCATATAGATTTTTAACAGATAATATACTATTTAACATTTTCTTCCTTGGGATCAAAAATATCTCTTATTGCTTCGCCTACCAAATTAAATGCCAACACCGTTACAAGTATTGCAATACCGGGAAAGAGAGAAAGCCACCATGCCATATAAATATAATCTTTACCCGATGTAAGAATTTGTCCCCACGACGGCATCGGAGGTTGAACACCAAGTCCTAAAAACGAAAGAGCGGATTCCGTAAGTATTGCTCCGCCTATCGCAAGTGACGAATATACCATTAACGGTGAAATAATGTTCGGCAATATGTGAACGAAAAATATTTTTATGTTACTTATTGCCATCATCTTTGAAACCAAGATAAATTCTCTTTCTTTTAACGATAACACTTCCGCCCTTACAAGTCTTGCAAGCCCCGGCCAGGAAGTAACACCTATAACTATCATAACATTATAAATGTTAGGTTCTATAAAAGCGATTACAAGTATAATAAGGAAAAATGTAGGAAAACATAAAACTATATCGGTAAATCTCATTATTATATAATCTATTTTGCCGCCGTAATATCCGGAAACGATTCCTAAAAATGTTCCTATAACGAGAATTATAAATACCGAAATAAAACCTACGGCAAGTGAAATTCTTGCTCCGAAAATCATTCTTGTAAAAACATCCCTGCCTAAATCGTCCGTTCCGAAAAAATGAGTTAATGACGGTGCCTGTAATCTTTCGAACACATTTTGTTCCGACGGAGTATACGGAGAAATAACGGGAGCAAATAAAGCAACAACTATTAACAGAGTTATTATTGTTAATCCCGTTAAAGCAAACTTATTTTTTAATAATTTTATTAAAACATTTTTCATAAAATACAGTTTATAGTTTATAGTTTATGGTTTATAGTTGAAATTTAAAACAACTGCGAGATCCCGCATCAAGTGCGGGATGACAACTACAAACTACCAACCACAAACTACAAACAAATTTTTTATTTGTACTTAATTCTCGGATCGGCATAAGTGTACAAAATATCCGCAATAATATTTCCGAGCAATGTAAGTATTGCCGTTAATGTTGCTATCCCCATAACTATCGGATAATCTCTTGCCATTACGGCTTCGTATCCCAATCTGCCTATACCGGGATAAGAAAATATCGTTTCAAAAATAAAACTTCCGCCGATAAGTCCCGGAATAGAAAGCCCTATTATCGTTATCATCGGTAAAAGTGTATTTTTTAATGCATGTTTAAATATTACTTGTTTTTCGGTTAGTCCTTTAGCATATGCGGTTTTAATATAATCTTGTTTTAACACTTCAAGCATTCCCGATCTTGTATATCTTGAAAGTGTTGCAAGAGAAACTATTACCGAAACCGCTACCGGCAATATTAAATGTTTAGAGACATCAAAAACTTTTTCAAAAATATTCATCGTATCAAAATCAAAAGATACAAGTCCCGATATCGGCAGCCACCCTAATTGTACACCGAACAAAATCATAAACATTAAAGCTAACCAAAACGACGGAACGGAATAAGATATGAACAGCAGAATAGTTATCGATTTATCCGCAAAAGAATCCTTTTTTATGGCACAATATATTCCTAAAGGTATGGAAATAAGGCAAATAAAAAACAGCGATAAAACATTAAGTAAAATCGTTGCAGGTAATCTTTCGAATATTTTGTCTCTGGCAGGTCTTGAATCTTTAAAAGAATTACCGAAATCAAAAACTACCAATCTTTTAAGCCAATCTGCATACTGAACATAAAAAGGTTTGTCTAACCCGTACAACTGTTGTAACCTTTCTTTAGCTTCGGCAGTAACCTTCATATTCATATCGGTTATCGAATCGGTAGGTTTGCCGGGAGTAATATGCATAATAAAGAAAGTTATTACGGTTATTCCTATAAGTATCGGTATTGATGATATTATTCTTTTAATAAAGTAGTACATATATGCTTGATATTATAAATAATTATTACCAAAATTTAAAATAAAAAAAATAAAGGAGATAACTTTTTGTTATCTCCTTTATCTATATTTAATTTTCTGCAATTTCGAATTAGTCTGCAGTCGTAATAGTTATTTCTACTCTTCTGTTTTTAGCTCTTCCCTCTGCTGTATCATTTGAAGCTATAGGTTCACTCTTACCTTTACCGATTACGGCAATATTGTTTCTTACACCATAATCTTTCTTCAACGATGTTGCAACGGAAGCTGCTCTTTTTTCCGATATAACTTGGTTTACTTCATCCCCACCAACGTTATCGGTATGTCCTTCAACCAAAACTTCTGCGTCAGGATAATTTTCCAACTCTGTTGCTACTTGTTTCAAACTTTCTACACCGTTATTATTCAACTTATCCGTTCCGAATACGAATGTAGGTTTTTCGCCTAATTTAAATGTTTTAATTTTTTTGTTTTTCATTTTTTCCGCTTCTTGTTCGCTTACAACATTTGCTTCGTATTTCTGTATTCTGTTCTGCAATTCTTTTTCTCTTTCTTTAGCATCATTTAATTCTTTTTCTTTATTTTTCATTTCTTCTTTTAATGCTTCTTCTTCGGTTATCTTATCGTTCAACATTGCTGTTATTTTTTCTACATCTTCATCGGTAACTTTTTTATTATTTATGCATCCGAATTTATACATCAATCCGACATTTGCATAGTAGTTAGTTGCAACATCTGCAAAGTTTCCTAATCCATTTGCAAATATGTTCCAGTTTTCGGATAAATCATAATCTACTCCGATTCCACCGGTTATTGTTGTTTGTGCATTTTCTGCGCTCCATATCTTCATCTTTGTTTCATCTTTGAAATCCAACAATGATGTTTCTATTTCGTTCTGTTTATCTGTCAACAATTGTCTTGCTCCGGCTTTTGCATACCATCCGAATTTCTTTACTTTTCCGTTTAATTCAAGTCCTGCTCTTGCTTCTGCTGTCATTGCATTGTAATCTTCTATCTTCAAGTTCAATGATTCTGCATTCTTTTCTTCATAACCTTCGTTGTTCATATAACTTCCGATTGCACCTATAAACGGCTTCAAGTATATTTTGTGTTTTGATTGGCTGTCTTTCTTATTCAAGCTTATCTTGTATCCGACTTCCAAATCTAATGCTGCACTGTAACCGTTATGTTCGCTGTTTGCTGTTCTGTCCATAAATGCAATTGTTCTGTCTATTGCATATTGTTCGTATCCGCCCAATAACAATCCTTTTATTAACCATTTATCTGTTTCATATCCGCCATAGAAACCTAAGTTAATGTCGTTCATTGTTGCTTTATCTTTAGCTTGTTTTAATTCACTTGTTCCATAACCTGCAGTAACACCCAATGTTAAGTTCTTTGCGGATATCATATCGTATCCTACCAAGAATCCGTTAACGGAAGTTTCGTGTTTAGGTGAATTCTTGTCATTGTCTACAGTATAGTTGTTGTAATAATATTCTCCCCAAACTTTGCTGTGAGCTTTCTTGCAAGGTAATATATCAGCTTTTCTTTCTTTTACTTTATCGTATACATGTTCTGCTTTTGTATTAAAGAATGCCAAATTCGTTGCATTTGAATGTATTACTCCGCCGATATCATTTAACGCAGCTTTCAAACCTTCTATATCGTATGTTTCCTCATAATAATACAATTGTTCCATTGCATCTAACGAATTTGTTATATCTCCGGGATTTCCTGTTGAAATTGCATCTATTGCATTTGCAACTTCTTGTTCGTTATGGCTTCTATCAAATTCGGTTGCTTCGGCATATTCACTTTGTTTTCTCTGCAATTCAATCTTCAAAGCATTTCCTTCGGTATATACTCTGGTTGATATTCTTGTATCATATCCTTCTCTCAATCCTCTTGCATCGTTATCGTTAAATACTACATGATCTTCGTCATCTTTATACTCAAATCCGTCTGCCAATGATTTTGCATTTATTAAGTCTATTGTTTCGGCAACATAATATTTACCTTCCAAGTTGTTCAATGTTATTTTTGCATTCGGATCGATTGTCACTGTTTCGGTTACTTGAGTATTATCATTATAATGACCTTCGCTATCCATATCGAATTGTCCAAACTCTACATCGTAGTTTCCATCTTCTTCAAATATTAAGTCTCCAGTTACTTTAAATGTTGCTGTTGAATTTCCGGGTGCGAATGTTGCTCCGGCTCCGATTATTAAATCTCCTGCTGTTATATCTCCGTATCCTTGCAACAATGCATTTTCTACTCTCATATCACCTGTAACTTCAAATGTGTTTCCGCTACCCATTTCAGCATCGTTGTTTATTATAAATGTTCCGTTTGTGATATTTGCATTTATTGCTTTGAAGTTTTCCGTTACGGTCATTGTTGCTGCACCGGTCTTGTCAAATGTTCCTATGAAGTTTGTTGTATCAAATTCGTTCAATGTAACTTCGCCTTCTGCATCATAGAACTCAACTGCAGAATCTTCTGCTCCGCTGCCTGATACTTTACCGTTAATATTTTTCGTTGTTCCTATTATTGTTCCGCTGCTTATTATTGTATCTCCGGCATATCCGTTTGTTTCCATCTGTAAGTTCAATACGCCTTCTCCGGTCTTTACTAAATCTTTGTTACCGAATATTTCGCCTGTCAATGTCGTTGTACTTCCAACTACTTCTATATTAACATCGTTATGATCGGTTCCCATTATTTCATTTGCAAAAGAAACTTCATCAGCACTATTTATTATTAACTTTCCGCCATCCATATATATTGTATTTTTGCTTATTCCGCTTTCTGCTACTATCTCTATCGCTCCTTTACTTATTGTCGTTGTTCCCGTATATGCATTATCTCCGCTCAATGTTACTGTTCCTTCACCTTCTTTTACTATCTTTCCTGCTCCGGTTATTGCTGCAGTTATTTCTGCTTCACTGTCATCTTTCAAGTTCAATACTGTTCCTTCTCCGCTTAATGTTATGCTGTCGCTTATATCCAAATCTAATGCATCGGTCTTTAATACTGAACCGTCTGCAACCGTTATACTTTCTGCTGTTATTGAACTTGTTCTTACATTTTCAAAATCGCCACCGGTTATATTTATCTCTTTCTGGGTTATTGATACGGCTTGGTTCGTTAAATCGTTTTCTACTATCAATATTCCTTCGCCATCCGAAAGCATTGTTATTGTGCTCGTATTTACTCCGCCGATGAATGTTAATGTTCCGTTGTTTTCTATTCCTTCAGTTGTCGTTATATCATCTGCTCTTGTCTTAAATCCTTTTCCGTTCGTTATGGCTATCGCATTTTGGCTTATCGCTGTTCCGGTTGAATTTTCGATTGTTCCGTCTATCGTTAAGTTTCCTGTTCCCTCTATCACATTCTTGTTTATTCCTTCTCCTTCGTATACCAATAATCCTTCATTTGCTATCTTTTCTGTTGCTACTATATTGTTTATATCACCTTCTAATGATGAATCTGCATCCGATATCGTTATCGTACTTTGTTTAATACTTGCCGATGTTGCAAATGTCGTTGATGTTATCTTTAATTCTCCGCTACCGTCTATTACACTGGCATTCTCTACATCTCCGGCTCCACCTTCGAATTCTACTGCTATTTCCAACAAACCGTTATTTGCTATCTTGTCACTTGCAACTACTTCGCTGTGGGCTATTAATGTTGCGCTGGTGCTTATTACTATGTTTGCTGCTTCTATTCTTGCCATATCTTCGCCGTCACCAACGTTATGTTCAACCGTACCATTCAATATATCTATATTTGTTTGTGTTATTGAATTGCTATTTGTTAAATCACCGTCTATTGTTAAGTTTCCTGTTCCGGTTATTGTGCTTGTATTTACCATATTACTGCCGACAAATATCAATTCGCCTGCGTTTGTTATTCCGTTATCGGTTGTTAAGTCAGTTGCATTTGCTTGTAAACTTGCTCCGTCATTAACAGTTATTGTTCCTTGATCTATTGTTGTTTTTTCTTCATTTATAACATTTCCGGATATTATTACATTCCCGTTCCCCTCTACAGCACCATCACCGCGACCTATAATATTTTTGTTTGTTCCGCCGGTAATTTCCAATTCTCCGTTATTTTGTATTCCGAAGATGTTCGTACCACTTGCATCATCAGTTGCCGTTTCTACATCATTTGCATTCATTGTCAATTTAGCTTCTTCTTTAACTTCTATAAACTGTTGTGATATTTTTGTTCCGGTTGAATTTACAACGTCTCCGGAAATAAACAATAATCCTTCTCCGTCTATTACATTCTTATTTGTTCCGCCGGTAAATTCTACACTACCGTTGTTTGCTATCTTACCGTCGGTTGTTGTATGAATATTATCTGCGTTTGCTTTTAATGTTGCTTCCGTATTGATTGTTATTGTTGATGCTTTTAAACTTGCTGTATTTCCTACTGTTATTTGTGCATTTTCCAATATATTTATGTTTCCTTGAGATATATTGTTTGCAACATCAATTATGTTAGATAATGCAGCATCGCCTATACCTTTTATTTCGGTATTTAGTTCTGCAGCTTCATCTTCACCGCCAACCAAACTTAATTGACCGTTGTTCATTATCAATGAAGTGGTTACTGTTCCGGTTGATAAGTTAGCAACTTTAACTGTTAAACTGCTGCCTTCAATATCGCTTATTTCTACTCTGCTTTGTGAAAGTACTCCGTCACCCATATCTATCGCAATACCGTTAATTGTTGTTGATCCTGTTCCTGTTATACCTTTTGTAAATGTTGATGAAGATTTAGATAATACCAATTCTCCGTTATTTAAAACATCTGCTGTGGCTTTATTTGTATCATCAAATGTTACACCGTTAAGAACAGTCTTTCCTTCGTTCGTTATTATTGCTGTTCCCGTATTGCTGCTAAATACAACGTTGTTAACTTCAAGTCTTCCGTCAACGTCACTTACGGTCAAAGCATTCTCAAAACCTTTTATGGTTAACTTTTGAGATTCTGCTTCGTTATTGATTTTTAATGTATATTTATCTGTTTTTAATCCCGTTAAAGAATTTGTACTTAATAATACTTTTCCGGAATCAAGTGCATTTATAGCTAAATCCGCTTTTAATGTATCTTGTACTCCGCCATCATCTATCCATTCGGTTACAAAATCATTACCTTCTTCATCACCTGTTACTAAATAAAGTGCTAAACCGTCATATACCGCATTTGGTAATCCGCCGTAACCTTCTGCCATTATACTTAACCATGTAGAATCTGTTTTTGTAAGATCCTGTTCTACGGAATATGTCAATTCCGTTGTACCGAAAGTAGCATATTCAAGCAATGTCTGAGTAAAACTGTCTGCTATTTGAAGATCTGTTTTTGTTGCCTTATCGCTATCGGATAAAACATTTATCAAACCGATCTTCATTGTGCTGCCTTCACCGAAATTCGTACTTGTTAACAAATCTGCTGTTTTTGCTTGTAAATCAACATCAAAGTTATAGTTCCAAGTTACACCTTCCGCTACATTTATTCCCTCGATATTCATATCGTTGGTTTCGCCGTTAGCTATATCCAATGTTGCATCTTCGCCTATATTCAATGTAGATGTTCTTAAATTACTTTCATCTGCCAATTTAAGAGTCTTTCCTTCTTCTAAATTAATGGCATTTTGACTGATAAAAGCATCTTCTGCCACGAAAACATCACCTTTAACATTTACTACCGAACCGCCTGATGCTGCACCGCTTACACTGTAAGAAACAGTTCCGCCGGTAACATCATATACACCTGTTGCGGTGTTGGATACTAAAGCTTTAACTCCGCTTGCATTAGATATTAATGTTCCGGAATTTGTAATTTCGTCTGATTCTATTGTTCCGCCTTCATATTCACCATCTTCACTTGTTGCATAATTTTCTATTGTAGCACCGTCTTCGTTGGTTATTTCGGTTGCTTTAATCGAACCCGAACTTACTATTGTTCCGATATTGATTACATTTGTAGAATTTATCACTCCGTCCTGTCCGTTGTAAATGTCTTCAAAATTAACAACAATGTTTGCATCTATTGTTCCGTTAACATTTTGAATTGTTCCGAAATTAGATACAGCACTTGATACTGTAATCTTACTATTATTTTTAAGTGTGGAATCTTCCAAAACATTCACATCTTTTTGTGTTATTTCTGCAGTATTGTCTAATTCATTTGCCGAAACTATTAAAACACCTTTATCTTCCGAACTTGCCGTTATTGTATTTGTATTTACGGTATCTTTACCGGTAAGATATAATCTTCCATCGTTAACTATTCCGGTTCCTGCGGTTGTGTCTACATCATTTGCATTTACATGGAAATCACAAGAATCATTAATTGTTATTTGGTTTTGTGTAATTTCTGTTCCTTCTTCGTTACGCACAAAACCGTCTATTATAAGTTCTCCGCTGCCTGTTATTGTATTTTTATTTACTACTGTCGTCTCCGTCTCTAAAGATCCGCCGTAATATTTTATTATTCCGTCATTTGTTACAGGAGCTGCTATATCTACCAACTTTTCAGGATTTACGGATAATATACCGTCTGCTTCAACCTTTATTGAAGAATTTGTAATAGATCCGTCAAATGTATCAACTCCGTCCGAATTGTTCATTGTCAAACTTCCGCTTGATACGGTTATTGTTTGATATGATATTGTTGTTGAAGATTTTACTACGGCACCTTTTGTAGAATCACCGATATTCAATATGTTTTTAGATATATCGGTTTGATAAGCTTCGTCTGATGTTATTCCGTTTTCAACTACAAAACCGCTTGAAACAATATTTAATGTTCCGCCGTTATTTATTATTTGTCCTGATACTGATGAATTCTCTTCAAAATATGCTACCGCATCGGTATTGTTTACAAAATCACCTTCTAGTCTTACACTTGTTAAATGTAAGCTGTCGCCTGCCATATAATTATATATGTCGGCTTCTACCGTTGTAATCGGAGCTACTGCACGAGTATTGGTGCTGCCGTCAAGTCTTAATGTTTTATCTCCGTAGAATTCCAATCTGTCCTGCTGTATTGTTGCACCGAATATACCTATTGTTGTTTCATCTTGTGCATCTTCCGTTACTGTTATTGAAGAAACACCTACACCTGTTAAACTGTCTAAACCGTAACCTGCTGCTTCAGACAAGTTCAAAACCAACTTTCCGTCATTTTGTAATTTTGAACCTGAAATATAATTTGTTTCTATTGTGTTATCTTCCGAGTTTTTATATGTTATCTTATTTCCTATAGTAATTGTAGATTGTTTTATATCTTGTCTTGAGGTTGCTGCCGCTTCTCCGGATACTGAATCACTTATTTCAAAAACCAAGACACCGTCTTTATCTTCATCGCTTACAATATTTAAATCAAAATATCTGTCAGAATCAAGCACAAGTGTTATTGTTCCGTTATTTGTAATTGTGCCCGGTGTTACCGTTGGAGTTTCTCCGGAATTATCTGTACTTTGTATTTTTAAGTTTTGTATTTCTGCCGTTAAAGAAGAATCTTCGTCTACGATTAATTTGGATTGTTCTATTGAATTGCTACCCATATTTACATTTGCACCTAAATTAATAGTTGTTGCACCTGTTCCCGTTATATTACTTGAAAATCTTTCTACTGTTCCTGTAGAAAGAGTTAATGATCCGTTGTTTTTTATTTCCGGATTTGTATCTTGTGCTGTAATACTAATACTTGAAACATTTATTGCAAAAGAAGAACCCTCACCTATTTCCAAATAAGATTGTTCTAATACTGCTTCTTCACCAAGTACTAATGTTCCGCCGTTGATTACAGTTCTTCCTGTTCCGGTTATACCGCCGTCCATCGTTGTTGTTCCGTTTAAGAAAGAAAGTTCCCCGTCGTTATAAACATCATTTGCTACTTCATTTGCCGTATTACCGCTGAATTCGGAATTGTTTATTATCATTGTTCCCGTATTATATATTGCTCCGCCTTTACCGCTTGCACTGTTTGCCGTAAATGTTGAATTTTCTACTGTCAACGAACCTTTATTATTTATTACTGAACCATCTCCATCTTTAGTAAACTTTTCGAATGTTGTATCAACTACGGTTGCAGACTGTCCTTCACCTATTTCAAAACCGGAAGCAGTACCTGCACCGGATACGGAAAAATTATCACCTTTAATAGTTAACTCCGTCGCACCTTGTGTTCCTAATTCTGTATCTGTCGCTTCAGCAACAATATTACTTTCAAGACCTATACTTGTCGTTCCATCCGAAATTGCAACACCTAAATCGTAAAATGTTGCCGGTGCTGCAGCATAACTCAAAGGAGTAAATGCCAATGTTGCAGTAAGCAACACAGCAAAAAACTTACTTGACTTCTTAACAAACTTGTTAAACATCTTTTTCTCCTAAACTAAAATTTTTTTATTTTTTTACTTATTTTAAAAACAAAAAAAATCCATTACATAAAATTAGATTTGGACTTTTATGTATTTATTTTCCAAAATTATACAAAAATTTCTTTTATTTTTTAAAGAGCCCTACAAAATTAAAACCTTTTAAAAACATCTGTTTTAAGTGACGATACCTTATCCAAGAAGATAAATCCGTCTAAATGATCTATTTCATGTTGAATTGTTATTGACTCAAAACCGTGAGTTTTTAATAACTGTTTTTTACCTTCTATATCCAAATACTCAACTTCTATTTTATTTTTTCTTACAACATTTCCGGTAAAATCCGGAACACTTAAACAACCTTCTCTCGATTTTAACTTTCCCGAACTGTAAGTTATTTTAGGATTTATCATTATTAAAAAGCCGTTATTATGATGCGGTTTCGGGTTTAAAGAAATATCTACCAACACTATTCTTAATAATACTCCTACTTGAACCGCAGCAATACCGACACAATGACTGGAAGAAAGCATAGTTTCTCTCATATTACCTATGAGAGTTTTTATTTTGTAATCTATTTTTTCTACCGGTAAACTAACTTGTTTTAGTATCGGATTTGGAATTGTTACTATATCTAATATCGGCACTTTGTCTTTTCTATACCTCTATACTTCCATACATCTATACCTCAAAAATTGCAAAGCAATTTTTATATCTTCTGGGAATCCGCTTGATTTACAAAAATTTCAACATTAAGTTCTTGTGCCAAATGTTTTAAATGATGTTTAAAATCGTCCATCTTAACCGTTTTGGGAATATTTACTTCCAACAACATTATGTACACTTTATCTTTTTTACCCGAAATTTTTGTTTGAACATCGGTTATATTTATCTTTTTGTCGGCCAAGAATTTACTTACATTATAAACGATACCTACTCTGTCCGAACCGTAGACGGCAATAATGTAGTCACCGAAATTCTTTTTATTTGTTTTAGGTTTATCCACTTCGGTTACCGAATAAGATAATCCCAACTTTTTCATGGAAGAATTTAAACTTCTTTTTATTTTGGAAACATCCGAATTTTTAGGACAGGCAAGCAACAATATAACCGCAAACTGCCCCGATAACAATGTCATTGTGGAATCTTCAATGTTGCAACCTAACTTAAAAAGAATTTCCGATATTGAACTTACAATACCTGTTCTGTCTTTTCCTATTGCCGACAAAGATAACATTTTCATTATTTTAATATTTCCCCTATATTTTCTATAACAGATTTTAAATTATCTGTTTTTTTACCGCCGCCTTGTGCAAAGTCGGGTTTTCCGCCGCCGGAACCTTCAATTTTTGCAGCAAATTGTTTTGCAATTTTTCCTGCGGCATAACCTCGTTTAACTATATCCTGGCTTACTGATATAACAAAAGATATTTTGTCTTGAAGTTTCGATGCTATAACAATAATTGCCGATGCTTGTTTTTCTTTAACTTTATCCACCATCTCTCTTAAAGTTTTAACATCAACACCTTCAACCGCAAACGCAATTACATTAACACCGTTTATATCTTTTGCGGATTTTATATATTCGTCAATTTCTCCTGCAATCAATTTACTCTTTAAAGAAGAAATTTCCGTATCGAGATTTTTTGCATCCTGCAACATTTTTTCAATTGCGGGAACAACCATAACTTTTGAAGTTTTTAATAATGTTGCGATTTCGTCTATCTTGTTTTCCAAACCGTCAACATATTTTTCGCATGCACTGCCGCAAACAGCTTCTATTCTTCTTATTCCGCTGCCTACCGAACTTTCGGAAACGATTTTAAACATTCCGATATCGCCGGTTTTTTGAACATGTGTTCCGCCGCAAAGTTCCATTGAATAATATTTGTCGTCGGTTTCTATAACTTTAACTGTTCTTACAACATCACCGTACTTTTCACCAAACAAAGCCATAGCACCTTCTTTCCTTGCTTGTTCTATAGGCATTTCGGTAATAGATACGGGATAATTTTGTCTTATGGCTTTATTTACATCTTTTTCTATTTTTTTAAGTTCTTCTTTTGTTACCGCTTTAAAGTGGTTAAAGTCAAACCTTAAATTGTCGGGACAAACCAAAGACCCCGCCTGGGCAACATGGTTACCTAAAACGGATCTCAACACTTTTTGTAACAAATGTGTTGCGGTATGATGTCTTGCCGTTTGATTTCTGTTATCGGTATTTATCGATGCAGTTAAAACATCCCCTACTTTTACTTTCCCTTTTTCAACTACAACTTTATGAACAAAAAGTTTACCGATAGGTTTTGTAACATCGGTAACTTCTATATTTACAGACTCGTTAAACATTATTCCGGTATCTGCAACTTGTCCTCCGGACTCACCGTAAAAAGGTGTGTTGGACAAAATTATTTCACCTTTATCGTTTGCGGATAAAGATTCAACTTTTTTACCATCTTTTACGAGTGCAATAACTTTTACGGAAGAACTATTTTGTGTGTATCCTTCAAAAGTTGTATCTCCGCACTCTTTATGTAATACTGAATAAAATGTTATATCTTGTTCACCTGAACCGCTCCATGCCCCTCTGGATTTTTCCTGCGCAAGTTTCTTTTCCTGCTCAAAACCTTTTTCGTCTATTGTTAAACCTTGTTCAAGTGCAATTTCTTTTGTAAGTTCGTGAGGAAATCCGTAAGTATCGTAAAGTTTAAATACATCTTCACCTTTCAATACAGACACATTTTTCGCTTTATATTGTGATATAAGATTATTCAATAAATCGGTTCCGGTATTTAATGTTTCAAGGAATTTTTCCTCTTCAACTTTTGCCATAGACTTTATGTTATCAAGTCTTGCCGTAAGTTCCGGATATGCGGGTTTCATAACATCGTGAACAACATCTACGAGTTTATACAAGAAAGGTTCGTTCATACCGAAAACTTTTCCTTGTCTAACGGCTCTTCTTAAAATTCTTCTTAAAACATAACCTCTGCCTTCATTTGAAGGATGAATACCGTCGGAAATTAAGAATGTTATTGCTCTTGCATGGTCTGCAATCATTCTTAATTTAGGTATATTATCGTTAAACGAAACTTTCAATAATTCCGATGCTGCATTCATCATAGGTAAAAACAAATCAGTATCAAAAACATTATTTTTACCGTTAGCCGCAGCAACTATTCTTTCAAGTCCCATACCGGTATCTATATTTTTTCTTCCCAACGGTTTTAACGAACCGTCTTCTTGTCTGTCGAACTGTGTGAAAACAAGATTCCATATTTCAAGATATCTGTTACAATCGCACCACGGACCGCATGTAGGTTTATGACAACCCATATCTTCGCCCAAATCTATCAAGATTTCCGAGCACGGACCGCAAGGGCCTGTAGGTCCCATTGTCCAAAAGTTTGTTTCGTCGCCCATTTTTATAATTCTTGATTCGGGAACAAACTTTTTCCACATTTGTCCCGCTTCATCGTCGTCTTTATAAATTGTTGCATAAAGTTTTTCTTTAGGCAATTGCATATAGTTGGTAAGGAAATCCCATGCCCATGCAATAGCTTCTTCTTTAAAATAATCACCGAAAGAAAAGTTACCCAACATTTCAAAAAATGTTAAGTGTCTGTTGGTTACTCCCACTTGATCTATATCTGAAGTTCTAAAACATTTTTGTGAGGATGTTGCTCTTGTAAAAGTATCCTTACTTTGACCTAAAAAATGTTTCTTAAATTGAACCATTCCCGCGGAAGTAAACAATAATGTTTTATCTCCCGAAGGTACTAATGAATCCGACGGTACAACTTTGCAACCTTTTTCACTAAAAAAGTCCAAAAAAGTTTTCCTGATATACGCTGATTGTTTATTCATAATAGATAATTTTAGCAAAACAGATATATTTTGGCAACAACAATAACCGGCTTACAGCTTATAGCTTATAGCTTAAAGCTTAAAGTTTACCGACAAAGCAACAAACCACAAACCATAAACTACAAACTAAAAAATCCGCAGGATTTTTTTTATAAGCCATAAGCAAAAATTACTTTGCAATTTTTTAATAAGCTTTAAGCTGTCGTTATCAGTATTTCATCAATTGAATAAGATAGTAAAATATCGGAGCACAGAATAAATAAGAATCGAATCTGTCGAGCATTCCCCCGTGCCCCGGAAGAATGTTACCGGAATCTTTTATGTTGCAATCTCTCTTGAACAAAGATTCGGCAAGATCCGAAAATTGACCTACAAAAGAAATAACAAGAGCAAATATTATTGCTTCGTTATTTGTTATTATATTCTGCATAAAGAAATGTCTGTATACCAAAGAAACAAGCACTGCCGTAACAACACCTGCAATTGCTCCTTCTATTGTTTTTTTGGGACTTATAAGTGAAGCAAGTTTATGTTTACCGAATTTTTTACCGATAAAATATGCTCCCGTATCCAACATCCAAATATTAACAAACAAAAATATAATGTAATGCATACCGTATTTAGGAATATCTCTTATTAAAACCATATGAAAAAGTGCCCAGGTAATAAAAAATGTTCCCAAAGCCGTAACCGCCAAAGAAGCAGAAACATTTTCTATCGATTTTCTGAACATCGCAAAAAAGAATATTAAAAACACAGATACTATAACCGTTTCCTGAACATAAGTTCCCGTGCATAAAGCAAGATAAAAAACGATTGCCGCCAAAGTTCCGAAAAATCTCAAAGGATTATACTTTTTGCAAATCGAAAAGAATTCCATAACGGAAAAAAGTATAACTGCAAAAAACATAATATAAAATGCAAGTCCGCCGTAATATATACATGCAATAACTACAGGTATTCCTACTAATGCGGTTAATATTCTTGGTATCAACATTTTTTTATCCTTTTATTTAGCTTAAAGCTGTTAATTATAAATTATCTTTTTGTCTGTCATTCTGAACTTGATTCAGAATCTATAAAAAATAAAAATTCCTATTTTCTTCCAATCATCCAATCTTCTAATCTTCCAATCTTCTGCCGTTTCGTTTTTCTAAACTTTCCCAAATCTTCTGTCCCTTTTTTGGTAGTCGATAATTGCTTTACAAAATTCATCTTCGTTAAAATCAGGCCACAAAACATCGGTTACATAAATTTCGGTATAAGCTATTTGCCATAACAAAAAATTCGAAATTCTCATTTCACCGGAAGTTCTTATCAATAAATCGGGATCCGGCAACCCTTTCGTATACAAACAATCTGAAAAATCTTGCTCGGTAGGATCTGTTATTCCTTTACTCATCAAATCCCTACAGGCCATTAAAATTTCTTGTCTGGAACCATAATTTAATGCAATGTTCAAAACAAGACTTTTCATATCTTTTGTTTTATCGACAGCTTCTTTAAGTTCCGCCTGAATATCTTCCGACATTCTTGAAATATCACCGCTTACTCTGAACGAAATTTGGTTTTCAATCATATTCTCCAATTCGCTTTTCAAATATGTTTTCAGCAATGTCATTATTCCGGATACTTCATCTTTCGGTCTTTGCCAATTCTCCGTAGAAAAAGCATATAGGGTCAAAACCTGTATATTGAGTTTTCTTGCAAACTCAACTATCTTTTTAACAGTCTTGACCCCATTAGTATGACCGATTATTCTGGGCAACATTCTTTTCTTTGCCCATCTTCCGTTACCGTCCATGATTATTGCAACATGTTTCGGCAACTTTGTTAAATCTATTTGTTCTTTCAAAGACACTTTTTTACTACTTTATAAAAATTACTTTTGAGATATTGCGTTTACAGGGCAATTTGCTGCACATGCACCACATTCAACACATGCATCACCAATTGCATACTTGCCGTCATCACCTGCTTTTATTGCTTCTACAGGGCAATTTGCTGCACAAGAACCGCAACCTACACAAGTTTCCTTATCTATTGAATAAGCCATTTTACAACCTCCCCTTTTTTATTGGTTATATTTTCATTAATTCTTCTTCTTTTTGTTTTACCAATTCTTCTATTTTACCTACATAAGTATCCGTCAATTTTTGAACATCAACTTCATATTTCTTTCTGTCGTCTTCAGTAATTGTTTTTTCTTTTTCCAATTTCTTTATTTCATCAACAATATGTCTTCTTTCATTTCTTATTGCAACTTTATAATCTTCAGACATTTTGTTAACAACTTTAACGATTTCTTTTCTTCTTTCTTCCGTAAGTGCCGGTATTGAAATTCTTACTATTTTACCGTCATTTACAGGTGTAAGTCCCAAATCGGATTTCAATATAGCTTTTTCTATTGCACCGAGCTGAGTTAAATCCCAAGGTCTTATTTCCAATGTTCTTCCGTCGGGAACACTAACTCCGGCAACCTGATTTAAAGCCAATAATGAACCGTAACTTTCAACTTTTATTCCGTCCAAGAGAGCTGCATTTGCTCTGCCAGTTCTAACTGTAGAAAAATCATGTTTTGTTTTTTCTATTGTTTTTTTCATAGCATCTTCGCCGGATGCCAAAAGTTCTTTAGGTAACATTACTCCTCCGTTATTTGGATACTATAGTTCCGATTTTTTGTTTACTCAACACTTTTTTTAAGTTGCCTTTTTTGTGGAAGTCGAAAACATAAATATCAATATCGTTTTCCATGCACAACAAAAAAGCGGAAATGTCCATTATTTTTAAATTTTTATTTATTGCTTCGCTGTAAGTTATTCTATCATATTTCTTTGCTTTAGGATCTTTTTTCGGATCTGCGGAATAAACACCGTCAACTTGTGTAGCTTTTAACAAAATGTCGGCTTTTATTTCACAAGCTCTTAATGCAGCCGTGGTATCCGTCGTGAAAAAAGGGCTTCCCGTTCCGCCGCCGAATACAACCACATAACCTTCTTTTAAATATTTATCCGCTTTTGCTTGAGAAAATGTTTCGCAGAAATTTGAAACACCGCTTGCGGCAAGTGCAACAGATTTTATACCGTTGGATTTTAAACCTTCAGATATTGCTATCGCATTCATCACAGTAGCAAGCATACCCATTTTATCCGCCGATACTCTGTCTATTTCTTTTCCGGCACCTCTCCAAATGTTTCCTGCGCCTACAACAATAGAGAGTTCTACTTTTTTCGATAAAACAGATTTTATTTCATCTACAACTTTTTGAAGACTTTCGGAACAAATGGATTTACCGTTTCCCGATAAAGTTTCTCCTGAAAGTTTAAGTAAAACTCTCTTATTATTTTTCATTTAATTATTCACCTATTTTAAATCTTGCAAAATTTTTAACAACTATATCTTTGCTGACTTTTGCTATAACATTTTTAATAGATTCTTTTTCTTCTCTCATATAAGGTTGTTCCATCAAACATATTTGAGAATAGAATTTGTTCAATTTTCCCAAAACAATTTTATCTATTATGTTAGCAGGTTTTCCTTCTTCCTGAAGTTGTTTAACATAAATTTCTTTTTCTTTTGCAATTTCGTCTGCGGTAACTTGATCTCTTGTTATATAAAGAGGACTTACAGCAGCTATTTGCATTGCAATTTCTTTTTCAAGATTTTTGAAAGCATCACTTGCTATAACATCTGCAGGAGCTTCGAAATCCACTAAAACTCCCAAAGAATTGTTCATATGAATATATGAAGAAATTTCACCGCTTGTTGTATATTTTGCGGTTCTTTTCAAAACAATGTTTTCACCTATTGTTCCGATAGCTTCTTTTATAACATCCTGAACTGTTCTTGTATCATCGAATTTTTGTTCCAAGATATTATCCTGGGAAGAAGATTTCATAACGAAAGATGCCAAACTGTTTGCAAGATCTTTAAATTTGTCTGTTCTTGCAACGAAGTCTGTTTCGCAGTTTAATTCAACAAGTACACCTTGTTTTTTGTCATCGCTGAGTTGAGCAACAACAACACCCTGCTTTGCGGATCTGTCTGCTCTTTTAACGGCAGATGCGATACCTTTTTCTCTTAATATTTTTACTGCTTCTTCTATATTGTTATTTGCTTCTTTAAGAGCATTGTTACAATCTTTTATTCCTGCTCCGGTCATTTCTCTTAATTTTGTTATAAGTTCAATAGCTGACATAATTACTCTCCTTTAACTTCTTCTGCTTTTTCTGCTTCTGCTTCCGCTGCGGCAACTTCTTCTTCTTTTACTTCAGCTTGAGCTTCTGTTGTTCCGTCAGCTTGTTTATTTTCTATTCCTTTACCTTCGAGAATTGCATCTGCAATAACCGAGCAGAATAATTTTACGGCTCTTATTGCATCATCGTTTCCCGGTATAGGATGATCTATTAAATCAGGATCACAGTTTGTATCACAAACTGCAACTACAGGAATATTCAATTTTTTTGCTTCTGCTAAAGCTGTAGCTTCTTCAACAGGATCTATAATGAACATAACTTCAGGAAGTTTGTTCATTTGTTTTAAACCTTCAAGAGATTTTTCAAGTTTAATTCTTTCTTTTTCTTTTTGAGATTGTTCTTTTTTTGAGAGAACTTGAAATATTCCGTTTTCTTTCATAGCTTCAAGTTCTTTTAATCTTGCGATAGATTTCTTTAATGTTTCGAAATTTGTAAGAGTTCCGCCCAACCATCTTTCACAAACGAAATAAGAACCGCATCTTAAAGCTTCTTCTTTGATAGGTCCTTGAGCTTGTTTTTTTGTTCCTACGAAAAGAACATCTTTTCCTTCTGCAGCATAATCTCTTACAACTTTGTAAACTTTTTTAAGTTCTTTTAAAGTTTTTTGAAGATCAATGATGTGAATTTTGTTTCTGCTTCCAAAAATGAATTTTCCCATTTTTGGGTTCCATCTTCTTGTCTGATGTCCGAAATGAACACCGGATTCCAACAACGACTTCATTGTTACGTTTGCCATTTTACTTCTCTCCTGTTTGAGAAGACACTGAATAATTATGAGCTAAAATCTTGAGCAATATTTTGCCTGCAAATTCGTCGGATTTTCTCGAGATAAGTTACCAACTATCCCATCGAAACTCCGCCTCTTTGCATACAAAATCTTATCTCAATCTTTCAAACTCCTAATTATTCAGGGTCTTCTCTAGTTTTTTTTCATCCTTTGAGATGACCTCCACAAGTTTCAGAACTCAAACCCTTTTTACAGGGACTTTTGATTAATCCGCTTGTGTGTGTATTTTAGCCTGCTGACTAAATTTTAAAGATTGTACCAAAATTATTATATTTTTTCAATACATTTTATATATGTATCTTTTTGTAAAGCATTATTTAAAGTTTTTATTGTTTTATGTTGTGTCGGATGAACAAAATTCGAAGCAACTTCTTTCATCGGTACAAGAACAAAAGCTCTGTTTATTATTTCTTTGTGCGGTATTATAAGATTTTTACTTTTTATTACCTGTTTACCGTAAAATAATATATCAATATCTATAACTCTAGGGCCCCAATGATAAGTTTTTGTTCTTCCCAACTTTTGTTCCGTTTGTTTTAAAACTTTTAACAATTCCCGCGGATTTAAATTTGTTTTAAATTTTCCGGCAATATTATAAAAGTTTCTTTGTTCGGGGCCTACAGGTTCTGTTTCATATAAAGAAGATATCTTTATTTCTTTTATATTATTCTTATTTAACTCGGCAACAGCTTTTTCCAAATTTTTTTTCCTGTTACCGATATTTGAACCTAATGATAAATATATTGTTGTCATGTTTTATATTATACATTTTATTTAAAATAAAATTTCGTATGTCGAAAAATTTTTGAAAATAAAGAATAAAAAATATATAATTTATGAAAATTTATTTAAGGAGAGAGTAAATGAAAAAGTATGTTGCAGAATTTACCGGAACATTTTTCTTAGTATTCATCGCTTGCGGAGTTGCAGCAGTATCAGGTTGCAGATTTCCCGAAACAGGTTACATTGCCACAGCTTTGGCATTCGGTTTAACAATCGTTGCTATGGCTTATTCTATAGGTAATGTTTCGGGTTGTCATGTAAACCCTGCCGTTTCTATCGGAGTATGTGTTGCAGGTAAAATGAGTGTCGGAGAATGTGTAAAGTACATCATTTCACAATTCTTAGGTGCAATTTGCGGTGCAATAGTATTGGGAATTTGTTTAGGTAGTTTTTCAGCTTTGGGAGCTAACGGTTTCGGCGGTGTATTACCTAACGGAGCTATGGTTTCTGCTGGTATGGCAATACTAATAGAAATAATTCTTACCTTTGCTTTTGTTTTGGCAATTCTCGGTGTTACCGATAAAGTATCAAACGGAGCTGTTGCAGGTTTGGTTATAGGTTTAACACTTGTTGTTATTCATTTAATCGGTATTCCTTTTACGGGAACATCTGTAAACCCTGCAAGATCTTTCGGCCCTGCATTGTTCCAAGGCGGACAAGCTTTAGCACAAGTTTGGGTATTTATAATTGCTCCTGCTATCGGCGGAGCTTTAGCCGGTGTATTCTATAATTTGGTTTTGAAAGAAAAACAAAACTAATTTCTTACAACAAAAAAGACACCTGATGATTTATTTCATCAGGTGTTTTTTTTGTATAATAACGCCATAATGAATACAGATAAAATAATATTTTTAGGAATTATCAACAGTATAGAAGAATTTTATGAACTAACAGGAAAAAATCTTGCTGAGTTAGAACTTTCCGAAGAACAAGATATATATAGCGATAAACAAATAATAATAACCGAAGAAGAAATAAAACAATATTTCGGAGAATACAAAGACATAAAAGAGTTAAGGGAAAAAGCCATAAAATATTTCGCGGAAAATATTCAAGGAAAAACTTTTGATATCGGTAAATTCAAAAATATTAGAATAAATAGAAGAAGTGTTGAAAAATATAAAAAATTCAGTGCAGATGAAAGGAAGTTATTAATAGTTATAAAATTACCAGATATATTGAAAACAGCAAGATATAAATTCTCATTACCAAATTATAAAGAAAGAAAAGATAAACTAACACAGTTTCATTATTTTACGAATGAAATAATTTTAAAGAATAATAAATATTGTGTATACATAACAATTGGTGAAGATGAAAACGGAAATTTATTTTGGGATTTAGAAGAAAATAAAAAAACCTCCGGAAACTTTACACCATACAAGTGATGTCTTCTCCGAAGGCATCCATAGTATAACTTAAAAATCTAAAATAGTCAATGAAAATCGCAAGGCGATTTTGGAAGATTGGAGGATTGCCAGCTACAAATGGCAACGGCGGGATCCCGCCGTTCTGCCGTTCTGCCGTTAAAGACTTTAAGATTTTCGGTTTCCTTGTTCTTTGCTTTCAAAGAATTTTAAGATTTTAAATTATAACGAAGTATTTGACGTTGTCGTTGCCGTTAAAGACCTTAAGATTTTCGGTTAGAATGAAGCAACTAACGAATGAAGTGTACATTTCGCGAAAGCGGTACTCGATTGAGTTAGTTGCAAAATTATAACCAAAATATTAAGGTCGCTATAATAAGGCTTTTATTTAATAAAAGCCTTTGCGCGAAGTTGCTTGTGAAAGGTTATCGCAAACCTATGCGCCTCATCTCTTATCGCCTGTAAAAGTCTCAACCCTAACGAATTCCTCGGTAACATTAAGGATTTCGGTTTGCCCACCATAAAAACTTCTTCTTCTTGTTTTGCCAAAGAAATCATAGGTATGTAAATGCCTATTTCATCCAGTGCGGACTGTGCATAGGCAAGTTGAATTTTTCCCCCGTCGATAACAATCAAGTCGGGAAATTGTTCGTTTCTTCTTATAATGCCGGAATATCTTCTGAATACAGCTTCTTTTATCATGGCAAAATCGTTTATTTGGTTAACTGTTTTTATTTTAAATTTTCTGTAACCGGATTTGTTCGGTTTTGCATTTACAAACTGAACCATGGATGCAACGGGATTTGTTCCCGAAGTGTTTGAAATATCGAAACATTCCATAACGGCAGGAAGTTTGTGAAGTTTTAAAACTTGTTTCAGTTCCTGCAAAGAATCCGTTTTTGAAACATATTGATTAATATCTTCTATACTTATTTCTCTTATTGCTACTCTTTGGCTTATTGATTGTATTGCAAAAAGTCTGTCTCTTATTTCTTTTGCTTTTTCGTATTCCTGCTTATTGCTTAATTCCAACATTTCTTTTTGCCAGGTATCTGCCAACTTTTTTAATTTACCGTTAAAAAAAGTTTCCACTTCCTTTAAATTGTTTTTATAATCAACGGAAGATATTTTCCCCATGCACGGTCCGAAACATAATCCGGTATGATAATACAAGCAGGATTTCACTTTTTCCAATTTCGGTAACTCTTTTTCGGAAAAAGTTATTTTGCACGGTCTTATTTTAAAAATTTTGTTTAACCAAAGTATCAATTTTTTTATGTATGTTAATTGCGGATACGGTCCGAAATATAATGCACCGTCTTTTATTACTTTTCTCGTCATAACAAGTCGCGGAAAATCTTCCGCAACAGTCAACTTTATATACGGATAAGTCTTATCGTCTTTCCACATCGCATTAAAATAAGGTTGAACTTTTTTTATGAGCTGTCTTTCAACAAGAAAAGCTTCTCTTTCGGATGCACACAAAATATAGTTTATGGTTTTCATTGCACTTATTATCGAGAAAGCTTTACTGTCCGTATCGGAATGAAAATAAGATGATATTCTGTTTTTTAAATCTTTAGCTTTACCTATGTATATAATGTTTGCTGCGGAATCTCTCATTATATACACGCCGGGAAGATGCGGAATATTTACGGTATAATCGTTAACTGGTTTTTGCATTTTTCTTTTTATTTATTCCCAACAATATTTGGTCCATCTCTTGAGATTTTAATATTTTTAAGAAAATAATAAAAGAGATTATCGAACAAATTATGGAAATCATCAATGCAACTATCATAGGTAAAACTTTTATTTGCATTATTTCGTATGCTATTATACCCATAAGTGTGGAAGCTATCAGTGCTTTTATTGACGATACTAAAATTCTTCTTGCACCGATTTTACCGATTCTTTGTTTAAGTTTATAAAACAACATAAACACATTCATATATGCACAAGCCGAAGTTGCAAGAGCAAGTCCTCCCACACCTAACGGTTTCATTAAAGCAACACACAATATCACATGAACAAACATAACAACAAATGCTATCTTAACGGGAGTTTTTGTATCCTGAAACGAAAAAAACGTGTTAGCAAAAATTTTTGTAATAGCAAAAGCGGGAAGCCCCAACACATAATAAAAAAGAGCTTTATTTGTAAGAAGTGATGCAAAAGTATCGAATCTTCCCCTTTCAAACAAAACTTGTATTATCGGTAACCCTATAGCCATAAGACCAACCGTTGCCGGAAGCAAAGCTATTATGGAAATTCTTATGGAAAAATTTAATGTTTCTTTCAGTTCTTCTATATTTTTTGTAGCAACCGATTTCGACATCATCGGTAACGAAACGGTTGCCATCGCAAGCCCGAATATTGCAAGAGGAAGTTGCATTAATCTGTTTGAATAATACAAAGCCGTTATCGCACCGTTACCTAAAAACGAAGCACATATGGTATCTACAAAAGTGTTTATTTGGTCTACCGAAATACCGATAATGGAAGGTATCATTAAAAAAATTATTTTTTTTATGCCCGGATGATTAAAATGAAAATCAAAATGCAGGTGCCAACCCAAATTTCTTAAAGTAGGATACTGCATAAGGAAATGTCCCAACCCGCCGAAAATAACACTTATCGCAAGACCTTTAATTTGGTTACCGGGCGACAATAACGGTGCTAAAGCCAATATATAAATAATTTCGGCAAAACTTAAATTTGCAGGTGCTATTGCAGGAATAAAAAAAGAATTCAATGTGTTTAACAATGCCAAAAGCATAGCAGCCAAACAAATAAATAAAAGGAACGGAAACATCAATCTTGTAAGCTCTATGGTAAGAGCCAACTTTTCAGGATCCGAAGTAAAACCGTAAGCGATTATTTTTACAAGCAGCGGTGAAAAAAACATTCCCAATATGGTTATAACCAACAATACCAAGAACAATAATGTAAAAACCACATTGATTAACTTTTGTGTTTCCGATTTTGTTTTTGTGTGAAGATATTCCGAAAATACAGGTATAAATGCCGCCGAAAATGAACCTTCACCCAACATTCTTCTTATAAGGTTAGGAATTCTGAATGCCGCATAAAAAGCATCCGCAAACATTCCGGCACCGAACATATAAGCAACAAGCATATCTCTAATGTATCCGAACACTCTGGATACTGTTGTTCCGGCACTTACACTGCCCGCATATTTGATGATTTTTTTTATTTCAATCATTTTGGTCCGTAAAATAAAAAAAGCCGATACTTTTTAAATATCGGCTTTAAAATTCATTTTAAAATTACTTCTTAAGTGATGCAACTTTTTTAGACAATCTTGCTTTTTGGTTAGCTGCTGCATTTTTATGAATAACATTTTTCTTCTTTGCTTTATCCCATTCTGAAAAAGCTGCTTTAAGAGCTGCTACTGCTGCATCAAAATCTTTAGCTTTTACTGCAGCTTCAACTTTCTTCGATAATGTTCTTATTTTACTTTTCATTGCTGCATTTCTTGCTGTTCTTTTTTCTGCTTTTCTTGCTTCTTTAAGAGCAGATGTGTGTCTTCCTGTTTTTAACTTTGCCATTATATTTCCTCCAAAAATCATTACAAAATTATAACTAAGTTGTCATATTTTACATTTTTATTTTAGTATCGTCAAGCAATCTGCTGCCTTTAATTTCCATTGATTTTTTCTGTTAATTTATAAATTTTTCCTGCCAAATTAAAATTTATACAAGAAACCAACAAAAAACATTTTTTGCTGATTTTATCTGATATTGTAAGATATTTAAACAAATTTGATTTTAACTCTTTCAATACAAAATTAGCACTTTCCATATCAGGCTTTTCTTGTAAAGATATAAAACCCAACCACTGTGCCAATAAGCATAATCTAAAGTTATATATTTTTTCTTTCAAATTAAACAATTTATGTTTTTCGGCATAAATCATTTCAAGATTTTGAACTTTTAGGAAAGCCAAGAAATTTCTTTTAAACTTTTTTGTGTGTTGCCTTGAAGCAGGATTACTTCTGTAATAACACAAACTTTTATCCAGACAAACAACTTTTTCTATTCTGGAAAATACAGTAAAAGTGTATAACACATCCTGAGCATACGTTTCCACAAAACGAAGATTTTTGACTACATCTTTTCTAAACAATTTGTTCCAAACATACATATGCGAATAAAAGCTTTCAAGTGCTTCGTTGGGTGTTAACAGTTCCTTTTTAGGATAATCGGTATTTGTTACCCAATTACCGCCGTCCTGTCTATACCAATTACAAACGACCAACTCCGCATCATTTTTCACCATTGCATTGTATAATGTTTCATACATATCCGGTTCTATATAATCGTCGGAATCTATATAACCTATATATTTACCGGTAGCAATATCAAGGCCTGCATTTCTTGCTATTGCAGGTCCGCCGTTTTCTATATGCAATACTTTTATCCTGTTATCTTTTGATGCATACTCATCGCATATTTTTCCACAATTGTCCGTGGAACCGTCGTCAACTAATATTATTTCCAAATTCTTGTATGTTTGGTTAATAATACTATCAACACATTGTTTTAAATAGGGTTCAACTTTATATACGGGTACTATTACCGAAATTGTATCCATAAGATATCCTTATCCGACACATTACCGATATTATACTAATTTTATTACGGAATTGTATTTTTATTTTTTGAAGTAAAATTCCTTGTACCATTGAGCGAATTTGCGAAGACCTTCTCTTAACGAAGTTTTAGGTTTGAATCCGAAATCTTTTTCCAATGCTGATGTATCTGCATATGTTACGGGAACATCTCCCGGTTGCATGGCAACCAACTCTTTATGTTCTTCAAAATTATAATCGGAAGGTAATATTCCGGCATTAACAAGTTCTTCCTGCAATATTTGAACGAAATCTAAAAGGTTTTCAGGTGAATTGTTACCGATGTTATAAAGTGCATAAGGCGGTATCGGTAAATCATCTTCCCCTTTTTTGCGGTCCGGTGCACCTTGCATTACACGAATTACACCTTCTACAATATCATCGATATATGTGAAATCACGTTTGCAGTTACCGTAATTAAATATTTTTATTTTTTCCCCTTTTACAAGTTTATTTGTAAATCCGAAATAGGCCATATCCGGTCTGCCGGCAGGTCCGTAAACGGTAAAAAATCTTAAACCCGTTGACGGTATATTATAAAGTTTGGAATATGAATGTGCCAAAAGTTCATCGGCTTTTTTTGTTGCTGCATATAACGATACCGGATTATCAACTTTATCTTCTACGGAATAAGGAACTTTTTTATTTGTTCCGTAAACTGATGATGAGGATGCATAAACCAAATGTTCTACACCGGTTGCACCATTATCGTAGGAATGGCGACATGCTTCCAAAATGTTATAAAAGCCTATTAAGTTAGATTCTATATATGCGTCGGGATTTGTTATTGAATACCTTACACCGGGTTGTGCAGCCAAATTTACTACTATTTGCGGTTTATATTTGTTGAAAATATCTGCTAAAAGTTTTTTATCTGCCAAGTTACCTTTAACAAAAACAAAATTTTGTAATTTTGATAATTCGTTTAAACGATACTCTTTTAACGAAACATCATAATAATCGTTAACACTATCGTAACCGATAATTTTTGCATCAGGTTTTTCCTTACATAATCTTTTGGCAAGAGCAGAACCGATAAACCCTGCAGTCCCTGTAACAAGTATTGTTTTGTTATTAAGTTCTATTTTCATAGCAGCGTTATTATAGCAAAATAATTGTTATTGTATTAAGATTTCGATATTATTTGAAAAACATAAACAACGAACACCAAACATCATCAGTAACAAAAACACCGAGAGATACAAATTTAGAACTATTTAGAATACTTGTGATGCTTACAATAGTCGCACACCATTATGTAACAAATTCCGGATTAATGAATGTTCCCGAGTTAATTCAAAATCCATCTAGTTTAAAATCTATTTTCTACTACCTGCTGTGAGCATGGGGCAAAAAAAGATAAAAATCTTCGATAAGTTCTATCTTCTATTGCCATATATTTTACCGCATCGAATTTGATATAATTTTTGTATTCAAACAAAAAAAAATACCGGGAGATACATAAATATGGATAAAAGAATATTTTCAAGAATTTCTGGAATCGAACTGTTAAAAATAATTGCAATCTTCATGATAGTGTTGAGCCATACCGTCGATTCGTTAAGAATAGGTTATGCCAACATATTCGACTTGCACCTTGCCACCGTAAATTTGCAAAAATTCATTCTTATAATGTTCAGATCCTTCTCTCCTCTAGGCAACACGATTTTCTTCGTTTGTTCCGCATGGTTTTTCCTGGACAACAATCGTACTAAAAAAGAAAAAATATTTAATATGATTTTGGACATATGGCTCGTATCTGTAATAATCCTTACAACCGCCTACATGTTAAGGCACGGAAACATAGACGGCATGCTTATTTTGATATCGTTTTTCCCGACCACGTTTGAAAGCAATTGGTTTTTAACATGCTATATACTTTTTTACGCGATTCACGGCATTTTAAACAACATCATAAACTCCATGAGCCAAAAGCAGCTGTTGAGAACTACGATTTTTATGGTTCTCCTATACGTTTTTGCCAATTACATCATCATGCACGGCGTGTTCTTAGCAAGTTTGCTAATAATTTGGGTTGCAATTTATTTCTTTATGGCGTATCTAAAGAAATATTGTACGGGCATAATGTCAAACTTAAAGCTCAACTGTCTACTTGCTTTTCTGGGAATAGCCGCCCATATCGGCATAATGGTTGCTACAAACTTTCTCGGACTCAACACGAAACTCTTCAGCAACCAGTTGCTTCACTGGGCAAGCAACAGCAGTCCTTTCTTTATCATAACAGCAATATCGCTGTTAAACATTGCAAGGCAAATGAAATTCAAGAGCTACATGGTAAATTATATTTCAAGCTTGTCGCTTTTGATTTATATCATTCACGAAAACATTATCGTTAGGGAATATTACAGACCGGCCGTAATTCGCAACATGTTCTTTTCTCTCGGAACGGAACACATAGTTTCATGGATATTTGAACTTGCCGCACTGATTTTCATCTGTTCCCTGATTATAAGCATACTGTACAACGCAACGCTAAGAAAGATCGTCGGCCGTTTTTCAACCGCATTATATTCAAGAATAAAAAACATTTATTTATCTTTTGAAAACTTTATTCTTAAACGCAGCGGCAATATTTAAAAAAAATAAGAAATAAAACCCGATTGTTTTCCGAAAAGAAAATTCCCGTGTTTGTAGAGATTGTTTCGGGATTTATTTTTTTATTGACAAGCTGAAAAAGGCAGCTTAAAAATTGCGGTATGGAGGGATGGATGCATGGAGGCAAAACGGCAGTTGAAGGGTTGAAAGGTTGAAGGGTTGTCATCCCTCACTCGATGCGGGATCCTGGTGTTGATGTGGTCACAATTTGTGACCAGTTTATTTGAATTATCAATATTGGAAAAGAATTAAAACTTTTATAAAATTCTCTTAATGAATTTTATAAAAGGATGGTATTTTTATGTTTTTCCAAGCAACGAAAGATTTTTTATTATTTATTAATTCTAATTTTCAATGGATAATAGGTATTGCCATAGGAGCTATATTAACACACCTTTTTGGAGCAAGGATACTAAAAAAGCAATTAAACCATGACTCTATTGAAAAAGATAAAGAAAGAAAATTATCAATAAAAAAGGAACTCTATTTAGAAACTGTTGAAATTTTGGCAAAAACAAATTCTTATTTGGGATCTCTTGTAAATGCAAATCTGAAAGATACAAACATTTCAAATGGACTCCAAGATTTGTTTATCTCTCTTTCAAAAATAACTTTAATTGCAGATAAAGAAACAGTGAAAGTAGCCACAGATTTATCCACAGAATATCAAAAACTAATGTTTAAACTGATGAAAAAATTAAAATCGTTAAGTGAAATTAAAAGTAGTTTAGATATAGAAAGAAATCTATTCGACAAAAGCCAAAAAGAGCTTGATAGAGTCTTAATGCTAATGAAAGAAAATAACGAAAGTGTAACCGGAAGCACTGAAAGAATTAATCGTTTAAATCGTACTTTTGACTTTGAGTATAAAAATTCACAAGGATATAACAATAATATAAACAAACTAAATAAACAACATACTCGAGAACAACTTGTATTTATTAAAGATCTAATTGAAGATATAAAAAAACTTTCCCCTCTTACTACAAATCTTTTTTACAATTTCAGAAGAGAATTAGAAATTGATACAGATATACAATATTTCAACGATATACTTAATCAACAAGAAAAGATTGTAATTGAAGAACAACAAAAATTTATTGACTATTTAGAAAACTTAATAAAAGAGTTTGGTAAAGAAGATTAAATTAACATTCTTAGTTAAACTTATCTAATTTCCGGGAAAGCTAATCGAATACCTGCTTTCAGGCTATTAATAAACTTATCTGGATTTTCAGAATCTAGTTCATTCCAGAAATATATATTTTGATGTTCAACATCAAAATGGACTAATTTCTTTTTTTTATTTTTAAATTTTTCATATTTTTGCTTATCGCAAATATAAAATATTTTTTTCCCTAATCCTTCACCATAACCAGCTTCCCAATATGCCCCTTTATTACCATCACTTAAATCAACCACTAAAAACTTGCTATCTCTTATTTCCACTCTTAAATTTTCATCTATTAGACCATTTTTGTTTGTTTTATCTAATCTATTTATTTCAAATCCAAGTTCTTTTAAGCCTGGTTTTATTATATTTTCAAAAACCTGTTCCAATTCTTTATTTCCGTATTGCATAGCCATAAATGCTTTATATGAATTATTTTGTCCTTTTTTTAATTGTTCATACTTCTCCCAACCTTTGAGAGATAAATATAGATTGTTAGAAGTGTTTGGATTATTAATAAATCCATCTTTATAACAAAATTCTATAATAGAATTAAAATTCTTATTATCGACAAAAGGAATAATAGAAAATAATTCATAATACTGCTTATTTTCCATTGTATATTTAAGATTAAAAGTATTACCTGGAATTTCTGTAAGATCTCCAAGAAACAATATAAAATTTTCCATTTGTTCTACTGGTGTAGGAAATTTTTTATTTTTAAATTGGTATACGAAATCTTTTGTTATTATTTGGGTATCAGTATTATTTTCATCTTTATTAAAAAAATATAGATAAGAAGAAATTAATATTTTTGTTGTAATATCGATTTCTGATAAATTAGTAAAATGCGGTATTCCAAAGATTCCACATCTCGGACAATAATAATAATCTTTCAAACCTTGAGATTCTGGCTCTTTTGTTAATTTTTCGTTACATATTGGACAATTAGACATAGTATTCTCCTAAATTTATTCCATACTCTTTTTTATTTCTATAAGTTTTTTATAAATTCTATTTTGATAATTTGGCACAATTCTTTGATAATAAGATATTTTACCAATAATAGAATTCAGTGCTTTTATATTTTTTGTTTTAATTATTTTTTCTATATTTTCTTTTTTTATTAAATTATTTATTTCTTGTCTTTTTTCTTTCGGTATATTTATATTATGTTTTCTAGTTATAGCACAACCTGTTACTTTCTTTTCTTCTTTACTACCATAAAACTTTGTTTTATCTCTTTTTAGATTCAATCCTATGTATTCAAGTCTGTTTTTAATATTTCGCAAAGCATGACTTTTTATTATTTTTGAGGAAGATATATTTATGTCATCAACATACAAAGAAAACTTCAATCCATTTTTAATACAGTAATCATTTACATCGTTGAAAGTTTTTTCATATGTCCAATATGCAATAAGTTGACTACACGGAGATCCTGTCGGTAAAACAGTTCTATTCATTTTTTTATCATAAAAGAAAACTAATTCTTTTAATATATATGCAATATCTTTGGACATACAAAATTTCTTTATAAACATATCATAAACTTTTAGCTCCGAAACATTCTGATAAAAATGTTCTATATCCGTAGAAAGAAAAAATGGATTTTCTTTATGATATTCCGCATTTTGTATATTTGATTTTTTTGATGAAAATAAAAAATCCGGTGTTTTTATTCTTAGAAGTAAAGTATTAAGTTTTCCTTGCATAAATTTTAAAACATCTTGTGGTGCTTGTATTTCTCTTTTTTTATTATTATTTTGTTTAATAGAAAATTCGTTATAATAAAATTTTTTATTTTTTAAAACATATTTTATAGCTTTCGGATTATTTTGAAGATGCAAGATTTCTTTAAGTTTTTTCTTGTTACTTAAATTATATAAAGGACTGGTTTTTATATCATATTTTCTCATATTTACAGTTTTAAGATAAGTTAGCGAAAAATGTCTTTTACAAGCAAAATAAGTTTCGTCACAATTGTCGCTATTTCACAAACAACCTTAACATTTTTTTTCACAACCGTCATTCTGCCGAAAAAGCTTTTTCCTGTTTTTCTCTTTTTGGTTTTCATTTCTATCACCTCCTTCCTGAAGTATCCATAGATACTTCGGCTACCCCAATCGAGAAAGGAGTTTATAAAAACAATACTCAAGAAAAACCTAACTTACCTTTATTTCTGTAAAACAAAAGGGCTACCCCCTTTGTTTCGTTCTAATGTATTGATGATAAAAAATACATTGAAGAAATTCATAGTAATACATAACAAAACATAAAATGTTCTGTTCCCTTATGATAATTTTCATATATCATAATAAATATTTATATTACTATAGGACTGTATAGGAAAAGATACATCCCTTTGGTAAAGTTGTTTTGTACAATTTTACAAAACACGAGTGATAAAAAGATCTTTTTCCCACCACTCAACACTGTGGGTAGCATCGGTATTATAGCAAAAATTTTTATTTTTAGCAACAAATAAGCAAGAGTGCTAAAATACTTATGCTGTAACAGATCTTTTTTTAAAAATTTTCTTGAGAAGTTTTCTAAAAATTCTGATGACTAAAGATTTTTCGTTGATGAGAGTTGGAATTAGTTTGTTTAGATTTTCATTTTTGTATCTTTTGAAAAATTCTTCTTTTTTCGGATGAGCTGTTGCGGAACTTACAAATGCAGGGTTGTATTTTATCATATCGTCATAATTTATTTGCTCGTATTCAATATTGTTTTTTACTTTTTCAAATATTTCTTTACCTTTATGGGAATTTATAGTTAATACCGATACACCTTTTTTATCATACATCTTCGGTAATATATTATTTATCCCCCACAAATCACCCATGGTAAAATCGCTGTTTCTGTCGCCTTTAAAATAACATTTATGGCAAGAAGGTCTTGAAAACAATCCGCTTAAACATCCTTTTCTATAACTCAAAGCATAATTTGATGACGACAATAACATTTTTATTTTTTCCGATAATAATTTATAAATAATCGGCAATTTGGGATATTTTGTATTATTTTTTAAAGATAAACTCATTATACTTTTATCCCAACCGTAAAGTTTATCTCTAAAATCTATTTCTTTTATATCATTAATATTAAAATTTTCATTTAAAAACTTCTTCCAAACTAAAGGTGATGCTACTTGGAAACAAATTATATCTACGGTTAATAGCTTTTCATAATCTTTCTGTAAAAAACTTTTCAAACCTGCTATTTGACATGGTGTTCCTGTAAATAAAACTAATTTGCCTTCATCTAAAAACTGTTTTGCTTGTTTGTATGTCGTATTTATATCACTTTGAACATATTTCGAGCGTCTTAAACTATCTAATTTTTCTTTTTTATCTATACATTTATGAACGACTTTCCAATTGTTATCAAAACTTGCACCGAATACTATGCCTTTTTGCTCCAAAACATAATTTGCAAATATTGAAAATATTCCACCGGAAGAACTTTTTAATTGTTCATCAACATTTTTATTCTTTGCTCCGTAAACTTCCAAAACTTTATTTTTAGTTTTTGTATTTTGTTGTGTTTGTTGCCAATCTTCCAATCTTCTAATCTTCAAATCTTCTGCCGTATTTATCGGACAAGTTTTTAAACACAACCCGCATTTTATACATTTATCATTATCTACTTTAGGATATAAAAAACCTTCACTATCATATTCCATACTGATAGCTTGTTTAGGACAAACATTAAAACAAGCATTACATCCGCAACATTTGGTTTTATCGGTTATATTAATCATCTTCTTACCATATTCTTCATAATATTAAAAACTTTATCACCAAAACAAAATTTTATTATTTGTTTTATTCTATATCTTAATTTCATTTTACCAAAATGAATTTTTATTTTTATTTTTAGTTTAAATCTTCTCAAAGCAGGCATTTTTATGGCATCCAATACATTAAACAAAACATCCGTATATGCTATAAATCTTACATATCGTGTCTTTTCGTTATTCGAATTTGAATCTTCATGAATCACATATTCCGCTAAAACATCATCTATAAAATCTACTTTAAAATTGTAAACCATCGGCAATAACATTTGAAAATTTTGTCCGTGACCATTATGATAAATTTCTCTTTTGGGATTAATTTCCAAAAAGTTTGCACTTCTTATAAACGTGCATAAAGGAACACAAGTTATATTTCTTTCAAATATTAAACTTTCAAAGATATTATCTTCATTTAATAACTCTTTATTACATTTTACATATTGTTTTTCTTTTGCAGGATTATCCAGATATATGCGTTCTGCAACCGAAAACAACAAACCGCATTCACAGTGTGCTTCCATATATTCAACTTTTTTTGATATATAATCAGGCAACAAAATATCATCGCTGTCAGGCCATGTTAAATATTTACCCGAGAAATGTTTTAATCCCGTGTTTATTGCTGATGCAGCACCGCCATTTTCCTGTTTTAAATACAAAACTTTCCAACCTTTTGTTTCCAATTTAGGTTTAAACTCTAAAAAAATTTGCTCGGAATTGTCGGTACTTCCATCATTCACAAAAATAAATTCAATATTTCTGTAATTTTGTAACAAAAGAGAATCCAAAAATTTCGGTAAATATTTTTCCCCATTATAACAGGGCGATATCACAGAAACCAAAGGTTCAGTCAACATTTTTATCCCCATAAACAAAATTTGCCAAAACTTTTTTTAAGTAGGTAATCGATTTGTCTCTTCCTTGCTCTATTATTTTGTTAATATCGATCCAATCTATAGCTTTGTCGTAATCAGTTCCTATATTATCGATTAACCTGTTTCTTAAACCTGTTAAATCCAACAGGTTTTCCACGCGTGAACTTACAACAGTGTTTTTAGTCAAGAAATCTACAAAAAATGCTTTATTGAAATTTATACTGAAAGTAATTCCGTGAAACGAGTTTGTAACGATATACTTGGCATTTAACATATATCCCAACCATTCTTGCGGTGTAGGGTTAACTATTTCCATCTTCATATTTATTTTTTCATTATAAAGGTTAAAACAAATTAATTTCATTTTTTTTGTTTTTGCTAAATCATAGGCAAATTTAACGATTTTTTCATCACTTTCCAATAAATAAAGCACTACAAAATTATCTTCCTTCGGTTTTTCAGATATTTTTGACCAATCTTGTTTGTTCAACAGTAAGGTAGGATCTAAATTAACTTCTGTTTTTACATTTGATAATTTGTTAACGATATAAGCACCTTGTTTTTCTCTTAATGACAAATATTTAAAATTTTGCAAATTTTGTTTTATAAATATTTTTTCTTCATCCGTTAAAATGTCATAAGTTAAGCCGAAACTTGCCGCATAAGAAAAACATTTGTTCTTATCTTTAACAAAATCTAAAAAATAATTTTTATCAAAACCGGTTAACCTGGGATTAAAGACCTGATCACTTCCCGTTATAAACAAATCAAAGTTTTCGTTTAATTTATATAATTGTTCAATGTTTTTTTGTTTGGTATTTTTATTAACAAAGAAATTATTTACAAAGTTATTAAAATTGAAATATGTTTTTATGCTGTTTATACTTTTAAAATTCTTCAAGAATCTAATGAATAATTTTATTTTCCTGGGTAAAAAGTTAAAGCGCCATCCAAAACGCATTACATAGCATGTGTAGTCTATTATACTAACACTACAATTCAATTTAGACAAAACTTGTTTTAGTGCATAAGCTTGTAGTACGGCCCCATAACTTTTTGCTCTATGAAAAGTTAATATTCCTATTTTTTTCATTTTAATCGTTCCAAACTTATTTTGTAATTGCTTTTATTGTAGCAAAATTTATATTGAGTTCCTATCCTCTAACTTGCAAGGTGAATGGTTAAACTGTTTAACGGTTTATCATTCCGCACTCGATGCGGGATCCCGCCGTTGCCGTTGCAGTCGTTGCAGTTTCCATCCCTCCATCCCTCTATCCCTCAGTCGTTTTTGTCGTTGCCGTTGCTAATCTTCTAATCTTCCAATCTTCCAAAATCGCCTTGCGATTTTCATTGACATACTTACATTTGTTTTATATAATACATTTATATTAAAAATAATAGAAAGGCTATTTATGAGTACTGATAGTATAGAGAAAGTTTTTGGAAAAACAATAATTCCTTTTGGAGCACATCCAGAAGATCATGAAATAGAAATTGCCAAAATTTTAAATAAATATGGCAAAAATGTTGAATTTTTAATTCCGTTAGATATTAAAAACACAAGAACACCGGATATAAAAATGGATGGTTTGTTTTGGGAAATAAAATCTCCTAAAGGTAGCAGTAGCAGGACGATTGAAAATAATTTAAGATGTGCTTTAAGACAATCTAAAAATATTATTATTGATTTAAGAAGAATAAAAATAGATGAAACAAGAGCTATTTCTCAAATAAAAGAAAAATTTGTAAAAATTAAAAAGATAAAAAATATCATAATAATAAAGAAAAATTCTACTATTTTTATTGACTTTTCAAGGTAGATTAATTATAATAACAAGTGCAGGACACGGGAGATTGACCACTGCTGAATAGCGGAGGTCACCTCCCGTTTAATTTTTGACATTAGTAGATAAAAGTATTAGAATTATTACACGGGCATTGTATGTCGCCACTGCTGGATAGCGGAGGCCACATACAGTGTCTTTCTCTTTAAGAGATTAATTTTTGACATAAAAAGATAAATGTATTAGAATAAATACAGATATTGGGGATTGACCACTGCTGGATAGCGGAGGTCAGCCCCAGTGTCTTTTTTTTGTCTTTTCCGTCTGTCATTCCGTGCTTGATGCGGGATCTCGTTGTTCTGTCATTCCGTGCTGCGACACAGAATCTATGGAAATTCGTCCGAAGGACACCTTAAGCTATAAACTATAAACCAAAAACTATAAACTGTCGTTAATCTATAAGCTCTAAGCAAAAAATCCGCAGGATTTTTTAATAAGCTATAAGCAAAAATCGCCTTGCGATTTTTCTAAGCTAAAATTTGCTTCGCAAATTTTTAAGGAGTTTTCTAAAAATTTTGATGATTAAAGGTTTTTCGTTGAGGAGGATTGGGATTAGTTTTTCCCCCATCGGAAGTTAATCTATTTTTTTAAAATTATCCAAGAAAATACACTTTGAATAATCGTATGAACGAAATAACTTATTAAATAAGAATAAACTACTCCGATTACTCCCATATTATTTTTCTGAACAAAAATAATATTACAAACAATAAAAATTGTTGCCCAAATTAAATTAAAAATAAATCCCCACCATGCATAGTTTTTGCTCAAAATAATTTGTCCAACGATACCATTTGCGACAAAAACAATTGCAACAATCATCATCAAACAAAAAGCTGTTCTAAATTCTAAAAAAGCATCTCCATAAAAAGATAGAATAATATCGCTTATAAAATACAATACCATTGCAACAGCAGTCGCTGAACCAACATTAACAAGGAAACTATATCCGAGAACCTTATTATATTTTCTGCTTTCATTATTACTTAAATTTGAAAGCATTGGTAAAATAACTCTGCTTGTTATTGCAGGAATAAACAATGCTGCAGCATACCATTGTTTTATAATATCCAATCCTGCCATAGCAGAATATCCCGCTTGAGAGTTAACTAAAATAGTATTTGCAATCCAAAGTACGGGAGTGTAAACTATTCCGCCTAAACTACTTGGCAAACTAAATTTCCATAAAATAGGAATCTCTTGTTTTAAATTTGTTAAATAGAATTTAAACCCATATTCTTTAAAAATTTGTTTTAAATAAAAAATACCTATCATCAATGACATAAACAAATAAACTAACAAACCGAGCAATGCACCATTAACTTTAAACAAATATCCACATAAAGCAGAAAAAATCAATAAAAAAATTGCTGATATTAAATTTTGTTTAAAAATTAAAAAGAATTTTTCAAAACCAATTATAATACCGTTAATCACTCCTGAAAGGGTTAAAAATAAAATCATAAATGAACCTATATACATAGAATTAGTAAGTTCTTTTGTATTCAATGTATTTTCAGCAATATATTTTGCACTAAACAAACAAATGCAGAAAACAATAACTGCTAAAATAATAGCGGTAATAATAGATAAATTTATAATTCTTTCGGTTTTTAATTTATTTGTTAAGCGATATTCAGCGACATATTTTGTTGCAGTTGTTCCTAATGCAAAAGAAGAAAAAACGATGAACATATTAATTGTTGAACGAATCATGCCATACTGACCATAATAATATTTCCCTAAAATATGAGAAAGTATTATTCCAACTATCAACATTGTTCCATTATATGTTATACCCGCTAAAAGAGACCAAAAAGTTCCATTGGCAAATCTTTTTGCTAATTGTGAATTTTGATATTTTTTAAAAATTTCAAAAAATTTTTCCATTTTATTTATCTATAATATTAAAAATTTTGTCTTTTACATAACGACTTAAATAAAATAAAGTAAAACTACTAACTATTGTAAGTAAAATTATAACAATTATATATATCTTCCCAAATACTAAAAGAGAAAAAGATCCTAAAATGAAAATATGATGAGTTATATATATATCATAAGTTATTTTATCCGTAAAGTTTAAAAAATTTTTAATTAATGATCTGAAATTTACTTTCTGCAGCAGTAATAGAAACAAAGAAAATATAAAAATTGCTAAAAAAACATGGGCATATTGATAAAATAAATTTATTGGGCGAGTTATATCAATGTCTATAAAATATTTTAAATATATTTTGCTTATATTTAACATAAGTGCGATAGGTAAAGATAGATTTAATATCTTTATTATTACAGATTTTCCAAAATTTTTATAAAAACCCCCTAAAATATAACCTATAATAAAACAATTTATCCAAGCACCAGTAAACGGTAAAATATGCAAACTACATAAAATCTGTACTACAAACATCAAAACAATAAAATAAATATATTTATATTTTTGCTTCGTAAAATAAAAAAGAAGAGGAATTAATAAATAGCAAAATAAAATTGTAGAAATATACCATAAATGATTAAGTCCTAATAGAATAGGGAAGCCACAAATCAATTTAAGCCACATTTTTATTGTTATAGTAAGCTCAGTAAAATACAAGTAAAAAGGAATAACAAATAATAAAAATAAATAATAATCAACTAATATTTTTATGAAATTTTTTTTATAAAAAGATAACGGATTGCTTACTTCTTTTTGCCCATATAAAAAAGCTGATATTAGTAAAAATATTTGAACACCAACATTTAACCACCAAGCTAATTCATTACCATAATATTGCAAAATATGGCAGGATATTATCATTATACAAGCTAATAATCTTATAACACTTATAGAATAAACCCTATGTAATTTTTCCATTTATTTTCTCAACACATTCACAATCCTCTCACAAGCTTTACCATCGCCATAAGGGTTTATTGCTTTACTCATTGAATTGTAATAGTTTTTATTTTCTAACAACATTGAAGTTTCTTGAATTATTTTATCGTAATCTGTTCCTACAAGTTTTACAGTTCCTGCATCTACTGCTTCAGGACGTTCCGTTGTGTTTCTCATAACAAGCACTGGTTTACCAAGACTTGGGGCTTCTTCTTGTATTCCCCCACTATCTGTAAGAATTAAATAAGATTTTTCCATTAAATATACAAATGGTAAATAATCTAACGGCTCTATAAAAAACATATTTTTTTGGATATCTATTCCAAAAACTTGTTGTATTGGTTTTCTAACATTTGGATTTAGGTGCATAGGATAAACGAAATCTACATTTGGATATTTTTTGTTTAATGTTTTGATTGCTTTACATATTGAAATAAAACCACCACCGAAATTTTCTCTTCTATGTCCAGTAATTAAAACAAGTTTTTTGTTATTTTGCAGACGATTAACATCGTAACCGAAATTTAATATTTGTTTCGAAAGCTCTTGTTGTAAACTTTCATTATTTCTTATTTTATCTATTACCCAATAAAGAGCATCTATAACCGTATTACCTGTAACAAAAATATTTTTATCATTAACATTTTCTTTAAGTAAGTTTTGTTTACTTAATGGTGTAGGTGCAAAATGGTAAGTTGATATTCGTCCTGTTATTTGCCTGTTTATTTCTTCAGGATATGGGCTATAAATATTATTTGTTCTTAAGCCTGCTTCTACATGTCCTACCGGTATTTGTTGATAGAATGCTGCAAGAGATGCTGCCATTGTAGTAGTAGTATCACCATGGACTAAAACAACGTCCGGTTTTTCTGAAACTAAAACTTGTTTTATACCGGTTAATACTCTTGATGTAATATCATATAAATCTTGACCTTGTTGCATAATGTCTAAATCATAGTCAGGTTTAATTTCAAATAAATCAAGAACTTGATCTAACATTTGCCTATGTTGTGCCGTTACACCTACTATTGTTTTAAAATTTTGGGTATCTTTTTGAAAGTGTTTTACTAATGGTGCCATTTTTATGGCTTCAGGACGAGTTCCAAAAACTAACATTATTTTTTTCATTTAAAATTCCTTTTTGTTTTTAATAAATATATTTTTAATTTTTTGTACATATTTATAATTTGAACCAAACAAAATTAAAATTTTTCTATATATTCTCTTATGATATGGTAACCACGATCCTTCAAAATGATGAATAGTATATGTGTTTTTTGTTATTATTCTTCCTTTAAAACTATTATCACTTCTCTGCGGGCAAAAATAATCAAAAGGAAATAAAGTAAAATCTTTTATTGTTTGGTGTTTATTATTAACTACCAAACCATACTTTTTACATGTATTTGTTATCCTTGCTACATTAGTAGTTAAGTCATATTCGTTATCTTTTAATATAAAATGAATATTATTGTATTCGTTTAAAAATTCTTTAAAAAGTTCATGTCCTTTTTCGCATGCCATTATACCAGTAGGAATAGATTCTGCACCTTGAAAGCCTGAAAAAGCTTTCAATTGTAAAAATTCATTTATCGGTTTCATTACTTCAACATCAGTATCCATATATACTCCACCATATTTTACCAACACATAAAGTCTTACATAATCAGAAACAAATGCATATTTTTTAGTTTGATAGGCTTCTTTAACATAATCACAACAATTAATATTGAAATTTTGTTCGTTCCATTCTATTATTTCATAATCAGGTAAAAACTTCTTCCAACTAGATATACATTTTTTAGCAAGTTTAGGTAATGGTTTTCCACCAAACCAACAGTAATGAATTTTCTTGGGTATCATTATTTATAACTCCATATAAAAAACTATATTTTTATTCAAAAACAGTTTGATAGTTTCCTATCGCAAAACTTGATGGCAAAAAAAACATTCCAGCAATCGCTATAGCAAAACAAAAAAATAATATTATTAAAATTATTGCTCTTATATTTTTATCACTACTAACAATCTTAAAACCTTGCGGAATTATAAATATATAAACAGAAACGAAATATAATGCCATTCTATTTAAACCATTTTTTATTGATAGTACATAGAATAAAATTCCAACTAACAACAAATATAAACATAATTTCCACTCTATAAATTTAATAGGTATCAAGATATTTTTATTTTTATTATAAATTAGCCAAGAAATTATAAATATTGCAGATGTAATAAAAATATATATGTATGCACCAAGGGTATTATGCAAATGATAATCTGTATAACTGTAGTACATATCAATTGTGTTTTCTAACATAAATTTAAAAATTTGATCGCTAAAAATAAATATAGGTATAAATAACAAAATTGATATAAAAATTGTTTTAACGGATAATTTTATTTTTAAAGAAATGTAATACATTGGAAAAACAATTAAAAGAAATATTGCGGATATATGAAAATTTGCAGCAAGAAGAATGATAAAAAATGACAATATAAACTTTTTTCTAACTATTGTATAATAGGATAATAATACTATTCCTATTGCCATTGATTGCCTAACATTTATAAGTGCAGTATTTAAACCATTAAAAATACACCAAATAAGAATAGGTAATAATTTATTTGTATCAAGTTTTTTTGTTAAAAAAAACACAGGTAAACAACATAAAAATGCACATGATGAAAAAAAAGCAATTCTGTTATCACCAAAAAAGTTATAAATTATTTTGTTAAATATTATATAACCTTTCTCGAAATCAACTACATCAAAAATCATATCTAATCTTTGCCTACCAATTGTCCTGTAAATATTAAAATAGGTTTCTGTATCCGGAATAACATCTGATCTACAGCCTAAAAATAATACACATTGAACGAATGATAAGAACAAGAAAATATTATCTCTTTTTTCATCATTTTCAGTACAAAGAGATATTGCAAAATATTCGATACAAATTAAAATTAATAATAATATAAAATAAAACATATAAAATTTTTAAACATATAAAATTTCAGTATAAAATTCTTGATATTTTTCACTCATAACTTTTGCTGAAAAATTATCTTGTATTAAATCAACTGCATTCTTTGAGTATAAATTATAATCTATATTGAAAATTTCATTTATTTTATTTTGTAGACTTTCAATATTTTGTGTTTCAAAAAACAAGCCAATATCTTTTGTATCCTCCAATATATACTTATGTTGTGGAATATGCGATAATATACATGGCAGTCCACAAGAAAGAGCTTCTAAAACACCATTTGGTAGACCTTCCGATAATGAAGTTGCTATGTAATAATCACTTGCTTGTAAATATTCTTTTATATTATCAATATACCCTGTAAATAAAATATTTCTATAATCTATAAGTTCCTGTTTGCAAACTTCTAATAATGAACCTCTTGCACCACAAAAAACAAAAAATAAATTTTCATTTTTTATTTGTTTGATAGTATTTATTAATGTTAACGGATCTTTTCTTTCTATAAATGAACCACACCAAATAAATATTTTTTTATCTATTGGTAAGTTTAATTTGTTCCTTAATTCTGTTTTATTTTCTATTGGTTTAAAAACTTCGATATCTATACCATTGTCAACATAGTCGAATTTCATTTTTGTATACTTTTTATTTAAAATTTCCGATAATAATTTTGAAACAGCTATCCTAACATTAAAGTTTTTAAGTGCTTTCTTCTGCAAAAAAAACATAATTTTACCCATAAAAAAGCCATATTTTAAAACATAATCAACTGCAAAATCACAATGAATAGTAGCTATTTTTTTATATTTTTTTAAAAACATTCCTACTAATAAAATATCTCTAAATCCATTACAATGAATTACATTTGGATTTATTTTTTGTATTATTTTTTTTAATTGAAAACCGCCAAACAAAAAACCTTTTATCCTATTTAAATTTAATTGAATAATCTTAACATTTAAATCTTGAAAATCTTTTATCATTGTATCTTGTGGTTCTTTGGATAATGTTATTATTATTGGCTTATATTTTGTTAAATCTAAATTTTTAACTATGTTATATAAAACAATAACCGGTCCAGATTTTCTTAATGTTGATATTGAATAAACTATCGTTTTCATCTTATAACCTTATGATAAACAAGTCTTAATTTTTGTTTTAATGTAATTGGTAAAATTTGTTTTATTTTAAAAATAACTTTCTTTTTTAAAGATAAAGAGTTTATATATGCTTTCACAATATCACTTATATTCTTGCCTTGTTTTACTAAATTAAAAAGTTTAGTTCTTATATTTTTATTTATTGAATATCGTTTAAATGCCGATTGAGCTTTAAAACAAATATTATGTTTCTGTTCTAATAAAGATATTTTGTTGCTTTGCTTTAATGACTCTATAATTTCTTTACCTTTATTTGTTATTTGTATTAGAGTTGATATTCCATCTTCTCTATTATCAAAAGTTGAGCCCCAAAAATCACCTATTCTTATGTCTGCAAAATCAAAAGAACCTTTTGCATTACAGCTATAACAACTATCGTTTAATAATAAATTACTAAAAAACAATGTATAAAACGGATTTTTACTTTCTTTTATAAATAAGTCGTTTACTTTCATTGTGAAATTATGCCAACCATATTTTTTGTTTCTAAAGTTTATACTGTTTATTTTTTCTATATTCCCTTCTTTTTTTATATACTCTAAAAACTTATTCCACATTAAATATGTAGGAACACCATGGCAAAAAAAATCTATCAATATTAATCTGTCTCTACAATTCTTTTGTTTAACAACTAAATTTAAACCTGCTATTTGGCAAGGTGTCCCAAATACAATAAATTTATCTTTGCTATTTACTATTTCATTAAAAGTTTGAGAGCAAGCACTTTGTAAATATTTTGACCCTTTTAACAATTCCAAATCTTTTAAATTATCAACTATAATTGTTTTTGCTTTTTGGTCTGTATAATCATAAATAACACCTGCTATTTTATAACCGTTATTTAAACCACATTTTGCAATTTCAAAAGCTATACCACCTGAACTGCAACTCTGTTGTGTAGAAATATCTAAACTCCAACTTGCATATAAAGGTAAATCTTCAAATTTATTTATGGAAGGATTATCAATAAATTTAGGGCAAACTTTTAAACATTTACCGCAATCAATACATTTTTGTTTATCTAATGTTGCATTATAAAAACCATCTTTTGATAATTCTATTTTTATCGCATTTACAGGACATATAGTATAACAAGCTGAACAGCCGGAACATGGCAAATTATTTTCTATACAATTAACCATTTTGTAAAACCTTCCGTAAATATTCTGTTGCTTTTTGTCTTTCTTGTTCTATTAAAGAATTTACATTTGTCCAATCAAAGTTTTGTGTTAATATATTTTGTAAATTATTCCAATTATCAAGTTTTGCTTGTGAAACATTAAATTGATTTAAAAGAAAAGATATTTTATTTACATTTGAACTTCTAACAAAACAAGCAAACGATTTGTTGGTTAATATTGATAATACACTACCATGAAAAGTATCTGTTACAACTGCTTGTGCATTTTTAAATAAACTTATCAATTCTATAGGATTAACATTTATGTTTTCATCTACCCAATCGTGATAAAAGCCCGGAGAAACTATTTTTAAATTATTTTCTTTTGCATACTTTTTAATACATTCATATTCTTTTTCGTCATTTAATCTGTTATCATAAGCATATACAAGTAAATATTTCTCTTTAGGAATTTTGTTACAATTTAATTTTTGTTCTTCTTTATAACCATATAAAAAAACAGGATCACATAAGACAGAAATATCTTTATTTAAAATTTGTTTAACTGTTTGTGCAGAAGATAAGTCCCTTGTAGAAAGATAATTGAATCTTTCCAAACCTGATTTTATGAGTTCATAACAGCCATATTTTTTTATTTCTTCAAGGTTTGTTTGTCCAAATACCGGAGCATAAGCAAAAATCAAAGGTGTGGTAATCGTATGGGAATACATCATTATATTTATTCCGGTTTCCAATGACCAAACTTCGTCACTGCCGATACAAACGGCATCTAATTCTTTTTGGTTAGGATATAGTGGCAAAAAATTATAATTTGATTTTTTAAAATTATTTAATATTTTATGTTTTTTTACATTGAATTTTGTTTTTTTTATTCCTTGTTTCTTTAAATATTTCAAATAAAAAGGTATAGATTTTAAAGATATGTTATATTTATTTGAAAGTTGTTTATCTATAAAATCAAAATTTTTATTGTATGTAAGAATATAAGGAGTATGCCCTAAACTTTTTAAAGTGTTATATAGCCCGTGCATCTGTAAAATCGCACCATGATTATGTACTTGATAATGAGTTAATATTCCTATTTTCATCTCAAAACCTTCTTATAGAATAAAGTTCTTATATTGTTCGGCATTAATACTTGTGTAACAAATCTAACCGATATATTGAATAAATAATATGGATAACTAATTATTTTCATTTTTAACATTTGCTTTGAAACTTCTTTGTTACTTTTAAAATATTTATAACTTCCTCTTCTGGCAAACATATTTTTATCCGTTCTAAAATTCAATAATATTTCCGGAATATTTTTCATTTGATAATTTGCTTTAACAAGCCTTGCCCAAAGGTAATAATCTTCCATTTGATAAAAAGTTTGATAATTCCCCACTTTTAAAATATCTTCTTTTTTAAACATTACCGTAGGATGATTAAAAGGTGACCTTGTTTTAATAAATTTTTTTATTTTTGAATCTTCCAAAGGGACTTTTCTTATAGATGTTTTTTCGTTAGTTTGAGAATCAAATTCTTGTATATAACCACCGACTATTGTTAAATTCGGATTATTTTCAAATTCCTTTAGTTGTAATTCAAATCTATTCGGTAAAGATATATCGTCACTATCCATTCTTGCAACTAACGAATATTTACAGTTTAAAAGTCCTTGTTGTAATGCTATTCCAAGTCCCGAATTTTTTTCAAGTCTTAATATATCTAAACTTTCTTTGTATTCGTTTAAAAACTGTTCCAATTCATTAGGTATTTGTCCGTCAACAACTAACACTATTTGGTTAGGTTTTATGGTATTATTCAAGACACTGTCAATAGCTTGTTTTAACCATTGAGGGTTATCTTTGTGGTAAACGGACATTAAGACGGAAAAAGGCATTTAAAATTTTCTCCGAAAATTTTAGCTTAAAGTTTATAGCTTACAGCTTATAGTTTAACTACGAGATCCCGTATCAAGTACGGGATGACATAAAAAACGACCTATTTTAACAACAAAAATTATCATTAGATTATACTAAAAACGGGAGAAGAATTGAAGAGTAGGAACGACAGCTTAGAGCTTATTAAAAATTTGCAAAGCAAATTTTGGCTTAGAAAAATCGCAAGGCGATTTTTGCTTATGGCTTATTAAAAAATTCTACGAATTTTTTGCTTAGAGTTTTCGGTGTCCTGAGGACGAAATTTTAATAGATTCTGAATCAAGTTCAGAATGACATGGCGAAACTATAAACTTTAAGCTATCAGCTATAAGCCAGTTTCTTTCTCGTTTTTTTATTGCTATAATATAGCACTTAAAAAAAGAGAAAGAACTTATGAGATTTTTATTTTTCTTATTAGATTTTATAGTGTTTTTTTTAACGGCAGCTTTTGTTATAACTGTCCGTTCCAGCGGTTCTTGGGATCTTTTGTATTTTTTAAACAACTGTAAAGTATTGGTTCCCGTATTTATAGTAAACATAATATTACTTTTAATTTTTTCTTTTTACGATTTAAGAAGATCTTACAAAAGGCATTCTAATCGTTTTGTAGAACTTTCAACGGCATTTATAGTTTCTTTTGTAGTATCTGCAGCAGGTATATATTTCGGTTTAAACTTGTTTCATATACCAACACCCAAAACAAATTTATTATTGATTTTGTTAATTTTTTATTGTTATATTTTCTTATCGAGAAACTTATACAGACTTCTTCACTTTTCGCAAACAAAAGTAGTTTGTTTGGGTACAAGCAGAACTTTAAACAGACTTAGAGAAGTTTGGAAAAAAGCTCCGAATTTCAAAGTTATTTATGATTTTAAAAGTGTTGAAGAAATTCCGCAGGGTTTGGACGTGAACGATATTGATTTTTTGGTAGTATCCAACAACATTTTAGAACAAGATAACAATACGGCAAAAATTATTTTTGATAATTTTGTTTCTAAAAATGTTATCTGTTTAACAGATTTGGCTTTATTTGAATATATATTTTCGAGGTTAGCCAAAGAAACTTTAAGAAATGCAACTTGGCTTATAAAAGATATTGCTAACAAGAAAAAAAATTCGGTTTATCCTATTATTAAAAGAATTTTTGATGTTCTCTTCGCTCTTTGTTTGTTACCTGTATTTTTACCTTTAGGTATAATAATTTATTTCTTAGTTCTTTTTATAGATAAACAAAACCCGATATTCTTCCAGGAAAGAGTCGGCATTGGCGGTAAAGCTATACAAATATGTAAATTCAGGACAATGATTATCGGAACGGAAACACCTACGAAAGTAGGTAAGGTATTAAGAAAGTTCAGATTGGACGAAATTCCGCAACTTATAAATATTTTGGACGGTAACATTTCCGTTGTAGGTCCAAGACCTATATGGATGAAAGAGTATGAATTTTTAAAAGAATATATTCCTGCACATTCTTTAAGAAATGTTGTAAAACCGGGACTAACCGGATGGTCGCAACTAAATTTTAAAGCTCCCCCTGTATATGTTGTGTTGGAAACTCCGAAATTTGAAAATGATTTTCAAAAACATGTGTATTTCAGAGATGCTTTCGTTAGACTTGCCTACGATGTTTGGTATGTAAAAAATGCTTCGTTTATGCTCGATTTGGAAATTATGTTGAAGACGGCGAAGAGAGCTTTCATTCGCGATAAAAAACTTTCAGAATAAAGTTTTTTATCAGCGCGCTTATTAAAAAATTCTACGAATTTTTTGCTTATAGTTTATAGTTTATAGCTTAACAACAACAAACTACAAACTACCAACAACAAACTACAAACTATAAACCATAAACTGCCGTCCTCATCTTCACCAATTGTTATATCTTGAAATTTTTATGAATTTGTATTATACTATCCTTGCTCTTGAAGAGGACACTACTCTTAAAAGTGTTTACTCTTCAAGGGCTTTGTTTTTGTCTAAGTCGTAAAAAAGATTTCCATTCTCATCTTCGCCAATTGTTATATAAATCTCATAAATTTCTTTTTTCAATGTTATTTTATTTGTGAAGTAATGAAATTTTGATATTTTATCCTTTCTTGCTTTATAAGGATCTGAAGATATTTTATATTTTGCGGTTTTCAGTATTTCTAGTAGTTTTGGAATTATTAATAATTTTCTTTCATCAAAGCTATATTTTTGATATCTATCTCTTGCATTTCTTGATATTCTAATATTTTTGAATTTACCGATATCAAAAGTTTTTCCTTGAATATTGTCCGCAAAATATTTTATGGCTTTTTCTCTTAACTCTTTTATGTCTTTATATTCGCCGAAATATTGTTTTATTTCTTCTTCGGTTATTATTATTTGTTTATCATTGTATATTTCTTGCTCTTCGGAAAGTTCTAAGTCAACAGGATATTTTCCTGTTAGTTCATAAAATTCTTCTATACTATTTGCTATTCCTAAAAAGATTATTCGATTTGTATTCATAATGGTGTTATTATACTAAAAATTTTTAGTCTATGGCTTAGCAAAATGCGAAGCATTTTGGCTTATTAAAAAATCTTTCAGATTTTTTGCTTAAAGCTTATAGCTTATAGTTTAGAACGACAGGAACAGCGATGCATAGATGAAAATTGCGAAGCAAATTTTGAGGCATAGATGCATGGAAACAGCGAATAGCGGGATTCCGTATCAAGTACGGGATGACATTAGAACGACAATGTATAATTTATAATGTACAATGTATAATTAACGACAATGGCAAACGACGATGGATTGCCACGGCGACAAGTCGCCTCGCAATGACGGCAACAAAAAAATGAGCGGATTGCTCCGCTCATAGTAATGCAAAAAACTTTTAAATAAATTTACTTTAAAACCTTAAATATTGCCAATTGGAAGCAACAGGTTTCAACATTTGTTTGAAAACATATTTTTTAATTTTGCTTTTACTTCTGACTATAGGATTTTCTCCTTGAAGTTTCTCAACAGGATAATCAAAAAAGTATAAAGATATATACATGTAGTCAGATTTTGTGGTAAAATCAAAGTCCCCTGTATATCTACAAACATTTATTAAAAGCGACTGTCTTTTTCCTCCGTCTTCTCCGGCACCTTTACCGGTAGAAAGTCTTGTACCGTATATAAAATATTTTGTACGGATTCCCTCACCGTTTTTAAAGAGATCCTCCTTTAAACCGTGTTCCTCAACGCCATTTGTATCCAATCCCAAATCAAAAATACTCTCGGCATATCTTTGATGTTCAGCAAAATAGGCACGTTGAGCATCTTTTATAGCTGTAATCATAGGATAAAACTCTGAATATCTCGATTTTTCTACCGATATATCATATGACAATTTTCCCACAATAGAAAGAATTGATACTATTATGATTACAACCAATGCTTCAAGAAGTGTAAAACCTTTATTTTTTTTCACAATTTCCCCTCTTTTTTATTTAAAAACAGTATTTTGACCAAACTTTCTTTCCAAAAATTTATATATGGATTTTAATATTACTTTATCTGTATGAGTCATATAAGTTCCACCTTGGAAATGGAATTTTTTTGTAAAATCAGGTTTCATATCATGATACAAGACATACCCATTATATGATGCTTCATCAAAAGGTTCGCCGGGATAACATCTTTTGGCTATAACGGCTATATTAGGAAAAGACGAATTACCGGGAACTGTATATACATTTGAAGATCCAACGGACGCTAACATAAAAACAAAATTATCTGTTCTTCTTGCTTGGTCAGGTAATTGTCCGTTTGATAATTCTGAACCATTTAGGCTCGTACCTATTTCTATTGGTAACTCATCAAAGGAAAAAGTCCAACATTTATTTTCCATTCTATATACCTGTTCGGCTTCAAGTATGTTTCTCATTATCCTAACAGCATCTACAACAACAGCCTTTTCTACATGGTATGTATGTATTCTCATACTAATAAAACCTATAATAAAAACAAGCACACACGTAATAAGAATTTCCAATAAGGAAAAACCTTTTTTATTTTTCAACATAAAAACCTCTTATTTTTTTACGAAAATAAACAAGTACTGATATGATACCATATTGAAGTTACAACCGCAAGGAGTTTTTCAATGGCAGAAGATTAGAAGATTGGAAGATTGGAAAAATTGCAAAGCAATTTTTAGCTTATAAAAATCGCAAGGCGATTTTTGCTTATAGCTTAAAGTTTAGAACGGCAACTATTTTTTCTTTGTGAAAATTTTGTAGGCTTTCTTTGGACTGTTTACTTTTAGAACTTTCTGTTCCATAGGACAAAGCCCGTCTTTTTTGTTGTTTTGAATATAATCTACAACTTCATTATAAGAATATTCAACGTTATATTTTTCAAAAACAGGTATTGCATCTTTGGCTATAATATTTGTATGAACTTGTTTTACTTTACCGTAAACCATAAGGAGAGCTGCAGCTTTACCTATGACTTTATCAACAGCTACGGCATCTTTTAGACCTTTCTTCTTTATTTGTATAAGTAACGGTTGTATTCCATGTTCGTCTTGAAAAGTAATATTTCCGTCTTTATAAACCAATAAACTGTGATCTCCGAGTTTCAATGCAAGTTCTTCTATTGTAAAATCTCCACATTTTTCGTCTTCGGCAAAAACATTGCTAAACGGAACAGCTATAAAACACAATAATAACAACAATGCCAAAATTTTTTTCATTTTGTACTCCTATTTGTACGGATTCCAAACATCTTTGGATTTATTCTTCAAAAGATCCGTATAATATTTTTTCTTTATTTGTAAAACTTTCATCTGTTCCTGCAACTGTTTTAAATGTTCTTTTAAATTTTTTTCTTGGTTAAAAATTATTTTTGCTCTTTGCGGTATTGTTTTATTACCTTTCAAACATAAATCTATATATTTTTTAATATCGTTTATAGATAAGTTTGTCGCTCTTAAACAATGAACCGTTCTAATCCAAGACAAATCATATTCGGAAAACATTCTCGCATTACTTTGTGTTCTTGAAACAAACGGAATAAGCCCTTCGTTATCGTAATATCTAACAGTATGTGCAGATATTTTCATTATTTGAGCAACTTCTTTTACGGTGTATTTCGGAGTTTTATCCAACTGTGTTTCTTTTTTTACTTTTTTCATAAAAAATATAACCTCTTTTTATATTTCCGATAATTCTACACCTTCGAGCCGCTCTAATGTCAAGAATTTTATCTTATAAAATTTGTCATCGGTTTTGGTTCCGGTTCCGGATGAGCATTTTGTTTTATTGAATTTAAAAGCCACACCATATTTTTTGCTATATTTTGCATTACATTTAGGCCTTCCAAATCTTTTTCAACATCTTCGACTTTTGTTCCGTGAACCATATTCCAATATTGTGAAGACACTACCGGCATATTGTTTATAGTAAAATATTTGTTTATTACATCTATTGCAGCCGTAGTTCCCGCTCTTCTTGCGGATACAACCGCAGCACCGGGCTTATATGCCAAAAATTTTCCGCCGGCATAAAAAACTCTGTCTAATACACAAAGAAGTCTTCCCGAGGGATGTGCATAATAAACGGGAGAACCGAAAATAAATCCGTCGGACGTTTTAGCTTTTTCAATAATTTCGTTAACTATATCGTCATTAAATACACATTTGTTACCGTTTTGCGCACATCCGCGACAACCTATACAATCTTTTATTGGATTTGAACCCAACTGAATTATTTCGGTTTCGATTTTTTCTTTTTTTAATATATTTTCTATTTCCGTTAATGCTCTGAATGTGCAACCGTTTTTATTACAACTTCCGTTAATAAGTAAAACTTTCATTTTTCCTCCTACAATTGTTTATACTTTGATATTTTACAAAATTTATTTATAAAAAAATATGATATAATTTTAAAAAATTTTGAAAAGGAGACTTTAATTTATGAAAATAGCATTGTATGTAATACTGATAATCGCAATTGTTGCAGGAGTTTGCTCTCTTGTTCATTTGAGAAAAGTATCAAACAGAAATAAGGCGGAAATGGCTAAATATTCAAATAAGGTTGAGTTTACAGCAAATTTAGGCAAAACTCTTGTTGTTTATTATTCTTTAACAGGACACACTAAAGATATTGCAATGCAAATACAATCTTTAACAAATGCAGATCTTTATGAAATTAAGCCGAAAGAAGAAATAAAACAAGGACCGGCATTATATTTAACATCTAAAAAACAAATTTCTTCCGGCAATTATCCGGAAATAGTAAATGATTTTCCTAATATTGAAGAATACGACACAATTTTTGTAGGTTCACCTATTTGGTGGTATACTGCCGCACCTGTTGTACTTGAATTTTTGAAAGAGTTTGATTTTCAAAACAAAAATGTAGTTCCTTTTTCAACACAAGGCAGTAACTACGGAACGTATTTTGAAGATTTTAAAGCAAAAGCCAAAAATGCAAATATTTTAAAAGGTGAAGCTTTCAACAATTTAGATTCAAGCTATAACGAGCAAGTTAAGAATAAAATTGTGGAATGGTTGAACGGGTTAACGACAATAACGGCGGAAGATTAGAAGATTGGAAGATTGGAAGATTGGAAGCAAATAGGAATTTTTATTTTTTATAGATTCTGAATCAAGTTCAGAATGACAAAAGGAAAGGAAATTTGTAATTAATAATAAAAAAAACGGGAAGAGATTTCTTCCCGCTTTTTTTTATTTTTGAGATTCAAAGTTTTTGTTGTTATTCATTAAAGACCTTAAGATTTTGTGTTAGAATGAAGAAACACAGAATCGATGTGTACTCTTTGCGGTACTCAAGATTCTGTGTTGCAAAATTATAACCAAAATATTAAGGTCGTTATAAGGTGGAGCTAAGGGGGATCGAACCCCTGACCTCTTGCATGCCATGCAAGCGCTCTCCCAGCTGAGCTATAGCCCCATTTTGGAAGATTGGAGGATTGGATGATTCGAAGATTGGAAGAAAATGAACAAATTTCTTTTTCTTATTTATTTCCTTCCACTTTTCTATTCTTCTAATCTTCTACTCTTCCGTCTTTATTATATTTTACTTATTTTCGTTTAACACTTCAACAGATTCTCTTGCTATCATCAACTCTTCGTTTGTCGGTATAACCATAACTTTTATTTTTGAATCTGCTGCAGAAATAAATCTTTCTTTGCTGCTTCTGGGTTCATTTAATGCTTTATCTATCTTGATGCCTAAATTATCTAAACCTTCGCACATTTTTTCTCTTGTTAAAGGAGAATTTTCACCTATTCCTGCTGTAAATACTATACCGTCGATTCCGTTCAATATTCCGTAATATGCACATAAATATTTTTTACCGCTGTAGCATAACATATTGAATGCAAGTTCCGCTTTTTTATTTCCTGCTATCATTGCATCTTCAACTTCTCTCATATCTCCGCCGGCAATACCGGAAACGGCAGCAACACCGCTTTGTTTATTTAAAAGATTGTTTAATTCATCGGATGTCATTTTCGGATACTTTGCCAATATGTGAACTATAACTGCAGGATCTATATCTCCGCATCTTGTTCCCATTACAAGACCTGCTAAAGGAGTAAAGCCCATTGATGTATCTATAACTTTACCGTTCTTAATTGCCGTAATGGAACTTCCGTTACCTAAATGACATGTAATAAGATTTACTTTGTCTACGGGAATATTTAACATTGCAGCTGCTTTTTGTGTTACATATTTATGTGATGTTCCGTGCATACCATATCTTCTTACATGATCTTGTTCATAGTATTCACTCGGTATTGCATATCTGTATGCATAATCGGGCATTGTTTGATGAAATGCCGTATCAAACACCAAAACAGAAGGTATTCCCGGCAACATTTTTTCGACAGCTTCTATACCTGCATAATGGTGAGGAGTATGCAAAGGAGCTATTGAATAACATTCTTTTAAATCTTTTTTTACCTGCTCGTTTACCAACACAGGTTTTGAAAATTTATAACCGCCGTGAACTACTCTGTGGCCTACAACTGCAATTTCTTTTATATCTTTTATACTACCTGTTTTTTCGTCTAACAAATCTTTTATTATTATTTGAACCGCTTCGAAATGGTTTGCAACTTTGCAAGCTGTTTTTACCTGCGGAACCGTTATTGTTTGTCTTTTATAAAAAGCTTCTTCAAGACCTATACATTCTACAAGTCCCCAAGCAATTTTTTGTTCTTTTTCCATATCGAACAACGAATATTTTACCGATGATGAACCACAATTTACTACTAAAACTTTCATTTTCTTTCCCCCTGAAAAAACACTTCGTATTTTTTTTGAAGATTGGAAGATTGGAAGATTGGAGGATTGGAAACGGCAACTACCAACCACAAACTAAAAGCCACAAACTACCAACTACAAAATGAATATTGGTATTATACAAAATTAAAATTTTTATACAAAACATAAAAGAACAGAGAAAAAAATATTTCCCTGTTCTTTTATTTATGTTTTTTATTATTAAGAATTTTTTATTCTATCGATTATGGCCTGTCCCATTTCTTTTGTACCTGCTGTTCCGCCCAAATCGTAAGTAACGAATTTTTTCTCTGCTACAACTTCGGCAACAGCTTTATCAAGTCTTTTTGCCGCATCAAATTCGCCCAAATAATCAAGCATCATTTTTCCCGACAAAATAAGTGCCATAGGATTAACTTTGTTTAAACCTTTATATTTCGGTGCAGAACCGTGTACTGCTTCAAATACCGCACAATCTTTACCTAAATTTGCTCCGGGAGCAACACCGAGTCCTCCTACCAAACCTGCACATAAATCGGACAAAATATCTCCGTACAAATTAGGAAGAACTATTACATCGTAAAGTTCAGGTTTTTGAACAAGTTGCATACACATATTATCTATCAATCTTTCTTCATATTCAATTTTACCTTCATAATCTTTTGCAACCTCTCTTGCTACTCTGTAAAACATACCATCGGTACATTTCATTATGTTAGCTTTTGCAACAGCAGTAACTTTTTTCCTGTTATTTTTTACAGCATAATCAAAAGCAAATCTTACTATTCTTTCACAACCGAATTCCGAAAAAGATTTTATTGATATAGATGATTCAGGTCTAATTTTTCCTTTAGAAAGTTCTATTATTTTATTTGCTTCATCCGTTCTTTCGGCAAATTCAACACCTGCATACAAATCTTCGGTATTTTCTCTTACTACAACCAAATCTATATCGGAAAATCTTGATTTTACACCTACATAACTTTTGCATGGTCTTAAACATGTAAAAAGATCAAGTTCTTTTCTTATAGCAACATTTACAGAACGGAAACCTGTTCCGATAGGTGTTGTTATAGGACCCTTTAATGCTATTTTATTTTTTGCTATTGATTGTAATGTTTTATCAGGTAAAGGAGTTCCTTCCTTTTCCATAATATCTACACCGGCTTCCATAACTTCCCAATCTATTTTTACGCCGGTTGCTTCTATAACTTTTGCCGTAACTTCCGTAAGTTCCGGACCTGTTCCATCTCCTCTGACTAAAGTAATTTTGTAAGCCATTGTTTTCTCCTTTACAAATCGCTTTGCGATTTTTAGCTTATAGCTTATAGTTTATGGTTTATAGTTTAACGACATTAACGACAGCTTAGAGCTTATAGTTTACAACAAACTACTAACTACAAACCACCAACTACAAACTACTTTTTAATTTCAAATTGTTTATATTTTACAATATTCCATTTATGTAGTATATATTTCAGCAATATCAACAATATTCCAAGACCATACTGAACGCTTCTCTTAAAATTTATAGATGAAGCTTCGGCAAAATATTTTGTAGGAACGGGAATATCCCCTATTCTAAAACCTGCGAGTGCCATTTGAACAACTATGTGTTGATCAAAAACAAAATCGTCGGAATTTGCTTCAAAATTTATTGTTTCCAAAACTTTTCTCGAGTATGCTCTATATCCCGTATGATATTCGCCTAAATTAAGGCCTAAAACAACATTTTCGAGTATTGTTAAACATCTGTTAAAAAAATATTTATAAAAAGGCATACCGCCCTTTAACGCTTCTTTTCTCGTTCTTATTCTGTTTGCAAACATAACATCGCAAATATCTTGCTCAATCAATCCGGTCAAAAAAGGAACAAGTCGCGGATCGTATTGATAATCGGGATGAACCATAACAATTATATCAGCACCCATTTCAAGTGCTGTTTTGTAACAGGTTTTCTGGTTTGCACCATAACCCATATTTTTGTCGTGCTTTATAACTTTTAAACCTAACTCTTTTGCTACTTTTACCGTATCATCGTTTGAATTATCATCTACTACCAATACTTCATCGTAAGAGCCTTTAGGTATAGCATCCAAAGTTTGTTTTAAAGTTTGTGCAGCATTATATGCCGGCATAACTACAACTACTTTACTTTTTTTATTTTCCATCTTGTTCCTCTGTTTCAGGATGTTCTTTTAATGCAAAACTAAATAAGTCCGAAAAAGATATTCTTTCTTTTATCATACCTGTTATACCTAAAGCATAAACTGCCATCATTTCTACAAAATGTGTTGCAGCCATAGCTGTAAATGCCATAGTTTCTTCCACACCGAATATACCCAATGTTACCATTCCCACACTTTCTATTGCACCTATAAAACCGGGCGCCGTAGGCAACATTGTTGCAATACCGGTTGTAACAATAACGAATAAACATTGTATTGCCGTAACATTTAAGCCGAAAGCAGCAAATAAAGTTTTATATGCATAAGCTTCTATTATCCAAACGATAATTGATGTAATAAAAACAACAAAAAATAACTTTTTGTTTTGAAAAAATTTTAAACCGCTTGCAAATTTTATAAAAAGAGATTTTATTATTTCATTGATTTTTGACGGTAAATGAAATTTAGACAGCAATTTTAAAAATTTGTCTTCGTCTTTTGACATAAAGAACAACACAACAAACATTAATCCGAAAATTATCGCACAAGCTATAAAAGATTTTTGTAACCAAGCCGGAATATTCGGAACAAACATAGCTATTAAGAAAAACGATATTATAAAAATTATAATATCCATTAATCTTTCAACAACTATTGTCGCAAAAACCCCGCTTCTGGATATTTCCAACTTTTTACCGGCAACAATGGCTCTTACAAATTCTCCCAATCTTAACGGTAAAATATTGTTCATAAAAAAGCCGAATACCAAATAAAAGAAACTTTGGAACATCTTCATTTTCTTTAACGGCATAAGGATATAATCCCATCTGAAACCTCTTACCAGATAAGAAGCCGCATATATAATAACACCCAATGCTATCAAAGAAAGATCGGCATTTTTAAGCAAAGAAACAGACTGTTTAAAATCGATATTTCTTACACAAAGATATATTAATATTAAACTTACCAAACAGCCTAAGATAATTTTAAAAATATGTTTTTTTATGATAGCCTCTCAAAAATTTTGCCTTGCAAAATTTTATATTAAACTACAAACTACCAACAATCAACTATAAACAAACTAAGAATTCTTTATTTTATAATAATATTCCTCATAATAAGGATTATATTTATCATATTTTATAGCTTCTTGTATAGCGTTTAAAGCTTCTTCTTTTTTATCGTTATTCCAATAAACCGATGCAAGAGCCCCTCTAAGTTGTGCCGAATACTTATTTAAGTCTATGGCCTTTTGTAAATATTTTACGGAATTATCAGCATAAATCTGCCCTTGTTCGTTTCTGTTTTTATCGTAAAGGGCAAAATATGCTCTGGATGTTTGTGCATAATATTCCGGATTTTTTTTGTCGAATTTTATTGCTTTACCAAATTCTTCTATAGCTACTTTGTAATATCCGGAAACATAAAATCCTATTCCTTTTTTATAATAATTGTTTGCTATAACAGGTTTTGCAAAAGAAAACAAAATGAAAGCATATATTGCCAAACAAACATAAAAGCTGATTTTTGATTTTTTTCTTTGTTCGGATTCAACATAAAACATTGACGAGAAAATCATAAAAAACACCAACATGTTTGCCGGAACAAAAAAGCTGTAATCCACCAAATTAACTATTATAAAAGAAGTTATGCTAAGGGATACATAAACATAAAAACTTACATCTTTCCCCTCTATTAGTCTATCTACAAACTTTTTATAAAAAGAAAGCAATAAAACAATAAAACTTAACAGACCTACCAAGCCTATTTCCGCCAACAATTGCACAAATATGTTGTGAGCAAACAAAGTATTAACAACAAGTTCAGGTCTGAAAGTTTTAAAAAGCACCATATAGTTTCCGAAACCGCAACCTAAAAAGATGTTCTCTTTAAAAATTAAGTATGCCGTTTTCCACCATACAAGTCTGTCACCGACACTGTTAAAAGAAGTTTTTGCCATTGAAGCATAAACAATGGCAGATATTAACGAAACAATTAATACCGTTATTAAAACTTTAATTATTTTATTTTTACGATATTCCAACAAAAATATAATTGTGGAAATAAAAGATACCAGAATTACTATTCTGCATTTCGTTAAAAATATGGCAAACAGAACAAAAATCATCATTGCCACATAAACTTTTGCGTTCTTTTTTTCTTTAATAAGAATAAAAAACAGAGGAAAGACTAAGGCTAAAAATCCGGCAATAACATTTATGTTTAGTGCCATATCTTCATAAAAATTATCGATTTGAAAAAAAAGTTCCGGATGTGTGGCAAATCTTGTGAACAATATCATCGACAACCATAACGAGATAAAGATAGGAACAATAAAAACTTTCTTCTTCCATTCCGTAGATAAAAGAGAAAAAGAAAAACCTGCCATAAGTGCGGAGCTTAAAATAATGAGATAATCTCTCACATTTACTTTAAAATCGGCACCTATGTAAGACAAGCAACTTACCGTAAAAAAAAGCATTGTTGTAACAATATACGAATTAAGTTTGATTTTATTTGTATTTAATAAATAAATAAAAAGTAAACATATTAACAAAAACAATGCAACTTGAATAGACGGCACAAAGGAAAATTTCGAAAGGATTGAAACAACCATCAATACCGACAATATGAAAGATATAATAACAGAATTACTTTTTTCTATTTGCAACATATGTTAATATTATCCGAGATTTTGTAAATTAGTAAAAATATATTTAGCCAAAAAGTTTTCTTCTAACATCATCAGGTAACTTACAACCGCATTCGGAGAAGGTAAAAACAAAACAGCATAAGAGCCCAATGCCAAATACGGACCGAAAGCTATTTCCTGCCTTTTTATAATCTTCTTAAACAAAAGTAAAAGTATTCCCACTACACTGCCTAATACCGAAGCAATAAAAATCGCAAACAAAACTTTTTCCCAACCTATGAACGCACCGACACCAGCCATAAGTTTTATATCTCCGCCACCCATTGCATCTTTTTTAAAAATCCATTTACCGACAACAGCAACAACCAGTAAAGAACCGCCACCCGCCAACCACCCAATAAAAGAATTCAAAACTCTTTGACCTAAGCCATCTCCTAAAACAGGGTTAAAAAAGCTTGTAGCAATTCCGACTATCATCAACATGAAAGAAAATTCGTCCGGGATAATTTGAAATTCAAGATCTATTGCCGTTATCACAAGCAAAGAAAACATCAATAAACAAAAAGGAAACAACGCATAAGAAAAGTCTACCACGAAATACATCGATACAAACAACAAACCGCAAATAAACTCTATAGCCGGATATATAAAAGATATTTTCGATCCGCAGTTACGACATTTACCTCTAAGAATTATATAACTCAATATGGGAATATTGTCGTACCACTTAATAAAATTATTACAATTCGTACAATGCGAAGCAGGTTTTACTATGGACATATCTCTCGGCATTCTGTATATGCAAACATTTGCAAAACTGCCCAAAATCAACCCCATTATAAGTAAAAAAAGAAGCTGCATTATCATTATTTATAATACCTTAATAAGTATTCCAGACTACACCTTTTGAATCTTTCTGGTCACAATCCACCCAAATTTCACCGGCTTGTCTTTCTTGGCTATCCTTAACCTGATAAGCCCAGTTACCGGAATTGCCGGTAGGTTCTGTGGTTATTTCGTTATTAGGATTATTATACGGAGGGCAATATACTTCAGGAATATATTTTATATATTTACCGTCTTCGCTAAGCAATTGTTTAACTATATTTTCATCGGGATAAGTACCTTCGTTTTCGCCGTAATAAACGGCTATTGCCGTTCTTAAAGCCGTTAGATTTGCCCTGGTTGTTGCTTCGTTTGATTTACGAATTACATCTAAAAATTTAGGATAAACAACCATAGTAACCAACAAAATAATCAGTACGGCAACTATAACCTCAATAATATTAAATTTCTTTTTATCTGTCATTTTATTTTATCTCCGAAGAATTAACTTATTGTACTTTGTAACAATCTTATTAACTCTTCTTTTCTGGGTGAATATTCTATTGCAACTTGAGGAGAAATATTTCCGCTGACAACGTTATCAAACAACGATTGGTTCATTGTTTGCATACCGGCTTGTCTGCTTGTTTGTATAACGGAATAAAGTTGTTCCGTCTTCATTTCTCTTATAATATTTTTTATACTGTCGTTTACTATCATGATTTCGCTGGCAAGCACCATACCTCTTCCCGAAGCATGAGGAAGCAACTGTTGTGACATAACAGCTTTTAAAACCAACGATAACTGTGATCTTATTTGCCCCTGTTGATTGCCAGGGAAAACATCTATCATTCTGTTTATTGAAGAACCTGCATCCATTGTATGAAGGGTTGCAAGAACCAAATGTCCCGTTTCGGCAAGAGTTATTGCAGCAGCTATTGTTTCCAAGTCTCTCATTTCTCCCACCAATATGATATCGGGATCTTGTCTTAAAACATACTTTAATGCATTGGAGAAAGAGTCTGTATCGGATCCGACTTCTCTTTGGTTCACGATACAATTTTTATGTGAATGTAAATATTCTATAGGATCTTCTATTGTTATTATGTGACTTCTTCTTCTTTCGTTAATATAATCTATCATTGATGCAAGAGTTGTCGTTTTTCCCGAACCTGTAGCTCCGGTAACCAAAACCAAACCTTTTTGAAAATTTACGATTTCGTATATAACTTTAGACAAATGTAACTCTTCAAAAGAATATGTTGCTTGAGGAATAAATCTCAATGCCGCAGATATTGATCCTCTTTGTTTAAAAACATTTATTCTTACTCTTCCTTTATGTTGTACCGGAAAAGATGCATCTAATTCGTTTTTTTCCTCAAATCTTTTTATTTGTTTTTCATTTAAAACAGAATATATTAAATCTCTGGCACTATCCGGAGAAAGTTTTTCGTCACCCAATGGTCTTATTAATGTATCTAATCTCATCATCGGCGGAAGACCGACAACAAGATGCAAATCGGAAGCTTTACTATCTGCAATTTTTAAAAGCAAATTCATTAAATCATACATTTAGTTTTTCCTCTTATCTTTTATTTTTTTATATACATTATTTGGAACAAAATTTTTAAAATTTCCTCCTAAAGAGGCAATTTCTCTCACCATACTTGAAGATAAGAAAGTATATTCCTGTTCCGGCATCAAAAAGACAGTTTCTACATCTTTTTTTAATTTCCTGTTCATAAGAGCCATTTGAAACTCATACTCAAAATCCGATAAAGCTCTTAAACCTCTGACTATACAAAAGCTGTCTATTTTATTAAGATAATCGACAAGTAATCCGGAGAAAGATGCTACCTTCACATTTTTCATTTTCGATACGGCTTCTTTCATCATGGAAAGTCTTTCTTCTAACGTGAACATATGTTTTTTGTTGTAATTATGCGTAATAGCAACAATCACTTTTGGGAAGAGTTTAGCTGCCCTACCGATGATATCTATATGTCCGTTAGTAGGAGGATCGAAACTTCCCGGATAAACAGCTATTATTTCTTTATGTTTCATACAGTATATTCTATATTATTGTAATGTTTTTATCAATAAAAAAAATCTATTGATATTTTTTAGTCTTGAACTTTTCTTTCGGATATTCCACCGGCATTACCGAACCCTTTTACCGTTCTTTTAACTATATCTCTTGATAACTTATCCCAAATATATTCCCTGGCTTCTTCTTCCGTCATTCCGCCGAAACCGCCTTTTACGCTATCGGCATATATTTGAATTCCTTCCATATTCGGTTCTGCCCATAAAGTAACATTTTCATGTTTATCTATGAAATAAACATTTATCAATACCCACAATTTATATTGTTCGGCAACCATGTTAGCATCGTAAGTTAAAGGCTGTAACACATATCTTTTTATTTCACAAACAACAACACCGTCACCTTCTTCTTCGGAAGTTACAATGGAAAGTCTGCCGTCTCTCATAAATTCATCTATTATTGCTTTTGTAAATTTATCTTCCAAACCATACTGATTTGTATTATTTACAACAGGCCTTACATAAACGTTTTTCACATAAGAAGGTAACAATTGCGGAGCAGGATCATATGGTGAAGCACAAGCAACAAGAACCACTACTGTAAAAGCCAGCAAAAGAAATAATTTTTTCATAAAACCCCTTTAACTACCGAAGATTGGAAGATTAGATGATTGGAAGATTTGAAGTTTAAATGTAAAATTTGCTCTGCAAATTTTGTTACAATTTATTTTCCCTCTTTGCTTCCATTCCTCTATTCTTTCGTAAAAATGCTTTGCATTTTTACTTAACTACTACATTGATAATTTTATTTTTTACATATATAAATTTTACAATATTTTTACCTTCAAATATTGCTTTTAGTTTCTCATCGCTCAATACAATATTTTTTACGGTCTGTTCGTCTGCCGTAACATCAATACTTACTTTACCTTTTAATTTTCCGTTAACTTGAACAGGAATTTCTATTGTATCTTGTTTAATATATTTTTCGTCGTATTTCGGCCATTGTGCAACAGATACACAATCTTTATGACCTAAAATATTCCATATTTCTTCACATAAATGAGGTGTGAACGGTGAAAGCAACAATACTATCGTTTCATAAACCTGTTTTGATAATCCGTCGTCATTTGAATGATGTTTATACGTATACATTGCATTAACAAGTTCCATTACTGCAGATATTGCAGTATTGAACTGATGTTTTACCGATATATCTTCGCCGACTTTTTTAATACAAACATGCATTGCTCTCAACAAATCTTGTTTTGCTTTATCGGTTGCAGGAACGGAAGATTTTGTATTTACAAGTTCTTGTAATCTCCAAACTCTGTTAATAAATCTCCAACATCCTTCAACTCCGTCGCTGGACCAATCGAGTTGTTTTTCCGGAGGTGCTGCAAAAAGTATAAATAATCTTGCAGTATCTGCTCCATACTTAGAAACTATTTCATCCGGACTTACAATATTTCCTTTTGATTTAGACATTGCACTTCCGCCCAATGTAACCATACCCTGTGTTAAAAGATTCATGAACGGTTCATCACTCTTTATAAGACCCATATCTCTTAAAACTTTGTGCCAGAATCTCGAATATATTAAATGCATACAAGCATGTTCTATACCGCCGACATATTGGTCAACGGGCATCCAATAATTTGCCTCTTCTTTATCGAAACAGGCTTTATCGTTATGAGCATCGGTATATCTTATAAAATACCAAGAAGAATCAACGAATGTATCCATAGTATCTGTTTCTCTTTTTGCAGGGCCGCCGCATTTAGGACAAGTTGTATTAACGAATTTTTCATCCGATTGTAACGGTGATTTACCGTCGTTTGTAAATTTCACATCAGTAGGAAGAATAACAGGTAAATCTTTTTCATCTACGGGAACTATACCGCATTTATCACAATGAACCATAGGTATAGGAGTTCCCCAACATCTTTGTCTCGATATTAACCACTCTCTTAATTTGTAGTTTGTGGTTCTTTTTCCCCAACCTTGTTCTTCAACCCATAAAGGCATTTTTACTCTTGCATCTTGTGAAGAAATTCCGTTGAACTGTCCGGAATTTACCATTGTACCTTCACCTTCATAAGCGGATTTTGTTATATCTTCATCTTTACTTGTTATCACGGGAATTATCTCTACACCGTATTTTTTTGCAAATTCCCAATCTCTTTGATCATGTGCGGGAACAGCCATGATTGCACCGGTTCCGTAACCCATTAAAACATAGTCGGCAACAAATAAAGGCACATTTTTCCCCGTCGCAGGATTAATAATAGAAACTCCGTCAAGTTTTACACCTGTTTTTTCTTTTGATGACGATCTTTCTATATTTGATTTTAATGAACTTGCATTTATATATTTTTCTACTTCGTCCCAATTCTTAATTTGAGATTTAAATTCTTTTAACATAGGATGTTCCGGTGAAACAACCATAAATGTTACACCGAAAATTGTGTCCGGCCTTGTTGTGAAAATTTCCAATTTTTTATCGGAACCCGCTATATCAAATTTCATTTGTGCACCGTGAGATTTTCCTATCCAGTTTTTCTGCATAGATAAAACCTGCTCCGGCCAACCCGATAATAATTTGTGCCCTTCCAATAACTCATCAGCATATTGAGTAATCTTTATAAACCATTGTTCCAACTCTTTTTGTTCTACGTTACTGTGACATCTCCAACATTGTCCTTCACTTACCTGCTCATTTGCCAAAACCGTTTTACAAGACGGGCACCAATTAACGTTTGATTTTTTTCTGAACACAAGACCTTTCTTGTACATTTCCAAAAATATCCATTGGTTCCATCTGTAATATTCAACATCACAAGTTGCAAGTTCTCTGTCCCAATCGTAAGATATACCGAGCATTTTTAACTGTTCTCTCATTCTTGCAATATTTTGTTTTGTCCATTTTTCAGGCGGTATATTATGTTTTATTGCTGCATTTTCCGCAGGAAGACCGAATGCATCCCAACCCATAGGGTGGATAACATTTTTACCTATCATTCTGTTATATCTGGCAAAAACATCACCTATACTGTAATTTCTAACATGTCCCATATGCAAATTTCCGGAAGGATACGGTAACATTACCAAAATATAATATTTTTCTTTCGACAAATCTTTTTGAGCTTTAAAAACTTTTTTATCTGCCCAAATTTTTTGCCATTTCTTTTCAACTTCACTAACATTGTACTCTTGCATTTGTTTTGTCCTCTATATATTTGTTATTTTTTTAATAATACAAAATGTTCCAAATTGCCTTTAGGACCTTTTACACCGGAATCCTGTTCCTTTAATATTTCAAGTCCCAAACTCTCGGCACAATTTTTTATTTTATCTATCGCCTTTTGTCTTAAATTTTCATCTCGAACCACACCTTTTTTTGCTTCACCGGGTTCAAGTTCAAATTGCGGTTTTATCATAGCGATGATAAGTCCGTCTTTTTTTATTATTTCACCGGCCAAAGGCAATATCTTGTCCAATGAAATAAAAGAAACATCTATCGTTATTATATCTATATCATCTTTCAACAAGTTTTTGTCAAAATATCTAAAATTAACGTTTTCAATATTTACCACCCGCGAATCGTTTCTCAACTTGTAATGTAGTTGAGCCGTTCCCACGTCTACAGCATAAACTTTTTTTGCACCATGCTGTAACATACAATCGGTAAAACCGCCGGTAGATGCACCTATATCAATACAAATTTTATCGGTAAAATCTATTTCAAATAAATTTAAAACAGACTCCAACTTAAGCCCGCCTCTGGACACATAAGGATTTTGTTTTTCTATTTCTATTAAATCTTCGTCACTAACTTGTGTTCCCGCTTTTGTTACTTTTTGTCCGTTAACCAAAACGGTTCCTGCCATAACAAGAGCCTGCGCCTTTGAACGGGTTTCCGCTAAACCTTTTTCAAAAATCAAAACATCCAATCTTTTTTTCATAAAAACGTTTTTATTCCGACAATTATAAACTGTAAATTGCCTTCTCTATATTTTCTACGGAAAAGCCGTATTTTTCTCTTATTAAACTTTGTTTTCCGTGTTCTATAAATTTATCCGGCAAACCTATGGAATAAATTTTTGCCCCGGTTCCCGACAACACGGATTTTACGGTTTCTCCCATACCGCCTATCAAAGAACCTTCTTCGACGGTCACAATTTTATTCGTATATTTTAAAACATCTTTTATTGCCTGTTCGTCAAACGGTTTTAAAAATCTCATATTCAATACGGATACCGACATACCTTTACTTTCAAGATCTTTTGCAGCATCCAAACAAACCTGTAAAACATTACCCAAGCAAACTATACAAGCATCTTTACCTTCTTTTTCCAATTTGGCTTTACCTACTTCCAACACATCGAAATCTCTATGGAAAGATGCGATTCTTGTTCCGCTGCCTCTCGGATATCTTATCACTGAAGGATTCTTTAACGTTAATGCGGTATTAAGCATATCCTGCAATTCTGTTTCATTTGCAGGTGCCATAATTGTTAAATTCGGTATATATTTTAAATAAGCTAAATCGAATGCTCCGTGATGTGTTGGTCCGTCTTCGCCGACAAGTCCCGCTCTATCGAGCATCATAATAACGGGAAGATTTTGCAATGCAACATCGTGTATAATGCTATCCAACGATCTTTGCATAAATGTAGAATATATCGCAACGACAGGTTTCAAACCGCCTGCGGCAAGTGCGGATGCAAAAGTTACGGCATGAGCTTCGTCTATACCCACATCAAAAAATCTGTCGGGATATTTTTTTGAAAAATCTTTTAATCCCGTTCCGTCGGGCATAGCTGCGGTTATTGCAACTATTTTATCGTCACTTTGTGCAAGTTTTACTATAGCTTTTGAAAAAACTTCGGTATATGTAACTTTTTTTAAAGAAAGAGTTTTGCCTGTTTCTTTATCGAAAGGACCTATACCGTGGAACTTTGTAGGATCTTGTTCCGCAGGTTTATATCCTTTACCTTTTTTGGTTACTATGTGTAAAAGGACCGGACCTTTGAAATCTTTAACTTTTGTTAACATTTCGATTAATTGATTTATGTTATGACCGTCTATAGGTCCGACATAAGTAAATCCCATTTCTTCAAACATAAGTCCGGGAAAAAGAATAGTTTTAAATCTTTTAACCAACTTTTTTATTGAATTGAAACTTAAAAATTTTAATTTAGAAACTATTTTCAAAACACTTTCTTCAATTCTCTTAACACCTGCAGCAGTTAAAATTTTCGCAAAATATCCGGCTAAAACTCCAACCTTCTGAGAGATAAACATTTGGTTATCATTCAAAATAACAAGCATATCTTTTCCGAGTGTTCCCGCATTTTGTAATCCTTCAAAAGCAAGACCGCCCGTCATAGAGCCATCACCTATTATCGATACGACTTTATAATTTTCTTTTTGTATATCTCTTGCAACGGCAAAACCTAACCCTGCAGAAATTGAAGTCGATGCATGTCCAGCACCGAACGAATCGTATTTTGATTCGGAAATTTTAGGAAAACCGCTGATACCTTGATATTGTCTTAATGTCTTAAAAGTTTCCCTTCTGTCGGTAAGGATTTTATGTGCATACGCCTGGTGACCGACATCCCAAATAAATTTATCTTTTTCAACGTCAAAAACATAATGAAGTGCTATTGTTAATTCAACAACCCCTAAACTGGATGCAATATGACCGCCTGTTTTTGATACGGTTTCTATTATCTCTTGCCTTACCTCTTTTGCAAGGTCAGGTAAAAGATCTTTTTTTACTATCTTTATTGCATTAGGTGATGATATGTTATCCAATATAGACATTTATACTAATTTCCTAAAATTTTCTGTTTATCATATAGTCTGCCAAACTATCAAAAATTTCTTTATTAATTTTAAATTTTGAAATTGCTTTTTTTGCTTCATCGATTAATTTTATTGCATTTTTCTCAGACTGTTCTTTTCCGTACAATCTTAAATATGTTAACTTGTCATTATCGGCATCACTACCGTTTTTACCTAACAATTTTTTGTCCGCATAAACATCTAAAATGTCATCTGCTATTTGAAAAGCTATACCTATGTTATGACCATACTTTTCAAGAGCTTTCAAATCTTTATCTTTTGCTCCTGCAAGTATCGCACCCATCAACAAACTTGCTTTTATTAGATCGGATGTTTTGTGTATATGGATATACTCCAATTTCTTTTTACAAAAGGAAACATTTTGTTTATTCCATTTTCCCGCTTCAATCGTATCTTCCGCTTGACCGCCGATCATTCCCTGATATCCCGAATAATCGGAAAACATTTTTATTGCTTTTACGATTCTGTCTGCGGGAACATTTGATTTTGCTATCAAATTAAAAGTTTCCGTAAGCAAAGCATCACCTGCAAGTATTGCAGCTGCTTCACCGAACTTTTTATGACTTGTAGGTTTACCTCTTCTTAAATCATCGTTATCCATTGCCGGCAAATCATCGTGAATTAAAGAATAAGTATGTAAAAATTCAACTGCACAAATTGCAGGTTCTATTTTTTTTATATCAAGCTTAAAACTTTCAGCGCCGAGCATTACAAATATCGGTCTTAATCTTTTGCCGCCTGCAAGAACAGAATATCTCATTGCTTGAGATATTACGGAATTATCCTTAGGCAAATATTTTTTTAATAATTTATCTACAAAAGTTCCTTTTTTCTTTAAATACTTTTTCAAATCGAAAACTTTATTTTTCTTCATTTTTTCCTTCTTTTTTAACAAATTTTTCTTTTTCAAGTTTTCCGTTCTTTTCGACAAGAATTTCTATTTTTTTCTTTGTTTCATCGAGTTTTGAAGAACATTGATTTACCAAAGAAATTCCTTCTTCGAAAAGTTTCATTGCTTTATCTATGTCAAGTTGAGAATTTTCCATTTCATCTACAATAGTTTCCAATCTTTTTAAAGAAGCTTCAAAACTTGTATTTTTTTTCATTTTTCCTCTTATACAACCTTTGTTTTTATACTGCCGTCAGACAGATTAATATCCAAGATATCATCTTTAACAACTTGATTTGTTTTTTTAACGACTTTACCGTTTTTAAAACAAACCGAATATCCTCTGCTCAACGTTTTTAACGGCGATAACAAATCCAATTTTTGTGTGTTTAATTTTAAATTTTGTTGTTTGTTTAAAATTAAATTATTTATATTAAAAATTAATTTTTCGTTTAACTCATCAATATACTGAATTTTTTCTTCGTATATTTCGTAAGGTTTTGATAATGCTCTGCAATTTTTAAAGAATTTAACTTTTTCATCATACAATTCGACGATATTTGTTATATTATTAACAATTCTGTTTTTTATCATCGAAAGTTTTTCTTCCAAATCCGTTCTGTTTTTAGCTACAATTTCCGCCGCTACCGAAGGAGTAGGAGCTCTTAAATCGGCAACAAAATCGGCTATTGTAAAATCCACTTCATGACCTACACAAGAAATTATCGGAATGTCACTGTTATAAATCGCTCTTGCAACTATTTCTTCGTTAAAAGCCCACAAATCTTCCAAAGAGCCGCCGCCTCTGCCTACAAGCAAAACATCGAGTTCTTTATGGTTCTCATTTAAATACTTTATTGCATTTGCTATTTCAAACTTTGCTTCTTCTCCCTGAACTCTTACGGGATATATTAAAACTTCAACATTGGAAAATCTTCTGTCTAAAACAGATAATATATCATGCAAAGCAGCACCGTCTTTCGATGTTACTACTCCTATTTTATTGACTAAGTACGGTATTTCTTTTTTATGAGAACTGTCAAATAATCCTTCTTCAGCCAACTTCTTTTTTAATTTTTCAAATGCTTCCTGTAAAGAGCCTATTCCTTTTTCTTCAACATGGTAAACTTGTATTTGGTATGTTCCCCTGTTTATATAAGCGGTTATCTTACCATATACCAAAACCTGCATACCGTCTTTCAATTCTATTTTCAAATTCTTGTTGTGAAAAGAAAACATCACCGCAGAAATTTGAGAATTTTCATCTTTAAGGCTGAAATACATATGCCCCGAAGAATACTGTTTAAAGCCTGATATTTCGCCGCAAATCCAAACAGAACGATAAGAATCCTCAAGAATAGTTTTTATTTCACTATTTATTTGAGTAACGGAATAAATTAATCTTCCGTCATCACCGTTTTCGTCTTCGGCATTGTTTTGAAAATCAAATAAATCAACCATAATTCAGTTTATAGTTTATAGTTTATGGTTTAATAACTACCAATGAGATTATAGGTTTATAAGTTTAACGACAAACTACCAACCACAAACCACCAACTACCAACCACAAACCATTAACCCAAATTTTTATTTTGCTACGTCTTGTGCTCTTACTTCTCTTATAACCGTAACTTTTATTTGTCCCGGATATTCCAATTCGTTTTCAATTTTCTTTGCTATATCATGTGCCAAAACTTGTGATTGTGTATCGTCTATATTTTCAGGTTCAACCAATATTCTGACTTCTCTTCCTGCTTGAATTGCATAAGCACTTGATACACCTTTAAATTCTTTTGCCACAGCTTCAAGTTTTTCAAGTCTCTTAAGATAATTTTCTATTGTTTCTCTTCTTGCTCCCGGTCTTGCTGCAGAAATAGCATCAGCTGCTATAATAACAAAAGCTTCCGGACTTTGAGGTTCCGCAAAACCTTCATGATGAGCAAGTATAGCATTTACCATCTTAGGAGATTCACCGTATTTCTTTGCAAGTTCTGCTGAAATTTGATGATGTGTACCTTCAACTTCATGGTCAACGGCTTTACCTATATCGTGCATAAGTCCTGCCTTTTTACAGAATGTCACATCAAGTCCGAGTTCCCCTGCTATTGCACCTGCAAGCCAAGTAACCTCAAGTGTATGTTGCAACTGATTTTGTCCGTAAGAAGTTCTGAATTTAAGTCTTCCGAGCAACTTAATAATTTCAGGATGTAACCCAGGAACACCGGAATCTATTGCAGCTTGTTCACCGGTTTCTTTTATCATATCTTCAACTTCTTTCTGCATTTTTTGAACAACTTCTTCTATTCTTGCAGGATGAATTCTTCCGTCGGCTATTAATTTTTCCAATGCTTTTTTTGCAACAAATCTTCTTACACCGTCAAAAGCAGAAATCGTAATTGCTTCGGGAGTATCGTCTATAATTAAATCTACGCCCGTTGCTTGTTCAAAAGCTTTAATATTTCTTCCTTCTCTACCGATAATTCTTCCTTTTATTTCATCGTTGGGAATTTGAACGGTTGATGTTGTAGTATCAACTGTATGATCGGCAGCAACTTTTTGAATGGCAATAGAAAGAATTTCTTTTGCTTTTTTGTTAGCATTATCTCTTGTTTCCTGTTCTATTCTTTGCCCTAAAATAGCCGCATCTCTTTTTGCTTCGTCAACCATTTCTTTTACTAATCTTTCTTTTGCTTCTTCTCTTGTAAGGCCTGAAAGTTTTTCCAAAATAGTTTTTTGTTCATTCTTTATTTGTTCCACTTCGGAAATTTTCTGTTCAATAGTTTTTTCTTTAGTTTCTATACTTTTTTCTTTCTGTTGCAAATCTCTTTCTTTTTTATCGAGAGAATCCATTTTTCTGTCGAGATTATCTTCTCTTTGATTTAATCTCTTTTCCGTATTTTGAATTTCAACTTTTCTTTCTTTTATTTCTCTTTCAGCTTCCTTTCTTTCTTTTTCGGCATTATCTCTTGCAGCCATCATAATTTCTTTTGCTTTTGCATCACCTTTTATCTTAGCTTCATTAATTATATTGTCCGCTCTTTGTTCTACCGAATTTGCATCAAACTTCGCAAACACATACCTTAAAATAAAACCTACTATAAAACCTATTGCAATACAACCAGATATAAGAATTATATCCATAATCTAAGCTCCCCTTTTATATATATAAATTTATTTTTTATAAAATTTTGAAACATCTATCATTCTTTTTTCGGTTACTATTCTGCCTACAGGCAAATCGTATTTCCCGTTCGGTATTTTATCTACCAACTGTATTTCAAAAGCAAGTCCGATTCTTTTTGAAATATCAGTACCTTCAAGCCACCTGTCGTAATAACCTTTACCGTAACCTACTCTGTAACCGCTGGCATCGAAAACTATTCCCGGAACAAATATCAAATCGATATCTTCTTTAGCAACAACCTCATCTTCATTAAATTCCGGTTGTCTTATTCCGTAAACTTTTTCAAAGCAGTCCTCAAGTTTATTAATTCTTACTGCCGTCATAATACCGTCACCGGGATTTTGTATTACCGGAACGGCAACTTCTTTTCCATCCAACAAAAACTCATTTATCATTGCATCCGTAACGACTTCCGAACCGTAAGATAAATAAAACATAACTATTTGAGAATCCTGATATTCTTTCAGTTTTTTTATTCTTGACAAAATTATGTTACTGTAAGCATATCTTAGAGTCGGCTCTAACCTATCCCTGATTTTAAGATAATCATATCTTATCTTACTTTTTTCCGAATTTTGTAATTCATTCATTACCTTTTACCTCGTAATATTTATACGAAAAAACATTTTTCCCTAAAAAAGAAAAACCCCCGCACTTGCCGTGTCCGTTAGGTATTTAAAGCCCTTTTTTATAAGTGAGAAACATGGTTTATGCTAATTTGCATAACTCGCATGTGTTTTCTCCTAAAGAACTTCATCGGAATAAATACTCTAACTAAAAATCACCAACAATGCAGGGTATAATTCTCTATATATGTTAAATTGGAGAATCTATTGATTCTACCAACTTTATCAACTCTCTCATCCTTTTAGTATTTGTATCTAAAATTACTTCTTGATTACCCTTAATTGTTTGTAATTCCAACACTACTTTAAAAATGGTAAGAGCTCTTAACGTCGATGTATCCATGATATTGCTATGCTCTTTCCTAACCTGCTCATATATTTTATTTGCCAAATCGATAGCACAATTTGCATCAAATTCTGTTATCTCATTGTCAAGAATATTAACTTGCACGCCAGCTACTTTTCTATTTATATTTACCATTATTATCCTTACAACTTTCCAGCTTCGATAAAATTTTTTTTACTTTATTTACAATTCTTTCTTTTTTATCTTGAAATTTCAATAATTTAAAGTTTGTTTCTTTTAAATTTTTAATTTCATTATTGAGAAACTTATTCTCAACTTCCAACTTGGCGTTTCTTTCTTTTAATATATTATATTCTTTTTTAAACTTAGCTAATTTCTTAGATAAAATATCATAAGAATCATCAATTTTTTCCATAGTTTATGATATAAAAAGCAGTTTATATTGTCAAGTTAAAAATATATTTATTTATCAATAAAAATTCAGTTATCTACAAAAACAAACTACCCTTCTTGATTTGTGCCCCGTTTACAAAATCAAAAGCAGACATTTGTGCCTTGCTTTCAGGCTGAACTTTTGTCACAAACAACGCATCTTTACCGCATTTCACGGTAAAGCCTAAACCTTTTCTTACCTCAAGTATAGTTCCTGCCTTTGCATTTGACAAGTCTTTCTCTACACTACACTCTAATATTTTCATTGTTTTACCGGACATTCTGCCATCGCCGACAGTACAAAAAATTTTCGGCCACAAATAAAGTCCTCTATATAAATTATAGATTTCGGTTGCAGTCTTGTTCCAATCTATTTTTCCGTTTTCTTTTGTAAACACGGAACAAAAAGAGGGTTCCCCTTCCTGTTTTTTAGCTAAACAATTACCGCTATCAAGTAAAGCTAAAGCATCATTCATCACTTTAATACCTAAAACATTTAATTTATCGAATAAAGTTTCAGACGTATCTTTTATATCTATATCCAATTCCTTCTGCAACAAAATATTTCCGGTATCTAAACCTTTTTCAATATAAAAAGCAGTAACACCTGTTTTCGTACTCCCGTCTATTAGGGCTTGTTGGACCGGAGATGCACCCCTGTATTTAGGAAGCAATGAAAAATGTATATTAAAACATCCGTATTTCGGTAAAGTAAAAACTTTTTCGGGAATAATTTTTCCGAAAGACACAACTACACCGACATCTGCATTATAATTTTTTATTTGTTGTGCGATTTCATCATTAAATTTATCAACTTGTATATATGGAATATTTTTTTCCATTGCATATTCTTTGACCGCAGGAGGTTTTATTTTGTTTGATCTGCCTACGGGTTTATCGCACATAGTAACAACAGATACTACTTCATGTTTACCATCTATATTTTCCAAAAAATATTTAGAAATGTTTGCCGTTCCGAAAAATATTATTTTCACCAATTTTTTCCTTTTTTTCTTCTTCTTATTTCTTTTTCGACGAGTTTTCTTTTCCAATCCGGAAGGTAATCTATAAATACTTTACCGTTAAGATGATCTATTTCGTGTTGAAAAGCTTTAGCTAAAAAGCCTTCAACTTCAACTTCTTTTAAATCGCCTTTTAAGTCGACATATTCTACACGAACTTTATTCCATCTTTTTACTTTTTCATAAATTTTAGGAAAAGACAAACAACCTTCTTCCAATTCAACTTTATCTTCTCCCGATAAAACTTTTGGATTTATTAATACTATAGGATTTCTTTTCCCTTCCGGGACAACGTCTATAACACAAATTTGTAAAGAAACTCCGACCTGCGGACCGGCAAGGCCTACACCGGGAGCAGCATACATTGTTTCCAACATATCTTCAGCCAATTGTATAATATCGTCGGTAATTTCCGTTACAGGTGCTGTTTTTTTTCTTAATACGGGATCACCGTATTTTACTATTTTCAAAATTGCCATATATACCTCTAAAATAATTGCTAGTGTTTATTATATTAAATTGGAGAGAAAACGGCAATGTATAGAGAGGAAAAGATAATTTTTAAATTCCTCATTTTCAAGCACTAAAGCTATTCGTTTGAAAAATTTAAAGCCGTGCTCCAACTTGATTTTTCCTAGCTGCCTAATGTAACGGAAAAATCTTCAATCATGTTCGCACTGAAAAACTTTTTTGATTTATAGTTTTTTACTCTAAATTTTTCTACACTCATAGACAGCTTTAATTGTGCTTTTCAAATGAAAATTTAAAAATATTAAAAAGAAGAAAAAGAAAAAAAATGGTATAATACGGGCATGATTATTAAAACAGATAAAGATACTTTTAATCATTATTTGGAAGATGCTTCGGGAATGATAGGAGCAAATGCTGATAAACTTTTTATTCCGGAAACTAAAGAAGATGTTTCTTTGCTATTAAAAGAATGTTCCGATAAAAAAATTCCCGTAACTGTAGCTGCCGGATGTACGGGTGTGACAGGCGGATGTCTTGCTTACGGCGGAGTGATATTATCTACCGAAAAATTTAATTCTATCGGACAAATACAGGAAATATCAAAAGATAAAGCACTTATAACAGTCGGAAGCGGTGCTATCGTAAACCAAATAAAAAGTTATGTTTTGGAAAACGGTTGGATGTATGCTCCCGATCCCACGGAAAAGAATGCAACTATCGGCGGGAACATTTCAACAGATGCTTCCGGAGGCAGAGGATTTAAGTACGGCACAACCAGAAAATATATAAATGCAATAGAAATAGTTTTTTGTGACGGTTCTTTTGCAAAAATTAAAAGAGGCGAAACTTTTGCCGATGATAACGGAACGGTTATATTAAAAACAAATTCAGGGACAAAAACATTACAATTACCGAAATATAATTTACCTCATATAAAAAATGCCGCGGGATATTACAATTATAAAAATGCGGATTTAATCGATGTTTTTATAGGACATGAAGGAACTTTAGGTGTAATAATTTCGGCGGAACTTATTTTAATAAGACCGTTTGAAATGTTGTTCGGCGGAATAATATTTTTTGATAAGAAAGAAACATCATGGGATTTTGTAAAAGAAGTAAGAGATCTTTCCGAAAAGAATAAAAAAACAGGTTCATTGGATATAAATGCAATGTCCGTTGAATATTTCGATAAAAATGCACTTAATTTAATAAAACCTTATTATCCCATTATTCCGAACAATGTAGATGCCGGAATTTTATTTGAACAAGATTGTACAAAAGATACCTACGATACTTTAATGGAAAAATGGATAAATATAATTGAAAAATACGGAATAAATACCGATGATGTTTGGTTTGCATCAAATGCAAAAGAGCAGGAAGAATTCAGAATTTTCAGGCACAAAATTCCGGAAGTTGTAAATGAAATCGTAAAGAAAAATAAAATTCCGAAAGTCGGAACGGATGTTGCCGTTCCCCATAACAAATTACATGAAATGATCTATTTTTGCGAACAAAAATTTACTGAAAACAAACTTTTTAATTTAACTTTCGGCCATATCGGTGAAAGTCATTTACATGCAAATATTATTGCTTCAACAAAAGAAGAATATGAAAAGTGCAGAAAAATTTATCTTGAAATAGCACAAAAAGCCGTAAGTTTGGGCGGGACGGTTACTGCCGAACACGGAATAGGCAAAGTAAAACATCCTTTTTTACTGGCGATGCTCGGTGATGAAGGAATAGAGGAAATGAGAAAATTTAAATTATCTCTTGACCCGTCGAATATTTTGGGGAGAGATAATATGTTTAAGGCAATTTATAATTTATAATTTACAATTTATAATTAACAAAAAAAAAACGAGAAGATTTTTCTTCTCGTTTTTTTATTTTTATAGATTATTTAACTTCTGTAGGAACCGTTGATTTTAACATAGTCATAAGAAAAATCGCAGGTATAATATCTTGCCCACTGTTTTCCGCCGGACTTTACATCTATGGTAATTATACATTCTTTTTGTTGCAATATTTTTTTAGCTTTTTTTTCATCAAACTTTACCGCCATACCGTCCCTGGCAGTCAAGACATCACCTATATAAATATCAATTTTGTCGGGATTTACTTTTACTCCTGCTCTACCGAGAGCAGCAAGGATTCTTCCCCAATTTGCATCCGAACCGAACAATGCCGTTTTTACCAACGGAGAAGTTGCAACTGTTGCTGCTATTTTTTCGGCGTCTTCGTGTTTCTTGGTATTTTTAACAAAAATTTCTATCATTCTTGTTGCACCTTCACCGTCACTTGCCATCATTTTTGCCAACTTTAAAGTAACTTCGTTTAATGCTTGTTGAAATATTTCCAAATCTTTTGCATCAAGTTTTCCTGTATTACTTTGCCCGTTTGCCAAAACCAAAACGGTATCATTTGTAGATGTATCGCCGTCAACAGAAATACAATTATAAGATTGTTTAACAGCAACTTCGGTAACTTTTTGTAATTGTTTTTGATATAACTGAGCATCTGTTAAAATAAAAGACAACATCGTTGCATGAAGTCCCTGTAAGTTGGGATGAATCATTCCCGAACCCTTTGTACATGCCCAAATTTTTATTTCACCTGTTGAAACTTTAATTTTTTTGGAAATATATTTAGGATAAGTATCAGTTGTCATAATTGACGATACTGCAGCAAGTTCATCTTTTTTCTTAATATTTTCAACAAGTTGCGGAACAGCTTTAACCATTTTGTCTACAGGTAAAAAATCACCTATAACACCTGTTGAGGCTACCAATATATCCGTATCCGATATCTTTAAATGCTTTGCCACTTCCTTACAAACTATTAAAGCATCTCTTTTACCTTGTTTACCTGTACAAGCATTTGCACAACCTGAATTTGCAACTATTGCCTGAAACAATCTGTATTTTTTTATTCTGTCTATATCTATTAAAACAGGTGCAGCTTTAACCAAACTGCCGGTAAACATCCCCGCAACAGTGCAAGGACTATCCGAATAAAATAATGCAAAATCATTTTTACTTTTACTTTTTGCTATACCGCTATGCAAACCGCCACAATAAAAACCTTTAGGTAACATTTATGTCTCCTCAAATTTTATAAGAAATATAACAGATTATTTTGCTGTATGTTTTGCTTTATCTGCTTCTCTGATTGCTACTTTTCTTATTTTACCGCTGATTGTTTTAGGTAGCTCATCAACAAACTCAACTACTCTCGGATACTTATAAGGAGCAGTAACATTTTTAACATGGTTTTGTAATTCTACAACCAAAGAGTCGCTTGCATGATAACCTTTTGCCAAAACAATAGTTGCTTTAACAACTTGTCCTCTAACAGGATCGGGAACCGCGGTAATTGCACATTCCAAAACCGCAGGATGTTCCATTAAAGCACTTTCAACTTCGAAAGGCCCGATTCTGTATCCCGAACTTTTTATAACATCATCGGCTCTTCCTACAAACCAGAAATAGCCGTCTTCGTCTTTATAAACAACATCGCCTGTAAAATACATATTGTCGTGCCATACTTCTTTTGTTTTGTCCGGGCTCTTATAATATCCGCAGAAAAGTCCCGTAGGTTTTTTGCCGTCTGGCATTCTTACTATCAGGTTACCTTCTTTACCGTCTTCACAAGGATTTCCGTCATCATCAACAATATCTATATTGAATGTAGGAGAAGGTTTTCCCATAGAACCGGGTTTAGGCTTTATCCATACAAAGTTTCCTACCAAAATAGGTCCTTCGCTTTGCCCGAATCCTTCCATAATTTTGTGCCCGGTAAGTTTTTCCCACTGATTAAATACTTCAGGGTTTAAAGCTTCACCCGCTACACAACAATATTTCAATTTTGAAAAATCATATTTAGATAAATCTTCTTTAATTAAAAATCTGTAAACGGTTGCAGGACCGCAGAATGATGTAATATTATGCTTAGATATAATATCTAAAACATCGGTAGGATGGAATTTGTCGAAATCGTAAACAAATACCGCACACCCTGAAATCCATTGACCGTAAATTTTACCCCAAGCAGCCTTTGCCCAACCTGTATCCGCAAGTGTTAAATGGCAACCGTTTTCTTCAACATTTTGCCAAAATTTTGCCGTTAAAATATGACCTAACGGGTAAGTAAAATCGTGTAATGCCATTTTAGGCAAGCTTGTTGTTCCCGATGTAAAATATATCAACATTTTATCGTCGTTATGTGTTGCTTCGGCACCTGTAGGTCTTTCAAAAACATCGGACTGTTTTGCAACTTCATCGGTAAAGCTGTACCAGCCGTCTCTTTTGCCTGCTACAACAACTTTATGTTTTAGTGTAGGACAATCTTTTTGACAATTGTCTATTCTTTGCAACAAATCTGAAAAATCCACCGCAATTATCATCTTAACATCTGCTGCATTTACTCTGTAAGAAATATCTTTTTCTTTCAACAAATGCGTTGCAGGAATTGCTACCGCGCCGAGTTTATGTAATGCAACCAAACTTATCCAATACTCAAATCTTCTCTTCAAAATAAGCATAACAAAGTCGCCTTTTTTAATGCCTAAAGATTTAAAGAAATTTACGGCTTTGTTTGTTTCTTTTTTCATATCCAAAAAAGTGAAAGTTCTGTTTTCGCCGTGTTCGTTGCACCAAACCAAAGCTTTTTTGTTAGGTTCTTCGTCTGCGGTTGCATCAACTACATCAAATCCGAAATTAAAATTTTCCGGAACATTTATTTTAAAATTTTCAAAAAAATCTTCGTAAGATGTAAAATCTCGTCTTGCATATTTATCTAATATCATTTCTTTGCTCCCAAATTAAAAAACTATTGCTATAAATTTTGTTGTTTTCCCACCTACTGCCGTCATATAATGTTTACAGTTTGAATCAAAATATATGCAGTCGCCTTCTTCTAAAACTACGGATTTTCCGTCCAAATATACTTTTAATGTGCCTTCCAAAACATAATCAAATTCGTGCCCGTCGTGTGAATAAGGTTTTAATTCTTTTTCGTTTGTTCTGTCTTTTGCCGTTACCAAAAATATTTGAGCTTTCTTATTGGTAAATCCGTAAGCTATATCTTGATAGTCATACTCTTTTCTTCTTTCTACAGCCACTCCTTTCCCCTTTCTCACGACACTATATCTGTTTAAATGAGGTTCTTGACCTGTAATAAGAGTTATAAATTCAACTTTAAATTTTTCTGCAATTTTTTTAATTATTCCTATAGGAATATCTGTTTGACCGGATTCATATTGTTCGTAAGTTTCAACGTCAATGTTCAATGCTTTAGCTAAACTTTCCTGTGAAATGTTAGCAATGTCTCTTAAATCTCTTATTCTCATTGCAATATCTTTTATATCGTCATTCATAAATTCCCCCCTATAATGATAGTTATATCTTTATAATATATAATATATAGAGATAAAAAGCAAAAAGCCGGAGATAAACATTATATCTCCGACTTTTTTATATTTCAAACTAAATTTTGTAAGAATTACTACTCTTTACCAGAAAGTTCCATTTGTTTAAAGAAATCTTTGTTGGATTTAGATGCTTTCATTCTTTTAGTAAGTTCTTCCATTACTTCTATAGGATTCATGTTGCTGAAAAGACTTCTCATTATCCACATTTTATTTTTTTCATCTTCACTAAGTAACATTTCTTCTTTTCTTGTTCCGGATCTTAAAAGATCTATCGCCGGATAAATTCTTCTATCGGCAAGTTTTCTATCCAAATAAACTTCGCAGTTACCGGTTCCTTTAAATTCTTCAAATATAACATCATCCATTCTGCTACCCGTTTCAATTAATGCTGTTGCTATAATAGTTAAGCTTCCGCCTTCTTCAATATTTCTTGCGGCACCGAAAAATCTTTTAGGTCTTTGCAAAGCATTTGAATCGAGACCACCGGACAAAACTCTTCCGCTTGACGGTATAACTGCATTGTAAGCTCTTGCAAGTCTTGTAATGGAATCAAGCAAAATAACGACATCTTTACCATGTTCTACCATTCTTTTAGCTTTTTCAAGTACCATTTCGGCAACTTGAATGTGCCTGTCCGCAGGTTCATCAAAAGTTGAAGATATAACTTCACCTTTTACCGATCTTTGCATATCGGTAACTTCTTCCGGTCTTTCATCTATAAGCAACACCATTAGAACTATTTCCGGATTGTTTGTTGTTATGGCATTTGCTATTTTTTGTAATAATACCGTTTTACCTGTTCTCGGTGGTGCATTTAACAAAACTCTTTGACCTTTACCGATAGGTATAAACATATCTATTATTCTTGTAGAAATTTCGTTTGTTTTTGTTTCCAATACAAGTTTTTCATTAGGATATAACGGAGTTAAATTATCGAATAACGGTCTTTCTCTAATGTTGTCTAAATTTGTTTCTCCGTTAATTTGAGTAACTTTTAATAATGCAAAATATTTTTCATGATTTTGAGGAGGTCTTACATATCCGCCGACCGTATCACCTTTTCTTAAAGCAAACTTTTTGATTTGAGGCGGAGCAATATAAATATCATCCGGACCCGACAAATAATTGTAATCGGTTGATCTTAAAAAGCCGAACCCGTCATGTTTTATTTCCAATACACCTTCATCGTAAGCTTGGCCTTGTTCTTTCATTTGAGCTTCAAGAATTTTCGCAATAAGTTCCTGTTTTCTCAAACCTGTAATAGTTTCAAGCTTCATTTCTTTTGCGATTTTTGTAAGTTCCACCATTGTCTTTTTAGACAACACAGTCAAATCTTTATCAGACATTAAGTCCCCCTGACTACATAAATACTATTTTATTAATTTTGTTTGATTTTTTTGTTTTGGTTTGCATAAAAAAAAGATTTTTTGTTTCGATATTAAAATTAAAACTTATTTTATATTTTTGTTTTTGGATTTTTACTAAATAGATTTATTTTCTATAATTATATATTTTTCAAATAAAAATTGCAAGGCAATAAAAATTGTAAAGGAATTTTTTTAGTTTATAGCTGATAGCTTATTAAAAAAATCCTCCAGATTTTTTAGTTTATAGTTTTAACAACAAACTATCAACTACAAACACAAGAAATATCGTTAGGATAACGATATTTCTTGTTGTTGTTGAGTTTTCATATCTTTTACAAGAATCTTACCATTATCAAATTCTGTTTTACCGAACAAAATTGTTTTTGAAGCTCCTAATTTATCGGCAAGTTTGAATTGAGACTTTAAACTCTTATTCAAAAACGGACCTTCTACAACAATATTATTTTGTAAATTGAATTTTTGTCTTATATTGTCTTTGTTCAATATTAAATTATTTGCAAACTTAAATGCTTCGTTAAAAAGTTCGTTATCCGCAAGAGCAATAAATACAAGTTCGTTTTTCGGTAATTTATCGAAAAAACCGGTATTTTGTGCAGCCATTAAAACTCTTTCGGAACCTAACGCAAAACCAACACTCGGTATCTGTTGTCCGCCTAATTCTTTTACCAAATTATCGTATCTTCCACCGGCACAAATTGCATCCTGAGAACCTACGGCATTAGATCTTACTTCAAATACCGTTCTTGTATAATAATCAAGACCTCTTACAAGTTTATCATCGACAACATATTTGCAATCCACAGATTTTAATAACGATTGTACTTGTTCAAAATGATTTTTACAATCGTCACATAAACATTCCTGCATTGTAGGAACATTTTGGAACTTTTGCGAATCTATTTTACAATCCAACAATCTTAACGGATTTTTTTCCAATCTTCTTTTACAATCTTCACACAAGTCTTGTATTGAAGAAAAATAATCAACTAATTTTTGTCTGAATATCGGTCTGCAATTTGCACAGCCTAAAGAATTAATATGTATTACAACATCATTTATATTCAATGTAGATAAAATTTCTTTTGCAAGAAGTATTATTTCAACATCGGCATTAGGGTTGGGGTTACCTAAATATTCGGCTCCCATCTGCAAAAACTCTCTGTATCTGCCTGCTTGCGGTCTTTCATATCTAAACATATCACCGCAATAAAAGAATTTTCCTATAGGTTCTTCCATATCAAGTCTGTGCTCGATATATGCTCTTACCAAGGACGCCGTTCCTTCCGGTCTTAAAGCAAGTTTTCTTCCTTTTCTGTCTTCAAAAACATACATTTCTTTTTCAACAATATCGGTCGCTTCACCTATAGACCTTGTAAACAAAGAAACATCTTCAAACATAGGAGTCTTTATTTCTTTAAAATTATGTTTTCTGAAAACATTTCTCGATATTTTATCCAATTCTTCCAAAGCCAAAGCCATTTGGCCATATATATCGTGTGTACCTCTCGGAGCCTTATACTGAGCCATTTTTTTCTCCTAACTGTTTCTGATTGCCCTGCTGATTACCCTGAACTATTCCGGCGGAAATTATGTACTGTATCGCCTGTTCTACTGTATATTCACATTCTATAACATCTTCCGCTTTTACCAACATTAAAAAACCTGTTGTAGGGTTTGGTGTGGAAGGCATAAAAGTAGAAATATATTTTTGACCGTTAATTATTTTTTCACCGGTAGAAAAAGCTACACAATAAGAATCTTTCGTAGGAAACGGAACAAAAATAACTTTCTGAAAGTTTTTTGTAGTATCGTCGGTTTTTGCGAAAAACGAAAACAGTTTCTTTAAAGCGGAATATATTGTTCCTATTAAAGGAATTTTTGTAAAAATATTTTCAAAAAACTCATAAAGTTTTTTACCAAACCATAAATTAGTTAAAAAACCCACGAAGAAAATTATTATAAGAGTCAAAAAGAAGCTTGCTATTTTTGCTAATATTTCCACCCATTGAGAATCTGATGTGAACAGCTTTAAAAACGGTGAAAGTATCGGTAAAGAAAGACTGCTAATCCATTTAAAAACAAACAATATTATAAATATTGTAAGCCATACCGGCAACAATACCAATAAACCCGATATAAAAGATTTTTTCACGATACCTTTTTTTTCTTTTTTGGAATTATCTGTTCCGACAGATTGTAAATTTTTTCTATTTGCCATTTATAAACTTTTCTCCTGCAGATACTAACTTCTTTAATTTCGCTGATGTTGTACTTTCAGCATACAATCTAACTATAGGTTCCGTACCGGACAATCTGAATCCTATCCAAGTATCTTCATCTAATATAAATTTGTATCCGTCGAGAGTAACAACTTTTTGTATTTTCATTCCGGCAATTTTTTCAGGAGCTTTTTTCTGTAAAGTTTGTCTGAATTTTTCCATTGCTTCTTTAGGCAATCTGAAATTTTCTCTTGCCGTTACTACCGGTCCTGTAAGTTTTGTAATATCTTTCAATATTGCACTTAAAGATTTTTTGTTCATAGCAACAGCTTCCGCCATAAGCAAACATGCAATTATACCGTCTTTTTCCGGAACATGTCCTCTTATCGTAAGTCCGCCCGACTCTTCACCACCGATAATAAAATCTTTAGGTCTTTGTGTTAATATATCTCCGATATATTTAAATCCTACCGGAGTTTCGGCAACTTCTATACCTAACTTTGCCGCAAGTTTATCTATCATGTGGCTTGTCATAACACTTCTTACAACAACACCTTTCCAACCTCTTGTTTTGTTTAAATGATACAACAATATAGGTATTACCTGGTTAGGTGTAATAAATGTTCCGTCGGAATCTACAATACCGAATCTGTCTGCATCACCATCAACGGAAAGACCGATTTTGTAAGATTCTTTCTTTATTATAGATTTCAAATCTTTTAAGTTCGCTTCACAAGGTTCCGGTGAATGACCGTCGAACAACGGATCTCTTTTTTTGTTCAACACTTTCAATCTCATACCTGCAGCTTCCAACAATGTATCTAAATAATCATCACCAGTTCCGTGTAAAATGTCTGCAACAACTTTTAAATTGGATTTTTTTAACAATTTAAAATTAACCAACTGTTTTATTCTTTTTAAGTATGCAGGTCTCGGATCATAATATTTTATTATTCCGGATTTTAAACCTTCTGCAAGGCTTATGCTTTTTACATCACCTATTTTTATTTGTGCACAATACTTTTCTATTTTTTGTGTCGTTTCAGGTAATGCCGGACCACCCCAAGAAGGAGAAAATTTTATACCGTTGTATTCCGGCGGATTGTGACTTGCCGTAAAATTTATACCGCCTGCAAGTTTATTATTGACGATATCATATGCTATAACCGGTGTAGGTGTATTTCTTTTACATAACAAAACTTTTATTTTATTTCCTGCTAAAACTTCAGCGGAAATATCTGCATATTTGTCAGACAAAAATCTTGTATCATAACCGATTATAACAGCTTTATCTTTTTTATATTCTTTATCGTCATTTATAAGATAATTTGCTATCGCCTGTGTAACGATTTTTACATTATCAAAAGTAAAATCGTCTGCTATAATTCCTCTCCAACCGGATGTTCCGAATTTAATCATTTTATTACCCCTTTTCTTTATTCGTTAGCTATAAACTAAAAAATTTTTACAATTTTGTTTATTTTATAATAAATTGAAGTAAAGTGTAAAGAAAAAAAAGAGAGGATATCTATGTAAAATAAACATCTTCCCTTTTTTAGTTCATTTTTTTAGTTCTTAAAAAATTTTTATGCGCCAAATCTTTTTTTCAAATAGTTAACAACAGTTTTTTCTAAAGTTGCATACACATTATAAGATCTGGCTGTAAATTTATAACTCTTAGTATCATCACGGCTTACTATCCAGCTCATACTATAACCATCTTCTTTATTTTCTTCTATTTCAAATTTGTCGAAATAGTTTCTTACTGCATTTATCGATAAATCTTTACCGTTACTGCCTGCTGTTGTTAATGAAAAAATAAAATCTTTTGTTTTTATAGTATTATCTGCCCCTTCCTTAAACTCACCATCCAGTTCCATAGGTAAATCGGCAAAAGAAAGGCACCATTCTTTGTGTTCCATATAATAAACTTTCTCTGTATCGGCTATCTTTCTCATTAAATTGACACCAGATACAGCCGTAGCCTTTTCTGTTTGATATCCATAAATTTTGAAAGAAATAATAGAAAGGATAAGAACGATAGAAACTGTAAGCATTATTTCGATAAAAGTTACACCTTTTCTATTTTTTAACATAAAAGCCTCAAATTATTTGATGTATTATCATACTCTAATATAATAATACATCAAACATATAAACCGCAAGGTGTTTTATTATATCTGCTCGTATAGACTTACCATTTCTATTGCTGTTAAAGCAGCATCGGAACCTTTGTTTCCCGCTTTTGTTCCGGCTCTTTCTATTGCCTGTTCTATTGAATCCGTAGTTAATACTCCGAAAGATACAGGAACTTTGCTGGATAAACCGATCATAGCAACACCTTTTGATACCTCCGCGGATACATAATCAAAATGTGGAGTTGCTCCCCTAATGACACAACCCAAGCAAATGATTGCATCGTATTTACCTGAATCTGCCAATTTTTTTGCCACAGCGGAAATTTCAAATGCGCCCGGAACCCAAACCGTTGTAATATCATCTTCGTTTGTTCCGTGTCTTTTCAAAATGTCTACTGCTCCGGAAATAAGTTTATTTGTTATAAACTCGTTAAATCTCGATACAACAATAGCAAACTTTTTACCTTCAGAATTTAATTGACCGTTTATTGTTTTCATATGTCCTCCTAAAAAATACTCTGTATTTTTTACAGTTTATAGTTTGTGGTTGATGGTTTATGGTTTAAACGACTTACCGACAGACTATAAACGATTAAAACAGTTTATTGTTTTTTATATCTTTTTATTTGAGAATTTTCGAAAGCTTTTAATTTCTTATTCAAACTATCGATTTTTTCTCTTATTTTTAAATAATCTTCTTCATTTATAAATTTTAGTTCATATGCAATTATTACTTGATTTAAAACTTCAAACAAGCTTCCTTTGGATATTTCCGTAAATCTTGCTTGATCTTTTAATGATTGTTTAGCAGAACCTTCTGCTATGTTAGATGGAATTGAAACAACTGCTCTTCTCATCTGAGAAACCAAACCAAACTTTTCTGTATTAGGAAAAGTTTCTGTTATTTTATAAATATCCTTTGCAAACAAAATAGAATCCTTCCATATATTTAATTTTTCAAAGCCATAAGTATATTGTGTTTCTTTTTCCATGTAAATACTCCTTAAAAACTACAAACTACAAACCATAAACTATAAACTAAATTGAAACTTAAATAAGTTTCAATTTGTGTCCCATTTTTTCTTTTTTAGTTTTCAAATATCTTTTATTTACCGCATTTGGTTTCATTTCTATAGGAACTCTTTTTGTTATCTTTAATCCGTAACCGTCGAGACCTATAATTTTTTTGGGGTTGTTTGTCATAAGTTTTATACTCGATATTCCAAGCTCACACAAAATTTGTGCACCTATACCGTAATCTCTTAAATCGGGAGCAAAACCTAGAGCGACATTTGCTTCAACCGTATCAAGACCTTGTTCCTGTAATTTGTATGCTTTTAATTTGTTTGCAAGTCCTATCCCCCTGCCTTCCTGATGCATATATAAAACCACACCTGTTCCTTCTTTTTCTATCATTTGCAATGCCGTTTCCAACTGTTCTCCGCAATCACATTTTAAAGAGTGAAAAATATCTCCTGTTTCGCAAGAAGAATGAACTCTTACCAACACATTTTTTTTACCTTTAACATCACCTTTTATTATTGCAAGATGAGTTTCTTTTGTTATTGTATCTTCAAATAAAGAAAGTTTAAATGTACCGAACTTTGTAGGAAAATTTACGGTAACAACTTCTTTTATTAATTTTTCGGTTTCTCTTCTGTACTTAATTAAATCTTGAACGGTAATAATTTTCAATTTATGTTTTTTTGCAAAGGATAGAAGATCTTTCATTCTTGCCATTGTTCCGTCGTCTTTCATAATTTCACATATAACCGCACTTCCGTCAAGACCGGCAAGTAAAGATAAATCTACTGATGCTTCGGTATGGCCCGCTCTAACCAAAACTCCGCCCTCTTTATATCTTAAAGGAAAAACATGTCCCGGTCTTACAAAATCGGAAGAAACTGTTTTATGATCGGACAACGCTTTAATTGTTTTTGCTCTGTCGTAAGCGGAAATACCGGTTGTTGTTCCTTTTTTGTAGTCCACAGATTCCGTAAATGAGCAAGAATATTTGTTGCTTACTACATTTTTTCTTTCCATAACATTTATTTCAAGCCTGTCTAATGTTTTGCCATTAACCGGTGCACAAATTAAACCACGTGCATTTTTTGCCATAAAATTTATTATTTGCGGTGTAACTTTTTGTGCTGCACAAACCAAATCCCCTTCATTTTCTCTTGAAGGATCGTCAACAACAATTACCATTTTCCCCGCTTTTATATCTTTTACTGCCGCTTCAACCGATGCAAAATTTTTGTTTGCCATATTTTACTCCTATATATTTTAAATAAATCCATTCTCTTTCAACAAATCTATTGTTATTTCTTTTTTATCTTCTTTTTTGTTAAATAGTTTTTCCACATATTTTGCGAAAACATCTATTTCTATATTTACAATATCCCCTATTTTTCTTGTATGAAATATTGTTTTATTAAATGTTTCCGGTATCATTGTAACAGAAAAAACAGTTTCATTATTTTCCGCTACGGTTAAACTTATACCGTCTATGGCAATAAAACCTTTATTTACTACATATCTTTTTATTTTTTCGTTAACCGAAAAAGAAATAAAATAAAAGTTGCCGCTCTTTTTTATATCAACTATTTTTGTTGATGTATCTATGTGTCCTGAAACTATGTGACCGCCAAGTCTTGTTTGTAATGTTAATGCTCTTTCCAAATTAACAACAGAATTTTTTTTAAGCAACGAAATATTTGTAATATCGCTTGTTGTAGGGCTGTAATCGAAAGAAAGATTTTTGCCATTAATTTTCGTTACCGTTAAACATGCTCCGTTAACAGCAACACTGTCACCTGTTTTAATATCGTCTAAACAAGTTTCTATTTCTATTTGTGAATCCGTAATATTTGTTACTTTACCAATATCTTCTATTATTCCGGTGAACACGTTTTACTCCTAGTTTAGTTATTTTCGCTTTGCGACAATAACGACATCCGAACCAAGCTTTTTAACTTCAGAAACTTTAAATTTCAAGGAATCTTTTATATATTTTACTCCGTCGCCTTCAACGAAAGTTTTTGCGGTTCTTCCTCCTACTATTATAGGAGCAACAAACAATAAAATTTCATCCGCTTTACCTGTTTTTAAAACGGATGCATTTATTTCCCCGCCGCCTTCAATCATAATTCTTTTTAAAGCCATCTTGTTTAATTTTTCTATTACTACATTAAAATCTTTTTTTGCTTTCTTAAAATTTATTGCAACCAATTTTATGCAATCTTTATTAAAATGTTTAGGAACTTTTTTTATATTTTCGTCGTGCAAAATAATTGTAGGTATTGTTCCGTCAACAACGTTGTAGTTTGAAGGAATTTTTAATTTTTCATCTAAAACCACTCTTATAGGATTTTTACCGTAACCTCTTGCAGACAGCATAGGATTATCTTTTAAAACGGTATTTGTGCCTACAAGGATAGCATCAAATTTTGTTCTTATTTTATGCGAAAATTTTCTTGATTGTTCATTGGATATCCATTTCGAATCACCGGTAAACGCTGCAATTTTTCCGTCTAATGAAACTGCGGATTTTACAAGAATATAAGGTTTAGCTTTTCTTATGCGATTAATATATTCTTTATTTAATTGTATTGCTTGTTTTTCCAACACACCGTTAATTACCGTTATCCCTGCAGATTTTAATTTCTTAAAACTTTTTCCGCCGGTTAACGGGTTCGGATCTTTCATAGCACAAACAACTGTTTTTATTTTTGATTTTATTATTAAATCTACACAAGGAGGGCATTTTCCCCAATTGTTACATGGTTCCAAGTTAACATATAATGTAGCACCTTCAACATTTACAGGTGAACTTTTTATTGCTTGTGCTTCTGCATGATCTGCACCGAAATATTTATGATAACCTTTTGAAATTATTTTGCCGTCTTTAACAAGTATTGCTCCCACCATAGGATTGGGAAACACGTATCCGTTTCCTTTTTTTGCCAAGGACAATACCAATTGCATATATTTTTTATGTTCTTGTAATTTGTTCATAAAATAAAAAACCCCGAAAATATAAAATAATTTTTCGGGAACAACCAACAAACATATTGTATCTTCTCTCATCCGGACTTTAAGAAACAATGTTTCTTTTACCGTCGGCATCCGAATTACACGGATTCAGTTCACCTGTTATGGCGAAGTCGTAGGCTTAGCTCTTTTTGAGCATCACTACCGGTAAGGAATTTCACCTTCCCCGAAGAATTATTTAGTTTTATTTATTCTACTACTTTTAATAAAAAATTGCAAAGCATTTTTTTAGTTTATAGTTTGTGGTTTATGGTTTATAGTTTAACGACTAACGACAACGGCGAGATCCCGCATCAAGTGCGGGATGACAACTACAAACTAACAACTATAAGCTGTTGTAATTATTTCTTTTGAGTTATTGCAAGATCCGGTATCGGCATAGAAACATATTCTATTCCGGCTTCTTTAAACAATTTTTTAAATGTTTCATCCGGATATTCTATACTCATAACAACTCTTTTAATTTTTGCATTTGCTATCATTTTTGCGCATAATATACACGGTGAATGTGTACAATACAATGTTCCGCCGTTTATGTTTATACCATGAGTTCCGGCCTGAATTATTGCATTTTGTTCCGCATGAATAGCTCTGCAAATTTCGTGTCTTGTTCCGGACGGAATATTCAGTTCATTTCTTAAACAACCGAGTTCCAAACAATCTTTTGTGCCTGCTGCAGCACCATTGTAACCGGTAGTTAAAATTCTTTTATCTCTTACAATAACTGCACCTACATGGTGTCTTACACAAGTTGATCTTTCGGCAACAAGCCATGCAAGTTTCATAAAATATTCATCCCAAGACGGTCTGGTAATTATTTCTTTGTTTTCCATAATTAAAGATTAAACAAAAAAAGTAATGCTATTGTCAAACGATAACGGCGGAAGATTGGAAGATTAGATGATTGGAAGATTAGCAACGGCAAAAGACAACGGCAGGCACGACAGAGGCAACGACAAGTTTAGAGCTTAGAAAAATCGCAAGGCGATTTTTGCTTAGGGCTTATTAAAAAATCCTGCGGATTTTTTGCTTATAGTTTATGGTTTAACGACATTAACGACAGTTTATAGTTTTTGGTTTATAGTTTATAGCTTAACAACAAATAACTACAAACTACCAATAAACAACTACCAACTACGAACTACCAACGGCGAACATAGACAAAATATTCTTATTTAGGTAAAATATTTAAGATATATGTTATTTATATATGTATTTCTTTTACGGAGATAAAAATGAAAAATTTATGGTCTTACGATAAGCAAGGACAATGTGTAGTAAAAGATGCAAGAAGTTTAAAACAACCTTTAATTCACATGATAGCAAACTGCCCGAAATATTTTTCTATATGTGATAACTTTTTAAGAGGTTTTTCGGGTTTTGATTATACGAGAATGTTCGGTGAATTCGACGGTCCGAACTTTCCTAAAGGACAAGCAAGATTTATTTGGATAAGAGAAGGAAAACAAACTTGGCTTGTTAACAACTATGATTTAACAGACAAACAAACATCCAACCCGAAATATGAAATGGGTTTAGGTTACGTAAACTTTTACGGCTCATCCAAAAAATTAAATTTAGATGTTAAAACTACAATATTTGTTCCGTTGGAAGAAATGGCGGAATTGTGGTTGGTAGATATTACAAACAATTCTAAAAAAGATAAAGTTATAGATTTTATCCCCACGGTACCTATTTACGGCGGTAGCAGAGCTTATGTTGAATATCACAGAGATGTTGTAAGACTTTATAACAAAAGCGAAGTAAAAAACAGTATAAAAATTCTCCCCGGCCTTGAATGGATAGAAGGTTCAACCGATTCAAGTGATATTTGTTACTTTATGAGCGCGGAAACTCAAACAGGTAAAAAAGGTAACAGATTTTATTCCGACAGAGAAACATTCCTCGGACCTAACAATATGTGGTTAAAGCCGGATTCAATATTAAATGATATTGCTCCGCAAAAACAATGTTACGGTAAAGAAGCGGTAGGTGCAATAGAATTCAAAAAAATAAAAATTCCTGCAGGTAAAACAGTAAGTTTTGTTGTAATAAACGGTATAACTTTTACGGGCAGCAAAGATGCAGACAAATTAATAAAAAAATATTCTTATAAAAATGCAGTTAAATCCTTTGATGATTTAAATAAATACTGGCAGGAAAGAGCATCGAGAGTACAAATAACAACAGCAAATAAAGAGTTTGATAATTTGTGGAACAATTGGTGGTGCTACCAATTATCTATGAGATATTGGTTCGGAAACACCGCACATCCTCAAACGGATTACGGTTCGGATTTTGCAGGCTGGAGAGATTTCTGGCAAGACATGATGGCAGCAACCGTTATAGATCCGAAAGGCCTTGAAGAAAGAACGATGAAAACTCTTGAAGGTATCCGCCTTGACGGAACAAATGCCACGAGATTTTTCGCAAGAACAAAAGAGTTCGGCAGCGACGAAGTTAACGGTTTATGGTGCGACCATCCTTATTGGACGGCACAAACGGTTATGATACTTGCAAACTTTTTAGGTGACAAAAAATTCTTATTCAGAGACGGAATAGGATACTTTAAAGATTGCTACCAAAACAGAGGCGAATCCAAAAACGATAAATGGAAAAAAGGATATATCGAAAATCAAAAAACAACATCCGGCAAAAAATATACCGGAACGGTAATTGAACATATGCTTGTTCAAATTGAAACAATGTTTTATGACGTAGGAAACAACAATCTTTTAAAACAAAAAAGAGCAGACTGGAACGATGCAGTTGACCAAGTTAAAGGTGAAAATGTAACATTCTCTTTCGCACTTGCACAAAATTGCAACGAGATTGCAGATTTATTGGAAAAGACAGCCAACGATTTGAATATTAAAGAAATAGAAGTTTTTGCGGAATTGGCAGACCTTATCCAAAACTTTGACGACAAAGCAAAAGATATTCCGGCAAAACAAAGACAAGCTGTTTTGGCAAAATATTTAAGTAAAGTTAACGATGCAATTTCCGGTAAAAAAGTTAAAGTTAAAATTTCTAAAATATTGAAAGATTTGAGAACAAAAGCTCAGTTTGTTATAGATAATGCAAATAAAAAAGCTTTCAACGGATATTATTACAGCGGATACATTTTCGCAGACGGAAAACCTGTAGATACAATTTGGAATAAATCGGCATTAAACAAAAAGAATCCTACATCAAACGATTTTGAAATGATGTTAATGCCGCAAACTTGGTCACTTGTTTCAGGCGGTGCAAAAAAAATCGGTGCAGAACAAAAAGTTATAGATTCAGTATTTAAATATTTGTTCGATAAAACTACCGGTGCATTAAAGTTAAATTATCCCGCTTATACGAAATTCAATAAGGCCATAGGAAGAATAACAGGATTTGCTCCGGGAACGAAAGAAAACAATGCTTTATTTTCTCATGCAAACTTGTTCTTTGTTTGGGCTTTAATAAAACAAGGAATGCCCGATTTAGCTTATAAAGTATTTTCCGGAATAAATCCTTTAAATCATGAACATGAAATAATAAGAACAGGTCCGTGGATACCCGAATATTATATTTCCAATGATAATCCGAATATTGCAGGAAGAGGTGAATATCCTGTTCTTACAGGTTCTTGTGCTTGGACGAGATATGCTTTCCAAAACTTTTTCTTCGGTGTAAAAGGTGTTTTTGAAGGTTTATCTATAGATCCGCATTTGCCTGCAAATAAAGATTTTCAAAAATGTAAATTATTTATAAAATTTAGAAATGCAAACTATGATATAAGTTTTGAAAATCCGAAATTAAAGAAAAATTCAGTAGCAAAAGAAATAATTGTTGACGGTAAAAAAATAGAAGGTAATATTATAAAACCTTTTAAATCAGGGACACATAAAGTTACCGTAATATTAGGATAGAATATGAAAAAGTTTTTAGTTTTATTTTTATTGTTATGTATCGCTTGTATAGGTTATTCGGACACATTAAATGTGAGAGTAATTGTTAATTCTATGGAAGTCATTTCTCCGGATGGAGAAGTTAAAACTTATACTGTCGCAGAAAAAGTTCCGGATATTTCTTACTCTTCCAAAGTTATTGCTAACGGAATGTTAATTTTAAATTATCATTCCGCAGGTATAGTTTTAAAGAATAAGCAGGGACTTTTTGTCGCAAAGCATCCTATAACAGGTGTGTTAATGTTTTCTAAAATAGAAAACTCAAGATCAGGACCGATTTTAATATATTTCAACTCGACAACTATAGCTCAAATGAGCGCGGACACAATATTTTCTTTAAGCTATGATGAAAGAGACAATTCCGTAACAATGGAAATTGTTGACGGAAATGCAATAATGAAAATTAACGATGAAGAAATAGAGTTAATTACAGGTGAAACATTCAAACATCAATTTAAAGGTGAACAACATGCCGTTTAAATTTTCTAATTTAAAAATTAAAGATGTCGTATTAATTGAGTCGGTAAAATTTAAAGACGACAGAGGTTTTTTTGAGGAAGTTTTTAAAGTTCCCGACTTTAAAAATTTGGGAATAGATTTGAATGTAAAACAAATAAATTTTTCACATTCAACTAAAGGTGTTTTAAGAGGGTTACATTATCAACTTGCGCCTTTTGCGCAAGCAAAGTTGGTTAGAGTAATACACGGAAAGATATTCGATGTTGCCGTGGATTTAAGAGTAGGATCTACAACTTTCGGTAAATGGGTAGGTGCGGAACTTTCACCGGAAGGGCAAAACATGCTTTTTATTCCGGAAGGATTTGCTCACGGGTTTGAAGTTTTATCCGATGAGGTTGATTTTGAATATTATTGTTCCAATATATATTCACCCGAGCACGAAAGAGGAATTTTATATAATGATCCTTTTTTGAAAATTGATTGGCATACAATAAACCCGAAACTTTCAAAGAAGGATTTGGTATATCCTACATTTGAATTTGCAGAACACAATTTTGAATACAAGCTGTAAAAATCGCAAAGCGATTTTGGAAGATTAGATGATTGGATGATTGGAAGATTGGCAACGACGGAACGACAGCTTAGAGCTTATTAAAAAATTCTACGAATTTTTCACTTAAAGCTTATAGCTTATGGTTTAGAACGGCAAACGGCAGGAAAGGCAGAAGATTGAAAGATTTTTATGGAGAAAAAAATGGATACTTTGGCAGTTGTTTGTACTTATAATGAAGCAACAAATATAAAAAAAGTTGTAAATGATATATTGAATTGCGGTGTTGAAGATATAGAAGTTTTGGTTGCAGATGATGTTTCTCCCGACGGAACATACAAAATTGTAGAAGAAATGGAGAAAGAAAATCCTAAAGTTCATTTGTTGTTAAGGAAAGAAAAAAGAGGCAGAGGTTATGCCGGTATAGATGCTTTTAAATGGGGTATACAAAAAGGATACAAATATATTGTTGAATTAGACGGTGACGGTTCACACAACCCTAAGTATATCAAAGATTTCAGAGAACTTATAAACAGTTGTGATGTTGTTATCGGTTCAAGATACGTTAAAGGCGGTTCCGATACACAAAGAGGTTTTTTAAGACAAATAGTAAGTCATCTTTCAAGAAGATATTTACAGTTTTGTATAGGAGTAAAAGTTGCAGATGCTACATCCGGTTACAGAATGTTTAAGAAAGAAATAGTAGAACAATATATAGATAAATTAAAAGCTTCGGATCCGTTCATTGTAACGGAAATGCTTTATTATACAAAGAAGACAAAAGCAAATATTAAGGAATATCCTATAGCATTTTTGGAAAGGGCTTCAGGAACATCCAAATTAAAACCTTTCACTTTAATAAAATATCTTTTCAAAGTAATAAAATTAAGAATACTAGCTTAGAAAAATCGCAAGGCGATTTTTGCTTATGGCTTATTAAAAAATTCTACGAATTTTTTGCTTATGGTTTATGGTTTAACGACATTAACGACTGTTTATGGTTTATGGTTTATGGTTTGTGGTTTATAGCTTAACAACAATTAACTACAAACTACCAACGGCAGCTTAGAGCTTAGAAAAATCGCAAGGCGATTTTGGAAGATTAGAAGATTGGAAGATTAGCAACTACTAACGGCAACGGTGAGATCCCGCATCAAGTGCGGGATGACAACAACTATAAACTGAAAAAATTGTTTTGTAACAATTTTTTTAAAGATTTTTCCCATTCCGGGATGGTTATATTTAGATCCTTTGATATTTTTTCGTTCGACATTGCCGTAAATAACGGCCTTTGAACTTTTGAATTGAAACTTGCCATAGGAACAGGCACTATTTCATTGTCGAAATTATTAAATTTTACAAATTCTTTAGCTAATTCATATCTTGAACATTTTCCGGAATTTGTAAGATGAAATAAACCGGACAAATTGTTGTCTAATGCTTTCATTGTTGTATCCGCTATATCAAAACTAAAACACGGCACGGAAACCTCATCACTTGAAACTTTAACTGTTTTATTATTTTTTAACCATCCGGATAATTTAAACAAGAAATTTTGTTGTCCTTCGCCTATAACCCAACTTAATCTGCAAACTAAACTATTACAATATTTGAGTGCTTCCTGTTCACCCGCGAGTTTACTTTTTCCGTATTCGTTTAAAGGGTTTGGTTTATCCGTTTCAACATATAAATCATTTTTTGTTCCGTCGAAAATATAATCTGTTCCGAAATGAACAAATTTTGCATTATATTTTTTCGTTTCATCAATCAAATTAGTTACGGCAGTCTTGTTTATTAAAAAAGCTTTTGTGTTGTCCTGTTGAGCGGCTTCCACATTGTTATATGCGGCACAGTTTATAACAACATCGGGATTATATTGAGAAAAGATATTGGATATTTTTCCTTTATTTGTTATATCGAGTTCTTGTTCGCTCGGCGCAATAAAATCAATATTTGATTCGGTAAATTTTTTAATGAATGCTTTTGCTAATTGTCCGGAACTTCCCGTAATTATATATTTCATATTAAAACCTTGTTTGTAGCTTATAGTTTTTGGCTTTTGTTTTATATTCCAATCTTCTAATATATGTAAGTTTGTATAGCATCCAAAACATTTTCTACAGAAACTTTATCCATGCATTTAACTTTTTTGTTGCAATCCGGTTTGTAACAGCAATTACATTCCATTGATACAATTTTTATTCCCCTGCCATACATTTCAATTTCGTTGTATGATGTAGGTCCGAAAATAGCAACAACATTTTTTTTCAAGCCTAAAGCCGCATGCATTGCCATTGTATCACCGCAAACTACCAAATCGCACAAATCCACCATCGCAAAAAATTCCTGGACGGAATTATCCGTTCCGGTAGAATACACATTTTTAATTTTCTGTTTAAGTATTAATTTTATTTCTTCTTCATCATCTTTCCCGCCGAGCAACAAAATATTGTAACCTTTAGATGATAAAATTTTTATAAGCTTTATATATTTTTCTATTCTCCATTTTTTCATAACCCATCTTTTTCCCGCACTAGGGTTAATGCCTATAACTTTGTTTTTGTTCAATTTTAATGAAGATTTTAATTTTTTTGCTTTTTGTTCCGCTTCTTTTGATATAGGAACAACTATTTCATAATTATCTTTTTTAATTTCACAAATGTTTGCCATCCAATATTGGTAAGTATGTTCGTTTTCTTTCTTTAAATTGTCGTAAGCACTTGCAGGCAACCATTTTCTTGCATATTCGTTAGAGCCGACTATTTTTCTTGATTTATCGAGATAATATCCGATTATTTTATCCGCAAAAACGAGTTTAGTAAAAGACAAACTTTCAGGTGATAAATCCAAGTTTATAACTATATCGTATTTCGTTGAAGACAAAAATTCAAAAACCTTGTTATCGTTGGGAATAATAATGTCTATATATTTGTTTCCGACTAAAACATCAACATTTTTCTTGTCTACCAACCAATCGATTGTGGAATTTTTATACTTTTCTTTTAATCCTTCCAATATAAAAGTTGTTCTTAAAACATCACCCATTGCACCCAGTTTTACAATCAAAATTTTTGTTTGTTTTGATTTTTTGTTTACGGAAACATACTTTTTACATGAAGAACAGACAGCACCGTTTTCTTTTTGATATTTGCACGGCCTGTCCAAAGGAAAATTTATACAATCGGAATACAACTTATAATTTAGTTTTTTCATAATTTTTGATTTTAGCATATTAAATTTTGCTTTGCAAAATTGAGGGATGGAAGCTGCAACGACAAATGACTGAGGGATAGAGGTATGGAGGGATAGAAAAAACAATGACAAACTACAAGCCATAAACTACCAACTACAAACAGCCGTTGTGATGTTGACAAAAAAGATTTAAAAATATAAAATATTTGGATATTAGTTGTAAGGAATCGCGGGGTGGAGCAGCCCGGTAGCTCGTCAGGCTCATAACCTGAAGGTCGTAGGTTCAAATCCTGCCCCCGCAACCATTTAAAAAAAAGGCTTATGCTAAAAGCATAAGCCTTTTTTACTTTTTTTAAATTTCTCATTTTCAAGTACAAAAGCTATTCATTTAAAATTTTTAAAGCCGTGCTCCAACTTAATTTTTCCTAACGACCTAATGTAACGGAAAAATCTTCAATCATGTTCTCACTAAAAAACTTTTTAAATTTATAGTTTTTTACTTTAAAAATTTTTGCATTCATGGACAGCTTTTATCGTACTTTTCAAATGAAAATTTTAAAAGATATTTATCTGCTGTTCAGCATTTTTTCGGTCAGCTCCGCGGCATAAACGACAAACCTTTCACACGGCCTTACCTTATAATATTCCGGAGTTCTTTTTTCCGGCATGGAAACATCTTTTTTTATATTGGCAAGTGACATTAATAACTCTTTACAAATTATAGTTCCGAATTTATCGGTAAATTGTTTTGCCAAATTTTGTATCAACTTATAATGCTGATTTTTTAAATTCATATCTTGGCTGTCTATATAACCGTATTTTAAACCTGCAATCATAAACATTGCCGTTACAGCACCGCAAACTTGTCTTAATCCCCCCATACCACCACCGAAAGATGAAGCCAATTTTAAACCTGTTTCCAAATCCATACCCAAATCTTGGCAAAATGCAGCAAATACGGACTGTGAGCAATTATATCCTTTTCTAAAATATTCCTGAGCTTGTTCCTGCTTTGTCATATTAAAACCCCGTTAAACTTATAATTTAAGTTAAGTTTACATTATTTTTAACTTTTTATCTATACAAAAAGAAACAGCAACTCGTATATGAGTTGCTGTTTCTTTATATAACTTTTAATTGAACATTTTTCGGAAGTGCCGAGGGCGGGACTTGAACCCGCACGCCGCCTAAGCAACTTGAGATTTTGAGTCTCACGTGTCTGCCAATTCCACCACCTCGGCAATGTCCAATTATTTTACATTATAATTTTTTTTTAGTCAATAAAACCAAAACTACTTCTGTACTTTTCCCTGATTTGCAACTGCTTCCATAGCTTTTTTAACTGCTTCAGGATCACCTACATAATAACTTTTTATAGGTTTTAAGTTTTCGTCCAATTCATAAACCAAGGGCATTGCTGTAGGAATATTTAAATTAACGATATTTTCATCGCTGATATTGTCTAAATATTTTACCAATGCTCTTAAGCTGTTACCGTGAGCAGCTATAATTATTTTCTTACCTTCTTTTATCTTAGGAGCAATTTCACTGTTCCAAAAAGGTATAACTCTTGCAACCGTGTCTTTTAAACATTCCGTTAAAGGAATATCTTTTTTATCAACGTTTTTATATCTCGGATCGTTACCTGCATATCTTTCATCACTTGTTGAAAGAGGTTCAGGCGGAGTATCATAACTTCTTCTCCAAATTTTTACTTGTGCTTCACCGAACTTTGCGGCTGTTTCTGCTTTATTCAAACCTTGTAAAGAACCGTAATGTCTTTCGTTCAATCTCCAAGATTTTTCTACAGGTATCCATAACAAATCCATTTGTTCCAAAACATTATTTAAAGTTTTTATAGCTCTTTTTAAAACGGAAGTATATGCTAAATCAAAAGAAAAACCTTCTTTCTTTAAATCTTGACCTGCTTTTATTGCTTCCTGTGTTCCTTTTTCGGATAAATCGACATCTGTCCATCCGGTAAATTTGTTTTCTTTGTTCCAAACACTTTCGCCATGTCTAATCAAAACTAATTTGTACATCTTTACATCCTCCCGTATATTCTTAATTTATTATTAATAATGTATCTTAGTTATTATAGCATTTTATTATCTTTTTTTATAAAGTAAAGATATAATAAAAATTATGCAGGAAACCAATATTATCGTTGCTCCGACCGGTATAGAAAAGAATGTGGAAATAAACAAGCCTGTAACACAAGCCGATACGGCAAAAAATATCGACAAGAAATACATTTTTGTTAAACTGTAAGTAAGTTGGTATGCCGTAGCTGCCGGCAACGATATTAAGCTATATATTAAAAGTCCGCCGATAGATTTTAAGTTTATACTTATCGTAGAACATAACAGTAATACCATTAACGTAAAAATTAAATTTTCCGGTATTCCGCACGATTTTGAAATTTCTCTGCTGAAAAACAGTGCAATTATTCCCCTGTGAAAGAAAATAGCAAACAATATTAATATTATTGTGATAACGGTATTTAAAAACACATCGTTCAATGTGGATATTAATAAGTTTCCCCAAAATAAGCTGAACAAATCGGTTATATGTTCTTTGAATAAACCCGCAAAAATGAAAGCTATAGCAATACTGAAAGAAAACAATAAATTGATTGAAATATTATTTTGGCTTTTTATTCTCTTGGATATAGGATTTATCATAAATGCCGCCAATATACAAAATACAAATCCGGACAAAACAGGATTGATTCCAAGAAATAACCCCACTATTGCACCGGCAAATGCACAATGTGCAATAGTAACACCGATAAACGGAATGTTTAACAATAATATCCACACACCGATAATTCCGCAGGATAAACCCGCTAAAATCGATAATATTATTGCTCTGTTAAAAAAAGAATAATTAAAAAAATCTAAAAATTCGAACATAAAAAAATTGCTCCGCAATTTTTGTCCATCCTTCTATACATCTATCCTACATCTACGATTTCGCCTTTTTCAAGGACAATTTCTTTATTACAACATTTCGGCTTTTGTTCTAAATTATGCAATACAATTAAAAGAGTATGCTCTTTATCAGAGTGTATATTTTCTATAATTTCAACAATATTTTTTTGAGATTTTATATCAAGATTGGATAACGGTTCGTCTAACAATATAATATCGGCTTGTTGTGCCAAAACTCTTGCTATCGACACTTTTTGCATTTCCCCGCCTGACAATTTTCCTATAGGTGTATTCAGCAATTTATGTATATCAAGTTTTGCGGCAATACTTTCAATAAGCAATTTATCTTGTTTCGATAATTTTTTAAATATGCCTTTCCTTGCCGTTATTCCTATTTCTATAACCTGATTAACCGTTATAGGAATATTTTCTTCAAATTTATTTATCTGCGGAATATAGCCGATTCTTTTTTTTATTTCATTATCCAAATTACTATCAAATATTTTGATTGTTCCGCTTGTAGGTTTTATTAAACCGTTGATTATTTTAAACAGTGTTGTTTTTCCCGCACCGTTATGTCCGGATATACTTACACAATCTCCTTTATTTATATTCAGATTTATGTTTTTAAGTATATATTTATCAGAGTATATAAGATTTATATTTGATAGAGATATAGCGGAAGGAATCATTTTTGTTCCAGTGCCTTATTTATTTTATCGATATTATTTTTTAAAGTATTTATATACGATCCGCCGAGAACAAAATTACTTATAATGATATGGTTCATTTTTAAATCTTCTGCCAGTGTTCTGCCGACATCTGTTCCTGCCTGTAAATTATCTACGACATATTTAACTTTTTCTTTTTTTATTTTTTTCGTAAGCATTAACATTTCTGCTGACGACATATTACTTGATTTACCGTATGACATAACAATATCAAACCCCAACCATTCCATGAAAGTTGATATTTGTGAGTTGCACACAATTTTTTTGTTATATTTGTTGTAACCGTTTTTTGCTATTTCTTCCGCTAAAAAATTTACTCTGAAAGAATAATTTAAAAAGTTCTGCTCATAAAAATCTTTATTATCACTATCCCAAATAGATAACAAATCTAACAATTCCTGTGCAGCTCTTAAATTTATATAAGGAATCATTAAATTCCCTCTTGTTTTTAGTTCTCTGTAGACCATGCCCAATCTGGTTATTTTGTATTTTAAATCTTTAATCCATGGTTGCCAATGATGATATAAAACAATATTGCACTTATTGACTTCTTTTATTGTTTTGGCATCAATATCGTAACTTCCGGGACATATTGAGGTAGGAATAATGGTAAAAACTTCTATTTTATCTTTACATATTTCATCTAAAAGATCAGCCAAATTTGAAGTTGTAACGGCTATTTTTATTTTTTTATCAATAGCCGGATTCGAATAAGCAAAAATAATATTAGGAAAAAGAAAAAGAACCAATACTAAAGCTAATATTTTAAATTTCATTGATTTTCCTCTTTGTTTGCATCTTTTTCAATATTTTCCTTCGGAGAATCATCTTCAAAAACAAATTCAACTTCATTTTCTTCAACATAATCAAATTCCATCTTTGCAGCTTTTTCCATTTCTTTAGGCTTTGTCTTTAAATAGTTCAATCTTTTTTCATATTTTTCGTTTTCTGTTAAAAGTTTTTCCGTATTTGTTTTAAGTTTATGAATTTCAAACAATCTTGAAACAAACATCGTAGTTGAAGGATTTAAAGCTATACATAAGAAAGTAATGAAAATTATTCCTATTACAATATATTTATAAACAAGTTCTTTTCTTTCTTCTTTTCTCATATTCTTTCTCTTAATTAAATTATAATTCCGCCACCTATAACATAAGGACCGTCATAAAATACCGCGGACTGTCCCGGTGTAACGGAAGCTTGTTCATCATCGAACAATATTATATCTTTGGAAACAAGTGCCGATGCCGGTTCGTGCATTCTTCTTATTTTGACATCAGCTTTAAAATTATTACCGTCGAATTTATTTGATACAAATGTTATATCTTTGATCTTTGCAACTCTTGAAAAAACATCTTTCTTGGTTCCTACAATAAGTGTATTTGTTGCTTTATCCATTTTAAGAACATATACAGGTTCGGGAGTTGTTATACCGAGTCCGCTTCTTTGACCGATTGTATAAAAAATCAATCCCTTATGTTTACCGAGTTTTTTACCGTTAACATCGACGATAAGTCCCGGCAATACTTTCTTATTAAAATCTTTAATATTCTTTTGTAAGAACTCGTGATAAGTTTTTTCTATAAAACAAATTTCCTGACTATCGGGTTTATTGGCAACAGGAAGATTTGCGGAAGTCGCTATGTTTCTTATTTCTTCTTTCGTATAGTCTGCCAAAGGAAACATTAAATTTTTAAGTTCATTTTGTGTTAATCTGTACAGAAAATATGTTTGATCTTTGGATTTATCTTTACCGATTTTCAATTTATATTCATCGTCTGTTTTTTCTATCTTTGCATAATGACCTGTAGCCAAATAATCGAACCCTTCTTTTCTTGCATAGTCGAGCAAAAGCCCGAACTTTATTTTTTCGTTGCAAAGTATACACGGATTCGGTGTTGTTGCAGACAAATAAGATGTTATGAAATTATTTATTATGGTATCTTGAAATTCTTTTTGTAAATCGAGAACATAATGTTTGATATTTAAAAAATCACAAACTTTCTTAGCATCTTCTATTGCTTGTAAAGATACGGATGCTCTCGAGTGAGAATCGTATAACTTCAATGTAAGGGCGGAAACATCAAATCCTTGTTGTTTTAACAAATAAGCAGTTGTGGAAGAATCTACTCCGCCGGATAATGCTACTAAAACTTTTTTCATATCTTCGGAGTTATTTTTTTGTTTCTTCTAAGTATTTTTGATAACCGATTTTATTTAATTTTTCGTCTTTACTTAGAATTTGTTCTTTCATTTCTTTTCTATATTGTAACAGTTTTTCCGAAACAGCTTTGTTGCTTACCGCAATAATTTCCATAGCAAATATCGCTGCATTTTTTGCACCCGCTTTACCTATAGACATACATGCTACCGGTATTGAAGGCGGCATTTGTGCTATAGAAAAAAGAGCATCCATTCCGGAAAGAGCTTTTCCTTCCATAGGAACACCTATTACGGGAAGAATTGTTTCCGAAGCTACAACTCCGGGAAGAGCCGCAGACATACCCGCAACTGCTATAAAAGCTTTTGCTCCGTTTGTAACAGCATTATTTACACACTGTTTAACAAATTCCGCCGTTCTGTGTGCGGATGCAATATTTACGGAATATTTAATACCGAACTTATCGAATATTTTCAATGTTTCGGCAACTACGGGTAAATCGGAATCCGAACCCATTATAACTGCAACATCTATTTGTTTATCCATTTTAATGCCCTCTGTGCAATATCTTTTCTATAATGCATTTTATCGAAAGTAACTTTAGGTATTACCGCATAAACTTTATCTATTGCTGATTTTATATCGTCTGCAATAGCTGTTAATACCAAAACTCTTCCGCCGGATGTTAAAACATTACCCTGTTCATCTTTCTTTGTTCCGGCATGAAAAACAATTGCTTCATTTTCCTTAACGGTGTCTAATCCGAAAATCTTAATATTTTTTTCATATTTTTCAGGATAACCGCCCGAAGCAAGAACAACACATACCGCGGATTTTTTTGACCATTTTATATCTATTTCGTTTAATGTAGCGTTAATGGTATGTTCAACGATATCCACCAAATCCGTTTCAAGTAACGGCAATATAACCTGCGTTTCGGGATCTCCGAATCTGCAATTAAATTCCAAAACATAAGGTTTACCGTTATCCACCATGAAACCTATATATAAAATACCTTTATAGTCTATATTTTCTTTTTGTAAGCCGTTCATAATGTTAGGCATTACTTGTTCTTTAACTTGTTTTAAAAGTTCGGGGGTTGCTATAGGTGCAGGTGCATAAGCTCCCATACCGCCCGTATTTAAACCTTTATCCCCGTCATTAACTCTTTTATGATCTTGTGCCGCAGGCATTATTGAAAAATGTTTTCCGTCAACAAAAACCAAAACGGATGTTTCCTGCCCTTCCAACCATTGTTCAAAAATTATTTTATCGCCTGCAGAGCCGAAAGATTTATCCTGCATCATGTCTTTTATGGCAACAAGTGCTTCCTGCCTATTTTGGCACATTACAACACCTTTACCTGCTGCAAGGCCGTCTGCTTTTACAACAACTTTCTTATTTTCTTCCCACTCGGTTTCAAGAAATTGTTTTGCAGAATTATAGTCGGTAAATGTATGATAAGCGGCAGTAGGTACATTATATTTTTGCATAAAATCTTTTGCAAAACTTTTGCTTGCTTCAAGCAATGCACCTTTTTTGGAAGGCCCGAAAATTTTTAAACCTTTGGAATTAAAAAAATCCACAACTCCCAATGCCAAAGGAACTTCCGGTCCGACAAATGTATAGTCTATTTTGTTCTCTGTTGCAAATTTTGCAAGAGATTCAAAATCGTCGACTTTAATATTTATTATTTCCGCCTGTTTTGAAATTCCCGCATTACCCAATGTACAATAAATTTTATCTACTTTCGGGCTCTGTGCAAGTTTCCAAATAATGGCATGTTCTCTTCCGCCGTTACCTATAACTAAAAATTTCATTTTTGCCCCACACTAAAAAATGTACTTATCAAAGAATTTAACTACAACCAAAAATGTTAAAAATGCAATTATAAAAGTTGCTATCATTATGTACCAATTCGACTTTATAAGTGTCGAGATACTGTTATCTTTGCCGCTTTTTTTCATTGCATACTGACATCTCATTTCTTTGCTTAAGTCTGCATACTCGGTAAAGTTTGAACAAGAATCTTGTTCCTTCTTCCATTTGCAGTCTACCATACAAAAAACTTTTCCGTTCCCTTCAACATCGACATTGTTGTCGCCTTGAAAAAGACAAGTAATACAGCTTTTCATTTTATTACCCCTTTCCCTTTTTTATTTTAAATAATCTATTGCATTTTGGAATATTTTCTTTCCCCAACCGTAAACACCGTCATAACCTTCTCTTGACGGATGTTGCAAAGCATAAATATATCTTTCCGGGTGAGGCATAAGTCCAAAAACATTACCTTTTTTATTACAAATACCTGCTATTGCATTTAATGAACCGTTCGGATCTTGCGGATAAACGGTATCTTTTCCGTTCTTATCGCAATATCTGAAAACCACCTGATTATTTTTTTCTATATCATCAAGTATTTTTTTATCCGCAACAAATTTTCCTTCACCGTGTGCTACCGGAAGAGAAATAACATCGGGCAAATCTCTCGTCCACAAACATAATGTTCTGTCGTTAGCTTTCTTTTCCGTTTTCAAATGAACCCATCTGCATTCGAATTTATTTGAATCGTTGTAAGATAATGTTGAAATCTGTTCGAAATTTTCCGGTTTAGGTAAAAGTCCCATTTTTACAAGTATTTGGAAACCGTTACAAATACCGATTATCGGTTTTCCCGACAATGCAAACTTTTTAACATTATCGCCCAATTTATACTTTATTTCGTTCGATAAAATTTTACCCGAAGCGATATCGTCTCCGTAGGAAAAGCCTCCCGGAACAGCTAAAATATCGTATGACAAAATTTTACTTTTACTTGATATCAATTCGTTTATATGAACTCTGTCGACGGTTGCTCCGCAAAGCTCAAATGCCGACTTTAATTCATAATCACAATTTGTTCCTGCCGTTCTTATAATAATTACTTTTATCTTTTTCATTTTATTTTACCATTGCAAAGTTTTTTGCCATGCCTTTTGTAAATTTTTTATATTTTCTTTAACAGAAATTTTTGATTTTTTAGATTCCAATTTTAAAAACTTATCGTCTGAAACTTCACCTATTTTAGATACAGCAATACCTTTAAATAACTTTTCGAATTTTGCAACATTTTCAGGTGAAACTTCAACTAAAAATCTTGTATTACTTTCAGAAAATAAAGTTTCGGCTATTGTCATTTTTTCGGATGTTTTTATTGCATCCGCATTTATGCTTACTCCTTTATCTCCGGCAAAAGCCATTTCCGATATTGCGGTAATAACACCGCCTTCGGAACAATCGTGACAAGATTCCAATAAACCGTCGTTTATTGCATTAAAAATTGTTTTCATTGTTTTCTTGGAAATATTAACATCCAAGTCGGGAACTATTCCGTTTTTAAAGTTTTTAATTTTTGAATAGACGGATGCACCCAATTCGTTTTTGGTTACACCTATCAAATAAATACTGTTACCTGCATTTTTCAAATCCATTGTAATGGTTTTGTTTACATCTTCAATAACGGACATCGAAGATACCAAAAATGCCGGAGGAATTGAATATGTTTTGCCGTCTATCGTATATTCGTTATATAAACTGTCTTTACCGGAAATAAACGGAACACTGTAACCTAAAGATAAATCGTAAGCAGCTTGTGCGGCTCTTACAAGACTTCCCAAAATTTCGGGTTTATTGGGATTGCCCCAACAGAAATTGTCGAGCAACGAAATCTTTTCGGGATTTGCACCTACACAAACGGCGTTTCTCATTGCTTCTTCTATTGATGACGCCGTCATTTTATAAGTATCAACTTTACCGTATTCGGGATTTATACCGTTGGATAAAACAACTCCTTTTTTTGTTCCTTTAACTACCGTATAAGGCCAAATTACCGCGGCATCTTGAGGTCCCGAATTTTCTATTGAACTTCCCTGTAAAGGTTTTACTACTGTTTGACCTTGAACTTCATGGTCGTATTGCCTTATTATCCAATCTCTTGAACAAACATTTATATCCGCCAAAACTTTTTTGATATCTTCCTGTAAAGTTTTAGACGATACTTTTATAGGAGATTGTTTCTTTATTTGTTTTTGTTTCCATACGGCTTTTCTTGTTGGTTTTGGAACTCCACCGTGCAAGAAAGACATTTCCATATCAGCAACAATTTCTTTACCGTATTTCAATAAAAGTTTACCGTCATTTGTAAACTTTCCTATAAATGTAGCTTCAACATTTTCTTTTTTAAACAAATTCAAAATTTTGTTTTTGTTTTTCGGAGGAACTGCAAAAACCATTCTTTCCTGAGCTTCGGAAATCCATATCTCCCAAGGAGCAAGTCCTTTATATTTTAAAGGAACGGTTTGAAGATCTATAACAAGACCTGTTTTTTCTCCGAGCTCACCGGCAGCACTTGAAAGACCGCCTGCTCCGCAATCTGTCACCGCTCTATACAAGTTAAGATCTCTTGCTTTAAGCATAGTATCCAAAACTTTCTTTTCAACAATAGGATTACCAATTTGCACTGCACTTACATCGGATTCTTTATCGAGTTCAACAGAAGAAAAAGTTGCTCCGTGAATTCCGTCTCTGCCTGTTCTGCCGCCGACAACCAAAACCAAATCACCGGGTTTAACTTCTTTTTCGGATTTATTCTTGGGAATTATGCCCATCGTTCCGCAATATACCAACGGATTTGCCATATATCCTTTGTCGAAGAATACTCCGCCGTTAACGGTAGGTATTCCCATTCTGTTACCGTAATCTCTGACTCCGGAAACAACACCTTTTGCTATTCTTTTAGGATGATGCATTCCTTCCGGAACTTCACTTGCTTTTGTATCCGGAAGACCGAAACAAAAAACATCGGTATTTGCCAACGGTTTTGCTCCGAGGCCGACACCTAAAATATCTCTTATAACTCCACCTATACCTGTTGCAGAACCTCCGTAAGGTTCAAGAGCGGAAGGATGGTTATGTGTTTCAACTTTAAAAGCAACACCGTTTGTTTTATCGAAATCGATAACACCGGCATTATCTTTAAATACGGAAATACACCAATCTTTGTTCAATTTCATAGTTGCATTGAAAATTGTTTCTTTCAAAAGATTTTTGTATTTTGTTACTTTTTTCTTACCGCCTTTTTCTTCTGTGTATTCGATGTTTCCGGTAAGAGTTTTGTGTTTACAATGTTCGCTCCATGTTTGAGCTATTGTTTCAAGCTCAACATCGGTAGGATTTCTCTTTATGTTACGGAAATATTTTTGAACTTCTTTCATTTCCACAAGTGAAAGAGAAAGAACACTTTTTCTGCTCAATTCCACTAACTGCTTGTCGTTTAAATTTAAAATTTCTATTGTGTTTACTTTCATTTTGTTAAATATTCCTGAATTAAAGTATTTGCTAACAAACCTGTAGCAATTTTTTTCAATTTTTTATCGTCTATATTTTTACCTTTAAGACAATATTTTTTACCTGTTTTTACGACCAACTCTTCTTTTATTCCCAAATCTTTTATTGCTTTTACAACACTTTCGCTAACAGTATCGGTTACACCGTGTTTATACCAAACTTCTATGGAATTTTTTTCCAACTTTTTATCTTCCAAAGATTTGTACTGCTTAACGGTATAATCTTCCGTTATTTTGTCGCTCAACAATTCTTTTGCGATCGTGTCGGCCTGTTTGTTTGTAATATTACCGGAAATTCTGTAAACAGCAACATAAGAAACATCGGTAATATCTTTTATACCGATTCCGGATATATCGGAAACGGTATGAAGACCTTGAGGGTCAACAAAACCTTTTTTTGTTTTAATTTCAATTTCAAATATCATTTTAAAAATTCCTACCTGTTATTTTTTCATAAGCTTCTACATATTTTGCTTTTGTTTTATTTACAACTTCTTCCGGAAGAACAGGAACCGGAGGTTGTTTATTCCACTTAATTTGTTCGAGATAATCTCTGACAAATTGTTTATCCAAACTGTCTTGAGATTTTCCCAAAACATATTTATCTTTTTCCCAAAATCTTGAAGAATCCGGTGTAAAAATTTCATCTATCAATATTAATTTTCCGTCGTATATACCGAATTCCAATTTTGTATCTGCCAAAATTATTCCCCTTGCAGAGCAATAATCACTTACTTTTTTATAAAGTGTTATGGACATTTCGCTTATTTGTGCGGCCAAATCGTCTCCGATTAATTTTGCCGTTTGTTCAAAAGAAATGTTTTCATCGTGTTCGCCGTCATCTGCTTTTGTTGAAGGTGTAAAAATAGGTTCCGGCAACTGTTGAGATTGTTGTAAACCTGCGGGTAATTTTATACCGCATACGGTTTGACTTTTTTGATATTCTTTCCAACCCGAGCCTGCAAGATAACCTCTGACTATACATTCAATATCTATTCTTTTTGCTTTTTTAACTATCATTGCTCTGTCTCTTAAAAACTCGTATTGTTTGAGTTCTTCCGGGAATTCATCGAAATTTCCCGTAATTATGTGGTTTGGAATAATGTTTTGAACAAAATCAAACCAAAACATAGATATCTTATGTAAGATTTTTCCTTTATCGGTAACTAAAGGTGACAATATGTAATCAAAAGCAGATATTCTGTCTGTAGCAACTATTAACAATTTATCTTCCTGATATTGATAAACATCCCTTACTTTACCCGAATGTAACAATTTACAACCTGAAAGTTCCGGTGCTGTAGTCATTTTCTAATATCTCCCTAATAAATATATTCTTTTATTTTATCTTTTTTATCTTATAAATTCAATAAAAATTTACTCTAAAACTTCTTTTTCTCTTTTAGAAGATAAAGGCAATGTAATGGTAAATGTTGTTCCTTCACCGTATTCCGACTCAAAAGATATGTCTCCGTTGTGTGCTTCAACTATCATTCTTCTTGCAACATAAGAACCTATGCCGGAACCTGATTTACTTGAAGGTTTGGTAGTAAAAAATGCGGAAAACACTTTAGCTCTATTTTCCGGTTTAATACCGATACCGTTATCTTTTATTATTATTTGATATTTATTTCTTTCAATAAAATATTTCAAAGAAACTTTTATTTCCGGGATAAAAGGTTTACTTTTATCTATATCGTTAAATAACGGATTTTGTATATGTTGTTCTTTTTCCATTATAGCTTCAAAAGCATTGTCTATGCAATTAAAACACACTTCTTGAATTTGATATTTGATTCCGTATATTTTATCTTCGCTCGGTATATCAAGGACAATAGGAATTTTTTCTCTGTGATGCTTTACCTGAACCAACATTATTGCAGAATCCATAATTTCTTTCATAGAAAAATTTTCTTTATTGGTCACAGATCCTTTAGGTTTTGCAAAATCTAAAATTCCTCTTAAAACCGTATCTGTTTTTTTCACATTTTCATTAATTGAATGGATGAGCTCATTCATACTCTTTATCATTTCGTTTATATTCGGATGTTGTTCTATGAAAGATTTATGATCTTGAGAAAAATCTTGAACATCATAACTCAAAAGTTCCGCTGCTAATCCAAAACTGTTTAATCTGTTTCGTATTTGGTGAGCCATTCCATCTGCCATACCACCGATTGAAGCAAGTTTTTCGGCTTCAAACAATCTTTTTTGTTGTCTTTGAGATCTTTCCAAGAACATACAATTTTCTATTGCAAGTGCTGCCTGATTTGATAATACTCCAAAAACTTCAATATCTCGCGGTGAGTACAATGTTCTGTTTTCTTTATCTCCCAAAAACAAAAATCCTATGACTCTGTCTTTAAATATGGACGGAATTATTAAAGTTATTCCCGAATTTATTTTCATAAGTTCATTTTTATATTGTTCCGGAAGTGCAGAAAAGAAGAAAGGCTTTTTTTCCTTTTTCATAAACTCTATAAACTCAATATCTTTCGGAAAATCTTTCAATACTTTTTTATCTCTGCCTCTATAATCGATATTTACATAGACATTTTTTGCTTCATCGAAAATATACAAACTTACGAAAACAATTTTAACTGATCTTTTTATTATTCTAACTATCAACTTTGATAATTTTGAAATATCGTAGTCTTTTTCTATCATACCGGTAGAAGCTTGCATTAACAACTGTTGATATCTTTCCTGTTCGGCAAGTAAAATAAGTTCCGCTTTTCTCTGCAAAAATCTAAAAATAAGAGGTGCTAATGTTGAAAAAACAAAGAGCAATATAAAAGATATAAACCATTGTTTAGTATATAATCCGAGATATATAGGAATACCTAAAACAAAAATGTATAAAAAGACTAATATCGTTCCGTTTGTAATTACAAGTCTTATATCCAATAAGTTAAAGTTCACAATAGTGATACAAATTGTAATTACAAATATCAAAATAAGTATGTATCCGAAAGGATATATTTGAATATCTCCGAATTTTGTTAAATAATCTCCAACTCCCAATACAAGAATAGAAAAAGAAAAGAAAAGGTATTTTATCTGTTGGTGTCTTATAACGGAAAAATTTTTATTTCGAAGATTTTTGAATAACAAATATAACCCAAATACAAACAACAAACAAAATTCAATAAAAACAATTGAATATGCAACACCGGCTTTAGGATAATATCCCCAAAAACAAATTTTTATCTTTTCATAAAATATAAAATATTTGTATTGTAAAAGAGCAAGCGGAACATTAAGTAAATATAAGAAATATATAAATCTTCTGTAATTATATCCGAGAAAAGAGGATACAAAATGCAACATTGATACAGGAATTTGAAGAACACCGAAAAAAGCTATATTGGCAAACAAAAAAGCTATCTGTTCATTTTTAGACCAATACATTAAAGAAAAATTAACAAGCCACCAAAAAATAGAAGAACAAAAAATCAAATATGAAACCGTAACTTCGTTTTTCTTCGATTTAAAGAAAATAAAAAGTCCGAATATCAAAAAAAATACGGATGTTATTGTAGGAAATAATGCATGATAATTCATATATCAATCTACTCCCTTGTTAAACTTATACCCTGCATATGACTTGTTTTTAACCAAATATAATTCATCTCTCCGTACGGTCCGCCGGTTTTACCTATACCGCCATGACTTGATAAATATGTGGATACACCTATATGTTTTGAGTTTATTCTCAGTAAACCGCTTCTGTCTATCGATTGCATAAATTGTCTTGTATAATATGCGGATTTTACCCATACTGATGCTCTTAATCCGTACTCGTTACTGTCTGCTATTTCCATCATTTTTGTGAATATTTCTTTATCTCTTTCTTTTTTATCCGTACTTGTTGATGAAACTTTGATAATCGGAATTACGGGAAAAAAGTTTTCTTCACAAACACATTTTATTTTAAGCAAATTCGGATTATTGCTTTCAAACAAAACTAAAGTAGGTTGAAAATAAACCCCGTTTTTATCTATATTTCCGTTATAATCAACTCTGTTTCCGCCACATAAAACTTTACCGTTATTTTCTTTTGCATCTTCAAAAGCTTTTATACATTCGTTTATTTTTACCACCGGAGTTAAAAACGTTTCATTGCTCGATGGTAATCCATATTTCATATCTTTAACTTTTTTAAGCATTTTATCTACAAACTTGTCACAAATATTTTCATGAACAATTAATGTTTTAGGAATCATACATATTTGTGTCGAACCTAAAAAGCAATCTATTGCAGAATCCGTTGCTTTTTCCAAGTCGCAATCATCCCAAACAAAAAGGTTATCATTACCGGATAATTCCAAAATAGGTTTTTTGTTATATTCGCATATTTGTCTGCCTATTTCCAAACCTTGACTGCTTGCACCGGAGAAGAAAATATCATTAACTTTCGGATTTTTCAGCCATTCGTCCAACATAGCTTTTGAATTTCCGGTCACTATATTAATTATTCCGTCGGGAGCACCATTTTCCTTTAATGCTTCACCAACGATTTTTTTCCAAACAAATATTGTTGCTACAGGAATTTTTAAAGGAGGTTTTACTATTATCGTATTACCTGACAATAATGCATAAGCACCTATTAATGAGTTACACGCAGATGCATTTTTTGGAGGAATTATAACAACAACACCATCCGGTTTTCTTGCCAAATATATTCTTTCGTTTTTTTCACACCCTAATTCCGTCCACAATTCATCTTTATATAAATCTATCGATTCCTTACAAAAAACTTTTTGTAAACCGTTATATTCCCATTCCGCAAGTTTTCTGGTATGGCCTTCTATTGCCAATATTTTTAAAACCTCGGATTTATATTTTGCAAGTTTATCACTTATGGAATAAAGAATTTTTTTCCTTTTAAGAACATTAAATTTCCTGTATATTTTACCTGCATTGTAAGCAGCTTCTATCGCTTTTTTGTTGAGTTCGTTATCTCCGACACAATATTTTGCATAAACATATTTGTCGGCATCTTCGGGGGTTTCACCTTTTTTTAACTTGGTAATAACCTGGTAAGTTTTTCTAAAATCTAAAATAGTTTGATCGGAATAAGGAAAATATTCGTATTTCCCGGTATCTACATCTTTCCCGTCAACAAACAAAGAAAATTGTTCCATAAAACTCTTTCCCCCATTTTATTTATTTTTTGATTCTAATTTCCAATTAAGATATGCCGAAATAAACGAATCTATTTCACCGTCCATAACTTTATCGACTTGAGAAGTTTCGTAATCCGTTCTGTGATCTTTTACCAACTGGTACGGCATAAAAACATAAGACCTTATTTGACTGCCCCATGCGATAAGACCTTTTTCATCGTAATGTTTTTCGTAAGACTCTCTTAATTTTTCCTGTTCGAATTCGTAAAGCTTTGCTTTTAACAATTTCATTGCCGTAGCTTTATTTTTTATCTGAGATCTTTCGGTTTGAGATTGAACCACAATATTTGTAGGTAAGTGAGTAATTCTGACAGCAGAATCGGTAGTGTTAACATGTTGACCGCCCGCACCCGTAGAACGATAAGTATCTATTCTTAAGTCTTTTTCGTCAATAACAATATCTATATCGTCATCAACTTCCGGTATAACATCTACACTGGCAAAAGAAGTGTGCCTTCTTTTATTTGCATCAAAAGGCGAAATTCTTACTAATCTGTGAACTCCGATTTCAGCCTGCAACAAGCCGTAAGCATATTTGCCGCTTACGATAAATGTTATACTTTTTATACCTGCTTCATCTCCGTCTAAAATATCTATTGTATTAAAGTTAAATCCTTTATTTTCAGCCCATCTGGAATACATTCTTACAAGCATTTGTGCCCAATCGCAGGATTCCGTTCCGCCGGCTCCGGCATGAATTGAAACAATGGCATTGTTCATATCGTGTTTACCGGAAAGTTTTGTTTTTATTTCTACGGCTTCAAAATCTTTTATAAGTTTTTCCTTATCCTGTTCGAGTTCTTTCGATAAAGATTCGTCTTGTTCCTGTTGTAAAAGTTCGTCTATTTCGAGCAGATTGTCTATTCTTGAATTTAAATCTTGCCAAGAATTTACGGTTTCTTTCAAACCGTCGAGTTTTGACATTGTTTTTTTCGCATTGTTTTGGTCGTTCCAAAAATCGGATGCGGAAATTTGTTTGTCGAGTTCTTCTATCTCTTTGATTTTGTTATCTATATCAAAGAGACCTCCTTAAGTTTACTATTTTGTCTTTTAATTCGTTTAACATAAGTTTTCCTTTATATTATAAAAACTATAACTATTATAAACATTGTGAAAAACATACATATATAACAAAAAATATTACCTATTTTATCATAAACCGTTATAACATTGTTTTGGTATGCATCCGTAATAAAAGATTCCGCTTTGTTTACAGATGTAATTTTCGTTATGTTACCTGCAGAATCTATAACGGAAGAAATTCCCGTATTTGCAGATACTATAACATTTTTCCTGTTTTCTATTGCTCTAAAAACATTCATTACAAAATGTTGGTACGGAGCATAAGAATCCAAGAACCAAGCATCGTTTGTGTGATTCGTTAAAATTTTTGCTCCGCTTAAAACAATTTTCCTTGATAAATTCGGGAAAAAGTTTTCGGAACAAATGGTTGCTCCGACATTCATACTTTTATATTTTAGTACATTCATATATTTGCTTTTTGAAAAATCTCCCAAAGTGTTTAATATACCGAAATATTTAGCTAAAAGACTTTTAAACGGAATATATTCTCCGAATATAACCAAATGATTTTTGTCGTGTTTACCCAAATTTTTATTGTCAGCCGTTATGGCAAAAACGGAATTGTATATTCTGTCTTCAGCATCATAACTTGCTCCGCCGAACAAATTCAATTTCGAATATTTTGAAACTGTTTCTACAAAATCGATAATTTCACCTTCGTATTGTAAATAACCGGGAAGAACGGTTTCCGGATAAACAGCTAAATCCAAATCTTCATTTTCAAAATTCGCGACAAGTTTTTCGATAGATGCAAGATTTTCTTTTATAAATTTTTCGTCCCATTTTTTGTATTGGTCTATATTGGGTTGAACCACACCTATTTTTAATTTATCTCCGAAAGGATTAGAATATGAATGTACTTTTACATACCCGTATGTTCCTACGGCAATAAATAAACCTATTACGTATAAAAAAAACAGTTTCCCTCTTGAATCTTGAAGCCAATAGTAAAGCAACATATTTACAAAAACAACAAAGAATGAAATTCCGTAAACTCCTAAAATGTCGGCAAACTGAATTGCATACAAGAAAGAATATTGGCTATACCCGATGAGATTCCAACCGAACCCGGTAAACAAATAGGTTCTTACATATTCCAATATTACCCAAGAACTTGCCGCATACAAGGATGAAACTATAGGATGAAAATGTCTTCTTGAAAAACTTAACATTCCCATCCATACTGAAAAATATAAAGCCAAATATACCCATAATAAAGATGAAGCTATTAAGGCTTGTGTTGTGTTTGTATTGAATTTAAGAAAAGGAAACATCCAAAACAAAGAAATTGCATAACATGTAAGACCGAAAACGAATCCGTAAACCAAAGAATTCTTGACACAATTTCTTAATGCTGTATAAACAGCGGGAATAAATGCTATCCATGCCAAATAGAAAGCATTTATCTTCGGAAAAGATATTGCTAAAAGACAACCAGATAATATAGCCAGAAAAAAATATTTTGCTCTAAACTTTTTCACCTATAATCCGATTACTTATTTTTTATTTATTTGCTCCACAACATTTTTTATATTTTTTACCGCTGCCGCAAGGGCAAGGATCGTTCCTTCCTATCTTTTTTATATCCTTTGCGGAAACTTGTTTCTTATCGGTTTTGTTGTTAGTGTTGCCTGCATTGTTTTTTGTCGGATCAACATTTCTGTTTTCTTGTCCCGAAGGCATAGGTCTTGCGGTAACATTAACCTGAACTTTAAATACATATTCGATAGTCGTTTCTCTTATTCTTTTCATCATACCGTCGAAAAGCATAAACGATTCTTTTTGATATTCTATTTTAGGATCTTTTTGAGCATAAGCTCTGTATCCTATACCTTTTTTAAGTTGATCGAGTTCATATAAATTGTCTTTCCATGCAACATCTATCATTTGTAAAAGAACCATTCTTTCTACACGGCTTAAAAGTTCTTTACCTAAAGTTTCTTTTCTCTTTTCGTAAGCTTCCTGTATTTTGTCGAGCAAGATTGTTTTTAATGCATCTCTTGTGAGATAGCTTAATTCTTCCTTATTTGCAACTTCGAAATTTATTCCGAAAGATCTCGACATCCAAGCATGGAAATGAGGCCATTCCCATTGTTCCGGATAAGTTTTCGGAGGTGCCCATTGTTCGATTTTTTCTTCTACGGATTCAAGCCACATATCTTGTATCGTCGTAGAAACGTCTTCACCTTCGAGAATTTCGTTTCTTAATCTGTAAACGGCTTCTCTTTGTTTATTCATAACATTATCGTAGTCGATAAGTTGTTTTCTTATATCAAAATCCCTGCCTTCAACTTTTCTTTGTGCATTTTCAACTGCTTTGGATATCCAAGGATGTTCTATTGCTTCACCCTCTTTAAGTCCGAGCTTTTGCATAACGATTGCCATTCTGTCGGAACCGAAAAGTCTCATAAGTTCATCCTGCATAGACAAATAAAATCTTGATGCACCCGGATCTCCCTGACGGCCGGCTCTACCTCTTAACTGGTTATCGATTCTTCTTGATTCGTGTCTTTCCGTACCTATAATATAAAGACCGCCGACTTCTCTAACAAATTTTCCGTTTTCTTCATCACCTGCACCAAGCACGATATCGGTACCTCTACCTGCCATGTTGGTTGCAATTGTTACGGCACTTTTTGCACCGGCTTGAGCAATGATTTGAGCTTCAAGTTCATGATATTTTGCATTTAAAACATTGTGAGGAATACCTTTCTTTCTTAACATATCGGAAATTAATTCAGATTTTTCGATTGATCTTGTACCTACGAGAACAGGTTGTCCTTTTCTCCAACATTGTTCAATATCCTGTATAATTGCATTGTATTTTTCTTTTTCCGTTCTGTAAATTACATCCGGATAATCTTTTCTTATCATCGGATTATTTGTAGGAACTTCAACAACATCGAGTTTATATATTTCCCAAAATTCGCTTGCTTCGGTAAGTGCGGTACCTGTCATACCTGCTATTTTGTTATACATTCTGAAAAAGTTCTGGAATGTTATTGTAGCAAGTGTTTGGTTTTCCTGTTCGATTTTTAAATTTTCTTTTGCTTCGATTGCCTGATGCAAGCCGTCAGACCATCTTCTTCCCGGCATAAGTCTTCCGGTAAATTCATCAACGATGATAACTTCACCGTCTTTTACTACATAAGCAACATCTCTTTTATAAAGTTCATGAGCTCTTATTGCTTGTGTTATATGGTGAACCCATTCTGCCTGCATATCATCATAAATATTTTTTACGCCTAAAAATCTTTCCGCTTTTTGAACACCTTGTTCGGTTAAAACTACCGTATGATTTTTTTCATCTACGAGATAATCGTAACCTTTAGATAAATCTATACCTTCATATTTTGCTTTTATTTCTTCGTTTTCGGTTATGTGTCTTCCTTTAAGCATAGGAACAATTCTGTTTGCAACATAATACTTATCCGTAGATTCTTCACCCGGACCTGATATAATCAAAGGAGTTCTTGCTTCATCTATTAAAATTGAATCGACCTCATCCACGATGGCAAAATTCAATTCTCTTAAAACTCTTTGTTCCTTGGAAATTTTCATATTATCTCTAAGATAATCGAAACCAAGTTCGTTATTTGTTACATAAGTAATATCGCAAGCATAAGCTTTTCTTCTATCTTCATCGGAAGTATCGTGACAAATATTTCCAACCGTCATACCAAGTGCATTATAAACAGGTTCCATCCACTCTTTATCTCTTTTTGCAAGATAATCGTTAACGGTAACAACATGAACACCTTTTCCGGTTAAAGAATTTAAGTATACAGGTAAAGTTGCAACCAAAGTTTTACCTTCACCGGTTTTCATTTCCGCAATTTTACCTTGATGTAAAATATAACCGCCTATCATTTGAACATCGAAATGTCTAAGGCCGATAGTCCTTTTTGATGCTTCTCTTACACAAGCAAAAGCTTCGGGCAAAATACTGTCCAGTTTTTCCCCGTTATTAAGTCTTTCTTTAAATTCCAACGATTTAGCTTTTAATTCTTCATTGGATAATTTTTCTATTTCAGGTTCCAATGCATTTATTTTGTTTACAACCGGTCTTATTTTTTTGATATCTCTTTCATTTTGTGAGCCGAATATTGCTCCGAATATTTCTTTAATCATAATATTTCCTTTTAAAAATTTATTAATATATCTCTTAAATTTTATCTTTTTTATATTTAAATTTCAATATAAAATTCATATCGTTTTTATTGTATTTGTTATTTCAAAAATATATCATATTAATATGAATGATAAATTAATTGTTGATTGCGTTAAAGAAAATATAGATACGGTTTGCGAAATAGACAGAACCGGTTCCAACTACAATTGGACAAAAAGTATGTTTTTGGCAGAACTCGAAAACAAAAACTCCTTTTTTAAGGTTTTATTTGCAGATAATAAAATTGCCGGCTACATTATATACCATATTATTATTGATGAAGCGGAAATATTAAATATAGTAATTGATAACAAATTTAAAAGGCAAAATTTAGGAAAATATCTTTTAGAACAAACATTAAACGACATTTCCAAACAAAATGTAAAAACCGTTTTTCTTGAAGTCGGCGAAAAAAATATTCCGGCAATAAATTTGTATTTAAAGTTTGGGTTTCAGCAATATAATATAAGAAATAACTATTATAAGAACGGCGAAAATGCGATATTGATGAAGAAAATTTGCTAAAAGCAAATTTGGAAGATTGGCAACTACCAACGACAAACGACAGCTTAGAGCTTATTAAAAAATCCTACGGATTTTTTGCTTATGGTTTATAACGGCAAAAGACCAGCTACAAACGACAAACTACAAACTACCAACTATAAACCATAAACTCGTAAAGTGATTTTTTTGTTGACTTTTAACATTAAAAATAATACAATACTCAAATATTATTTATAGTTTGTTTGTTTAATGGCAACGTAGCTCAGGGGTAGAGCAGAGGACTCATAAGCCTTTGGTCGGTGGTTCAATTCCACCCGTTGCCAGTTTTTTTATGTAAAAATAAGAAAACAATTAGAAAATTAGCAGTTAGTAATCAGCAATTTCGGAAGAAAATATTTTTTAAATAACAGAGGTATTTATAGATGCGAGTTTTGCTTACAGGGGCTACGGGTTTTGTAGGAAGCCACATAGTAGAAGAACTTATTTCCGACAATCATACGATTATTGCATTAGCAAGAAAAAGTTCAAACTTAAAATGGATTAAAGATTATCCTGTTCAATATGAATATTGTTCTTTAAACGATGAAGAACAATTATCAAAATTGCTTTCTACGGTTGATGCAGTAATTCATTGTGCCGGTGTTGTAAGAGCATTAAATTGGGACGGTTACTATAATACCAATGTTACAGGAACAAAAAACATTGTTCAAGCTGCAATAAAAAATAAAAGTAATATCAAAAAATTTATTTACATATCATCTCAAGCGGCAATGGGTCCAAGTACAACAGAACAACCCAAATTATTAACAGAAAAAGAAAATCCTGTTTCTTATTACGGTAAAAGTAAATTGTTGGCGGAACAAGAAGTAAAAAAGTTGGAAGGACTTGTTCCTTATACCATTATAAGACCGGCTTCGGTTTACGGACCGAGAGATAAAGATATTTTCATTTTCTTCAATTTGGTAAAACATCATTTAAAGCCCAACACTCATACCAAAAGATTTATTCAATTGGTTTTTGTAAAAGATATAGCAAAAGTTATTTCCGTTACATTAAATAATGAAAAAACTAATAATAAAACATATTATTTGTGTGACGGCAATATTTATACCTGGAAAGATGTTGCAACAACCATAGCAAAAGCAAACAATATAAAAACAATACATATTATATTATTTGATTTCATTTTTAAAACCGTTGCAAGTTTTTATGAAATAGTTGCAAAAGTTACAAAAAAACCGCAAGTTTTAAGTAAAGAAAAAATTGTTGAAATGTTACAAACTTATTGGACTGCGGATAATTCGGATATAATAAAAGACACCGATTTTGAGTTTACAAAGCTTGAAAATGGTGCAAAAATAACATACAATTGGTATTTAAGTAATAAATATTTTTAAACAAATTTTACTGTGGAGTGTTTTATGTCTAACGATATTTTTGAAAAGTGTACTAAGTTTACTGCAGCAAGAGATTTGCAAGCTGCAGGAATGTACCCATATTTTAAAAGAGTTGAAACCGTTCAAAGTCCTGTAGTTAAAATTGACGGTAAAGAAAAGATTGTTTTATGTTCCAACAACTATTTGGGACTTGCGGATCATCCGAAAGTTATAGAAGGTGCAGTTGCAGCAGCTAAACAGTACGGAACATCCTGCACAGGTTCAAGATTTGTAAACGGAACAAACGATTTGCACGAAAAAGTTGAAAGAAAATTCGCAAAGTTCGTAGGCAAAGAAGCGGCAATACTTTTTACAACAGGTCACCATTCAAATTTGGGTGCAATTTCTTCTTTAGTAGGTAAAGGTGAATTTGTTATTACGGATAAATTAGACCATGCTTCCATTATAGACGGTTGCAGACTCTCTTTCGGCGGTGAAATGTTAAGATTCAGACATAACGATATGGCTGATTTGGAAAGACAGTTGGCAAAAGTTCAATCAAAGGGAACATCCGCTTTGATAGTTGTTGACGGAATTTTCAGTATGGAAGGAGATATAGCAAAGTTCCCCGAAATATCGGCACTTGCAAAAAAATACGGTGCAAGAGTTTATGTAGATGAAGCACATTCTCTCGGAGTTCTCGGTAAAAACGGTAAGGGAACAGGAGAATATTTTAACATGGAACCTGAAGTTGATGTTTTAATGGCAACAGCTTCAAAATCTCTTGCTTCTATCGGTGGATTTATTGCAAGCAGAAGCGAAGTTATTAATTATATTAAACATACGGCAAGATCATTAATATTTACGGCAGCATTACCGCCTGCATGTGTAGGTGCAATAGATGTTGCTTTGGATATTTTACAGGATGAACCTGAAAGAAGAGCTAAACTTTGGGAAAACACAAACAAAATGAAAGAAGGTTTTCAATCTTTAGGTTTTGATACAAGAACATCGGAATCACCTATTATTCCTATAACAGTAGGTGAAGATATGAAGGCTTTCCAAATGTGCGCAATGTTGTTTGAAGAAGGTATCTTCGCATCTCCTATAGTCAGTCCTGCCGTTCCGGAAGGTCAAGCGATAATAAGAACAAGCTATATGGCAACTCATACCGATGAACAGTTGGAAATGATTCTTGATAAATTTGAAAAAGTTTCCAAACAACTCGGAATAATTCCGGGCGGAAACACAAGAAGCAAATCTAAAAAGAAATCTTCATATAATATAAACAATAAGAGATGGAATTTTTCTTTTTCAAATAACAAATTTGCTTCCGCAACAAAAAGATGGTTTAAAAATTTGTGGTCTAACAAGTAAAATGTTTACCGTAAAGAAAATAGATTTTAAACAAATAAATGATTTTATAAAGTTACCTTATAAAATTTATAAAGGTACCCCTTATTGGATACCTCAATTAGATTCGGAAAACAAAAAGTTACTGTCCGAAAAAAATCCTTATTGGAAACATGCAAAGAAACAATTATTTTTGGCTTATGATGATAAAAATAATATCGTAGGAAGAATTGCCGGTATTATTGATTACAACTATATAGAATTTCAAGAAACAGAAATAGGTTTTTTCGGTTTTTTTGAATGTATAGATAATGTTGAAGTTGCACAAATGTTATTCGATGCAGTAAAGCAGTGGTTATCGGAAAACAAGTTAGATAAGATGATGGGACCTATGAACCCGTCGACAAATGATGAAGTGGGCTTTTTATATGAAGGCTTTGACAGTGATCCTAAAATATTGATGCCATACACCCATAAATATTATTTGGATTTGGCAGAAAAATGCGGACTAAAAAAAATAAAAGAACTTTATGCCTATAACATCCCCGTAGCTCTAGATGACAGAATGCCGAGACTTAATAAAGCATTAAGAATTGTTCAAAAAAGAAATCCGAACATAACAATAAAAACTTTCGACAAAAATAATTTCAAAAAAACACTTGAAGATATTATCGAAGTATATAATTCCGCCTGGGAAAAGAATTGGGGGTTTGTTCCTTGGACAAGAGAAGAGTTTGAATCTATAGCAGACGATATTGTAAATTTGGCAGATCCAAATATTGTGATGCTTGCCTGTGACGGAGATAAAACTATAGGAATGCTTATAGCCATTCCCGATTACAATTATGTATTTAAAAAGATGTACGGAAAATTGTTCCCGCTCGGAATTTTTAAATTTTTATATTATAAGAGAAAAGTTAAAGATTTAAGACTTATGATTATGGGTGTAAAAAAAGAGTACAGACATAAAGGTATTGAAGCATATATGTCGTTGGAAGCTCTTATAAATTCCGTTAAAGGCGGATACCAAGAATGTGAACTTTCCTGGATTTTGGAAGACAATGTAATGACACAAAGAACCGCAGAAATGATGGGCGGCTCCATATACAAAAAATATGCAGTTTATGGAAATTAAAAATATGAAAAACATTTTAGTTACCGGAGGAGCCGGTTTTATAGGAAGTAATTTTGTTAGGTATATGCTTAATAAACATCAAGATTATAAAATTGTTAATCTTGATTTGTTAACTTATGCAGGCAACATTAAAAGTTTAGATGATGTAAAAGATAATCCGAATTATTTGTTTGTAAAAGGCGATATAGCCGACAATAAATTAGTTGATAAAATTGTTTCCAATAACAAAATAGATGTAATAATAAATTTTGCTGCGGAATCACATGTCGACAGAAGTATAACCAATCCGGATATATTCGTAAAAACGAATGTTTTGGGAACACAAAATCTTTTGGAAGTTGCAAAAAAATATAAAATAGAAAAATTTTTCCAAATATCTACCGATGAAGTTTACGGTTCACTCGGTAAAACGGGATTTTTTACGGAAAAGACTCCCCTCTCTCCGAACAGTCCGTATTCGGCAAGTAAAGCAAGTGCAGATTTGTTGGTTATGGCTTATCACCACACTTTCGGACTTAATGTTAATATTACAAGATGTTCAAACAACTACGGACCTTACCAATTCCCGGAAAAATTAATTCCGTTATTTATTACAAATGCACTCGATAATAAACAAGTGCCTTTGTATGGTGACGGATTAAATATAAGAGATTGGCTTTTCGTAGAAGATCATTGTTCCGCTATAGATACAGTATTACATAAAGGTAAAAACGGTGAAATTTATAATGTCGGCGGTAACAACGAAAAGACAAACAAGTATATTACCGACACAATTTTAAAATATTTAGGTAAAGATAATTCGTTAATAAAATATGTTGCTGACAGGTTGGGACATGACAGAAGATATGCCATCGACGCAACAAAGATAAAAGAAGAATTAGGTTGGCAACCTCAATATAAGTTTGAACAAGCAATAGAAAAAACAATCCAATGGTATTTAACCAATAAAGATTGGTGGCAACCTTTAAAAAACAATTTATAATTTATAATTAATGACACAAACAAAAAAAACAATTTATGGTTTAAGGAGTAAGAAATGAAAAAAGATACTGGAATGATATTGGGCATAGCAGCAATCATAATAATAGCTTTTATAGCTCTTTCAAGCTTTTTTATAGTTGAAGTAGGTTTTGTAGGAGTAAGAATAAATGTTCTTACAGGCGAAACCAAAAGTTTTTCTCAAGGAACATACCCTAAATTACCTTTTGTTCATCAAGTAGTAAACTATGATGTAAAAACACAAAAACAAGAAATAGAAGCAGATTCCGCATCAAAAGATTTGCAGACCGTCAGAGCAAGAATAGTTGTAAATTTCAGACCTGTTTACGAAAAAGTTAACGACATTCATATAAAAATCGGTAAAGATTATTTTGTAAAAGTTATATATCCTGCAATACAGGAAGTTTCTAAAACGGCAATTTCAAAATTACCTGTTGAAAATATTATCGTGGAAAGAGAAAATTTAAGAGCGGCAATCGAAGAAAATTTAAGAAAGAAAATCGAAGAATATAACATAATAATAGAAAACGTAAATATTGTTGATATACAATTTACCGCGGAATTTAACAGAGTGGTTGAAGAAAAGCAGATAGAAGAACAGAAAGTTAAAAAGATACAATATCAAAGAATGCAGGCAGAAGAAGAAAAGAAAAGAGTTATTTTACTTGCGGAAGCGGAAGCTCAAAAACAAAAATTACTCAGAGATTCTTCCAACCAAACCGTTATCAATTTAAAATGGATAGAAAAATGGGACGGGCATTTACCGAAATATATGTTGGGTGACAAATCAAACTCAATGATAATGTTAAGTGATAAAGACTAAAATTATCATTAATTTAAAGATAAACAAAAAGAAGGATAATAGTTTATATTATCCTTCTTTTTATTTTTTAAAAATTTTTATTTAATATTTTTATCTGCCTATTTGGATATAACAAAAGCCCATTTCTTCAAGATGTTGTGCATTATATTGATTTCTACCATCAAACAATACAGGTTGTTTTAATAATCTTTTTATTTTTTCCATATCCGGTCTTCTAAACTCATTCCACTCCGTCAATAAAATCATTGCATCCGCACCGTCTAATGCATCATAAGACGTTTTAGTATATTCTATTTTATCTCCAAAATAAAACTTTGCAGTATCTATAGCTTTCGGATCATAAGCTTTTACTTTTGCTCCCATATCAAGAAGAGAATTTATTATTGTAATTGAAGGGGCTTCTCTCATATCATTTGTTTTAGGTTTAAACGCAAGTCCCCATACTCCAAAAGTTTTTCCGTTTAAATCTTTCCCAAATTTATTAATAATTTTATTTATAAAAAGTTTTCTTTGCCTTTTATTTATATCATCTGCAGCTTTAATTATTTTCATTTCACAATCATTTTCCGATGCAGTTTTAATAAGTGCTTTAACATCTTTAGGAAAGCAACTTCCCCCATAGCCTAAACCCGGAAACAAAAATTTATTGCCAATTCTTGAATCTGTAGATATTCCTATTCTAACCATTTCGGCATCGGCACCTACTTTTTCACATAAGTTTGCAATTTCATTCATAAAAGATATTTTAGTTGCAAGGAAAGAATTTGCCGCATATTTTGTCATTTCTGCAGATTTTGTATCCATAATAATTACTCTATTACCAGTCCTAAAAAAAGGAGCATAAATATCTTGCATTATTCTTGTAGCTTTATCGGAATTTGAACCTATTATTACTCTGTCTGGATACAAAAAATCTTCTACAGCATTACCTTGTTTTAAAAATTCCGGATTAGAAACAACATCAAAAGGATATTTTGTATTTTCTTTTATAATTTGAGAAACTTTTTCTGCTGTTCCTACAGGAACTGTAGATTTATCTACTATCACTTTATAATCATTCATTGATTTTGCTACTTGTTTTGCGACTTCAAATACATATTGTAAATCTGCAGATCCGTCTTCTCCTTGTGGAGTTCCAACAGCAATAAAACATACTTTTGATTCTTTTACAGCCTTATCTATATCAGAAGAGAAACTTAATCTTTCTTCTCTAAAATTAACCTTAACCAATTCTTCAAGACCAGGCTCATAAATAGGTATTATTCCCTTTTCCAACAATTTAAGTTTTTCTATATTATTATCTACACAAATAACATCGTTACCCATATCTGCCAAACATGCACCGGCAACCAACCCCACATATCCCGTTCCTATAACTGCTATCTTCATTTTTTCCCCTTACTTTTTTTACAATTATTATAAATTTTATAATATTTACAAAAGTAAAAACAATTATTGTAGTTTAAGTAAATTCAAAGCCTTATTTATTGCTTTGGTTGCAAAATATCCTGAACATAAAAGAGGACTTATTTTATCTACAGATGTTTGTAGATTTTTATACTCCTTTTCACTCATATTACTTATAATCTGTTCCGCCTCTTTCAAACTATCAACACATATACCAACATTATTTTTTTTAACAAATTCCGCTTGTGCAGCTTCTTTCCAAATAACAACCGGAAGTCCACAAGATAAATATAAAGAAAGTTTGTGCGGATTATTGTATTTTAAATACTGTCCATAATATCCAGAACAAGTATCAACACTATCCCCATCCCATACCAAACCAAAACCTCTATTTAATTTTTTGGTAATTTCATTTGGAGAGAAAGAACCATGATATTTAATATTTTTAGAATTTAATAAATTATTATCAAAGCCGGAACCATATAAATTAATTTCAATCTTTTTTATTTGATTTAATTGTCCGATAAAGCCACATTTTTTGATATCTAAGTTACCTGCAAAGCTTATAGATTTTTCAAATTCAACAAAATTATTATTTTCTTGCAAATAATCAAAAGATTCTATACTTATAATTTTTTCTTTAGAAATTCCTTTTTCAACAAAAAAATTAACCATTGCGTTGTTATGAACTATTAAAATATCTGATATTCCCAACATTGTTTCAAATTCTTCTTTATGATATTTTGAACAAACATCTGTTCTCAATTCTTCTATATCTATAACTACACTTATATATTTAACTTTTTTATTATATTTTAATTTTTTTAAAATTTTATTATTAACAACCAATATAGGATGTTGTAATAGAACTATAGAATCTTGTTTTATTTCATTATAACAACTATTCCAATCATACAAGCATTTTAACTTTCTTCTAAACCTATCAAAATAATTCTTAACTAATAATTTTCTTTCTATTTTTACTTGTTTAAATTGTAATTTACTTGCAATATCTGTTATATCTGCAAAAACCTTATTACCTGCATTATTCAAAGATATATCACTTATTTCCGTAATTTGAAATAAATCCATAGCATACACCTTTTACATTATAATAAAGAAGAACTTCTATACTTGTTTATTATCTCACTATACATTTCAATTAAATTTTTCAACCATTTATCTTCATTACATTGCTGCATAATTTTTACTCTGGCATTCTTACCATGTTCAATAGCTAAACTTCTATTATTATAATATTTTAAAATACATTGAGTTAACTGTTCTATATTTTTAGGTTCAAATAACAAACCTGTTTTATTATTTTCTACTACTTCAGGAATTCCACCTATATTTGAAGATATCGACGGTTTTCCAAATATTGCTGCTTCTGAATTTATTTTTCCAAAAGTTTCAAACCATTCTGAAGGCATAATTACAGATATACAATTTTTATATTCTTGATTCAATTCTTGTTTATTCAAAGGTCCTAATATTTTTATGTTTGTAATATTTTTTTCTTCAATATATTTTTTTTGCTCTGTATATTGTCCTGCTCCGGCAATATGCAAACAAATATCTTTAGGTAATATTTCAAAAGCTTTTATTAAAGTATTTATGCCTTTTATTTTATCTTCTCCACCGCCATACAAAAAATAATTACTTTTTTCTGTTGCAGAATAATCAATAACTGTCTCACCCTGTTTATTTACAAAATTATATAATGTTTGTATTTTATTTTTGTTTATTCCAGCATTTATTAAATAATTTCTTGTTGCATTACTTACCGTCACAAAAGAATCAACATATTTAAACATTAAATATCTTTCAAAAAGGTTTCTACATGAGAAAAAAAAACTTTTTATAAAACTATTATTTATACACTTGTTTATTGTACAAGGCAAAGTATTATAATTTTTACATTTGTTACAATAGTTTATCCCAATACTAAATGTTCCGGAACAAAACATTCCTATATCATGAAGCCAAAAAACTATAGGAATTTTTCTTTTTTTTATCGGTTTTAATATAGATAAACTTAATTCCCATGTTGTATGGATATCAACTAAATCAGGTTTTATTTCTTCTAACAAAGCATCTATTTTTCTTTGTGCTTGAAAATTATAAAAATTATTTGAATAAAATATTATTTTTGAAAAGAAACTTTTTGTTCTGGAATGAGATTTTGGAAAATATTTTAAATATTTATAGTTATTGTCCAAATATGGTTTTTCATCTAACGCGAAGAAATATATTTGGTGCCCTTGTTTATTTAACGTTTCATAAATTTTATACACACTACTATTAACACCGGAAATTTTTGCATCTGTAAAATAAATATGTACCAATAATATTTTCATTTTAATATAATCTATATCTCACATACAATTTAGGTTATTATACAAAAAACAAAATATAATTGATATAATATAGTCTCTTGTAAAGATCTCATAAAAAGAGTTTTGTGATGAACATAAAAAATTATTTAAAACATATTGTATTCAAACTTCCTGACACTTTTATTCATATTGTTTATGCACTTTATAATTATATTTATTATTTTAAGTATAGAGAAACAAAAAAACATTTTGGAACACTTAATCCTAATATCAACTTTTATGTAATAAGACCACGACCAAATAGCGTACAAGGGTTAATGTCTATATTTATGGAAACAATTAAACAGATTAATTATTCCATAGAAAAAGGATATATACCGATAATTGACTTCCAAAACTATACAACACAATATAATGACTTAAATCAAAAAGAAAAAAATGTTTGGGAATACTATTTTAAACAAATATCAAACTATAAACTAGATGAAGTTTATAAAAGCAAAAATGTATATTTATCCGGATTGAATTCAATAGAACTTTGTCCCAAAGAATTTAATCAAAATTTTGATAAACAATCTATGGAAAAAGTTAGAAGTATTGTAAAAAGATACATAGTTTGTAATGATAACGTTAATTATTTTGTAAACACACAATTGAACGAAATGAACATAGATATAGATAAAACAATAGGTTTATATTTAAGAGGAACAGATTATACAAAATTAAAACCTGCGGGGCATCAAAAACAACCGACAATAAAAGAAGCTTTAAACCAAACAGACATTATGTTAGATAAGACGAAATACTCAAATATTTTTTTAGTAACAGAAGATATTGAAATATATAAACAAGTAAAAAATCATTATGGCAGCAAATTAAAATCAATAACAAAAGACAAATTTATTTCAAATTATTCCGGAAAAGATTTTTTAATAAATGATAAAGACAGTATAAATCAATTATCTATATCTCCCTATGAAAGAGGCTTGATATATTTAAGTAAAATATTGATTTTATCAAAATGTTCTGCAATTGTTGCAGGAAACACATCCGGTTCATGGGGTGCGTTTGCCTTATCAAACGGGTTTAAATACGAATATGTTTTCAATTTAGGAAAATATTAAATTTTTTCAATAGAAGGGTTAAAAGAAAATCCTTTTAATGTACCATTAAACATTCGTTTTAATCTTTTTATCTTATTATCTTTTGAAATAAATAATATTCTAACAGAATGATATATAAGCCTTACCAATATGTACATATAACCTAAAAGACCTTCTCTTTTATATAAATAAATATCGTTTCTATAAAGATAAAAGAATCTATTTATTCTTTCCTCTTTTTCTGTAGCAATATTTGCCCCTACATTTTTTTGTGTCTTATGAACAACAACACTTTCAGGTATATAAAAAGATTGATATTTTTTTGTTATTCTTCTTGTATATTCCCAATCATCAGTCCAAATAAAAAATTCTTTTATCGGAAGTCCGACATTTTTTATTACTTTTACAGATATGAAACAAGAAACAAAAGAAGCCATTGTAATTTTTGTATCAACATTATTTTTATAATCTATATTTTTATACATAGTTTGCCTTTGAACATTCATTACACAAATATTACCATCTATCCAAAGAACTTTACTTGATAAAAATCCAAAATTTTTATATTTTTTACCAGCTTCATTAAGTTTAAATAATGCTGTCGCTTTTGGAATACAATCATCATCCATAAGCCAAACATATTCATATCCAAGCTCTACTGCTTTTTTTATTCCAAAATTAAATCCACCGGCACCGCCCAAATTTGTACCTGTATTAATATATTTGATCTTTTCACTGTCTAAAGATTTTATCGCAGTTTCTGTTCCATCAGTACTTTTATTATCTATAATAAGAATATCACACGATATATTTTCTTGTTTAAGCAAAGAATTTATACATTCTAAAAGTAAGTTTTTTCTGTTATAAGTTACAATTACAGCCACAATATTATTATTCATAATTATTTTAATATATAAATTAATTTGTTTTTGTAAAAAATTTTTGTCTAATTAAATATATATAATAATATATTATCGGACATTTTATTACCATATAAAATTTTATTAAGTCCTTTTTTGAAAATAAAGTTTTATCTATTTCCTTGTTTTGATAAGCTTGTTTAAATTCTTTTTTAAAAACTTTTAAAAAATCTTTTTTTAATTTTATATGTATCCGTCTAAAAGTAAACACATAATTAAGAAATTTTCTATACTGATATATAGATAAGAAGTTTTCTTTAAGATTAGGATTGTTTTCCAAAATATCTCTTATATAATCATATTCCGTTTTTATACAAAATACTTTTTCTTTATTTTGTATTGAAGAATTTGGATTATCTATTCTATACATATAAAAAACATCCGGAATAAACATTGTTCGCAATGCATACATATTTGTTAAAAACCAAAAACCATTGTCTTGGTAACTTGCTCCGGGAGTTTCATTATGTTTAATATGAAATTTCTTTATAAAATCATTTTTATATATTCCACACCAATTGGTTCCATGATTTTTTAAAATATCTATATGTTCACTTGGGTTAATTACTTTATAATATAATTCATTTGTTTCATCAAATTTTAAAATTTTTTTATTTTCTCCGTTAACTTCACAAAAGTCAGACTTAATAAAATCTAAATTATTGTTAACACAAAAAGAATATAATTTTTCATACATATTATTTAAAATATAATCATCAGGTTCAACAATACCAATATATTCTCCTCGTGCATTATCAAAACCAACATTCATTGCTTTACCATAACCACCATTTTCTTTATGTATTACTTTTATTCTTTTATCTTTTAAAGCATATTCATCACATATTTTTCCACTATTATCCGTTGAACCATCATCAACACATATAATTTCTAACTCTTTCAACGTCTGATTTACTACACTATCAAGACATTGCCTTAAGTATTTTTCTACATTATATATCGGAATAACTATTGATACTTTAATTTTCATTTGATTTACTATAACTATTTAAATAAAAATATATTAGACCTAATGAAATAGGGTAAGTCATTAAATAATCATGTCCTAACATTGAAAATAATTGTCCTATAAATACAATTAATATTGTCATAAAATCAAAATTTTTTAACAAAATTTTGTTCTTGCATATCATATAAAGAATATAAATAATAGGCGAAATAAAAATTAGAAAACCTATGATTCCATTTTCTGCAAAAACATAAATATATTGATTTAAAGCAGGGAAATTAGACTTCAAGCCCTCTTTTTTTAATTGTGTTATCCACAATGTAGTCTCATAATCTTTCATTGCAAATTCCGGAATATTTCCTATCATATAAGCATCTTTAAGATGTGTTCCAACGCCTAATACAGGTTTTGATAAACCAACTTTTGCCATTGTAATTATATTCGCAAATCTTGTATTATTAGTCCTTATATCTGTTTTTACTGTAGATACCAAATTATCATCAATATAACTAATCAATGTCTCTTTTTTATTTTCTTGTTTTAATTTGTTTGGTATACTTAAATTCAAAATCATAGAAAAAGATATGCTAAACAACAAAAAAACAATAAAAAATAAATTTTTCTTACTAAAGTTATAAAGCAAAAAAGATATTAATATAAAAATCTCTATAAGAAACAATACCATACCAGTCCTTGATTTTGACATAAAAAGCATAAAAATAAAAAGAAGGAAAAGGAAAATATATTTAAAAGAAAATTTTTTATAAATAATATTTAATAAAAAAGGAATACATAAAGCTGCAATAATACAAAAAAACGATGGTTCAGGGCACAAACTTCTAAGTTGTCCACCATTATAATCCCATAACAAAGGTGGCCACCAACCATGAGCAGACGATACGTCATATAAAAAAGGATTTATAAACTTCAATATATTTGTAGCTATTTGGTTATTACACTTTAAATACAATATTTCTGGAATACTATATATACATAACAAACTAATTAAAACAAGAATTGTTTTTATTACAAAGGAAAAAGCTTGTTGCCGATCAGTTCCAAACAAATGCAAAAACAACAAAGGTATAAAGCAAAAATAAAAAGAACTTAAAATTATATTTTTACTTTCTCTAATAAAAAGCCATATTGCAATTATTATATTATTATTAAATGACATGTTAAATTTGTCACTTAAATATTGTAATTTTGTTAATTGACTAACATCTATTAAATCATAATAAGGATATATTATTAATCCTTGCAATAAACTTATTATTTGAAAAGAAACATATACAATAAAAAAGTACAATACCGTTTTATTAACTTTAAATTTATATTTATAATATTCATAAACAAAGAAAATTAAAGATATTAATAGTATATAAGAAACGGCATTAGGTCCTATGGAAGAAAAATAAAATTTTTGTGGCAACCATATAAAAGGTACTAATATTATTACTAAAGAAAGGAATATTTTTTGTAATTTTTTTAAAAGTATTTGTTCCATAAAAAACATTATATGTCGCTAAAAGCTTTTGTCATACTTTTTGTTAAAAAATTTGGCTTTTAAGAAACTACTCCCTTTTCTCAACCAATCTGTTTTCCCCATATTGATTATAGGATTTTCAATATAAGCTAAATTATTTGTTTCTATCCATACATCAAGTAATAGTTCTGCAATATATGCACATGCTCTTTTTTGATAATTATTATATTTTGTAACATCAATTTCTTTTTCTAATTGAAACAAAATATCAAACAAAAAATTACAATAAGAGTTTATATATTCTTTCTTCATTATAAATATATTAAACATATGAGCACACCTTCTTTTCATTAAAGAGTCAAATGCAGTTAAATATTGAGGATATATTTGTTTTGTTATTCGCCTTGTTTTTTCTAAATCTTCAAGGTAATGAGTATGTTTGTAATGAGAATATATTGTTTCTATAAAATAATGTCTCTTTTTTGGAAGAATAATATCACTTTTTTTTAATAATTGTTCTACTTCTTGCTTTTTTATTATCTTTTCAAACTTATCATTACTTTTAGTTTTTCCTTTAAAATGTCTTCTGTAATGAACAAGTCCCAAATATTCATAATCTAAATTTTTCCAAGCCCAATATAGTCCGGTAAGTTCACACCAAAATGGATTTTTTATTGAAACATTTTTTCCTGTATTATCACCGACAAAACCTATACTTTGTTTACCTTCAGCACCAACATGTAAAGGAATATATATTTCATCCTTTGGCATTCTATATTGTTTATGAGCCGCTACTATAATTTTTATATTCACACTAAAACACCTTCTTTAATTTCAACACTATTTGATTAAATATTTCAACAATTATTTTCTCTTTTGTTAAATATAAAACTATAATATAAACAGAAAAGAAAGATAAAGCAGAGATTATTATAGCAAATAAATTATTATAACTAAATTTTATTAAATAAAAAGAACTTATTATCGCTAAAAGTATTGCTGATATAATTTTAATATATTCTTGATTTCTCATATTATTTAAAACATATTGCCTCATTGCAAATACTTGAAAAATTAGCACAATTAATTCTGCAAACAGTGTCCCTAGAGCTGCTCCTGTTGCAGAATACTTCGGAATTAGAATCAAATTCAATATAACATCTATAATACCACCTGCAATTACAGAATATAAAATTAGCTTTTCTTTTCCTAACGGAACCATAATTTGATAACCTATTAAATTCGTAATTCCTATGAATAGTAAAGTCGGCATAATAACCTGCATAGGTATAATTGAACCCGCAAATTCCGAACCGAACAAAAATAAAACTGTATATTTTGCAAAAAATATAAAGTATATCAATAATGGCACAGAAAATATAAAAATAAAACTCATTGCTTTTGATGATACCTTCTTGAACTCATCAAATAAATTCTGTTTAATATAATAAGAACATCTTGGAAGTAATACTGCACCTAAAGCAGTTACAAGACCTACCAAAACATTCTTTATTTTTATTGCAATACTATAATATCCAACATCTACATTTGTTTTCATAAATCCTAACATAACAGTATCTAAGTTTGTATATACTGTTATTGCACATGCCATTGCAAAAAAAATAAAAATCGGTTTTATATGTTGTTTAAAATTATAATCTTTTAATGGTTTAAAATTTATCCATTTAAAGGAATAAATAAAATTTAATATAAAAGCTAAATATCCGGATATTATTGTTATTGTACCATAAACGATATAATCCGATTTTGAACGAATCAATAAAAAAATTAAAATTAATCCTATTGTCTTAAATATTATCGAACGAATTGTAATATAAGTGTACTCTTCTAAACCTTTAAATAGCCATTCCATTCCTATTGTATTTAAAATTAATGATGAACTCATAATGACGTATAACAGCTTTTCTTCCCTTAATTGTGAAACATAAAATACAGCTAAGATCAATGTTGTATATGCAATAAAAGTAGTAATTATATTAATTATAAACAACTCTTGAACAGCTTTTATTAATGCTTTTTTATTATCTCTAAGCTGTGCAACCAACCTAAGACCATATATCGGAATACCAAGTTGTGCAAACATACTAAAATAAGAAACAATCGAAATAGCAAGTGCAACTTTACCGACTCCTTCCGGCAATAAAATTCTTGATATATACGGATATATAATTAACGGAAATATTATTGTAAAAACCGTTAAAATAACATTCATAATAAAATTTAATTTTAATGATTTTTGTTTCATAGTTTTTTACTTATAAATATTTTTATCAAAGTTATTTTTTGTAAATTTAATTAACCACAATGATATAAAAACTTTAAATATAAATAATGGAATATTAATTTATACTAGTATACTTACTGATATTCTCATTATCTTTAATTATACATTAAATACATTTTTATTGAAAAGCAATACTTTTTTTTATAAAATTTCCTATTATGAGAATAAATATTTGCTTAATATCAGATGAAAACTTTATACAACATTTAGCTGTTACAATGGCATCAATTTTAGCAAATGCTAATATTGATGATGATTTGTATTTTTATATATTACTTGATAAAACACTATCATCGGAAACAAAAGAGAAAATACTTACACTAAAAAAAATAAAAAAATTTAATATTTATTTTATAGAAGTAGAAAAAAGTATATTTAATAATTATTCCAATGTACGAAAGATGGCAAATTTTAAATTCTTTCTCGGAGATATACTAAAAGATGTAGATAAAATTTTATATTTAGATTGCGATTTGGTTGTTCTTACAAGTTTAAAAGATTTATTTTCAGAAGACATAGATAACTACTATTTAGCAGGAGCAGATAATATAGGACACTATTTTTTATACAAAGACAGAGGCTATTTTATTTCCGACTTTTATATTAATTCAGGAGTTATGTTAATTAATTTAAAGTTATGGAGACGAGATAATTTAAAAGATAAATTTATAACTATAAAAGAAAAGAATATCAAGAATTTTGTTTTTGTAGATCAAGATGTGATAAATTTATGTTGTGAAAACAAAATAAAACCTTTAGATTTATCTTGGAACATGCATACAGGCTTTTTTAAAAATTTTTATTTTCATCCAATGAAAGAAAAGATAAAGAAAGCAATGGCTAATCCTAAAATAATACATTACTCTTCCTTTAAAAAACCATGGAATGCTTATTCCCCTCTAATGAAATTCTATTATAAATATTTAAGTTTAACCCCTTTCAACAAAAATATTACTTTTAAATTCAAATTAACAGTATTTTTTACATATTTTGTATTCTTACTAGATATCTTAAATAGAAGAACTAGAGTTCTGTTTTCACCAGTATTAAAAAGAGCCCGAAAAAATAAAATTTTACGAAAAATAAAAGATAAAATAAATGTAGTATTGGGTATTGATAACAAATAAAATATATGAAAATAATTCTCTATTGATTGCGTTTTTTTATAAAGCTAAAAATATTACAGAAAAAAATATAATTAATATTAAAATTTAAACATATTTTGAAGATATAAAGTTTTAATTTTAGTGCAAGTCGCTCAGCATATCCATAACATAAAACATAATCATTATCATAAAACGTTAATCTAAAATTCGCAAATACGGATTTTTCACCATATTCTTCTAAACTTTGTATTGCTCGTGTTGTAACATAATATAAAAATTCTTTTTTATAATTTTGATAAGACTGTATATTTAAAAGCATATCCTTTATGTCCTTACAAAATTGCAATTTATAACAATATTTTGTTTTTGATGTTTTTAAATTTGTCATAATAGAATTTACACGATTAATTCTATGATAATAAAATATATCTGATATAAAAATAAAACTTTTGGATTTTATAATTGTTTCCCACGTAAACACATTGTCCTCAAATTTATTTATTCTAAAATAAATATTATTTGAAAACAAAAATGATTTTTTAAAAATTTTTGTCCAAATTTGAATTACTGGAATATTTAACAACAATTGTCTTTTTATTTTATCATCACAAATTACAACATCAAACAAACTACTTTTTACTTTATGATTAAAGAATTTATCTCCACATACTTTTATATAATTAACAGAAACAAAATCGGTATTATATTTTTTTATTGAATTATATAGTACTTCAATAAAGTTTTCTTTAACCCAATCATCAGGATCAACGAATGTTATATATTCTCCTTTTGCAACTCTCATTCCTGCATTTCGTGCAAAACCTACGCCAACATTTTGTTTTAGATCAACCAATACAATCCTTTCATCTTTATCTTGATATTTTTTAATTATATACAAACTATTGTCCGGTGAACAATCATTTACAACAATAATTTCTATATCTTTAAATGTCTGATTACAAACACTATCTAAACATTGTCTCAAATATTGTTCCACATTGTATACAGGAATTATTATTGATACTTTCGGTTTGTCATCCATGCTTGTTCATCCTTTTATATCTTTTTTCAATATATTTTTTGTCTCTATTATTCACACAAGTTCCTTTTCACAAAACTTCAAGGCTGACTCTATAACAGCATCCATGTCATAATACTTATATTCACCTAATCTTCCACCAAAATAAACATTTTTTTCTTTATCGGCTAATTCTCTGTATTTTAAATATAAACTATTATTTTTTTCATCATTAACAGGATAATATGGTTCATCCTTATCTTTATCCCACTCTTTTGAAAATTCTTTTGATATTACAGTTTTTGATAACTCATTACCATTCTCATCTTTTCCAAATTCAAACCATTTATGCTCTATAATTCTTGTCCATGGTGTTTCTTTATCCGTATAATTAACAAGAGCATTACCTTGGAAATTAGGTATATCCAATATTTCGTTTTCAAAACTAACAGTTCTATATTGTAAAGTTCCTAATTTATAATCGAAATAAGCATCTATTGCACCTGTATAAACAATTTTATCCGCAATAGAATTATAGTACTGTTTATTTTTCAAATAATCTTCATTTAATCTCACTTCTATTCCATTCAACATTTTCTCTACAAGTTTCGTATATCCTCCGATAGCTATTCCCTGATATAAAGCATTGTAGTAATTGTTATCATATATATATCTTACCGGTAATCTTTTAATAATAAAAGCAGGCAAATCTTTACAATCTCTACCCCACTGTTTTTCGGTATATCCTTTTATTAGTTTTTCAAAAATATCTCTACCTACCAAACTTATGGCTTGTTCTTCTAAATTTTTAGGGGCTGATTTTATTTCTTTTCTTTGTTCCTTTATTATTTTTTCAGCTTCTTCCGGAGTTGCACACCCCCACATTTTATTAAATGTAAACATACTAAAAGGTAAAGAATAAATTTCACCTTTATAATTTGCTACCGGCAAATTTGTATATCTGTTAAATTCAACAAAATCATTTATAAAACTCCAAACTTTTTTATTATTGGTATGGAATATATGAGGACCATATCTGTGAACATTTATTCCTTCGATTTTTTCCGTATAAATATTTCCTGCAATATGATTTCTTTTTTCTATTATTAAAACTTTTTTGCCTTTATTCACTGCTTGTCTTGCAAAAATGGCACCGTATAAGCCACAACCAACCACCAAGTAATCGTATTTCATATATATTCCTTTTAGTAACATAAAATTTAAATTATTTCATAATATTATTTGATATAATATACAAAATTTGAATGAATAATAGAATTTTTACGTTTATAAAATAATGGATATTATTACAAAAAATATCAATATATGTTTTACAACAGACAATAATTATATAAGACCTTTATCTTGTGCAATAACTTCAATATTAAAAAACATCTCCCCGAAACCGATTTACATATTTTTATTTTGGAACAAGATGTTTCGTACGAAAATAAAAGCAAAATCTTAAGTTTAAAAAGCATAAGAGATTGTGAAATATCTTTTATAACAATAGAACCTTCAATTTTTTGCAATTTCCCGGAGTTTGAAGGCAGTTATATCTCAAAAACAGCATATTTTAGATTTCTGGTTGCAGATTTATTAAAAGACATAGATAAAATATTATACCTGGATTGTGATGTTATAGTATTATCCGGAATAGAAGAATTATTTATGCAGAATATTGCGGATTTTTATATAGGTGCGGTAGAAGATATTGGGTTTTATTTTGACTGGACGTGTTCATTTAAATCTTTTGATACCTATGCAAATAGCGGAGTTTTATTAATAAACTCAAAAAAATGGCGACAAGATAACATATCGCAAAAACTGTTTGAAACTGTAGAAAAATACGGCGACAAACTCGTTTACCATGATCAAACCACTATAAATTTGGTTTGCAAAGGTAAAATTAAATTTTTTGATTTATCTTACAATTTACAAGTATTTGTTTTTTATAAGATAAGTATTTTATTAAATCACCCTTTAAGAAAACAACTGTTAGAAGTTATAAAAGAGCCTAAAATAATTCACTACACGAACAAGACAAAACCATGGAATGAATATTGTCCTTTAAGAAAGTATTATTTAGAGTATGAAAAGCTAACTCCATTTGCCAAAGATTACGATTTCAAATATAAACTAAAAATTTTTAAGCAATTTATATTCTTTCTTCTAAAAAATTTTTATTATATTTTAAGATTTATATTATCACCTGTAATAAAAGTATCTCAAAAACAATATTATTTTGAAATAATATTATTTTCTCTTTTCAAATTCAAAATTTTCAAATAAATTTTATCTTCCCCAATATACAGGAATGATTATTGACACATTAATATTTTTCATGATGTTATTTATTATAACAAATTAAACCTATGGCAGTTAATATAGAAATCATGATAAAATTTTGATATACTACGGAACAATCATGGAACAATTTAAACAATTTTTAAAAACTAAATTTCCTATACTCATAAAAATAAAATATACACTCCGTGCTCTTATTTATGGAACGACGCTCCCTTATTTTGAAACAAATGTTGTTGACCATTGTAATTTAAAATGTAACGGTTGTACTCACTTTTCAAACATATCGGAACCGAAATTTGCAGATGCGACTATATTACATATGCATCTTAGCAGACTAAACGATATCTTCGGGAAAATAATCAGATTTAGAATTTTAGGCGGAGAACCTTTATTACATCCCGATATTATAAATATATTGAAAATATCTCGAAAGGCTTTACCTTATTCTCAAATTGAATTAGTCACAAACGGCCTGTTATTGGATAAAATGCCGGAAGAATTTTTCCAAACTTTATATAAAAATAAAATTTCAGTGGAAATATCAAATTATCCGCCAACCCAAAACAAAATAAAACAATTGAAAGAAATGCTTTCTTCTTTTAAAATAAAGTATTCAGTAACACCGATGATTATGAATTTCACTGCAAATTTAAATCCAAAAGGAACGTCCGATCAAGAAAAAACTTTTAAAAATTGCAGGCATAGACGTTGCACAATATTAAGAAATGATAACATTTATATTTGTCCGATATGTGCTTATATTGATAGTTATAACAATTATTTTAATAAAAACATTCCTTTACCTAAAGGAATAAATATTTATTCTAATTCCGCAAAACAAATTTTAAAACATCTTCGTAAAAGCGAAGAAACTTGCAGATATTGCACTAATGTAGCAAACTATGTAAACTGGTCATGCTCAAATAATCCCAAAGAAACAGATTGGAACGGGAAGATAGACTAAACACTTATTTTTTATTTAATTTGTTTCTTAAGATTGTAATATAATCTTTGTATTCCTGTTGTTTATTACTTCTACCAAAATTATTATTATGCAATCTCCTTCTCGAAGTAACAACAGATATTTTTTTTACCTTAATATTTTTTTGTTGTAATCTTATTTGATATTCCACAATATCACCGGCTTTTAAGACTTCATCAAAAGTTCCGACTTTATCAAACACTTCTTTTTTTATTATGGAACATCCCGCAAGTGCGCCGAAATAGTCATCTTGTCTTGCTTTCAATTTGCTTTTATCCGCATCGGATAATTCGGGAGAAACAAATTCATGCGACATACTGAAAACGGCTTCAACAGTATTGTCTTTTAAAAACTCATTATATAAATTCAATATACCGTCTTTTTCCATAACATCATCGGAATCTACATACAAAATGTATTCACCTTTGGCCTCTTTAAGTCCGGCATTTCTTGTTTTACCGATATGTGAAAAATTTACTTCTATTGTTTTACAACCCAAGTCTTGTGCTATTTGCCTTGTGTTGTCGGTACAAGAATCACAAACAACTATTATTTCACTATCTTTTATATTTTGATTTTGAACACTTTCTATAGCTTCTCTAATATATTTTGAAGCATTTTTCGCCGCTATTATTACAGATATCATTTATTATTATTCCTTTTTAACACTTTTTTTCTTAAAAAATCCATAAGAAAGATTTTGTATTTAGGACTTTTAACTAAAGTTGTATTGTTGCCATGTAATCTTCTTTTATAAAAAACGCTATCAATAAAATGACATATATTCACATTTGCTTCTTTTAATCTTGTTATAAACTCCGCATCCTCTCCTGTTTGAAAATTCTCATCAAAAAAGCCATATTTTTCAAATAGAGACTTTTTCACAATACTGCTTGGTAAATATTGTTTAAAATTTTCTTCGGCTTTTTTCTCATAAGCAGCTCGTTCGTTCGTTTTGAGTTTTTCTTCCTCAAAAAAATTTTCATATTTTGTAAAAACTATTTCACAATCAGAATATTCTTTAAAATATTGCATTTGTGTGTTTATTTTATTCGGTAACCAATAATCGTCCGCATCACAAAAAGCAATATATTCTCCTTTTGAATTTGCAAGAGCCACATTTCTAGCAAAAGGTATTCCTTTATGTTCTATATAAAAATATTTTATATCTTTATATTGTTTTAATATTTCTTTTGTATTGTCGGTTGAGCCATCATCTACGACAATAATTTCTATACTATCGTAATTTTGAGCATAAATACTCTCTATTGCCTGAACAATATATTTTGCATTGTTATATGTCGGCATCATCACCGAAATTATTGGCTTATTTGTCATTTTTATTATCTTCTTTAAAAACAGGTTGCCAACCTTCTTTTTCATCAACATCATGTATCGGGTCAGCAAGTAACATTTCCTGGGCATCCGCATATTCTAAAACTTTCATTTCAAAATTATCTTGTTTTATAACCGCTTCATCGAATATGGGAACTTTTGAAGATTGTTCACCTTCTATAATTATTTCTTTTTGTAAAAGTTCATCCGTAAATTTTTTTAATTTTTGCTCGATGTCAGAAGGACAATTTTCCATTTTCTTTAAATTTTCAAGTATCGATTGTACCGAACATCCATCAATTATTGCTTGAAAAACAATACTTCCGCAATTATTTATTCCATAATAAATACCCGTTTCGGAATTTATTATAATAGCAACATTATTTGTGACGTCGGCAAACATTTTCGATTCGTTTAATTTATACATTTTATAATCCTTTAATAAATTTTTTTAACACTTCAACATTTTTATTTAAATTTTGTGATAAATTTATCTGATAAAAATCTAAATCCTTTATCAATGATATGAGTAATTTTATATAAGAAGTATCATTATCATTATTCATTTGTGTTGCCGTAGAGAAAACCAGTTGTGTAAGCGCTCTGTTCTTATTCGTTTTTTCTATCGCCGGGTCCTGAACATTAGCAATATTAGGAAAAACAATCGCTTTTATAGGTAATTTTCTTTCCAGTTTATCATCATAAGAAGATATATTAAGGATATATTTGGTATTATCATAATTATTACACATAAATTCGGATTTTAAATTTACCATTTGTTTATATATTTTAGGAGACAAAGTAATTATAGAATAAATCGGAGAAGCATACAACTTATCATTAACTTTATTTAATATCAAATAATCATCGGAAACATATTGAAAATTATTTATTAAACAAGATACGGATAACGTAGATTTTCCGCTTCCGCCTTTAGCACAAACTAAAATTCCTTTATCATCTATTCCGACTGCGGCTGAATGAATAAGAGCAGATTTTTCTGTTCTTACTATTTGACTTATAAGTCTAACAAACAAGTGCCCTTGTTGCGAAAGAGCCGTATAAGAATATTCTTCAGATATGAAATAATATTTTTTTTCTTTGGGATTTTCCGCATTTATTATTTTGTTTTGCGAATCTATTCTTATGAATCTTTGATTTTGACAAGCTATGGTTACAAGTTTTGTTTTGTATTGTTCATTAAGAAAATCTTGAACAGAATCTTTCCATATATATAAAGTTTCATCATAATTATCTGCATTATCTTTTAATGAACAAGAAAAATATTTTTCCAGCTTCGGTATAAAATCCTCACAAACAATTTGCAATCTTATAACTTTTATACCTAAATCCAAATATTTTGTAACAACCGAATTTTTCGTTGCTGTTTCTTTGAACTTGTCATCCAAAAAATTATAGTACTTTAAGAGAGATTCTTTACTAACATTCAATATATATGTTTCGTTCATCATATTCCAAACATCCTATTTGCGACTTTATCGAAAAACAAAGATTTTATTATAGGTGTCTTTTGTATTATTTTTAAATAGAAAAACTGACTTGTTAATTTCAATACAAGGATAAAATCGATTTTTTTATTAGATTTGACAATATCTCGTACTTGATCTCTCAATTGCTGAGCTTTGCCGAAGAATAAATGTTTTTTAGTATAAGCATTATTAATATCATATTCCTGTTTTGATACTTTTATTGAAGAAATAACCGTATTGGGAACCATATTCGGTAAAAAATGATTAATAAGTTCAAACATTAACTTTATTTGTGCAAGTGTTTCAGTTTCTTTTGCATCAGATATTACAATATTCCAATCTATATCTTTTCTATTTTTCATAATATAAATAACATCTAATAGCCAAGAAACATTTTTATAAAAAGGTTGAAAATAAATAATATTTTCGTAACCGTTAATGAGCAACAGAAAAATCATATCTTCGGCATCAGGTATAAGAACTTTTGATCCTCCGAAATTATATTGTTTAGCTCTTTCAAAAATTTTTCTGTTCGTCTGCCTCGTATCCTTATCACCCTTTACAAACTTCTTATGAATATCTATTTTTTGCATAGGATATCTTATTACTTCCGCAGCATGTCTGTAGGAAAAACTTATTTTGAATCCCAAGCTCTCGCTTATTTTAATTGCTTTATCAAAATTATCAATATCAACGGCACAATCCACATCCGACATCATTCTCGACTTGTTAGGTTCGAGAATTCTCATTGCCGCCCCTTTTACGAGTAAAACGGGAATATTGTTGTCATTTAACTTAAGAGTCAATTGTTTTAAACCTGCCAATAATGTAGCATTTTGATATTGAAACATTCTCAAAACACCGTTTAATCTGGGTTTGATATCCGCAGGTATTTCTATATCGGGATTATTTTGGAACAAATGTGCAAGCAAAAAATTAAAGGTTAATTTTTCTTTTTCTATATTATAATCAAAATCATATAACAAACGATGAACTTCCTCTTTTGTTATGCTTTTTGAAATATATAATTTTAAAAGATATTCTTCTTTTTGTGAAAGATTTAGAATATTAACAAAACATTCTACATCTAACATTATATCCTCACAAGAAAATATTAAATAATCATAAAATATGATAAAATATATTATATCATATTGCATTATATTCATATAGTACATAAAATGTTTATAAAAAATAAAATTTTACCTTTCATATTTGCATTGATTTTAACCGACTGCATAAGCTTTATCTTATCTTTTTTAATAGCTTTTTGTTTTAGATTTTATATTTTGCATCCGACAAATATATATTCTTTTGAAGAATATCTCATATTAGCTGTTTGTTTAATCCCTATATGGATAATATTTGTAAACTTGTTTGTAGGATACAAACTGTTCTACATATCTCTTTTTGATTTGTTTATAAAAATAATTAAAGCTACTACATTTTTTATTATTTTTATTCTTGCCTTAATTTTTATTATTAAAAATGACACTTCAAGGCTATTAATTGTGTTCATGACTATAAACCTGATGTTTTTTACACTTATTTTCCGTTACTTTTTTAAACGAATAATTGCATATGTAATATATAAATTAGACATAAGAAATAACCTACTTGTTATAGGTAAAAAAGTAAGAAGATATAAAGAAATATTTAACAACTATTATATAAACAAAGTTTTTTACTACCCGTATCAACTGGAAACAAAAAACATAGAAAACTTAAAATATTTATCTATAAAAAAAGATATAAAAGAAATTATCATCATAAATTATTCGATAAAAGACGAAGAATTTTTGTCTTTATGTGATTGGGCACAAACAAATAATATTGATATAAAAATTTTACCGAACGAAGTACAAATGACACAAGATAAGATAGTATTGGACGATACTTTAGGTATTCCTGTTATATTATTAATATCTAACCCCGTAAGAGAATTTGATTATTTCTTAAAAAGAATTTTAGATATTATATTGGCAATTGTTTTGTTGATTATATTGTCGCCGATATTTTTAATTATTGCAATTTGTATAAAAATAGAAAGCAAAGGTCCGATATTTTATAAGCACTTGAGAGTAGGGTTTAATGAAAAGGAATTTTATCTATATAAATTCAGAAGTATGATTAATAATGCAGATAAACAGTTAACTGATTTAACAGAAAACAGTTTACAACAAAATGAGGCTTTTTTAAAACTTGAAGAAGATGACAGAATAACAAGAATAGGAAAATTTCTAAGGAAATACAGTATAGACGAATTACCTCAACTTTTTAATGTGTTGAAAGGAGAAATGTCTATCGTGGGACCAAGACCTATAGTCAGATGGGAAGTAGAACAAATAAAAAGGATATATCATAACTACAGTTATAAGAAAATGTTTAAAGTTTTGCCCGGAATAACGGGATTGTGGCAAGTATCCGGAAGAAGTTTACTTAATGACGAAAAAAGATTGGAACTTGAAATTTTTTATGTTGATAATTGGTCTTTAAATCTTGATATAAAAATTTTACTTAAAACAATTCTCGTAGTGCTGTTTCATAAGGGAGCGTATTAGAAGATTGGAAGAACGACAAACGGCGAAACGGCGGAGGTATAGAAGTATGGATGGATGGATGGAAACGACGAAACGACAGATTAGAGCTTATTAAAAATTTGCAGAGCAAATTTTAGCTTATAGTTTAGAACGGCAACGACAAAAAAAAGACTCGGAAATGTTTTCCGAGTCTTTTTTTATTTTATTTATAATTTTTTATTTTAAACCTAAAACATCTCTCATATCGTAAAGACCTGCGGGTTTATCGTTAATCCATTTTGCAGCTCTCAATGCTCCCGCTACCAAACATGCTCTTGATGTTGCTTTGTGAGATATTTCTATTACTTCACCTTCACTTGCAAAATATACGGTATGATCTCCGCAAACATCTCCGCATCTTACAGCATGAACTCCGATTTCTTCGGGTTTTCTTAATGTTTGTGTACCATGTCTTCCGTATACTCCGACATCATTCAAACTTTTGTTATGACCTGCAGCAACAGCTTCGGCAAGTCTTATTGCTGTTCCGGAAGGAGAATCTTTTTTCTTATTATGATGAATTTCAACTATTTCAACATCATAGTTAGGAATTTTCTTTGAAATATTTTCAACTATATCAAGCAACAAATTTATTCCGGTAGACATATTAGGAGCAAAGACTATAGATATTTTTTCCCCTGCTTTTTTTAATACTTCTTTATTTTCGTCCGTTAATCCTGTTGTTCCTATAACAAGTTTTGCATTTTTCTTAAGAGCAAGTTCCACGTTTCTCATTGTGTTTGAAGCAATTGTAAAATCTATTATTATATCGCCTGCATTTACTACCGATTCCATTTCGCTCGATTTTACTATCAAAGGATTTTTATTACCGATTGAAGGAGAAGAATCTATTTCCGTTCCAGCAACGATATTAAAATCTTTATCTTGTTTTGCCATATTTATTATTGCACTGCCCATTCTGCCGCATGCACCACAAACGATTATATTAGACATAGTGAACTCCTTAAAAAATGTTCCGCATTTTTTAGTTTATAGTTTATGGCTTACAGCTTATAGTTAAACATCAACAACAAACGACAAACCAACAACTACAAACGAGTTTTCTCTGCGAGAAAACTTATATTAAATTATAACTTTTTAATGTTTTTCTTAAACTTTCTTTATGTTCGTCTGACAATGAGCACATAGGAAGTCTCATTTCATCGGAACATATTCCCATCATTGCCATTGCAGCTTTTACGGGGATAGGATTTGTTTCTATAAACATTGCTTTTACCAACGGTAACCATTTAAATGCAATTTCGTTAGCTTTATCCAAATCCTTCTTCAACATTGCATTAACTAAATCCGCAACAACTTTAGGACATATATTCGATAATACGGAAATAACACCTGTTCCGCCGATAGCCATTATAGGAACCGTTAAAGCATCATCGCCGGATATTAAGTCCATTTCCGGAGCAAGTAATCTTATTTGTGACATTTGATCGAGTGAACCGGAAGCTTCTTTTACAGCAACAATATTCTTACAATCTTTTGCAAGTTGTGCTATTGTTTTCGGCTCTATATTTACTGCAGATCTTCCTTGAATGTTATATAATACAACAGGAATATTTATTGCATTTGCAACTTCTTTATAGTGAAGATACAAACCTTTCTGTGTAGGTTTGTTATAGTAAGGGGCAACAAGCAATACTCCGTCGCAACCTACTTCCTGAGCATGTTTCGATAATCTTATTGCTTCTGCCGTAGAGTTTGAACCGGTTCCTGCGATAACTTTTAATTTGCCTTTAGAAAATTCTACGGCTTTTTGTATAACTTCGTCGTGTTCGGCGTGTGACAATGTTGCAGATTCACCCGTAGACCCGCAAGGAACAATACCAGTTATCCCCGCTTCTATCTGCATATCAATTATTTTTTTGTATGCATCAAAATCAACCTTATTGTTTTTTAATGGTGTGACGATTGCTGTAAAACTACCTGAAAACATAAATTCTCCTTAAAAATTGCTTTGCAATTTTTAGCTTACAGTTTATAACTGAAAGCTTATATTTTAACTGCTTATTTTATTTCTTTAGACATCAAATCTTCTATTTTTTCCGCTTTTCTTATTACTTTTACCCTTGAACCTTTAACTAAAACTTCTGCCCCTCTCGGTCTTGAATTATATTGAGATGCCATTGCTCTGCCATAAGCTCCCGCACATTCAACTGCTATAAAATCTCCCTGTTCAAATACCGGAAGTTTTCTGTCTTTTGCAATAAAATCTCCCGATTCACACACAGGACCAACGACATCCACAACCTTTTGTTTCGTCGAAGATTTTTTTACAGGTATAACATTGTGATAAGATTCATATAATGCAGGTCTTATCAAGTCGTTCATAGCCAAATTTGTGATAACGAAATTTTTTGTACCTGATGTTTTTCTGTATAAAACTTCACCTACCAATATTCCGGTATCGCCGACAATTGCTCTTCCCGGTTCAACAATTATTGTTTTACCTTTATACTTCGAATATACAGGCATTATTGTTTTTCTTAAATCTATAGGCTTTTGCGGTTTGTCCGCAGCTGTATATTTTATTCCGAGTCCGCCGCCGATATCAATGTATTTTATTTTTATTCCGTTTGCTTCCAACTTATCTATCAATTTAGACATTTTTTTCGCTGCCAATTTAAAAGAAGAAACATCTAAAATTTGTGAACCTATATGACTGTCTACTCCGACAACTTCCAGATTTTTCATTTTTGATGCTTTTATATAAATATCGAGAGCATCTTCATATCTTATACCGAATTTATTACCTTCTTTACCCGTCGTTATATATTTGTGTGTATGGGCATCAACATTAGGATTTACTCTGAAAGAAATTCTTGCTTTCTTTTTAAGCTTTCCTGCTATTTTATTCAACTTTTCAAGTTCTTCAAAAGATTCTACGTTGAACATTAAAATATTGCTTTTTAATGCAAACTCTATTTCTTGTGCGGTTTTACCTACACCCGAATAAACTATTTTTTGAGGATTTATTCCCGCTTTTAATGCTCTGTACAGCTCACCTCCGGAAACGATATCCGCTCCGGCACCAATTTTTGCCAACAATTTTAATATAGCAGAATTGGAATTTGCTTTCATTGCATAACAGATTATGCTATCAACACCTTTAAAACCTGTTTTATATGCATTAAAATTAGATTCCAATTTATCTTGAGAGTATATATAAAGCGGTGTACCGAACTTTTTTGCTAATTTTGATACCGACACCTTTTCAACAAACAATTCGTTTCTTACATACTTTAACATCTGTTATACTCCAAAATTAAACTTTTAATTCAATTTAAGATGATACCAAAATAGGAGAGAAAAGGCAACGGCGGAACGGCGGAGGATTGGAAGATTAGAAGATTGGATGATTGGAAGATTGGAAGCAAATAGGAATTTTTATTTTTTATAGATTCTGAATCGAGTTCAGAATGACAGCTAACTAATAACTACAAACAGAATTTTAATTTGCAATTTACAACTTGATAATTATAATCTATAATCTAAGTAATTGATTGGAAAAAATTTATTAAATTGTATTAAAACAAAGATTTTTACATTAAACATATTGTATATTTTAATATACACTAATTCGTTTTAAAGAATATTAAACAATACAATATAGAACAAAAAAACATGAAAAATAAATTTCAGTTGGTATCAAACTTTAAGCCGTCCGGTGAACAACCGATGGCAATAGATAAACTTTATAACAACCTTAAGAGCGGCAAAAATTCTCAAGTATTGTTAGGTGTTACCGGTTCCGGTAAAACATTCGTTATGGCAAATTTAATAGAAAAGTTACAAAGACCGGCACTTATCATTTCCCCCAACAAAATACTTGCGGCACAGTTATATTCGGAGTTTAAATCATTTTTCCCTAACAATGCGGTAGAATATTTTATTTCTTACTACGATTATTATCAACCGGAAGCATATATTCCGGCAACAGATACTTATATAGAAAAAGATTCTTCGGTAAACGATCATATCGACAGGTTAAGATTAAAAGCAACAACATCCATTCTTGAAAGAAACGACGTTATAGTTGTTGCTTCAGTATCAAGTATATATAATCTCGGTGCTCCGGAAGATTATCAAAATATGTGCGTAAAAATATCGGTTGGACAAAAAATTCCTATAGATAATTTATTAAGAGAACTTATTTCCATACATTACGAAAGGAACGAAATAGATTTTTTCAGAGGAAAATTCAAAGTTAAAGGTGACACCGTGGAAATTTTCCCCGCATATTTGGAAACGGCAATAAAAGTAGAATTTTTCGGTGACGAAATAGAAGAAATAAAAGAGTTTGATCCGATATCGGGTAAAATTTTAAACAAGAAAGAAGTTTGTTATATATATCCGGCAAAACATTTTGTTACAAGCAACGATAAACTTAAAATAGCATTAAAAAATATTGAAGCGGAACTTAACGACAGAGTCGCGGTTTTAAAATCTGAAGGAAAGCTTCTTGAAGCACAAAGATTGTTACAAAGAACAAAATACGATATGGAAATGTTGCAGGAAACAGGCTTTTGTAACGGAGTGGAAAACTATTCAAGGCACCTTGCATTAAGGCCAGCAGGCTCAAGGCCTACAACTTTAATCGATTACTTTTTATCCAACCCGGACACGTCCGACTTTTTATTGATAGCAGACGAATCTCACATTACATTACCGCAAATCAGAGGAATGTACGAAGGAGACAGAAGCAGAAAACAAACTCTTATAAATTTCGGGTTCAGGTTACCTTCCGCACTCGATAACAGACCTTTAAAATTTAACGAGTTTGAATCCATAATAAAACAAAGTGTTATGGTATCAGCAACTCCCGGAAAGTACGAGTTGGATAAATGCAAAAATGATATTGTAGAACTTGTTATAAGACCTACCGGTCTTGTTGACCCTGAAATAATTATTCGCCCCATAGACGGTCAAATTCAGGATATGATAAAAGAAATTAAAAAAGTGGTGGCTAAAAAACAAAGAGTTCTTATAACCACATTAACCAAAAGAATGTCGGAAGATTTAACAGCATACTTAAAAGATCAAGGGTTCCGTGTGGAATATATGCATTCCGAAATAGAATCTTTAAAAAGAATAGAAATTATAAGAGATTTAAGGTTGGGGAAATTCGATATTCTTGTAGGTATAAACCTTTTAAGAGAAGGACTGGATTTACCCGAAGTAACACTTGTAGTAATTTTGGATGCGGATAAGGAAGGCTTTTTAAGATCCGAACAGACATTGATACAAACCTGCGGCAGAGCAGCAAGAAACGTTGACGGCAGAGTAATTTTCTATGCGGACAAAATTACAGGTTCTATGGACAGAGCTTTAACGGAAATGCAAAGAAGAAGAAATAAGCAACTTGAATATAATAAAGTTAACAAAATAACACCGAAAACTATCATAAAAGCTATTGCTAATTTGGAAGAGTTCCAGGAAAAAGTTAAAGATGAAAAGTTGATGGTATTATCGGAAGAAGTGGACGAAAAATATATAACGACAAAAAATATCGACAGTATTTTGAGATCGTTGGAAAAACAAATGAAAGAAGCTGCAGACAATTTGGATTTTGAATCCGCTACACTTTTCAGAGACAGAATCAGAGATATTAATTCAATGTATTCAAAAAACTCCGCAACAAAATCTTTCCCGAAACGCCAACGGCAGAAGATTGGAAGAACGACAGCTTAAGAGCTTATTAAAAAATTGCAGAGCAATTTTTAGCTTAGAAAAATCGCAAGGTGATTTTTGCTTATGGCTTATAGCTTACAACAAACGACAAACAACGGGATCCCGCATCAAGTTCGGATGCTTGGCTCTTACAAGGTGAGCCAACATTCCGCGCAACGTCTGCGGGATGACAACTACAAACTATCAACTGTAAACAATAATTTTGTTATTTTTTAATTTTGGACATCAGATAGATTCCGACTACACCGAACAAAATATTCGGAAGCCAAGCGGCAAGCCATACATTAACGATTTGGTTTTCCCCCAAGCTCATACATACAGCCTGAATACACCAATATATGAACGAAAAAATAAGTGCAAAAGTAAAACTTATTATTTTGCCGAACTTATTCCCCAAACCTAAAGCAAAAGGTATACCTATCATCATAACTATTATGTGTGCAAAAACATTTGCAAATCTCGAGTGATACTTTATTTGTTCTTTTAAAGTGTTTTGACCCAACATTTGTTTTTTCTGTATATATTCTTTAAAAGTTTTTAAATTCATCTGTTCATATCTTGTATCTTTAACTATTAAGTCTCTCGGTTTAACGGTAAATCCGAAAATTTTACTTTCAAAATATTGTTCGTTCCAATTATTTTTATCGTCAAAAGTTCTTGTCACGCCGTGTTTCAACAACCAACCGCCGTTTGTATAAACACCTTCACCTACAACAATATTTTTTGTGAGATAATATTTATCGTTATATTCATCGATAATAATATCTCTCATATAATTTTCTTTTATGTTTAAATATCCGATAGACATTCTTGAATTGTTAGGCAATGTAACTATAATGTTTTTATGTTCGTTTGAAATATCGTCCATTTGTTTCTTTTTGATTTTTACTTTTCTTACGTATTCCGCTTGGACTACGGTATGAGGAATAACAAATTCCCTCATACAAAAATCAAAAATTCCTATACCTAATCCCAATATCATAAAAAGGCATATTATTCTCCAAAGGTTTACACCGGAAGCTTTAAGTGCGGTAATTTCGTTTCTTTTGGCAAGTTCTCCCAAAGAAAACAAAAGTGCCAGTAATACGGATACGGCAAAAACATCTATCATCCACCACGGTAAACTCAAGAAAAGATATTCTATTATCAAATAAAACGGAGTTTTTAGTTCCATATACATACTCATCTCTCTGAAAAATTCAGAGATCATAACGATAAAACCGAAAGCAAATGCAATAAATATCAACGGTTTTAAAAATTGTTTTGAAATGTATGTATAAATTTTTATCATTTTATTTCTTTAACATTTTCCTAAATAAAATTATTCCGACTACAGCTAATACCAAGTCAGGCAGCCACATTATATAACAAGAAGGTACATACCCTTTTTCGCCTACATTCATAGATATAACCAAAAACAGATAATATATAAATATTACTACCAAACTCATACCGAATCCTATGGCTTTACCGCCTTTACCGGCCATAATACCAACGGGAATTGCAATCAGAACAAAAACTATAGGAGCAACAGCAACTGTCCATCTGAGCCAATATTCGTTAGTATACATATTTCTTTCAAGTGATTTTTTTTCTGTTTCATTTATTTTTTTTCTGAGTTTTTTTGAATTTAACTCTCTTAAAGATTCATCGGAAAAATCTATACTTGAACCGATAGGTATAGTAAATTTATAAGTTTTAAAATTCATATGTATCATGCAACCTAATTCGTTAGGATCGGTCCTTTGCCAATATCCGTCGTATAATGTTAATTCCACAACATTGTGGTTCACACCTATAGTTCCGTAAGAAGCTGCTATTCTCCACGGAATATATTCCGTTTTTCTTTCCGTATCCTTATTTTCTATTTTTTCGAATTTATAAATATTTACACCACTGAGAGTATTATTCTTGGAGTCAACTTCGTGTGCATAGATTTTGTATTGTTCTATAGATGTTATTGTCTTTTCGCTAAATTTAGCAAGAGGTGCTTCGGTAAGAATTTTTTTGTATAAGGTTCTGAAATACATATGTGTAGACGGAGACAAATAATGATTGAACCAAACCAAGCCTATACTCATTAAAACAACAAAAACGATTATCGGCATAGATAATGTTTTATATGTTATACCCGTGGCTTTCATAACTGTAATTTCGTTGTCTTCGGCAAATCTTCCGTAACTGAGCAAGGCACCGAATAAAATTGCCATAGGTATTGTAAGTGTCAGAATATTGGGAATAATAAGAATAAACAATTGTGTTATCAGACCAAGGCTTACACCTTTTGATAAAAACAAATCAACAAGTTGAAAAATTTGGTCCAACAACAATATTGCAGAAAATATTATAAGTCCGAAACCGAACGAACCTATAAATTCTTTTAGAATATATCTGTGTAATATTTTTATCATGTTAAACTACAAACAATGAAACAAAATATCAGATTAGTTTAAACCCGGTATGTTCATTCCGCCCATAAGTTTTTTTGATTCTTCAGCCATAGCTTTTTGAGATTCTTTTATAGCTTCCTGCATAGCGGAAAACATCATTTTTTCCATATCTTTCACGGAATTTTTACCAAAATCTTCCGGTAATTTCAAACTTACTATTTCATTTTTTGCATTCATTGATATTTTAATACCTTTATAATCTATATCAACAATCTTTGCTTTCAAAGCTTTTTCCATTTCTTTAACTTTACTTCTCATTGACATTGCTTCTTTAGCCATCTTAAATAATTCCATAATTTTCTCCAAAACAAAATTTTATAAATTTTAACAATTTAGACTACATTTTTCAAATAAAACAATATACTATGCCGCTGACAATATATTGTGGGTATTTTGTAACCTTTGATCCAATGCAAGAGCTTCGTCTGAAGCAAAATCCGGCAATACTTCTTTGATTATCATCTCGTCCCAATCTTTTTCGAGTTGTCTTTGTTCCGTAGTATCAGCATATATATATTTTATAAACTCCGAAATTAAGATATATTCTATATCTTCTTTACTTCCTATTTGTTGTTCTAATATTTTTAACAATTTATCCGCAGTTTCAAAGTTAGAATCCTGTTTTGCGGCATCGGAGAATACTTTGTACAGATTTGATTTTTCTTTAGCATTTAAAACAGGTAATAACGAAAGTAAATTTACTAATATATCCGAAGGAATTGCTTTCAAACCTTCTTGATTTTCTATCACAGGAACGATATCACCCTTTAATGCATACGCTATTAATCTTGTCCATTCACCCAATGACAAATTTAAAGCACTGACATTGCCGTAATGATATGTTTCAGAGTTAAGGTCAAAACTCATGTTGTAAATATCAAAATTTTTATCTCCTAAAGTTGCTGTATTTTCATTTAAGAATTTTTTCAATGTAGAACCTGCTCTTGTTTGAGAAAACGGAGTTTGTATAACAATAACATCTATGTCATCTTTATCTTGTATAAAATCTTTAAACTCTTTTTTTGCAAAAATATTCGCAACGTTTTCCGGTGTATTTGAAGCCTTTGTTTCCAATACTATTGATCGGATTAATTGATTAATTTCTTTTCTGTTCATACCATCTTGTCTTGCGGATTCCAATATTATCCACTTTATAATAGCAGCCTCACTTATACCATCTTTTGATACAACATCAAAGATTTCATCTTTTGATATAGGGGCAGTTAATTTTTCATCTAATAAAACAGGATATGATAAATCTTCCGTTGTAACAGAATCAATAATACCGGTAGTAATAGCATCAAAAATTTCAGGTGTAAGGGACAACAAATCTTTTATTGTTCTAACAGCATTAGCATCCGCATTTTGAGCTGTTATACCTTCAATATACTTTTTATTTTCAATGTTTGTTCTTAGTCTTGAAATTATTTCCAATGAACTTCTTGTATTACCGGAGATAAAGATTTTACTGAGTTTTCCCTCTTTATATAATTTATAGGTTCTTTCAAAAGATGAAATCATTCTGTTACCTAACAACAATCCGATTGTTGATTGCGGATTCATTTCTGCAAAGTCACTCGGTGAAAGCAACGTATCTACTTCCTGATATAATGCCTCTTTTCTCCTTAATGTATTTTTAACAGCTATGGATTTTGCAAAAGACATTAAATCTTGTTGTCCTTGATACGATTCAAACCGGTTGTGTACATCTTCATATGTATCAGCCGAGCCGAATGTTAATGCAAAATATTCTATTATTTCATGTAATGCCAATTGTTTTAACAATTCTTCTTTTTCTTCTTTTGTTTTCTTATCCAGCTCTCTCAAAAAGGCTTCACTTATATAAATAGTGGCAGTACCGGTTTCCGGATTTACATCCAATGTTGCAAAAGAGAAAGTTGATTCATCTTCAACCAAATCCAAAGATCTTGATACAACAAAATTTACACTCGAAATTCCGGTAGAAAAATTTCCGGTATCAATCCCCAACTTTTCCAATAAATCGGAAATTTCAGATGAGTTAGGATTTGTTATATTGTCTGCTATTATTTTTACCTGTTCACCGGTAAGATAAGGTGTATCTTGTGATAATACTGACTGTTCATTATAAGTATAGGTATAACTTTCTTTCAAGTATAAACCAAATAATATTCTCATAATAAATCTTTTAGGTTTAAAAAATAATGAAAAAATAGCAGAAACTATATTTTTTATTTCTTCGTAATCAGAAACATTTAATTCTTCTCCCGCATGTTCCCTTTTTATTTTTTCGGAAACGGCACCTAATTGCTGTACCAATTCTATAGCCAAAGAATATCTTTCATCAAGTTCTTCTTTGGAAAGGCCTGACTTTTCATCAGCCTCGTCACTTATAACTTTTTCCCTTATATTTTGCATAATGATAGCAACAAGTTCGGAGTGGTTTATCATGGCATGTTGAACCAATACTCCTATATTGTTTCCGAAAGACATTAAAGGCAAAAATTTTCTCGGTCTGACAAAATCCATAGTGATAAATATTTTTTCTTTGTTTTCTTTTTTACCTATTTCTCTGCTGCTCTTATCGGCAACATATTCAAAATGTATATCCTGCGATTCCAACAAATCCTGAACGGCATCAAATTCGTAACCTTCGTAATCAACAAAATATTTTCTATCGTTAATAATAAGATTATATTTTGAATTCGGTCTTTTTCTTGTATCTACCCTGATTATTTGTGCTCCGAGTTTATCCGACAACAATTTCAGTATTTGTTGTTCACTTACCTTTTTCGATTTTGTTTTTATGAAAATACAAGTTTTATAGTAATTTATGATATCACTGAAATCTATAACTCCGTAATCCAATGCTTCAAACAATTCAAATATATTTGACAGATTATAGTGATTTGCTATCATTACGGATCTTTTTATGAATACCGAAGGAGCAATATCTTCCAATTCAAGATCATCTATCACTCTTGATATGATATCCAATGCTTCGAGCAAAAGCTCTTTATTGTTTAAAATTTCATTCTTTGAATTTTTATCATAAAGTTTATCGGCAATTTGTTCCTTGGTAAACTCTCTGCTATCGAGCATAACACTATTGTTTTCATAAAACAATAAGAATGCAACAAACTCACTTAAATCGGATTGTCTTGTCAGTTTCTCCGATAAATCCGTGCAGGTACTTTTATCTTGACTTGTTTTTGATAAATATTGCACCTGTGTTCTTACAGGCTTTCTCTTTAATTCTTCATCCGTCAATTTCTTTATTTTACTTTTGGTCCCGGTATTGATGATTTTATACACTTTTGCATCTTCAAGTTTAACATCCGTACCTAACGGTTCCCCGTCTTCATCGTATACGGCAACTGTAGCGTCGGCAAAATACTTGCTGTTCATCAATTCACTTATAGTTGCATCTTTAGGTAAATCCATTACAAAGTAACCGCCATCGTATTCGGCAAAAAATATAGTTCTGTTTCCGAAATTTTTATCTTCAAAAATTTGTTTTTTGTTTTCTTCCAAGGTTCCGCTTGGTTTATATTCGTCCGGAGTAAAGACAAATTGTTTTCTTTCTTCTCCAATATCTTTTACTACAAATTTAAGTGCTATTTCATGAATAAAAGTACCGTCAAAAAGAACCAAATTCATTAAAACTTTTATTTTATTTCTTATTTCTCTTATTTTGTTTTCACGTTCTTTCTCTTCTTTACTGTTACTTGATTTTGTTTCTTCCAATTTTTTCAACTCTTGCAGCAATTCTTCTATTTCCGGATAAATTTCAATTTTTCTTCCTGTTTTATATTGATAATGCGGAGCCGAAAGAGTTTCCAAATTATAGAAACCGTAAATTTCTTCTTCGTAATCCACTTTTTTATACAAACATGCTTCTATAGGCAATGATTTCTTTAGTGCGGAAAATTTTATTCTTGCCTGTTTATTATTATAATCTCTCTCAAACTTATCAAAGTTTCCGCCGAAAGATTCAGAAAACTCTTGAAGAAGTTCGTCCGAGATATATTTATCATATTCTTTATTGTCTATAACAATATGTAATCCTATTAAATCTCTAAGTTCCTTACCGAAAATATCCATAAAAAACAATTCAACCCACATTTTATTATTCACTAAATATTCTCTTAATTTCCCCATTTCTCTTAGACCGGAATAATCGACAAATTCTTTCGGCAATTTACTAAATTTACTTTTAATGTAATTAACAAACTCATAATCGGCAAAAATTTTACTTCTCGTTTCGGCAACCAACTTATTTACTAAATCCTTCTGCTTTTCATTTAACGAATCATAGTCAGTATCTATATGTTTTAAAATAAATTCTATATCATCTTTTTTTGTATCTTTGCTTTTGGCAGACTCCAAAATTTCTTTAAACAGAAGATCATCGGATGTTAATATAAATCTGACTAAACCTTTTTCCGTTTCTCCTATTGTGTGTATAATTTCCCCTTTTCTTCTTTCTGAATTTAATTTTTCATGTATACTGTATAACGATTTCGGTCTGAATTTAACAATAAAAGCATCTTCCGGTATATTTTTTGATTGAAGGAATGTTTCGGCAGCTATTTTAATATCTTCATTGATTTCACGGAATTCCGTATACGGTACTCCATACAATGTTTCTATTATATTTAACAAATTTAAGTATTCTTGAGGATTTGAAATTTCAAACAAATCGTTTCTGACATATTCGTACATATCGGAATTTCCAAATCTTCTCGACAACGGTAAATATACGGAATGAACCAAAAGAGTAGCTTGTTTTTTTGCTTCATACATATCCTCTTCCGTTTGATATCTTTCCGGATTAGGATATTTTGCCTGTGTAAGTTTATGAGCAATTAATGCCAACAAAGTTTCTTCGTTTTCCGCCGTTTTGGCAACGAGATCCCAATAGTTTTGTAATGATCTTTCTCCCTGCATATCTTCAAAATCTTTAAATTGTTCATCTATCTTTTTTATGGCGTCTAAACTTTTGAATAATGATGACAAATATTTATCTAATCCCGGTATTTTTAAACTTTCCAACTTATTTTTTATTGTTTCAATATCATCCATTTCCAACAATAAAACTATTGCTTGCGCTTTAATAAAAGTTTCAAAATTCGAATCGTCTTCAGGTTTTGCATCTTTATTTGTTTTTCTGTCTCTTGCAAATTCTCTCCATTGCTCCAAATGAGAATATTTATCGTAGCCTATTCTAAAAACTTGAAGATTTGTAGAATTATCGTAGACAAATTCTTCTATAACCTTTAAAAAATCTTTGACATCTTTTACTTCTCTTTTTGTGTCAGCCGTTTTCTCTTGTTTTTCTAAATAAGTCGTTACAAAAGCGTTTATGGTATTTACGGCATTTTTCTTATCTTGTGAGAAATCCGTCCAAATATTATTGTTTTCGTATCTGTTTGCAGACAAAAATCTCCATGTATTTAAAACATCGTCCAGATTTTTTTGAGCTGCCTCATCATTAGAAAAAGCACTGTGTTTTAAAAAGTCGACTTGTTCTTCAACCGAAATGGGAAGATTACTGAATCTAATCTCTTTAGTTTCATTAAATATTTCAGTAAGAGTTTGGAAAATCAGTTTATTCAATACAGTCTCAAAAGACATTAAAGACCATCTCGTTGTAAAAATTTTATCTTTATCTTCGGAATATACGGAATAAAAAGACTTTCCTATCCAGCCTTTTCCGTCTTCCGAAATTGTATGATACATTCTTGCAATAAAATCCAAAGTATCCACACTGTCACTTGCTTTCAAAGAATCCTGCATAACACCATTCATATATTCTTCATACAATTCGAAACATTCTTCTTTATCTGTTTCCAATAATTCATAATTCAAAAACGGAGCAACTTCCTGTTCATCAACAAAAGTATTAATATTTCTTCTGTCCAAAGAAGTTGCCGAATATTTAAAAACCTGATAATTCAATAAACCCAAGTCTCTTAATATGGAAGAGTACAGAGGTGTAAAATATTGTTCTATAGATTTTGATATCACTCCGTTTTTAACGATAATATCATAATATATGTCGGAATCTTTCATTGAATTGCCTTTCGCAAGAGAACCGCCGATTATTATTGCAAACATAGAATCATTCATGTAAATTTTATCTATCTTCAATTCATCCAAAGCTATATTTTTGGCATTTATCATCGCACTTTTTACCGCTTTTCTATAATCGTTTTCCAATCTTTCCATTTCTTTTATGTATTCATCATAAGAAAGTTCACCTTTCATATATTGGTTTTCATAAAATTTTGTATATTTTTCAAAATGATATTTCGCTCTTTCCATTTTTCCTTTTTCAAAATATTTTCTTTTCAAAATATCTTGTTCTTTCTTAAGTTTTATACGAGCACTTTTTTTAACTTTAGCTTCATCAAATAATTGTTGTAACTCGTCTTCTATAAAATTTTTGAAATTTGAATAACTGATTTTTGCTTCTCCGTATTCAGTGATGAGTTTTGTTATTCTATCGGTAAAAGCTTCATCAATAAGAGCTTCCGCATTTTCTATTTCTTTTTCGGAAAAATGAAAATATTTAAGTTTTGTTTTTTTATCTATTAAAGAAATATTGAATTTTTTACAGAATTCTTCTATAAGATCTCTGTTTGTTTCTTTACTATCGGCAACATTTTCATAAATATTGTTAATACCGTTGGCATCTATATAATTATATCCGCACATATAAGCATATGTTACCAAGTAAGGAATATTATCTTTCCAATCATCATATTTTACAGTCAACGGTTTTGACAAATCCAAATTAAATTTTATGTTATACTTTTTCAATAAATCGGCCAAATCTTGTTGGGTTATATCAGCAACAGCTTTCTTTTCTCCAATCCCTAACATCAATATAAGTTCGACAAGTTCGGTATTTTTGACATTTAAAATAGTTTCTCCGTTTTCCAATATATTAAACATTTCAAGTATTAAGTTTTTTACAATCTCATTATTTTGTTCGGTAAGTCGTTGTAAAATTTTTATTCCCTTGGAATCTTTCGATAATTTAATCAACCAATAAAAAATATATTTTTTTACTTTACCGTTGGTTTTTGAAAGTACATCAAACAAAAGTTGAGGATTTTCTACAATTTTGTCATAAGTTTCTTCGGTAATAAAATTTGAGCCTTTCGGTTCTTTGGATAAATCAAAAAACACAAAAGGTTGCACCGTTGCTGTTTCGCTATCCGCTAATTTTTTATAAATTCTATTGTATGTTTTACTGTTTCTTGAAATAATATCTTCGACAAAAAATATGTTCTTTCCATAAAGAATTTCTTTTTGCTCCAAAGAGAAAGGTTCATCCTCATCAACTTCACAAACAGGAAAAGACATATCTTCTATTTGACTTAAACTTACATCTTCGGAATTACTCCACAGTTTAATATATTTATCTCTTAATAAACCTTTAACCAATGCAGGAAGATTTTCAAAATTCATATATCTGTTTGATTTTTTGTATACGAAAGCATACTTACCGTTAACAAATTTCACAAAGCTCTTAATATCGAAAGTCGGATTGGATAAAGAATATTCCTGCTTAAGTTTTTTACAGATTTCATCCGCAATTTCAATACTTGATTGCGAAATTGTCTCTTCCTCTCCGCTTCTAACAGCCAAGAATCTGGCAACATCATCGTCGGAATATGGAGAATCTTCCTTCTTTGACACTAAAGATATAATTCCGGAGTATTCCGAATTTTGTTCGTTAACCGCAGAAATAATATCATCTAATTGATCCAATAACTTTTTTTGAGAGTCAACAACTTCGGGAGAATAACCCTGCTCGCTTACAAATTCGGCAAAATCGGAACCATTTCGTATATATTTATGAAAGCCTTCCGGAGTTCTTGCAAAATCTTCGTGATGAGAATTATATCTTTTGCTTTCACCGCTGATAGCTATTATTTCAAGTCTTTCATGTGTTATCAATGTTTCAAAAAATTGTTTTAACTCTTTTTCCGTTAAATCTTCTAAATATGTAAAAAGAATATTTGATATAAAAATTTCTTTCACTACATTTGCACCGGTCTTATCATTTGTTCCCCACACAACATAAAACAATGAAGCATACTCTTTTACATTTCCATATCCGTCTTGTTGTGCCCCGACAAGGAGAGGGCTCTTTCCTATTTTTATAGGATTATTTTTTGAGTCTACAGCAGGATATTCTTCACCCAAATTTTCATATTGTTCTTTTATTACTTCTTCTAATGCCTTATATTCCCTGCTTGAAGAAACATCGGCAGATTCCAAACCGATTATTGCCCGCATAACTCTGTTTGCAAACCACGGCAATAAAATATTTTGATTCATTAACAAGTTTGCGGCAATTTGATTGGCGACAGCGATACTGTCAACGCCAATGCTATCTGCTCCTATATTGGAACCTTGATCGGAAACGGACAATTTCATTTTTATTGTATCAATACCTAAGGCCTTCTTTATTAAAAGTTTAATATTTTTTGCCAATGTCGTTGTTGTCGATGAATCTTTTTTTATTTCAACTTTTCCGTTTTCAAAAGTTAATACATATTCTTTATCGTCCACGGTTACTACAGCTTCACCGTTCGCGTCAAAACGAAAATTTATAAAATTTTCAACAGAATCGGATTCCGAATTATTTTGTAAAACCGTTTTTATAACACCGTTAATAATATTCTCTACTTCATTTAAACTTTTTCCCTGTTTCAAATATTCCGTCATAGAATCCAAAGACACTATTATATTGTCAACAATGATAGGAACTTTCTGTTCCAAAAACGGCCTTTTTGATATAGCATTCGTATCGACTTGTGCCTGCTCTACTATACTATCCAAATAATTTTGTTCATACAAAGGATCGGATTCTTTAACATTAGGCGTAAGTGTGATATAAGAAACTTGCTTGTTCTTTAACAATTCGTTTACACCTTCGGTATGGAATCCTCCGGAAATTATAACTTTAACATTTTTTGTTTTATCAAGGCCTGATAATATTTTGTTAATATTGTAGAATTTGCCTCTATAATTATTTTCGATTTTAATATCTTTACTGTTGGGAATAAGGTTATCTACAAAAGATATATTTCTTTCAAGATTCAGTTCGTTAAAATTTTCGGCAACAACGAGATATCTATATAAATCAAACAAATTATCGTTCTGTACATACTTCGAATATAAATTTACAAATCTTCCGTAATTTTGTTTATAATAAACATATTCATTTGAAGAAATTGATGCCAACAATAATTTCTTATATATTTGAAAAAACAAATTAACAAATACAACTTCTTTATTTTCGGTAGTTTTGCTGTAAGAGAGCAAAATATCTTCCATCATTTCCCTTTCTTCTTCCACCAAATCGAGAGGGTTAATTAAAGAAGAAATTTCTCTTAAATTTATAAGTCTGAATAAGTCGGGATATTTCGTAAACTTGTCGATATTGCTTACTTTATCGGATAAATAGGCAAAAATAACATTTATATCTGATAAATTTTTTGAATCCTGTAAAAGATTAACATATTCCTGATAAGTTATGGTATTCTTTAAATTCGTAAGAACAATTTGAAGTTGTCTTTCCGCCAATTTTTGATTTATATTCTTGCTTGCATTCAAAACATCGATATATAACTTTGTATTTACATATTTTAACGATGAAATTTTTCTTTTGGCTAATTCAACTAAAATCTTTTTATAGAAAAATTCCGAAGATATTTTTTTATTTAAGTATGCGTTATAAAATTTCAAAAGACTAATTTGATCTTTTATTAAATAATTATTTAAAGTTTTAATTTTTTCATATTTGTTTGACAATAATTCGTTTATTTTTTGTTTATTTTTTATTAAAAAAGAATAGTTTTGTATATTCCTATCGTAGATACTTTTTTGTTCGGTAGGTTTTAATATTTTGTTGTTTTTATATCCGAAGAATTCCGCACCGGAAAGTTTATCTTTTGCATACAAAGCTTCCATTAATGCCGTTAACTCTTCTTTATTTAAAGAAGAAGAAAGTTTACCGTAATCTATAAGATCACTCGCACCTTCCATATATACTTCCAAATCCGTGCACTGATTGTTTAATTTTTCCAACAATTTGTATATATTATCCTGGACTTCTTTATTGTTATGTAAATCTTGAATATTGATAATTGTGGTGTTACTGTTTTCACAAAAATTAGCCGATGTTATTTTTGCAAAATTACTGAATTCGTACTGCGGCAACACAGGATACGAAGCAGAAAAAGAATTTATAGGTAATGTTGTAATCATTAACGATAATGAAATTATCGCAGATACCAGTTTTTTTAATTTATTCATTTTTTATCTCCATAAAAAAAAGACTGACATAAAATGCCAGTCTTAAATCATATACAGTATATTGCTGCACCGTAAACATCGACTAAAACGGTAGCAATATACGAATTTAAATTTATTTTATATTGTGTAATTCCATAATCCAAATTACTTTTTTCGAACAACTTATATTGATGCAGATAGTTTACGACATTATTAATATTTTCACTAAAAAAGACATTCGACGATGAATTATTTAATTCCGTAAAAGACATATCTTGTACATTGTAAACGAAAGCATTAAAAAGAAAATCTTGTTTGTTACTGTCTTGAGTGTCGGATTTAGTATTTTGGGTTATTGTATTAGAGAACGTTTTTTGAACTTGGTCAATAGAAAAATTATCGAAACCATTTATATTAACGGTCTCCGTTTGCGCAGCAAAAACAGACGGTAACAAATTAAACACAAATAAAAAAGCAATAATTAAAGAAAATATTCTTTTCATAATTTTATACTTTAACCGGTATACTAAAAATAATATTGTTTTCTTCATCTTTAAGTATAGCCGATTTTACAGAAAAAAGCTTGTATTTTTGTATATCTTTAACGACTTCGTTTTCTAACACCATTTTCAACATTTTTGTTACTTCGGCATTATCGATATTTTTTGATACAGTAAAATAAAAGTTATTATCTTCAATATGCGAAAACCTTAATCCCAAAGTTTGTACCAATTTTGCTAAAAAAGGATTGGTCCTCGGTCCGTTATTCAGTTGCGATATTATCAATCTTGCAACATACTCTTCTTCTGCTATATCGTATTTATTTTCTACAATTTTCTTTGATCTGTCGGGCCCTTCAATTTCCATTAATTGCCTTTCGGAGTAGTCTTCTCTTGAAATATATTGATTGGAATACCTTTTTATATCGTCAATATTTTCAAACAATCTTAACAAAGTTTGATAATCCGGATCAAAAGCCGATATGACCACAAATTTTATATCGGCATCGGAACTCAAAGGAATTCTTACTATTGTTGAAACTATCTTTTGTAAAGTATCATAAATTGCGGAAATTTTCTGCGCATCGTTGGTAGCCAAATCTTCAAAACAAGCATCTAAATATAACGTTGAACCGTACCTATATACAGAAGTATCCTTTTGAGTTTCCTTTTTTATAAGTTTAACAGCATCTTGTTCCAAAGTTTCTTTAGGAAAACTTACATTACAAGATGACAATATAAAAATTGAAAATAAAAAGCATAAAATTTTCTTAAACATTACTCTTGTGTTTTATGATCTTCGTCTTTTTTCTCTTCAGGTTTTTGTTCTTCGCTTTTTGAAGCTTCGTCTTTCGGTTCTTCAAATTTTTGAATCTCGGATTTATTTTCCGCTTTCTCTTTGTTGGATGAATCTTTTATACCGATATATTCATTTGCGGTAATAACTTTATTTTTACCATGTTTTTCAAATAATTTTTCTACTTCATTGTATGTAAGTTCATCTTTTCTCAACATTTCCTGTGCCATATCTTCTACAATAGCCCAATCGTTGGTTAAACATTCATTTACTTTATTTAAACATGTATTCATTATTTCCAATGTTTGTGTATTTAATTCTTCCTTAAGTTTTGAAGACATATTATCCTTAGGTATTGCCGTAAAATCACCTACTAAACCTCTGGTTCCCATACCGAAATTCCAAACCATTGCATTGGCTATCGCCATTGCTTTATGAAAATCGGAAGAAACACCTGTGGAAGTTGTTCCGTATTTTATTTTTTCCGCAGCATATCCTCCCAATGCAACTATAATATCGGCAATAAGTTCCTCTTTACTTTGTGTATGAAGTTCTTCTCTGGGAGTATGATATACCAAACCCAGTGCTCCGCCTCTGGATTTTAAAGATGCTTTAAAAATTTCGTCCGTAGGATGCAATAAATATAAAGCAACGGCATGACCCGCTTCATGATATGCCGTCATTTCTTTTTCCCTTTTTGTCATTGTAAGTTGTGTTTCCAAACCTAAATTAACTCTATCCATTGCCAACGACAAATCATCCATATCAACGAATTGTTTTTTGTTTCTTGTTGATATTAAAGCCGCTTCTTTCACAATATTTTCTATTTCCGCAGGAGATTTGAATTTTGTATAAGAAGCCAACTTTCTGACATCTATATCGGTACCTGCTTTAACTTTTTTAAGATAATATTTAAAAATATCTTCTCTTTCTTCAAGAGTAGGTAATGTTATTTGTATTTTTCTGTCAAATCTTCCGGGTCTTAAAAGAGCTTTATCCAAAACACTTTCGTTAGCATTTGTAGCTGCTATAACAATGATATTTTGTCCCGTACTTTCAAGTCCGTCCATTTCAACAAGTAACTGGTTTTGAGTACTGTTAGTTTCTTCTCCCCCACCCATATAAGAGAATGTTCTTCCTCTTCCGATAACATCTATTTCATCTATAAAAACTATACAAGAACCTTCCGTATAAGCAAGTTTTCTTGCTTGTTTAAAAAGTTTTCTGACTCTTGATGCACCAACTCCGACAAAAACTTCAACGAATTCACTTCCCGCTATAGAAATAAACGGCATTTTTGCTTCGGTAGCAATAGCTTTAGCAAGCAAAGTTTTACCGCATCCCGGAGGACCCATAAGTAATATACCTTTTACAAGTTTACCGCCTATTTTTTTTACTCTTGAACTGTCCTTTATTATATCAACTACTTCCATTGCTTCCTTTTTAGCATTTTCAAAACCTATAACATCCGTAAACTTAACATTAACTTTACTTGAATTCACTTTATTTTTCTTTAATTTTGAAAATCCGCCGCTGAAAAAGAACATATATGCACCGACGAATACTATTGCTTGAATAGCTCCCATAAGAATATACATTGGAATATAGGCAAGCATTGTACTTCTTGCATAGGAATCTAATCTCATAAGCAAATATGCAAAAGCTACTATAAGCAAAACAGTCAACAAAGCAATTGTCATTTTGCCCCAATGGTCCATAAAAAACATTTTTATTTTTCTCATATATTACTCCGCTAATTAAATTTCATATATTCCTATATTATAGTATATTTGGAAGTTTTTATTAATAAAAAACAGGATAGAAACAATGTTGTTATTTCTATCCCGTTTATTATATTTATTGAATATTATGCTGCGCTCAAAATTCCTTTGATGTTTTTGATTTCCATAACATCAATATTTGTAGCAGTTCTGAAATCTATATTTCTTTCAGCGTACAAAGGAATTAACTTTATTATGTCATCTATAGATTTAGGATCTTTTTCTTCAAAAGCCTTTTGTGACAGTTGAGATATTGTTTGTAACAATTTAAGTTCAATTTCGGCTGCTGTAGTTTGTCCGGTTTCACCTAAATTTACATCCGTAATTACATCAAAATTCTTTTTCAACATATATCTTTCAAATAAAGCATTGGCTAAAACATTTTCCAAGTTTTTATCTTTCAAACCATAATAAGCATTATCTTGTTCCAAGCTTCTTAAATAATTTATAACCAAAGCTCTTTTTAGCAGTTCTTCCATAAATACAGCTCTTTGTTCATCGTCAGATAAACCGAGATAATACATCGTTACGGAATCTGTTCCGCTCAAATATTTAGACAAATCTTCAAATTTGTTTTGCGAACTTGTTAAAATTTGACCGATTATATTAACATCCATAACCGGTATTTGATCAAAATCAAAATTACTTGCAACCTGTTTAATAAAATTAATACTTCTTGTTTTCAAATATTCATTCAAATTCAATGATGATGTTAAGAAAGTAAATATACCGGAAGATTTTGCCAACTCTTCTTTGAAAGCACTTACTTTTATTATGGATAAACTTCCGTCGAATCCGTAAATTTGATTTAAATTCGTAACAAATTTTGTTTGCGTTTTGGTTGCCGTTATACCATCAACATATTCATTATTTGCAATGTATGAGAAAATTCCGTATCGTCTATATTTGTTTAAATTTGTTGTTTCCTCGGATTCATCAAATACAACCACTATTTCCTTATTCTCTTGTTTTAGTTGTTCAATAATTCTTATAAATTCCTTATCTGCAGCTTCCGAGTTACCATATTCCTGTTCTAATAATTCAAGAAATCCTTTTTTCCCGTTAACTTTATCTCCGGTGAAAAACTTATCGTTAAACAATATTTTCACATTTGTTCCCAAGCCATCATTTTTTACATATAAATTTACAGTGTCAATAAAATCTTGCGACACAGACACCGTTTCAGGAGCATCATCAATATAAACGGCAACATTTTGGTTAATTGTTACTGCTTCTATTGCCTTATTTTTAAGCAATGAAATTTCTTTTTGCAAATCAACAACATCTTCGGTTTTAACCATGTTAGCACCGACAATAATATTTCCGGATTGAGAATAATTCAGACCGCTGTCTGGATTATTCATATCTATTTCGATAACATCAACATTTGCTTTTAATGCCGTTCTCCTGCCGAATACGGTTTCAAACTGTCTTGTTTTTCCGAAGTCCCTAACTACCGTTTCATAATCCGCACCATCGGCAAACAACACCGTTGCGCCATTATAGTTTCCGATCCAACATTTAACAAATCTACCATCTTGCGTTCTAACTTTGATAGGAACAGATTTAAAATTAAACTCCGCCGCATTTTTAGGCTTATCGTTTATCACATATATAGGAACAGTTTTTTCTTTATCATTAATTGAAAGACTGCCGTCTTTAAGGACTTTAACATTTTCTTTTCCGTACAATTTTACGGCTTCAGCCAAACCTATGGATTTTAAGTATCTGTAATCTATAATTATATGAGTACCGACATTAACATCAAATGCCGCCAACAAAGATGCCGCTAACGATAAAGCAGCCTGCACTATAAGGCTGTATGCTCCGTACAGAGCCAACATTGACATTCCAAAAGCAACAAGGAACGTAATAGCCGTAGCTATTGTTAAAATTTTTGCTCCTTTTGTATTTATATGTCCCCTTACAAAATTTACCGGTCTAAAAAAAGACTTAAAAGTTTCTTTATTAATAATTTCAAGTAATGCTTTCTTTACGGAAAAAATACCACCGGATATCATATCGTTTATTTTTTGTATGGTACTCGGTAAAATTGAAGATGGAACTTCTTCCGGTTCAACAACAGGGAAAAAAGGACTGGAATACGAAGGATCGGCCTTTAACATACCATACTTCAACATAAGAGATGTAGTCGTTGCAGCAAAAGAAGGAGCTTTTGGTATTTTCCAACCATAGTCGGAATAATTCATGACGGCATTAACATTTGATGCCGGCAACAAACCTTCATATAATCCCATATCTTTAGCAAATCTCTGTGCATCTTTTAAAATCAATTCCGCTTGTTCATAGTTTCCCATCAAATAATATGCTGTAGCTACTTGCATTGACCATTCAAAAGACCAATTCAAATTTCCATCAACAAATTTTTCTTTGCTCCAAGTATACAAATGATACCCTTTAAATCTCTGATAATCTTCATTTGATAAATTTTCTTTTAATTCTTCATCGGTAACATAGAAATTTTTCTCTATTTTTTCCAATAAAGAATTTAAATCTATTTTTGACAATTCCGATGCTTCATATATATTTTTTTCTACAAGAGTACCATTTTCATTAACCTTAACGGTCGGAGCATATTCTTTTAACATCGATAAAACTTGTATTCCCCACGAATTAGTATCCAATACCAAGAAATAATCGTTATACCCTCTAACTACACCATTGGTTTTATACATATTTTTGTAAAAGGCCTTACAAGCATTAAACAAAAGATTTGCATTTTCTTCTCGAGCTTGTTCTACCATTTTTAAAATTTGCTCATCTGTTGCATCTTTAAATTCAACATTATTGGGTAATACCTTTGCAACAATATGTTCCGGTACAATACCTTCCCAATTGCTATCCGGTAATAAATTTTTTAATGTAAAATACGCCATTATATCCAATTGATGTTCCGCTGAAGAATATCCGCCACTTGTAAAATACATAACAGAGCTTCCCATATAATAGCCTGCACCATCTACACATTCTCTTGAATCCAAATACTCGTCAACACTTTTTATCAATCCGTCAAACTTATCTTTGCCCGTTACAAGTTTGTATTGTACGGCAGCCATTCCTACCCAAACTATTTCGCCTAATATTTCTACTGATTCCCTATTTGATTTATATATCTTATATAAAGTTTCTTTTCTTCCACTTACTCTTGTTATTTCATATTCTTTACAACTGTATTCAACTATATCCGATAAAACTTTCTCGGCTTTTTCAGTATCTCCCATTTTCAAAAACATTATAGCAGCATTTGCCTGATCAAAAGTATTAACGAGGCCATCAACATAATCAAAATCTCTATTGCCCCATTCATTTTTTTCATCTTGTGTCATAAATGACGGCAAGTAAGCATAATATCCCTGACCGGATTGAAACATAGACATAACATTTTCCGCTTCTTCGGTGTAATTATCTATTTCTATTGTCGTAGCCGGTAACGTTTCATTAGGAACTTCTTGTTGCCTTATATTACATCCCGTCATATTGAACAGCATTACAACCGCAATGATTATAGCAAGAATTTTACCTAATATTTTTTTAGAAAGAGATCTTTTGTTATTATCATCTATAGTAGCCTGTCTTGATGCCAATGCTCTTTGCATAAATTCAGGCATATACTCATAAACAACAGGTTCCACGCCACCTAACGTTTGTCCATTATATTCGGAATTTGCTATTTCCCATACGGCACCGTTTCCCAAATACAATCTATTTTCAATCATAAACAAACAAAAATCTTTGCTTATTTGATATACTTGAGGAATAACTACACCTGTCCCGTAATTTAATGTTGCTTTTGTTACCGCACCGGACACACCAGTCAAAATATCCTGCAATTTTTCATATGGAACTTGGACTAATGGTCTTGCAGGAAATTGTTGCATATTTTGTTCTTGAACAATTTTTGCAATATCTTCTTCTACGTCTATAATTTGCGTTGAACCGTCATCAAACGTAACTTCCAGCTGTTTACCTTCTTCTATCAAAGAAATAGTTATATCTTGAGAAAAAAGTTGATTTAGCTGTTGAACCAATATATTTATGTTTATACCATCTAAATTTTGCTTCTTAAGTAAAGAAACCGCTACACTTAAAACCTGATCTTTCGGGCTTGCATTAGATATTAATCCCAATGCTATCATCTGTCTGATAGACATAGCCTGTTGCTGTGCCAAATATTCATATTCAATTCTCGATTCTTTTGTTGAATTTGCAATATTAGGAGTTATTGTTATAGTTGAATAACCCTTTTGGTTTAATATTTCATTTATACCGTCCGTATGATATCCGCCGGCAACCAAAACGACAATCTTCTTTGCAGAAGGCAGAAAGTTGGAAGATTTAAGTTTTGACTGATTGGCAACGGAATTGTTTGATAAGCCCATTTTTTTGATAAAAATTTCATTCCTTTCGGTATTTACATCGTAAAATTCCGTCAAAAGGTTAGAATATTTTTCCAACTTTTCTATATCGTTAGATATAGAATATTTTGCATACAATTCTTTAAATTTATCTAATCCCAATTTCACATATTCCCACTGACTTGCCGTCAAACTTGCCGATAAATAATCTTTATAAAAATGTTCAAAATCACAGAGATATGTAATTTCAAGTTCTGTTTCTGTTTCGGACAAATATGTTCTCAAAACATCTATTAATTTCCTTTCTTCTTTTACCAATTCTATGGGATTACATTTAACAGACTTTTCTTTTAATTCAAAAACTTTGTTTAAGTTAGGATATACTTTACTTAAACTTATATTGTTCTCGTCACAAAGTTTTTTTGCAAAAAAGCTTATTTTTTGAATATCGGTTAAATTTGACGTTAAGTTTACAAACTCATTATATTCTCTATACGTCAATGACTGTTTTATATCTTTCAACAAATTAACAAGTTCTTTTTGAACTTTTTTATTGTTTACGGAATAATTAAACAAACTCAAATATATTTGTAAATTTTCATAATTTTTTAGAGATATATTATTGTTTTTTGCATAATTAAATAATTCTATTAAAAATTGATCTTGTGAAATTTCTTTGTTTTCAGATTGTTTTAACAGCTTATCAAAGTCTTTGTTTTTCGATTTTAAATATTTTGATTTCAACAAATCTATTTCATTTTCTATTTTTGCTAAATACGCGGAGGTTTCTTTTTTGGAGTTTATTATATCGTTTAACCGAACTATATTCTTTAAATATACATCTTTTTCTTCAACACCTTTTAGCAAATCTACTTTATCTGTCATGGCAGAATAATATTCGGTTCCCGTAAGTTTACTGTCTTTCAACATTCTTTCCAAAATATCTTGTTTATATTGGGAATTAATATTGGCAAAAAAGCTTGTATCTATATTACCGATTCCACCTTCAACATAAACCTTATCGATATTATATTTTTTAGATATTTCATCTATTAAAAAATATATATTTTTTTGAACGGAATAATCACAATGTAAATCTTGTATATTTATTACAACAGTATCGCTGAGATTATTGCTATACGAAACAATCTTTCCATACTTACTTGAAAACAAAGAGTCTAAACCGGCAGAACCTTTTGCTTCAAAGTATTGTTTTTTTGATTGCAAAGTATCAATATTAGCAGCAGCAAATAAATTGTTGCTGACAATTGTAAATGTAAAACATACGGTTGTGATTACCGCACAAAATTTTTTGAATAGTGTTATATTTTTCTTGTTCATTAATATCCTTTATAACCATGAATATGGCAAAGTGTATATCTTTGCCATATTCATTATTTATTTTGATTATGCTGCTGCCAAGATTCCCTTGATTCCGTCTAATGAAAGTTCCATTGATGAACCTAACAAATCTTTTTCCGGCAATATTGTATCCATTGTGAGTACAAGTTTTATAAGTCCTGCCAAAGTTACTGTGTCGATACCTTTAGCCTTTTGCTCATCCGTACTTATTAGTTTCATATCACTAGATTTCCACATACCCAAAATTTCTTTTGCAACTTTCGCATAGTTAGACTGTTCACCATTTAACAATTGAGAAATAGAATCATCTCCGATAATTTCAGTATTCTTTGACATTTCATTGATGGAGTCCATACTTGCGCCATTAATCATCATTAACAATGCCGCACCAACCAAAATCTTGTAATTCTTTTCACCAACCTGAACATCACTTGAAATAATCTCTTTTTCTACAGTCGCTATCATAGAGCCTAATATATATTCTCTTACCACCGTTGTTAAACTTAAATTATCTTTATTTTGTTCCAATAAATTCTTAATTTGTTTTATAGCTTCAGTTGTGAATAAGTCTTCAAGATCTTTCTCTGTAATCGTTTTATTTCCTTCAACCAAAAGATCTTTTATGGTTGATATATCTTTTTTCAACATTTCATTTAATTCGATATTTCTTCCAACCAATCTCGGATTATTCTTTAAATTGTCTCTAAACATGTTAGTAACAAATACTTTATTTGCACATATCGCAACACCGTAGAACTTAGCTAAGACTTCCTTCATTTTACTGTTAGCATCTATATTTCTGTTATTATCAACTTTAACAACTAATCTTGCACTCTCAGCTAAATCCTTAAATGCATCAAGATTATCAGCACAAGTTTCAACATCTACAACCAACTCAATATCTTTAGCTTTTTTATCTTTATCTTCTTTTGTTACAAAAGTGATTACATTATTTCTCAATTGTTCTTCACTTAATATCGATTTATCAAACTCATAAGAGATTGTCGGTATAGTCTTAAAATTCAATTCTTTAATCATTTCCTTATTGTCATCATAATATTTTTGAAGACTTTGTTCGTCCTGTGCTATTTTTGCATCTTTAACAACAAATCTTAAACCACTCAATCCGGCTTTAACAAAAGTTTCTAATTTTGCTCTATCTTTTTCATTAAATTCGATAATAACATCAAAGCCATGATTCTTTATAAACTTAATTGTGTCAGCAGAATATTTTCCTCTTAATATTATTGCCGTTACTCCGGAATTTTTCATTGTGTTAAGTCTAGATGCAATATCTGTTTTCGGTGATACAGTCAAATATGTTTCTTGTCTTTGAACAGATTTAATACCATTCATAGAGGATGTTCTTAGTAATCTTTCGAGTTCAGGTTCTGTATAACCCGAATTTTCAGACATATCCTTTCTTATAGCTTTTATATTGTTCTCCAATTGTTTATTAACAGCTTCTATTCTGGAATTATCGATATTTTCCGAAATCATCTTATCACTCGTTAATATCTTTAACATTCTATCTTCTGCAACAGGATCAGAAAGCAATCTGTCATTCAACAACAATTTTGCCGCTTGCAACAAATCTCTTTTTGTTTGTTCATCTAAGCAATCAAAAATAGCTCTAGGTGCACTATTTAGATGTAATTGGATGTTGATTGTAGTGTCACCCTCGGATTTTGCCATTGCATTAAACTTGAATGTTACAGGCTTACCGTTTTTGTATCTAAGTACGTTCTGACCTTTTTGAACAATAGCAACAACTTTCCCTTCGGCATCTAACAATTCATATTTATCTTTATTTTGTTTCATCATGCCTTTATTAATCATTTCCTGAATGCTTTGCTCACTTACAAAGATACCAGGAACAGCAGCAACTTTAGTGTATCCGGATTCCCTTGCTTCAGTCAAAGTATCAAACTTAATAGAAATTGCTTCCCCTAAATTTTCAAACACCATATTTATTGCTTGTTTTTGTGCTGCCATTCCGGAAGGCATAGCAACAGTCTTTTCAGCTTCTTCCTTAGCTACAGATGAAGGAGTTATTTGCTTTCCTTGTTCCAACGGGGTAATATATTTGTCATCAGCTCTGCCAAATACAGCTCCTTCCTTTCCATCAACTCCCTTTGCTTTACTGGTCTTCAATTTATCAATCGTGGTTGCAAATGTTTTCGTTGATGTTGTATCTATTTTCTCTTCATCTGTAAGTTTTGAAACAACCAAAATAATCTTACCGTCTCTTTCCACTGCATCTATTCTTACATTCTCAAGTATAACTTTTCCACTCTCACTCTTTTCAAAACCTAATCCTTCCATTAATTCAGGTATTATCAACAAATCTTCTGTAGTCGCATTGTTAATCCTTACATTACCTCTCAAATCTACATCTTTCATCTTCACTTTACCGAATTGTTGTTCGCCTTTCAAATCTTTGTTGATAAATAAGTTCGCCAAATTATCTATTGTACAATCTCTCCAGAATCTCTTGAAATAATAGTAATCCGCATATACTGTACTTGCATCTCCTACCTTAACAGGAGCATCTATATTTACTGCTTCCGCTCTATCTATTTCCAATGCATATGTCTCCGGATTTACCGTTCCCAAATTATCATAAATCCAATAGTCAACTGCAAATTTACCAGGTGTAAATATCATCATTCTCTGTTCTTTATTGGCAAGAACTAATCCTATCATTCCGTTAGGGAAATATTTATTGAGCAATGCATCTACCGCTGTATTACCTTCATTCCTCATCACTTCTAATCTCTCATTAAGATTAAATACTGACGATCCCAATGCTCCTTCAAGTTGAATCCATCTGTCAACTACCTTGGTCTCTTTATTCTCTTCCGATTTCCCGTTATCCATTAAGTCCGGTGACATTATTGATGCATATTCTTCTTCACTCAACACTCCTTTTAATTCTTCCAAAAATGCATGGAACAATCCCGCATTTATCAAAACCGTATTGGTGTTAAACGGAACCATTCCTTCGTATTCACCAAAACCCATAGAAGTGAACAAATCTTTGTTCTCTCCCTGTGCTTGTGCAAGTTCCATTATACTCGGAACAAATATCGTCCTTCCATCTTTCAATGTTACCGCTTTTAACCCTACTATTCCACCTTTCCTATCTATCTTTTCTCTTGTAGCTACTAAAACTACTACTCCTTTCTTATTCTCTATCATATATCCGCAAACTTCTACAGGTGTACCACTGTTGATAGCATCGGAATTGGATATACAAACTATTACATCTCTATCAGTCTTCAATTTCTCTGATAGTGTCTTTAACCATACTCCGTGACCTCCTGGAGCTTCTCTATCAAAGGCCAAAGTTAATCTATCTCCATCCATCCTTATTGAAGGATATGATGCTTGATTAATCATTGCACTTCCGGCTATTCCCTCATCTCCGAATACATCCATTATTATTTCACCATCGCCGTTTATTAAGTGTTGATTATCTTTACCTTTTTCTCCTTCCTTTGCCGGCTCACTATACATCATTCTTATTATATCTTCTGATGTAGGACTGGTTAACATTACTACTGAAACTCCCTTATATGATCCTCTCCTCATCTTAGCGTATAATGATAATAACTTGATATCTGTTATACTCATTAACTCATCTTCCGATTTACCTATCCTTCTCATTTGTCTGTTCATATCGGAACCTTTTGCACTTAACGAAACTTCTTGTTCGCCAATCTCTTCTTCCATATCCAAGAAACTTAAACTATCCAATATCTCTTGCATTTCTTCTTGAGTATGTGTCGCTCTCAAGTTCTCATATACTTTCTTTGCTCTCAACCAATCTGCTCTCTTTATCGATGAACCTATTCCTCCGTTCATCTGTGCATCTATGAAAAATACTCTCTGTGCCGTCTGTCTGTAACTGTCATTTGCAAGTATCGGTGTCATTTCTGTTATTCCCATTTTACCTGCCAACTCTTCTTCCGTCATTCCTGCTTTTGCCGCTATCGGAGGAAGGAAGAAGTTTCTACCTATATTCATAGCCGCTTTAGCACCTGCTCTGTATTTCTCCGCATATTCCAATCTCTGATTCCTGAATATCGCTCTTGCCTCTTCATCCCAATAATACTGACTTCCATCACTCTTATATGAATGATCTTGTATTACCGCCGACAACAATATATCTAATTTCTCTTTGTATAAATCATCTTTCTTTATGTCTATACCTATCTTATTGGCAGCTTCTATCGCTGTTCTTAATGCCTGTCTGTTCGCTTCACTATAGTTTCCTCTTAATATCTCTAATGCTTGTTTTAATGCATCAAATTCAGGTCCGTAGGATACTCCTTGTTCCAACGGGGTAATATATTTGTCATCAGCTCTGCCAAATACAGCTCCTTCCTTTCCATCAACTCCCTTTGCTTTACTGGTCTTCAATTTATCAATCGTGGTTGCAAATGTTTTCGTTGATGTTGTATCTATTTTCTCTTCATCTGTAAGTTTTGAAACAACCAAAATAATCTTACCGTCTCTTTCCACTGCATCTATTCTTACATTCTCAAGTATAACTTTTCCACTCTCACTCTTTTCAAAACCTAATCCTTCCATTAATTCAGGTATTATCAACAAATCTTCTGTAGTCGCATTGTTAATCCTTACATTACCTCTCAAATCTACATCTTTCATCTTCACTTTACCGAATTGTTGTTCGCCTTTCAAATCTTTGTTGATAAATAAGTTCGCCAAATTATCTATTGTACAATCTCTCCAGAATCTCTTGAAATAATAGTAATCCGCATATACTGTACTTGCATCTCCTACCTTAACAGGAGCATCTATATTTACTGCTTCCGCTCTATCTATTTCCAATGCATATGTCTCCGGATTTACCGTTCCCAAATTATCATAAATCCAATAGTCAACTGCAAATTTACCAGGTGTAAATATCATCATTCTCTGTTCTTTATTGGCAAGAACTAATCCTATCATTCCGTTAGGGAAATATTTATTGAGCAATGCATCTACCGCTGTATTACCTTCATTCCTCATCACTTCTAATCTCTCATTAAGATTAAATACTGACGATCCCAATGCTCCTTCAAGTTGAATCCATCTGTCAACTACCTTGGTCTCTTTATTCTCTTCCGATTTCCCGTTATCCATTAAGTCCGGTGACATTATTGATGCATATTCTTCTTCACTCAACACTCCTTTTAATTCTTCCAAAAATGCATGGAACAATCCCGCATTTATCAAAACCGTATTGGTGTTAAACGGAACCATTCCTTCGTATTCACCAAAACCCATAGAAGTGAACAAATCTTTGTTCTCTCCCTGTGCTTGTGCAAGTTCCATTATACTCGGAACAAATATCGTCCTTCCATCTTTCAATGTTACCGCTTTTAACCCTACTATTCCACCTTTCCTATCTATCTTTTCTCTTGTAGCTACTAAAACTACTACTCCTTTCTTATTCTCTATCATATATCCGCAAACTTCTACAGGTGTACCACTGTTGATAGCATCGGAATTGGATATACAAACTATTACATCTCTATCAGTCTTCAATTTCTCTGATAGTGTCTTTAACCATACTCCGTGACCTCCTGGAGCTTCTCTATCAAAGGCCAAAGTTAATCTATCTCCATCCATCCTTATTGAAGGATATGATGCTTGATTAATCATTGCACTTCCGGCTATTCCCTCATCTCCGAATACATCCATTATTATTTCACCATCGCCGTTTATTAAGTGTTGATTATCTTTACCTTTTTCTCCTTCCTTTGCCGGCTCACTATACATCATTCTTATTATATCTTCTGATGTAGGACTGGTTAACATTACTACTGAAACTCCCTTATATGATCCTCTCCTCATCTTAGCGTATAATGATAATAACTTGATATCTGTTATACTCATTAACTCATCTTCCGATTTACCTATCCTTCTCATTTGTCTGTTCATATCGGAACCTTTTGCACTTAACGAAACTTCTTGTTCGCCAATCTCTTCTTCCATATCCAAGAAACTTAAACTATCCAATATCTCTTGCATTTCTTCTTGAGTATGTGTCGCTCTCAAGTTCTCATATACTTTCTTTGCTCTCAACCAATCTGCTCTCTTTATCGATGAACCTATTCCTCCGTTCATCTGTGCATCTATGAAAAATACTCTCTGTGCCGTCTGTCTGTAACTGTCATTTGCAAGTATCGGTGTCATTTCTGTTATTCCCATTTTACCTGCCAACTCTTCTTCCGTCATTCCTGCTTTTGCCGCTATCGGAGGAAGGAAGAAGTTTCTACCTATATTCATAGCTGCTTTAGCACCTGCTCTGTATTTCTCCGCATATTCCAATCTCTGATTCCTGAATATCGCTCTTGCCTCTTCATCCCAATAATACTGACTTCCATCACTCTTATATGAATGATCTTGTATTACTGCCGACAACAATATATCTAATTTCTCTTTGTATAAATCATCTTTCTTTATGTCTATACCTATCTTATTGGCAGCTTCTATCGCTGTTCTTAATGCCTGTCTGTTCGCTTCACTATAGCTTCCTCTTAATGTCTCTAATGCTTGTTTTAATGCATCAAATTCAGGTCCGTAGGATACCTCTGTCTTTGATTCTGTTTTTGTTTCTGTTCTCTCAGCAGCAATCTTCTCAGGTGTCAATCCGGAATCTGTCTTTCTATCTGTTGCGGTTTCATCCGAAAGAGCTCCTCCTGTACCACCTTCTCCAGAGTCGGATGTATCCGAAGGTCCGGAAGGTTCTCTTTCTATCGGCGCATTAAATCCTCTCAAATCAGACAATAAGTCCTTTAAGTCCTGTTGTGCCTGCAATTTTGTTTCGTATTGTCTTCTCATAGAGCCCAACGAATTATAAGCTCTACCGAAATCAAAATCCGTACTGATTTGCATACCAATTTGTTCCAAAGCTTCTTCTACAATACCGATTAATCTTTCAGTATTTCTTTTATCTTCGGCAAAATTAAATATTCCAATTTCTTGTAAAGATCTTATAAACTTAACACCTAAAATTCTATCTTCCGCGTATACAGATGTTAATATACCGTAAGACTCTTTTAAAGTTGTCACAAATAAAGAATCTACAATAATATCAGCATAAGAAAGTGCATTTACTTTTTTAATATCTGCTTCAATTTTTTCTTTCTTTTTAGGATCTTTTTCTTTTGCCAAATCTTTGTTTAACTTTGCAAGTTTCTCTTGTTTTATAGTTTCTAATGTTTTCTCTATCTCTGTTTTTAATATCGCTTTTCTGGCAGTTCTTTCCGTTTTAGAATATTTTTCCAACAAAGCCAATAAAACATATTCTCTTGAAATAACACCATCTTTTACTAAAGCTTCATAATGATTAACATAATACTTTGTAGATATAGCACCCAAAATGTTTAATTTTCTTAAACGATATGAATTCATTAAGTTCTTATAACCGGATGCCATAGAATAAGACAAATCGCTTTCTATTGTCCACTGAGGATCTACGGATTTATATGCAGCAAATAACGTTTCATAATCAATTGCTTTATCTTTCTTAACTGCGGTTGCCAATTTTTCTATTATTTCTTCAGCCAATTTTGCTATTTGTTTACTATCTTTTGAAGCTAAAGTTTCTCTAATTTGTTCAACAGAAAAACCGGAATCTAATATAATCTCACTTACAGCTAATTGTTCGAGAGTAAGTCTATTTTTCTTAACCGCTTCAGAAACTTTTTCTGCTGCTTCGTTTAAAGCTCTTATTTCATTCTCTATATTTTCTTTATTATATTTGCCCTTATCTAAATAAATAATAGTACCATTCAAATCACCGGAAACTACAATTTTTGCTTTTTCTCCATACTTTTTATTCAATTCCGGAGTGAGTTTATCTGCAATAAAAGACGGAGTAGTTGAAGCATTGGGTAGGAATACACATTCGTCTTGTTCTAATATATCAATTACATCTTGAACAGTTTCTTTCTTTTTAAGTGCATTCAAAATTCTTCCGGCACTATATTTCGAAGCTTTAAGAATTTCTATAGTTTCCATCAATTTTTCTTTATTGCCTAAAGCTTTACTGATTGTTTCAAGATTTAGTTGCTTTCTTAAATTTCTATTAAGTCTACCTCTTGTTCCTTGTTCACAGAAACTAAACCATTTTTCTAACAAACCTTTATTTTTAATATCTTTACTTGCGTCAAGATTTACCATGAAAGATTTGTTTGTAAAGAACATGTATAAAGTGTCAGCGATAAATAATACAAACACTATCGGTGCAAGAGGAATTGCTGCAAAAGTCTTTACAAAGAAGCTCGGTATTCTTGAACCCTTAACAGTTCCATTTGTTACTTTAGCTCTATATGCATTAGGACCTGTAATATTTGCAATACCTGCCGCAAAATAGAATATTGTTACGGCAAAGAACGATATTATAAAGTGTACAAAATTAACAGGGCTTCCTATAGAAACCAAGAATATAAATGTAGCAATTGCAAGGCCTAACCATAAGAAAACTCTTGTACCAAATTGAACCTGTTTGGAATATGTTTTAGCCATTCCTTCAACAGAATCAGTTTGATAGTTAAGATTTTTCTTAGTAGGTGTAAAACCAAACATCTGTCTTATACCTTGTGTAAATCCTTCCATAAAAGTACCAAACATACTGTTGAAGTAAGGTAATAATTGAACAATTCTCTTAATGGTCAATCCCATACCTGCAATTCCATCAGTCTGAGAAGTTGCAAAAATTATACCGCCAAAGTTGATTCCCATCATCAAGATTACCGTTACGCCCACTGAAGCAATAAACGGTAACAAATGTGCAAAAGATGAGAAGAAAATCAATACTGAAAATGCTGTGAGCATGAATGATACCAAAGGTATATTCAAATAGTGTTGCCACAACATAGAATTTGCAACTTTTACATCATATCCCAAAGAACTATCTCCGAAATTAATATTTCTTGCCGTTCCTTCGGTTAAATATAACATAACGTTCCACAAATATCTCTGTTCAGTACCACCGGAATATGCTGCAGGTCTTTGCCATAAGAAAGTTCTATATTCCAATCTTTCCGAACTTACGGTATTGTTGTAACCAACTACGGAACTAAAGTTTCTTAAACCGGTACTTGAATTATTAGCAAAAGCACTTTGATTTCTTTTCTGTAAGTTATATAAAGATCTTTCTATCATGAACATGAAAGAATCTTCACCGGTATGAATAATTGTTCCGGCAAAATGATAATCACCTATACCTTTACCGTAGAATGTTAACAAACCAGACAAAGCTTTTTGTGTAACATTCATCCAAACGTCTTGAGCATATCCGTAAGCAAAAGCAGAAGGAGAAGTTCTATCTGCACCCGGAACAAGCATTGTCGGATTAAGTTGAATATTTCCTCTTCTTCTTCTCTCCATATATTCGCAAGCCATATTTCTATCATAGATTTCTTGACCATACATAAGACCTACAAGCGCATCCTGAATACTCATAGTTTGAGCGAACTCTGCAAGGTTAAATGCCATATTGTTATTTTTTCCTCTGAATGTCCACTGTTGATCTTCATTATTTACTTTCCAAGGGAAATAAATACCAATACTTATCAAATCATCCGTTTGTTGCATCATTCTTATAAAACCATTAGCTAATTCCCAGTTATCAGGTTTTATGTCATATTTTTGAACAAAATCTACAAAATCCGTTATGTGTTTAGCTCTGAAATCAGATATTTCTTTTGCATATTCCGCAAGAGTTTTCCCTTTCCAAGAGTTTATCTTGTCTATGAACTCTCTTACAAATTCTTCATCCTCATGTCCTTTAAGTTCATCAAGTATTTTCAAACCTTTAACATTTTTAATAACACCGTTTTCATCAAGTTCAATAAAGTTTGTTATAGGTCCTTCAAATAATGTAAAGGTTTGTTTGGTTCTTACTTTAGAATCAACATAATCATATTTATCTAAGAAATATTTAATAGACTGTATATTTTCTTTACTAAATTCTCCTAAACCTGCAAAAACTAATTTTTCTGCAAACTCATCGGCTTTTTCCAAAGCTTCCTTTAGGTTATTCTTAACAACATCTTCGTTTGTTAAATTTCCGGCTGCATCAAATTCTGCTCCAAGTTCAGAAAGAATTCTAGCATAATCCGCATTTGCAACTTTCACGATGTTATAATGACTGCTTACAAAATCTAAGGCCTCAATATATTTGAAATCAGCAAATTCGTTTGCATAAGCATAATGTGCTTGCATTATTTGTCTTGCAACATCAAGCATAACCTGACCATCATAAGATCTCAATTCGCCTATTTCATTTTCTATATTGTAGAAGAAATGATCGTATAAAACTTGTTTTGATCTTGACAATGAAAGTGCAGGCATTTCAACAACCGTACCTTTTTTAACATCTTTCAAAGAGTCTATAAAGTTAAATATTTCTTCTATTTCTTTATAGTAGACGGAATCCGTCTGTCCGGCTTTTTCCAACATTTGCAATATTTGTTCAACTTCGGCTTTACTCTTTGCAATTGTCGCAGACCATGCTTCAGGATATTCTTCTGCTATATGACCGGCATAAGTAGTGTTCTTATCCCAAGAACCAACTTTAAATAAGAACTCTATATTTTTTCTATAATCTTCACCCGAACCGGCCATAACATGAACACCTAATGTAGGTTGAGCATCATACTCATATTGAGGAAGTTTTCTTGCTGCCATATTCTTTATCGTTTCAATAATCTGTTCTCTTGCAACAGAATCAGCAGGATAAGGGAATTTTATTGCTCTTCCTTTGTCATCCTTTTCACCGTTAAGAGCTTTTATAAATTGTTCTCTCTCTTCCATAGTCATTGTTGTACAATGTTCTATAAACCTTATCATTTCTTTTTTACATATTCTTCCATCCGGCAACAATGTTCCGTTATGTTCGGCTTTTTCAAACTCATCAAATCTCTTCTTCATGGCATTATTCCAACCGAACTTTGTATATGATGTTCCGGACAAAATACCAATCAAACCGCTTATAGCGATTAATCCAACCAAGCCTAATGAAACAGGTAAAAGAACAGGAGATAACAAAGATCCGGAAGTCATAGAAGACAACAGGAATGTAACTAATGTCGTAATTGATATTATTTGAACCTGATCCATAATGGCTTTCGTTTTTGCCATTTTTGTAGTTGATTCTTTAATTGCTCTTATTTGTGCAAATATTGCAACTCCTGCTTGCCAAATTGATTCGAATGTAAGAGGAGCCAAGAATAAGAATATGAATCCGGAAAGAGATGTCGTAAGTATTGATGCAAAACCAAATGACATAACATTAAATATACCTTGAACAAAGAATCCACCAAGATATCCTCCCCAATGGAATGCAAAGAAAGTTATCATAGAAGACATCAGTACTTTGGAGAAACCTTGATCCGTTTTTCCGGCAATATATTTTGGAAGCATTATTGCTTCTACCCACATAGACAAAGCTATATTTGCGGCAAATATTTTTAAGAAAGAAACACTTAAAAATGGTATAGCCGCAGCAACGCCTATAGGATTAAACATTGCAATTGTAAATGTTACAGCTACAGCAACAAGTCCTATACGAATAGCCCATTTTAAAGCTTTTTGCTTTGTAGTTGTAATATTGAAATAATCATTACCGCCAAAGAAAACTTGTAAGGTTTTGGAGAAAACAAGTTTGTAGGACTGAATTATCGAGCCTACTAAACCTTCACCCTTCAAATATTCACCCATAACCTTATCGGTTTGACTCATTGAAACTCTTGCATCTTTTGGAATTTCATTGAAAATACGGTTCATAAACGTCTTTTTCTGTTCAACTCTAACTTCACCTGCACTTATTATCTCATCTAACAACTTTTTCAAATCCGTTTCTTTTGCATATTTCCAGTTCTTGTTCGCACTTGCAAACAAAGCCAATTCCATACTTGATTTTTCAACAGAAGAAGCCGGTTCAAACAAGTCTCTATATACATCAAAATATGTTTTATATTTTTCAGATCCGGTTTCCGTATTAAATAATTTTTCAAAGTCTTTAGCTTTAGTCTGAACAAATGCCAAGTCATCAGCTTGTCTCATTAATTCCGCAAAAAGACTATTCTTAAATTTACCATCACTTCTTGTGTCAAAGAATTTAGAAGCATTTTTAGTAAGGTCTTCACCAAATTGATTCATCATCAATGTAGCTATAACATGATATTGTTCTTCTATTTCTTCAGCTCTTTCTTCTTTGCTGACACCCTTTGATAAAGAAAGATTTACTCCCGTAGATTCACTATAGAAATTAACAAGTTTTTCCCAATCTTTACTTCTATTTGTGGCTAAAAACTTTATTTCATTTTTAACTTCTTCATATTTCTTCTGATAATTTTCAGCATCTTTTAATAAACTTCTAAAATCTTTGTTCTGTGCTACACCTTTACCGTTCATTTTAAGGAATTCGTCTATATCTTCAATTCCTTTCTCTTCACAATAAGAAACTAATGCTGCCATAACTTCGTATTTATTTTTTCTGTTTATTTGATTTTTGCTTTCAAAATATAAAGAAAGCGCTTCCCATTGTTCAGAATAATCTGTTATAAATTTATCAAATTTCTTAATTATTGCATCAGAAACGTAAGCTGTACCATCTTTTTTATCTGCTTTCCCTTTTATCTTTGTATCTTTGAGCATAGTCTCCAAAATCATTTTGTTGGTATCTGCTCTTAATGCCGTGCTTATAAATTTCGCATTTTTCATTCCATCTTTATTATAAGCATCAGCAAATGCATTTCCGATAACTTCCATAGCATTAACTCTGCCATCTACAGCTTTAGCTTCAAATTCTTTTCTCAACCTTCTATAAGTATTAGGCATTTGAGTTCTTAAAGCATCAAGTTCTACATCAAACAAATCTATATCCAATAACTGCAAATATGCAAACAAGTTTTCTGCAGGAGATTCAAACAATAGTTCATCGAAAGAAGTTTGCAAATCCGATTTTCCTCTTGTTTTAACATCTGCATAATAATCCAAAGATTTTGCAACAATTCTATAAACCGCAACCATTTGAGTTATTTTGTCTTGCGTTTGTTTTCTTAAATTTGGATCGGAAGGATTTTTTTCAGCTGTTCTTAAGATACTTCTTATTGCATAATATGCAGGAGCATAAACAGTACCGAATTCACCGAACGATATTGCATTTTTACTCTTATCGCCAAAATTACCTACACCTGTTTTAGGAAGATTCTCTTCCTTTACTCCCATAGCCTTTGCAGATTCTGCAACCAAACTAGGATTTTGTGTTACCATGTTCCAAATTATAAGTTCTTTAATATTTGTGAAATCCATAGCTGCAAGAGCTGTGTTAGGGAAAATATACTCATAATTTCCAAAACTATCTTTTGATAAAAGTGATACATTCGGGTTTTTCGATATTATAGGATCCGCTAAGAATTGGTTAACAAAAATTTCGAGTGCTCTTTGTCTTATTTCTTCGGTAATATCTATTCCCTTATCATCTATATGTCTCTTACCTCTTAATGCCGAGAAATATTCCGGCATTATTGCTTCAACTTGTTTAAATTGCTGATCGAATACTGCTTTATCCAATACATACTTAATAAAGTTACTGAATATTGCATTTTCAAACGTATCAGCAGAAATATCTGAAGAGAAAGCTTTTGCATATTCCTTTAATTTTTCAACAGGAACAATACCGTTTTTCACTAATCCCTTTAATGCCGTAGATCTCTTTGTCGGCAACAAACTGTCTAAAGCATTATAAATTTCTTCGTCAGTTACTCCATCTTTATTCAATAAGTTAAAGAAATCTTTTTCTAATTTATAACTAACTAAAGTCATTATTTTTTCAAGTTTGGCTCCGTTTGTTGTATCCAAAGAATCTACTTGAGCGATAATCGAGCTTAAATCATCAATACTTATAACATTGTTGTTTATCATAAATCTTATAGCAACAACAAATCTGTTATTTATATTTATTTTTTTATTAATTTTTCTAATTTCTTGTCTAAATTCTTTATCGGTTTTTGCTTTTTGAGCAATTTCTGCTATTGCCAATAAATCGTCTACTTCCGGAGCAGTATCTTTTGCTAAAATACCGGGTTCTCTTATATCGCTTAAAGAAAGTTCTCCTGTTTTTATTTTTCTTGCATATTCAAATATTTTTTCTCTACTTTCATTCGGGAAATATGCAGACAATTGTATTGCTATTTGTTCTTCTGTTAAAGCTGTATCAATTTGATTATTGAACAAATGATAAACCGTTGTAAATTCTCTTTCGGTAGCGTTTTTGAATAGTTTTGCATCAAACAAAGAGTCTTCATCACCGGCACCTGCGGATCCGCTGCCACCTTTCTTTTCTTTTTTAGCTCTCTTTTTAGCTTTTCTGGTTTTTCTCTTATCTGAAGAGAAAATTGATTGTACTAAAGAACCTAATACAGAAACAGCTACTATTACACTCGCAACAAATATCGGATAATTTTGGAACAAGTAAGTGTTTACCGTTGTCTGTATAAATTTATCGGGAGCTTGTAAAGCAATAGCATCGCTACTATCTTTATCGTACTCCAAAAATCTTATTATTCTAAATAATTCAGGATCAATAAGACCACTTTCCGGAACTTCAATACCATATACACTTTGTACGGATTGAATTGTTAAGCCGAAATATGACTCTCCATCCCTTAATCTCCTTATAAAATCTAATTCTTTTTCAATGCCTAAAAGTCTTTGTTGTACATACTCTTCGGTATTGAACATACCTTCTTCATTTATTATTCTTGCTCCGACATATTCATTGCCTTCATATTCCGCTTCCATTATGAACTGATAAAGCATCTCTATCTGTTCATCGCTCAATGTCGCACCTTCTTCATAAGGATCTATATCTATAGGTCCAACATGTCCATCAGGATAAACATATGAATATACACCTTTTATATCTTCAAGCATTTCCGGTGTCATTGATTTCCATAATTCAATTATTACTGTCATTGTTTGTGCTGCCAAAACAGGATCTTCAGCCCAAATGGATGGAACTTTTTTATTTCCTATAAAGGTGCAACCTTCCGGAACTTTTCCATCAACATAACTTGCAATAAATATTTCACCCGTCGTTTCGTTCTTGAAATAAGCTAACGGATTACCGTACTGATCATAGTCTTTTGTATATAATATAGAAGCTATAAATTGAGCATCGCTTGCATCAATCACACCATTCTCGAGTAATCTGTTATTTTTCTTTTTATCCGAGAATTTCTCCAAATAATTGTTAAATGTATCTTTTGCCGGTACATACGGATGTTCACTGGGATATGTTCCTTTGAAGACTTTAATAACATCCTTATACTGATCTGCACTGAATATTTCGTATGGGGTTCCTATAGGAGTTGTTTCCTCCTCTTTTGCTTTAAGTCCAATAAATTCTTTTATTTTGTCAATAAATTTTTGGAACCAATTTCTATTATCAATAGTAACGGTTTCTATCGTATTTAAGCAATACATACTTGCAAACTCATTTTCAGTATTGATTTGATTGTCATTAAGTGTTTGGCTATCGATTGAGAAGAATGCATAATCATCACTTATAAATGCAACCTGATTGCCATTTTTGTCGTATCCTACCAATGTTATAAGACCGGTTTTTGCATTCCTATTATACTGCCAAGTTAATTTATCCAATGGGAACTTTTTAGTTCCGGCAGGCAATTGATCTTTGTACATTTCAATCAAAAAGTCACTATAAGCATTATCTTTATCTGCCATACTCCATGCTTGCTCTAAAGAAGAAATTAAAGAAGAATCAACTATTGTAGATAATTTCTGGTACTCGACCATTGCTCCGTTTGATAAATTTTGTACTACTTCATATTTTCCGTTTTCTAATTTTTTTGCCTCACATACTACATAAGAAACAACATTTCCTTGTGCATCCAAGCTTGATAATGTAAGCAAATAATTATCTTTTTTATTTATAGCCTGACTTTCATAAACTCCGGATATTGATGCAACGGAAACATTTGCACTTGTTTTTAATGCTCCGTTATCATCGATAGCCAAACCGTGAGACAATAACCATTGTTCCAATAAAGGATCAGAGGCATAATCTTTATTCGGTTCAGAGAAATCATAAGTTTTGCCTCCTATAGTTATTTTCGGTATAAAAGCATTTCCTTGTACGAACCATTGTTCGTTTATTTGTCCGTTGGAAAGTTCACTAATTTGTTGCTCTGATGCAGTTCTCATAACATAAGAATATTCGCCATATACTCTGTTCAATGGATATTCCGTATCCGCCCTTGTAACATAGTACTTTGTAAGTACGGAAGAATTTTCTTCTTCCAATCTTGTAAACATCTTATCTCTAGCTTCATCTTTTATCGGTCCATTTTCTTCATTTATAAATACATAAGGCATAAAGTATATATCGTCTTTAGTAAATAATAATTCTTGAGAATCGGATTTTACGGTAAGAACATCTTCAGCTGAAGCCGTATACATACCATAGTTATCTTTGTATGTAGTTATGTGACCTGTTAAACTTGTTGATGCTCCAGGTAATCCTGAAATTGTAACATCATACTCATTATCAGCAGTCTTTGTATACTCTATTGTTATCTCAACAACACTGCCATCATTGAATGTAACTTTTTTGGTTTCCGTTATTGTTGCTCCGGCATCTTTGTTACCCAACTCTTTTTCAAGATAAACTAATGAAGAATCACCATCCATCTTTAACAAGCTTTTTACAAAAGCATTTGTTTCATCATCAGCAAAATCTTTTACCCCTATTACATCTAATGCTTTATCTACTTGTTCTTGTAAAGTTGAAGGGAGATATCTCATCATATATTCGGATTCGAAATTTGTTCCGTCTATTGTTAAATTTTCTACAATTTCTTCACTGATATTCTGTGAAGCAATATCTTCCCATTCACCATTTTCTTTCTGTGCTACAGGATACCAGTTTTTCTGATAAATTATGCTATAAGTTCCATCTTCGTTTGCCACAATTTTTAATACCTTATATTCTATTCTGGCATACTGGTCTATAGTGTGAGAAACGCCGTTTTCATCAACATAAGTAACGGTATTATAAATTACAGGCTTAAAGTTGCTATCTCTTAATGAAGGTTGTATCTTAGCAAGTTCCGCGTTTAGTTCTTCAAGCGAAATAGTTCCTTTCGTAAACTTTTCAAACAATTCATGAGTTTTATTTGAAACCTTTGATAAATCTTTATCAGCAAAGAATTTTATAAATGTTGCTATATAATTATCCATAGCACATTGTTGTTCTGCAATCGTCATTGCTTTCAAGTTATATTTAAGTATATTTTCTTTGTATTCGAGAGCTTTATTTATATCAAAATTAAGTTCACCGCTTGAATTGTATAATTGATATCCTAATTGAATAAGAACATCTTTTGATACTTGACCATCCTCGTTAAACATTTCGATATCAACACCGGTAGCTTTCAAATAGTTTTCGAACAATTCAATAAATTCTTTATCGACAGACAACTCTCCTGTTGCATCCTTTGTCAAGAGAATCTCTGCCATAATATTTATAGATTTCGTTATATCTTCTACCATTACTATTTGGTATTCCGCAGATTTTGAAGGGAGAACTTTACCGTTTTCATCAAAATATTCTTTATATTTATCTTTTATAGTACCATCTTCATTATAGAGGAATTGTTCAGGTTTATAATCGAAATCAACCAATTCTAACAATTGCTCTAAACTATAACCATTGAAATCGGTTGCTTTTATAACATTTGTTATATCTATGTTGTCCATATCAAAAGTAGGTTTACCATTATCATCAAAAAGCCAAACTTCAGTTTCAAAACCATCTTTTGAAGCTATGAAATATTGATTATTATTTTCATCAAGTTCGGAACTTACGGCATATCCCTTTGATAACAATGTTTGCCATGAAGTTATTATATGAGTTAACGCTTCATAAGTTTCTTTCTTGTTAGAAATCGAAAATCTGTCCTCTCCATTAGTATATCTATAGACATACATACTGATATCTTCTCCACCGGCAGGATTTTCTACTGTTACCAAATATCTGAATATCTTCGGATATACTATTGAATTACCTACCCAATATCCGCCTGATTTATTTAAATAAGAAGCATTCTCAACTTTTGTAACACCAGGAATATTAGCAATTAAATCAACCAAATCAGTATTGTACCAATCTATTGATTCAGTAAGTTCTGCTTTTTGTTCGTCACTTAATATGGTAGAGGCAGCAACTATACCGGCTACTTCATTAATATCATTTCCCGTAGTAGCATTATCTAATCTTTCATTAAGTGTTTCAAAATATCTTTCATTTATGATAGCAATCACGTCTGCTTCGTTAGACAATTTTAATGCTTTTATATTGTCTATTAATTCGTTAACGGCAGCATCATCATAGAAAAGGCTATCTATTGCTTTCTTTGCCCATGTTTCTTGTGAGTCAGAAGGATTTACCGTAACATTTGCAACCATAGTATCAATCATTTCATCAGTCAAAACCTGTTCTGAAGATATTCCTAAAAGTTTTTCAAATTGTTCGCGAACAGAAACTCTCAAGTTTTCCTGCACACTTGCTTCCAAGTTATTATTTTGTATATACTCAGTTATTCTTGTGATGTAAGGTTTAGCAGACTCTAATTCTCCTGTTTCTCTGTTAACTTTCGGATAATCTCCTTTTTCTTTCATTTCAAGCATTGCTGTCTTTGTAATTACACCATTTGCCGGCACATTCTTTCTTACATAACTTCCATCTGAAATATCCATCGCAAATGTTCTTGTTTCTATAGAATCAAACAACTCATCTAACATTTCAGGAGTTATTATCTCTACTCCTAAATTAGTATTTTTACTATTTTTTGTTGCATTAAAAATTTCTTTACTTAAGTCTCTAATTTTTGCTCTGTCTGTTTCTTTATTCATTCTTGATATATATATTTCTTTTAATCTGTTTTGAGCGGCAGTAGTCAACATACTCTTTGTATCCGCATCCAAATCAGAAGCGTTTATATCTCTTACTCTTCCATATATGTTATCAAAAGTATCCGATAATTCTATTTCTTTTAAATATGCTTGTTCCAACAAAGAATTTTTATCTGTCAACGACGAAGCATTTATATTATCGATTATATCTTTCAACTGATTTATTTTTGTTGCAACAGATATTTGTCTTTCATAAGCTGTTTTTAACAAACTCTCTTTTTGAGAATCCGTCAACATACCGGAATCTGTTTTATTTATGTTCTTTATCACTTTGTCCATATCGGATACGGAATCTGTTACAATTATTTGTCTTTCATATGCTGCGGCTAATAATTCTTGTTTTTGTGCAGGCTCTAAATTTTCGGATTTTGTTATATTATCTATCAAGTTTGCAATGTTATCCTTACTTGCCATACTTATTAATTTTGTTATCAACTCTGTTTGCTGATTTCTATCCATATTTGGAAGAAGTGCGAAAATATCATCGAACTTTTTATTAGTTGCAAAATAGTTCTTTACTGCCCTTGTTGACCATGTAGAAAGATCATCTGACTTTTGATATTCCTCAGCTCCCATTATTTTATTTACTAATTTTTCTACAGGCTCTCCGGTTAAGAACTCTATTCCAAGAACTTTCTTAAGTTGGTCAAGAACAGCATCAAACATTTTCTTTGCTACTGATTCTTGGAATGTCTTATCTGTTGCAAGAGCATTTACTTTGCCCAAATACGAATCCTTATCTGATGTGCTTCCTGTTTTTTCCAACTCAAATTTTCCATCAGTTACAGTATATTGTCTATAACCTACTTCTCTTATTGCTTCTTGTGTTCTTACGGCATTAGCTCCCACAGGTTGTCTTACGCTGCTACCTACAAACAAATCTATGTCCATAGCTCTCTGTTGAACAAAACCATATAATTGGTCTCTTTGTTCTTCCGTTAAATTACCGGCAACGTAATAATCATATATTGTCTGGCCGATTGCTTCTACTTCCGTTAAAGCTTCCTCTGTGGCTTTTTTCGCATCAATTGACGTATTTATAGTTACGCTATTCAATGCCGTTATAACAGCATTTACCGTTTCTTGGTTTTTAGTAACCTCTACTCCGGCATTCCCATTATTTGCTATTGTAAAGATATTTGTCGAACCGCCATTGATACCAGATTGAAGCTCTTCCATACCAAATTTCAACCAAGCTGTTGCTGCTAATGACCTATCAGCATATACAGCATAATTTTCATAATCTCTTTTGTTTCCACTCTCTGCATCTGTAGTATATTTAACATAAACGTTACCATCTTCAATAACAACTAAACCTGCTTTTACTGCGGATTGCAATACATCGTTTGCTTCTTCTTCTCTCCCTGCAGCAGCAAGTGCAGCATAAGCTTGCATTGTAAACTCACCACTTGTAACACCATAAGGCATATCAGAAAAAGCAAAAGTTCCATCTGCTTTTCTGTATGACATCATTTTATCCAACAAGCCGTTCAAGAAATCTTTACCGAATATTGAATCAATATCAACGCCCTTTAAATTCATACCATCTATTGAAGATAACATCATGTATCCCCAAGTATATGTATCTATTGCTTGATTGTTGTTACCTAATCCTTGTTTTAAACTTCCATCAGGATTTACCATATTTATTTTAATGTAGTGTAGAACCTTATTTAATGATTCTGTATCACCTTTCAAAGAGTAATACATGGCTGCATCCAACATATGTTCTGTAGAAACCCAATGTGTTTGATTCTCGCCAAATACCATTCCTTCAAAACCAAGTGTTCCGTTTTTATCTATCGACACTGTTTCTAAATAAGTATCAACATCACCTAATATGGCATCTATAGCAGCATTGGCTCTTGCATTTGCTTCTTCGCTACCGAAATCTATTCCGGAATTTCTGCAATATTCGGCAAAAATTCCCGCCCATAAAGCTTCACCTGTCTTTATATAATTTTCATCTTCTATACCTTCTTCGTTCTTTCTATCTGAAAGTCTTAAGTTTTGAGCAGCAACTCTTTCCAACAATGTCAAAACTTCTTCGGATGATTGTGTATCCCCTCTAAGAACAGCTTCCTGTAAAGTCTCTATACCTACCAAAGAATTATCATAAAGTTGCGTGGTTTCTCCGTTTTCTTTAGGATCCAAGAACGAGAAATAAGGATAAAGTGTATCAGTTCCCGTTGCAAAAGAAGACATTGAATCAGCTAAACTTCCAACACTTAAGGTATTATAGATTTGTTCAGCTTCCGTTACATCAATTGTTTCTTCGTGTATTTTATTACCATTACTGCCGTATGTTGCCTTGGTATATACCTGCTCTGTAGAATCCATACAACTAACTTCGGTTCTCAAAACACCATTACCATCGTAACTCTTAACTGTATAACTGACAGGCAAGCCTTCTTCTGAAGAAGAGTTAATTTTTATTTCAGAAACCAAATTGTTATTAGAATCTTTAACAACTTTGGTATATGTATAAGAAATAATTCCGGATTCATCTTTCATTGCTACTCCGGTAATTTCAACAATATTTCCATCAGCATCAGAGAACTTATTATAATAAGATGCATTTGTTCTTTCTGCAGAAGTCTCTGTTGTCTTTCCAACAAATAAAGGAAGTGATATTGAAGGATTACTCTGCGCAATAGCAACATATATTCCGCCAAGTAATGCACCTGCGGCAAGTCCGCCTAACACAACCGGTGCAGAGAATGTAAGTGTCGGTACTGCAAGGAATACTACTGTGGCAATAGCTGCAACAACTATAGCAGAAACAATAATCGTACCCAATACAGCATGATCATTCCAGAATTGTTGGAATGAAGACAATTGTTCCGTTGTAGTTTCTATAACAGGGAGTTCCATTTGTTCTGCTAAATTCGTAACAACAGCATCATGTTGAGCGGCCTCTGAAGAGAATATGCCATTTGCTCTATATATATCAGAATCATATTTTTCAAGACTAAAATCATACTTATATGCATATTTTTCCCCTGGTCTTAATACATCCGAAGCTCTAAATTTTGTTCCTGATATCGGAGTTGTTTGTTCTCTATCACCAGTACGTTCTCCACCTGCTTCTTCCTGTGTCCAGCCATAAGAATCCGAACCGGTACCGGTATCCTTCGGAGCTTTCAAAGATTCAATGTATGCATTTACCGCATTTATGTCAAAGTTGTATATTCCATTCTCATCATATAAGTATACTTTTATTTGAATACCATCTTTTTCTACCACAAAATAAACTTCATTATCATTAACTACTTTCTGTAATATCTTATAGCCATTTCCTTTCAATGCTTCTTCTGCTTGAGATATTAAACGCTCACCTTCCTGTTGCATTTGTTCTCTTGCTACATTATCTCTATATGCTGCTATTAAATCAGCCAAACTCCAACCGCTTCTGTCTTCACTCTGTTCTTTACCGTCCGCATCTTTCCATTTCGGGAAAAGAATTCCTCTGGCTGTCTTTTCATCTACTCCCAACTCTCTCATCAAATCTTTTACTTTCTGATCTATCTCGGCATTTCTTGCTTCTTGTGCCTTATAATCGTTGTATGCTTTCTTTAAGTCTTCCAAACTCCAATTACTTCTATCTTCACTCTGTTCTTTACCATCTTTATCTTTCCATTTCGGGAAAATTATTCCTCTGGCTGTCTTTTCATCTACTCCCAACTCTCTCATCAAATCTTCTACCATTTTATCTATTCTGGCATTTTCCGCTTCTTGTGCCTTATAATCGTTGTATGCTTTCTTTAAGTCTTCCAAACTCCAACCGCTTCTGTCTTCACTCTGTTCTTTACCATCTTTATCTTTCCATTTCGGGAAAATTATTCCTCTGGCTGTCTTTTCATCTACTCCCAACTCTCTCATCAAATCTTCTACCATTTTATCTATTCTGGCATTTTCTGCTTCTTGTGCCTTATAATCATTGTATGCTTTCTTTAAGTCTTCCAAACTCCAACCGCTTCTGTCTTCACTCTGTTCTTTACCATCCGCATCTTTCCATTTCGGGAAAAGAATTCCTCTAGCTGTAGCTTCATCTACTCCCAACTCTCTCATCAAATCTTCTACTTTTTGATTTATTTCGGCATTTCTTGCTTCTTGTGCCTTATAATCGTTGTATGCTTTCTTTAAGTCTTCCAAACTCCAATCGCTTCTATTATCACTCTGGATATTTCCTTTGTCATCTGTCCATTGTGGGAAGATTATTCCTCTGGCTGTGTCTTCATCTACTCCCAACTCTCTCATCAAATCTTCTACCATTTGATCTATTCTGGCATTTTCTGCTTCTTGTGCCTGGTTGTTGAGATATGCTTCTTTTAAATCTTCCAAACTCCAATCACTTCTGTCTTCACTCTGTTCTTTACCATCTTTATCCTTCCATTGCGGGAAAAGTATTCCTCTGGCTGTAGCTTCATCTACTCCCAACTCTCTCATCAAATCTGCTACTTTTTGATCTATTTCGGCATTTTTTGCTTCTTGTGCCTTATAATCATTGTATGCTTTCTTTAAGTCTTCCAAGCTCCAACCGCTTCTGTCTTCACTCTGCTCTTTACCATCTTTATCTTTCCATTGCGGGAAAATTATTCCTCTGGCTGTGTCTTCATCTACTCCCAAATTTCTCATCAAATCTTCTACCATTTGATCTATTCTGGCATTTTCCGCTTCTTGTGCCTGGTAATCGTTATATGCTTTCTTTAAGTCTTCCAAACTCCAATTACTTCTATCTTCACTCTGTTCTTTACCATCTGCATCTTTCCATTGTGGGAAAATTATTCCTCTGGCTGTGTCTTCATCTACTCCCAACTCTCTCATCAAATCTTCTACCATTTGATCTATTCTGGCATTTTCTGCTTCTTGTGCCTGATTGTTGAGATATGCTTCTTTTAAATCTTCCAAACTCCAATTACTTCTATTTTCACTCTGTTCATTACCATCTGCATCTTTCCATTGCGGGAAAATTATTCCTCTGGCTGTAGCTTCATCTACTCCCAACTCTCTCATCAAATCTTCTACCATCTGATCTATTCTGGCATTTTCCGCTTCTTGTGCCTGATTGTTAAGATATGCTTCTTTTAAATCTTCCAAGCTCCAATTGCTTCTGTCTTCACTCTGTTCATTACCATCTGCATCTTTCCATTGTGGGTAAAGTATTCCTTGTGCGGTTTTTTCGTCTACTCCTAATTCATTCATTAAATCACTTACTAATTTGTCTATTCTGGCTCTTTCCTGACTTTCTTCTATAATATTTCCAATAGTATCCTCAATTTTATCTGTATTTAAAGTACCATCTTCATTTAAATACTCAGGCTTAATATTACCTGCTCCATCAACTATAATTGAATATATATATTCATCACTCCAACTATCGGTTCCTTCTATATTTCTTACGGTCCTAAATGCTTCGGAAGATTGTGCTTCTCTATCTATTATACTTCTGTAATTTTCTTTCAATTTTCCATCTTCAAACAATAAGCTATCTATATATTCATCGCTATATCCATATTCAGACAAAGCTTTTCTTGCTTCTTCTCTTGCGGCTTCTGCTGCTCTTTGTTCTTCTTCCGCTATTCTATCTTCTTCTAACCTACCGTTTACTATATCTAAATAGTCTGATAATACCGTATTATCATCCTTACTCATTATCAAATCATATATGTATTCATCACTCCAACCTTCTGTTCCTTCTATTTTTCTTACTTCTGCCAATGCATCAGCAGCAGCTTCTTGACGAGCTTGTTGATCAATAGAAGATTGATATGCTGCAACTATATCTTCTGCAGTTTCTCCTCTTTGTCCTTCCTCACCCCAAATAATCTTATCCAAATCTTCTTCATTATATTCGATTCCTTGTTCGTCTAATAATTTTTTTACATCTTCTTTCAATTGAGCATTTTCATCTACTTCTTCAGGAGTTTCTCCCGTTACAATTTCTACTGCAATATCAGTTAAATCTTCCACAGCTCCAATACCTGTTGTATCCTCCGCAACTTCCGTTGCAGCATCAGTTGCTTCTTCAAGTGTTCCGGGTTCTCCTTCCTGACCTTCAACCGATTCTGTAGTTTCTTCTGTTGCTTGCTCTCCCTCACCTTGTGCAGTTTCATCAACTTCTTCCTCGGTTGTTGCAGGAACTTCTTCTGTTGCTGTTTGATCTTCCGCTACTGTTTGATCTTCTGTTGCTGCTTGTTCTTCTGTTGCAGGTTGTCCTTCCGCTACTGTTTGATCTTCCGTTGCTGCTTGCTCTTCTGTTGCAGGTTGTTCTTCCGCTACTGTTTGATCTTCCGTTGCTGCTTGCTCTTCTGTTGCTGCTTGTTCTTCCGCTACTGTTTGATCTTCTGTTGCTGCTTGTTCTTCTTGTGCAGTAGTTTCTCCTTCACCAAAAATAGTTCCACCCAATTCTGCAGAAGCATCAGTTAATGTATCTACTATCGGTAATGCTGTATCTACCGCGGTCTCTGTACCTAATGATGCTGCATCTTCAAGTGATCCTGCTTCTTCCGCAGGTTGTTCTTCTACTGCAGGCTGTTCTTCTACTGCAGGCTGTTCTTCTACTGCAGGTTGTTCTTCTGCTACAGATTGTTCCTCTACTACAGGCTGCTCTTCTGCTACAGTTTGTTCTTCTTCAAGCTCAACTTCCGCTACAGGTGCCACAACAGTCATATCTGTAGTTTCTTGCGCAATCTCTTCTCCACCACTACCACCATCACCACCTGAGCCACTAGTTTCTGCAACCGGAGCCGGAGCTTCTTCTGCTTGTCTGGCGGCCTCTTCTGCCTGTCTGGCTTCTTCTGCCTGTCTGGCAGCTTCTTCCGCTTGTCTAGCTTCTTCTGCCTGTCTGGCAGCTTCTTCCGCTTGTCTGGCTTCTTCTGCCTGTCTGGCAGCCTCTTCCGCTTGTCTGGCTTCTTCTGCTTGTCTGGCAGCCTCTTCCGCTTGTCTGGCTTCTTCTGCCTGTCTGGCAGCTTCTTCCGCTTGTCTGGCTTCTTCTGCTGCTTGATCTGCACCTTCTTCAACTACACCTTCTTCTTCTGCAGCATATGCTGTTATTATAAACGGATCTTTTTCCAATAATAAATCGCCGATTGTTTTCGTTCTTTCTTGTTCAGAGGCTTGAACCTGCGCTTGCATCTGAGCAGTTTGTGCTTGTTGTGCTACTACTTCATTTTGAACTTTATTCATACTGCCGGAAAGAGGAACTGCAAAACCGACAAGAGATAATAAAAGTTGTGCATAAGGTCTTGTTTTTTCAAAATAAAGTAATCCCAAAAATACTGCAGCCAATCCTAAACCTATCATTAAAGATACTGGAGATGTAAAACCTAGCAGAGATAAAATAGATATCGCACCTTTTGCCTTAATAAAAGGAATCACCCCTGCAGCTACAATTGCAATAATAGGAGTTAACACCCTAGCGGCAGCTTTAAGTTTGTCTGCCATAGTTGGAACTTCTACTCCATTTTCGACCAAAGGTTTTCTTACATAATTCGAGAGTCTAAAATATATAAATGCACCAACTAAACCAACTATTATCATAAATGGCATTAATGCGCCTAAAAACACTGTTATTGTTGATATACTTAAAACACCTGTAGCAACTAAAGCCAATGCCGGAACAATCATTGCAAGCGTTGCTATAGTTGTTCTTTTAAATGTTTTAGAAGATACAGAATCTTTATCTTTGTATATGAGAGAAGGAACCGCATACTGAGCAAACAATATCAATCCTATAACAGCCGGAAGAATCCAAATGAATGCTGAAGATAACGCCGGAACAGCTAAAACACCAATAACAGAAACACCCAATATAAAAGCATTTGTTATAATAGTGGTTTTTGTTTGTATTGTATTTGATACTGTTTTTCTATTCTTAACCGAAGACAAAAGTTTCTTTATGTCCGTAAAAATTTTCTTGACAGATCTTATTTTTGCATCTCCTTGTCTTGAAGAAAGTACAACTAAAGCGATAACAGAAAAAACTACCGTGATAGCACTTACAAATGCCATAGTTATTAATGCCGGTGAAGCGGCCGTCATACCTGCCGCAAGTAAAACAATTGCTATCACCGTATTCATTTGAACAGTAGAAGATAGCATTTTTGTAAATATAGAAAGGATTCCTGCTCCTAAATATTTTTGGTTACCTGTTTTTGCCAATTTTGACAATGCGGTATTTACTCCTCTATCTTGCAAGTCTGCGGTTATCTTATTTACCAATGGTTTCGCCGCTATAGCTAAAAGAACCATAAACAAAACTGCTGCTGCAACAATCAATGTTGCAGGAGATAAAGTTAAACCAAAAAACGCAGCATTAGTCAAAAAGTATCCTGCACCTAAAGTGAAAGCACCTGTAAAAATACCTTTAACTAATAAACTTGAAGACTGGCCTATACTACCTATAGCCTTTAATAATTTTTTAGGTAAAGCTCTTAAACCTTTTCCTTCAAATTCAGATTCTTGTTCTACTGTTACCAACAAAGACATTCCGTATTTGTCAAAGATTTTTGCTTCAAAATTTTCCGTAGCATCTGCAAAAATTCCTTCCGCTTCGGAATCCTGATCTCTATCCGCTACCTGGAATAAAGACTGATTAAAACCGTCTTGAAATATATTACCTAAATTTTTCTTAGAATCCGAATATGCGGTTAATGCCCTTACAAATTCCGCTTCATATAAACCTTTCATTACACCAAATAATTTGTCTACAAATTGATCATTTATCTGCTCCGGATGATTTAATAAAATATCAACGTAAGCAACATTTTCTTTGCCGAAAAGGCGTTCTGCCAATTTTCTTCTTTCAGAAGCATTTTGCAGGATGCTTTCAAAGTCGCTTTCAGACTTACCAAGTTTATCCATCAACATTTGTCTCGCTTTTGGGCTTAAGTTTTCAGGACTATTTAATAAGTTATACAACATACTGCCGAAAAGTTTTCCGGCCAATTGTTTTCTTACGGAAGCATCTCTTAATTTATTTACTATGTCTTCTTTTTTATCTATTAACTCTTCATCTTTTAAACCTTGAGCTCGTAAAAAGCTATCCATGCTTCCTAAAGAAGATATAACTTCCTTCTGTGCTTTTATAAAGTCCCATTCTTCTTCGGCTTGTCTTTGAGTTGTTATTGTGGAAGACAAATTACTTTGTGCAATATTTCTTCTTATTCTATCAATCGCATCTATAATTGCTTTCGAAGATGATCTGGATGAACCATAATTTACTACCGTGCCATCTGCATCAAGAGTGTAACTGTTTACCATATTGCCTGTCATACCAATCATCGCTTTAGCAAAGTCTAACTCTTCATCAGCAATCTTTGTTCCGGAATTTTTTGCCATAGCTCCAAGCATTGCACTTGCTCTATCATCAGTAACCGTACCTGCATATTGTAGTTCGGCTGCTTTTTCCATTAATATAGCAAAATCTTCCTCAAGCATATCTTTTTTCTCATCATCTTCTTTCATAATATCGCTTACATTAGTAATGGAAATATAAATACCTTTTGTCTTACTTCTACCGACTCTTGCTCTAAACTGAGCTTCAATACTACCATCTTCGTCCCAACTTAAATTAATTGCAACTAATTTATCTACCAATTGTCCGTCTTTAAACAAATCTTCTTTTGTTCTGCCCACTACTATAAATTTCTTTCTTATTTGGTCTTTAGTTACAACATCTTGTATAGTTTGATTTGGCTCCAGTCTTACAACCACATATTCGTTTTTCAAATCTTGTATAGCCTGTTTTATTTCTGCTTCAGTTTTTTGTCCGGCATATTTTTGTTTTATTTCTTCTATTTCTTTTTCTAATGTCTTGCTTATTATTTCGTCTTCCGTTCCATCTTCAATTTTTGAATCAATAACTTTTTTTGATAAAGGTTTCGGGTCAACACCGGTTGCGATTAAGCTGGTGGAAATAACCGTCATTCCAAATGTTGTTGCAAGGAAAATAGCATCTTCCTCATTTTCAGGATAAACTTCTTCTCCTGTTCCAATGATAATAGGTGCTAAAGGTTGTCCGGCAACAATTGCATACGTTTTCTCTCTCTGTATATCAACAACAACCTTTTCGTTATTTTCATTAGTATAGAATCCTTGTTTTAACTCTTGCTCCAATCTGTTTCTTAATTCAAACATTTTTTCTCTATCATTTTTATCTATGCCCAACTTTGGTGCCAACTCTAATGCCAATGAATTCGCCTTTGCTAGTACTCTGTTTTCATAATCTTTTTGAAATCTTTCCTCTATTTCTTTGATATGATTTTGATCATTAGCCTTTATTATTTTCCCGGAATTTTTCATCTTGTTAATTCTATCCAAAATCTCAGATGTCCTTCTCATTTGGCTTTCTCTGTCGGTTACTATGGTTCTATAAACTTCTGAAGAAACAGCTCCACCGAAAGATTTCAAATGGGTAACTTGCCTTTTATATAAAGCTTCAATCGTAGTCTCATTTATGGTACCGGTCATACCGCCCCAACCTTCCAACATAGGATCATTTAAGAAAGCATTTATCGACATTCTACTGCCTGCATTCGTAGAATCAGTATATGAAACTTTTCTGTCGTCTGGATTACCACCCATTTGTTCATTAACAAACATTTCCACCGCTAATTGTTGACCTTCCATAGATTTATTTGTAACTTCTGTCGTTAATCTATCAACCAACTTTATGCGATATAAAATATTTTTTTCTGCAGCATCTTCAATCAATCTTCTTATTTCTTCCGGGCTTTTACCTTGATTTTCTTCTTTAATTTTATTTACTTGATCGTCTCTTAAAGGAGCTATTTCTTTTTCCAAAGTATAATCCTTTCCTTGAACAAAGAAATATTTTGCTTTTAAAGAATATTCTACCAACTCTGCTATTTCCAAAGGATCCATATCACTATAATCCACTTTTAATCTGTCCGCCATTTCTCTAAAAGCTGCAACCGCTTTTGCTCTGCTGGTTGTTTTCAATTTAGAACCTTTATCTAAATCTTCTTCTGTTACAACACCTTCACGAACCATATTATGTGCTATTAATTGTCTGTCCTCTGTTTTTTTTGCATCCGCTCTCTTCTGACCGGAAATGGTAAAGGTATCATTTGCACCTTGTTCCAAAATTTTATGAATTTCATCACCCAAATAAAACCAGTTTTTCTGAGTTATTGTTTTTTGTTCAGAATCTAAATCTTCTTCTCTACTAAAAATAAATTCGGAAACAGAAGAACCTATAACGGAATCTGCTTTCCCGTACATATTTTGTTTGGAAAGTTCATTGCTATTCGATTCTTCCTTAACCGTAAATGTAGTCTTTCCTTTTTTACTGTCTGCCATTCTTTTCTCATAAGTTTGCTTCGAAGGATTTTCCGATTTTATAATAACGGTTTTGTTACCTTCGGAATCTACTGTCCACAATTCGGTTCTGGTGTCATCGTCTCTATCAATATAAGCAAGAGTATAAGTTTTACCTTTTTCAATAGTTCCTAAAGCTACCATCATATCTAATGTTTTTTCAACAAATCTGTGACCCAATGCAGCAGTGTTTGTAGAGTACAAAGAATACTTACCATTCGTGTACAACCAAGCCTGCGCAAAAGCAAAAGCATCATCTTTACCGGCACCTGTTCCCAACTCAACAAGACCACCTTCTACCTCTTTCAAATCATGGCCTCTAACAACATGAGCTGCTGCTATTATCTGTGTTTTGGTTTTGCTTGTTTTTCCTGCACCTTTACCGTATTCTTTTTCCTGTCTTGCTTCAAAAGCCTCAACCAAATCTTCGCCCAAAACTTTCTTCGCTTCTTCATATTGTTCATTAAGTTCAACAAGTTCCTCTTCCGTTAAACCTTCATTTTGTATTCTTTGAATTGTTAATTTTGCAACATCTATTACGGATGCTTTTCCGTTCGATGCTTTTAAATTTGCATAAATTGATTTTAAGGTCTGAATAATGTAGTTTGAATAGAGAGGTAAAAATCTTCCCAAATCACCTAAACTTACTACAGCTTCTTCAAGCCATGGAACTTTGTGAATAATACTCTTTACAAATTTTGAAGCTCCGGACGGATATGCAAAATTAAAATGTGCAAGTTCGTGTTTTACAAAAGTTTCCAACAAGTACTTATTTTTTGGATTTCCGCTTTCTATAAAAGCTTTCAACATACTCAAATTAACATGTAATTTATCATCTTTGAATTCAAATAATTCACCGTTTTCAGTACTCAAATCAAATACTATATTTTCAGTTCCTTCAACTTTTCCTTCATTATCTAAATCTATATGAAATGTATCTATTAATTCTTTTCTTGTATCCTCAGATAAACCTGACAATAAATTTTTAATCAAGTCTTTCTCTTCACCATCAGATTCAAGAGATACGGATTTCGCTATTTTTGCTTGCACCTCCAACGCTTTCTGTTGTCCCCTAAGATGTTTTACATCAAGCGCAAGTTTTACAATTAAAGCAGTCATTGCAACTATAGGGAAGAAACCTAAAACAGAGAAAGCTATTCCTGCAAATGTAGCAAGACTCAACACAACAGCTAAAGTTGTTCCGACAGTGATTGATTGTCTTATACTCGCGATAGATTTTTGTCTTCCAGTATCGGTAGTATCAACAATATCCGAGTCCGAAATAATTTCTCCGTTCTCATAAGTATAATTTCTATTATTTATTCTTATTTGGTTTTCTGCTTCTATTTCAGCTGTAATTCCCGGTTTATTTTGCTTTCTTGCTTCTTCATTAAGTCCTGTAACAACTTCATTGAGCAGTTGTCTTTGTACATCTAAAGGCAAATTGGATTGAGAAACCGCCTTATAATACTCCAACAATTTATTTATATCAGGTAACACGGATTCTATTGCCGGTGCCAATGCTTGGAATGAAATTTTAGATTGTTCCTGAGCTATTTTATAATACGTTTCTTCAGCTATTTTGGTATCGCCTGTTACATTTGGAGTAATAACGATGTTTGTTACTCCGGCTCTTGATAACATTTCAGACATTTCTTGTGTATGGAAACCACCGGTTACGGTTACATAAACTTCTTTTGCTTGTTGTAAAGAATTCATTGCTTTTTGAAGTTCGTCTTTACCTTCAACTGTTTCTGCTATTCTGTTACCATCAAGAACTTCTTTCATATTATCCATAAAATAATTATTTCTTTCGAAGTTTATTTTATAGAACGTGTCGGATATAGTTTCATAGTCTTCCAAAGCAACAATTTCTTTGTTATCTATGTATTTTACCCATACATTTTTAAATCTGTCTATATTTTGTTGATAATATTTGCAATCATCGGTTGTTATTTTACCCGTTAAATAATCTTGATAATATCTAACAAAGTTACTTAAAAATACAACCTCTTCTTCAGCTTTATTTTCTGAAAATCTGTCGTTAATTTCATCTTTAAAGTTTTGCTCTTCTTTAATCAACTCTAACGGATTTATTGCTTGACTTAATTCTATATAAGCAAAGAATTTTTCCAATTCTTTAAAATTTTGAGATAAATCTAAATTGTATTGTCTTGAAAGTTTTATCATGTATCCATACAACTTATCCATTTGAGAGAAATTTTTTGTTTCATTTAACAACATTTTGTATGCATTGTATGGTAAATTTTCTTTCAATTTTAAAACAAACATCTGCAATTCTTGTGTTGTTCTTTGATAATTAATTTCTTTTTGCTTATCCAACAAAGACATATACATAGATAAGTTAGGATAATTTTCTATGTCTACAGCCAACTTTTCGGCATGTTTTTTCATCAAAGCAAAATACTTGTTAGATTCAATTGTTCCCGCAACATAACCGGCAGAAAGTTCTTCTATCTTTTTCTGCTGTCTGTTATAATACTGTTCTTGTAACTTCTTAACAGTATCTTTTATCGAATCAATATGGAGTGCAATTGTTTCTTGATTGTCTATTAAAGTTCCGAATCTCTTTAAGTTGTCAAAATAAGCCTCTTTATTTTCCAAACCTTTAATTATTTCTGTTTTACCTTTTGATGCCGAGAAATATTCCGCACCGGTAAGTCTTCCGTTTTCCAACAATTTGTTCATTACGGAATTTTTTATATTTTCATCTTTAGCTACAGTGAGCCATTTTGTGCTAACTTGTCCGTAAGCACCTTCAAGATAAATATTTTTAACGCCATACTTTTCATCAAACAACGATATTATGTTATTAATATTTTTTTGAACTTCGGCATGACTATGTAAATCTTGAATATTAACAACAACAGTATCGCTACCTTTGTAATCTGCAGATGTTATCTTTCCGTAGCTATAAGGAAGATTAAAATCATCAAAAACTTGTTTAAACTGCTCCGTAGCTCTGTTGTTTTCCAATAAGCCGGCAACTGCCTGTCCGTAAACAGCCGTTAACAAAAAGCAATTAACGACTATTATTGCCGTTACCTTCATGAAGGTTAACGAAACAATCCAATCTTTTGTTTTAAGATAAGAATCGACGATTCTTTCTTTGTTTATAAGCCCCTTAAAAAAGTTTTTGAGTATATTCATTTTGTCTCCTTGTTTTTGTGCTATAAACACAAAAACAGCCCGGCTTACCTAAATAAGCCGAGCTAATGTATTATTTTTTATTGTTAATATAATATTATCGTTACCAACATTCCTTCTTGTAAGTAATATTGCTAATAATAACATCATAATAAAGCCAAATAATCGTGCATTTTCTATACAGACAAACTTATAAATTTCAAAATACATAAATGTTCTTGATTTTTTCACTTTATCCAACAACGTAAAAACTTTAATTGTTTTTGTTTTAACAACTTGTGAAAGCGAAATCGTGTTAGGTAAAATCGAAAATCCTAAAGATGCTTTTGCCGAAGTTGAATCTTTTGCCGCATTGTTTTTATCCTGACTATTATTCATCGGAGCAGTTATCGGTGCTTTTTCTTCAGTATTCACAAACATCTTTGAAATAACATTCAACGGCAAAGTAGAAATATAAAAGAATTGCACTAACAATGTATCTGCGGAAACCTTAGCCGTTTCAACAAAAGAAATGTCTGTTTTAATTTCTGCAACACAAACAGAGCTCATCAACATAAAAAAAATCAACACACAAGAAAAAAACTTGTGCAACAAACCAACATTAGTGATAATGTTCTTTGTGTTTTTCTTTATCATAATTTCTTACATAATATCTCTTATAAATTATAGGTTATACACTACCTGTTGTCAATAATCTTTGAGCCGCACCCTTCTCCCAACCGAAATTTTTCATAAATCTATTCAAAACAGTTCCTTCCTCATGATTTGCAATAGCTATATTTATCTCTTCCGAATGAGCAATCAAAGCCGTAACCATTTCCGGTGTCGGTTCATAGTCGGACATTACAGCAATCCAAGCTCTCTCATTCAAATAAATAGTTGTTTCTCCTTTTTGTGCATCCCACTTTGCAACCAACTGTCCTTTGCTATAGATATTCTTTGATATTACTCTCTCGTTTAAACTTTCATAAACCAACTCTTTGTCCATATTATACCACTGAGTCTTCTGTGTCTGTCTATCAAAAGTATAAACTAAAGTATCACCTTTCCAGTTAAAATCTCTAATAATATTTGAAGCTTTATCATCTACAGGTCTATCGGGAGAATCCGTGACATATAAGGGTTTATCGTTCTCATACCAAGTGTATGTTTCTTTACCGCCAAAATCAGGATCGGAATAATTAATTACATAATCTACAATTTTATTACCTTCACTATCCGTAGTGTAATGATATTCTTTCCAAACTTTATCCTCTTCGTCCATAACTTTGCTTATTGTTCCATCTTCATTGTATTCAATATTTTTCAAAGTTGTATATAATTCCTTACCGTCTATATCATATTTCGTCACTTCGGAATATGAACCATCTGCTTGCAGATTAACCGTATATCCGTCAAAATATCTTGTAATAACGGCATTCTGAGCATTAACGGTATATGAAGCTGTTCCATGTTCATCATAATAGGTTTTATTTTTTGTTACAGTATCTATGTGATAATCCTTTATTCTATTGCCTTTACTATCTTGTTTATAATGGTATTCTCTTGAGATAATGCCTTCCGTATTTTTAACATACCATTCCTTTCCCTCTAAATCAAAAAATGTTTCGTTATAAACTAAGGAATTCAATGTTACTTTACCATCATACGTATTGTATATTTCATGTCCATAGTCTCTAATGGACTTCAACAACCCTGTTTTTGTAGGATTTTCCTCTGACTTAGTAGTTTTCAAAGTCTTTCTGGTGACATCACTTTCATCAACGGTATACTCAACATCGGTATACAAAAATGTTCTCTGAATATATCCGTCAAAATCAGTAGCATATTTTTCTCTTCCGAATTCATCGTAATAAGTTCTGCCTTTTGTCATTTCATTTTGAACATAATCAACCTTAGCACCTTGTCCGGCATAGAAATAAGTAGCAGTTACGTTCATATCTTTGTCATAAGTTTGATATGTCTTTCCATCTCCGTTTAAAGTTTTATACCCTACAACTTTCTCTTCCTTATTTCTTATTTCCTGCAGCAAGCCGCTACCTCTTAACGTTTTTGCCGAACCGGAAAATTCACCGTCGGAATTATAGTTTTTACTCAAACCACCCAAAGAAAAAGACATCGAGCCATCTTTAGATATGCTCAATACCATTTTACCGTCAGGTGTATAATAAACTCTGTTACCGGAAGAATCCGTTGCAGCTACAGGTCTGTTCGGAAGAACACGTGCCATATGTTTAGGTTTTGCAAAATCTCTTAAGTCGGAAACCGAACGTCCTTGAGGGCCGAAAGAATAAGGGTTTGGACCCTGCAGGAAAGATGCTTGTATATTATTAGTTATGAGGAATAAAAGCGATACTATTAAAGCTTGTATTCTTTTCATAAATACCTCCTTTTTATCCTACACTAATTATAACAAACATATATAAAATTTAGTCGAAAAATTTGTAAAATTTTTGTAAAAAATTACATTAATTGATTGAAATCTGTATCGTAAACTTCATAAATTTCAAAAGTTGTTTCATCAACAACCAAAGGAATATTTCTTGGAGGTAATATTTCTCTACCCAAAACAATAACTCTTTTATTTTCCAATAAACTCAAATCTTTGCCTTTCTTATAAAGCATATAATGATCATCAAAATCATCAGTTAAAACAAAAGCCACAAAATCCTTATTATTCATATCTTTTCTATTTTCGGAAGAAACATTACCTTTTACAACATCAAACAATATCTGTTTGTTAAGACCAACATTTGCAGCCAATCTTAATTTAGCTTTTTGCAAAGCTTTTTCTCTGGCTTTTGCCTCTTTTTCCGCACTAGTTGCTTCATCTTCACCTTCAATTTCATCGGCAATAGACTCTCCGAATTCAAGGAATGCTATTTTTTGAACATAAATAAACAATCTTACAGGTTTACCATCTATGGTTTCGTCGTTTGTCGGTTGGCTAAAACTTCCTACAACATCACACTTTGTGTTTATTTTATCAGACACATCTTCTTTTATATTTTCTAAAACATAAAATAATCCGTTATCACCTTTGAGATAATATTTCTTATCATTAGATTCTCTTAATTCCCCAGAAACATTCATTAACAAATTTGTAACTTTATATTTTGGACCATTTTGCCATTTTGCCCTCATATACTTTGTTACCAAAATAGGTCCGACAGCGATGAGAATAGCCAATACAAAAACAACACTTCCGATAACAATCCATTTAACATTCTTGTTACTTTTTTCCATAGAATATTCCCCTTTATATTTTAAGAAAATTAAAACATAATTACTTCTTTGTATTATAACATTAAAAAAAATTTTTTTCAATAAAAAAATGTTACTTAATACTTAACGAATGAGATTCATAATCCATTAAATTTATGTCATATAAAAACATATATTTCAATTTTTTATTTTTAAATCACATAAATAATTGAAATATTAGACAAAAAAAAGATATCCTGCACATTACTTCGTGCAGGATACCCTCTTTTATCTATAAATTCTATCTTTACAAACTAGAACAATACTGGTAAATCATTGGCAGGTATATGTTCTTTTGGATCTTTTTTACCGCCATTGGCCAATATCTTCCAACCTGATTTCCAATCTCCGCCTGCATTCTGATCACCTATCAAAGCTGAATTGATAGCGGTATTCTTTTTAACCCAATCTAATTTTTCATTCTGTATAGCATCTCTCATTCTGGATATATCAGAACCCGTAGCAACTCCTCCGCTATAGCTGGTATTTACAGCCATTGTAAATATAGGATTTCCATTAGAATCTTTTGCAGCAGGCTTTCTAACATCACCCATAAACATTACTTCGTCACCTTTTTCTAACGATGCTATTTTTGCAGCCGTTTCTTCATCCAATTCTACCAATATCTTTTCGCCTTCTGCAGCCTGGAATCCGTTTCCATCCATAATATTTACTTCGCTTGCACTAACTACAGCATACGTTTTTCCGTTAATATTAACTGTTCCTTGATATGTTCCTTTAACTGCAGGATCTGTTTCCATTGTTCCGGTATATTCTGTTATAACTCTATGTTCTTTAGTATAAGCTGCAGCACCACCTATACAAATTGTATTAGAGAACGAAATACCATTCATTCTGGAATCACCATCCAATTGAATACTATGCCATTTGTGTGATCCCAAACTTGCGGAATTCGTTGCTATAGCTGAAGCTCCTGATGTATCAATAGTTGTATTAGATTTATCTTTTGCAGACCAGCTACCATGTGTAATTGATGTCTGTGCTATAGCAGTACCTGGATTTGTTGCCCAGCCCAACATTGTTTTTATATCGTTGGTATTATATCCAAAGCTGGTTAAACTTCTACCAGTTGCATTAAGTATTCCATCTATATTATTGTGACTAGAAACATAAGCTGCTACTTTATTCATATCAATAAAGCCATTGGACATAATAGCAGAATTTGAAGTATTCAAAATTTGGTCTGCATATATGTATACTTTATTTATCTTTGTACCAGTACCGGATTTAGGCACATATGCACCATTGGAACTTACAAATTCAGCACCGTCAAATTTTCCAGTTCTTAAACCGTTTTCATATTCTGCTCTCAATGAAGCCAATTTTGCAGAATCATTGAATTCGCTAAGTGTACCTGTACCTTCAAATAAAGCTCTACCATCTTCATCGGCAAGTGTTATGGTTCCAACGTCTACACCATCTTCATTAACACCTGTCTTTGTCCATGAACCTCTAAACACATTGTTGTCCGAAAATCTGTATGCGGAAGTTATATCACCTTGTGCATTGATAACATAAGATATTTGGTTATTTGCATACATTGTTGTTTCACTTGTCTTATTGTTAAAAGAAGATATTTTAGAATTGTTTGCTGAGTAATTTGTTACTGTCATGATGAAAATCTTGGAATTTTCCTCAATTTTACCACCAATTCCAACTACATCACTGCCATGTATTGCTGTTTGAACACTATCCAACAAATTACCGCCATTTTTTGCTCCGTCCAATATACTTTGCAATTTATCAGCACTTACGGAATAAGTCGTATCTTTTCTTACACCATGAGCATCATAGGTTATATCGGTAACGCTCATTGTCTGTTCGAGTGTAGCTTTACCTTCTTTAGAATCCTTCATTTCAAAAGTTTTACTGATAACGTTCTTCATCCAACCTTTTTCATCATATAAATATGTTTGAACTGCGGTAAGAGCTTTTTTGTTGGCTCTTGTTGAACCATCAGCATTAAGGAATCTCGGATCTGTTTGATAGGTTGCCATGGTCTTACCATCTTCACTAACTGTTAAGCTAGGACCGGTAACACCTGAACCTTGAGAAAGGGTTACGCCATGGTTAACACCTTTAGCACCCTCTTCAACCAACTTACCTAATAATTCACTCATAGCCTTAGCAGAATTTAATTTTTCCGGTTTGGCTGAACTATCAAGTTGTTTTCCGTCAGCATCTAAGAGATGTCCGCTTTCATCCATTTTTGCAACTTCAAAGAAGTTGTCGGAAAAACCCTTTTCTTTCAAGAATGCAAGTCTTTCTTCATCTGTCATATTTACCATTTTAGCAATTTCAGAAGAACTCAAAGTTCCGGATACAACAGACCAAGTTTTTCCACCAGCTGCATCTATGCTAAAGGAATAACCTTTTGTTGAATCCATAAGAGTAAATTGACGACCTGCACCTTGAATAGCCGTTACTGAACCGAAAACATACTGAAATACTTGAGACAAATTACCATCTAAACCAGCTGCGCCTGATTCTGATATGGTGATAGTAGTTGAACCACCAGCCATCAAACCATTAACAAAATCATCAGCATACTCATTATACGACTGACCTGCAAACAAACTGCTTACACCAAGACCTACACTTAAAACCATTGCCAAGACAAAAGACACAAATTTTTTGTTCATGGCGCCACCTCCTAAAATAAATTTAACTCCTATTTTCCTACTTCTATTATAGTTTTTTGTTTAAAAAAAGTTTAGAACAATTTGTGAAATTTTTGTAAAATATCAAAATAACATTTACGGCTCTAACCTTTTCTTGTTTATTTTAGTATAATACATCGTAGGTGGAATGTCAATATTTTCAATTGTTAATTTTACAGCATTCCACTATAAAAAAATGAGTAATCTTAAACTTTATCAACTATTTTTATTTTTTTTATTAATTACATCAATATTCTTTATTTTTTTACCAGCATTAGATGCGAAGTATGCTACTATAGATGATAGGACAATGTTGGCATCTTATTCCGGTTCATTAAAGGATCTTTCTTGGAAATACATTGTAAACACATTTAAACACAGGCACGCAGGTTTATATCATCCGTTGGTAACATTATCCTATAGTTTGGAAAAAACATTATTCGGCTACGTCCCCGCAATATTTCACTTTAATAATATCCTTTTACATGCAATAAATACTGTTTTGGTCTTTTTAATCTTTTTTTACTTGTCAAAATCTTTTTGGCTAACATTTATAATAACCGCTTTGTTTGCCATTCATCCGACAAGGGCCGAAGTTGTCTGTTGGATTAGTTCAAGAAAAGATTTACTCTATTCTTTATTTTATTTATTATCTGTTTGGTTTTACATAAAGTCGTATGAAAAGAAGAAACTTGTTCTTTGGATAACGCTTTCTATCTTCTTCTACTTAGTGGCCTGTTTATCAAAACCTATGGCAATAACTTTGCCGTTTGCATTAGTTATAATAGACTACTATAAGGGCTTTTTAAACAAAGAAAAAATAAAAATCTATTCATCATACTTCATTATCACTTTATTTTTTATTGTTGTTGCATTTGTTGCCCATTATGCGAATTTGCAGAGTGCCCGTTTTCACTTTGATATTTTCAGGCAAACTGTAAACTTTATAAATGCACATTTCAATATTTTATTTTACTTAGATAAATTGGTATTTCCGATAAAACTGTATTGTATGTATCCTTTTTTCTATAATGAATTCGGTTCTTTGCCTCCCAAATATATTTTATACTCGCCGGCTGTACTATACCTACTGATTTATTTTTGTTATTTATCTTTAACAAAAACAAAAATTATTTTTTGCGGTTTTATGTTCTTTTTTATTTGTATGCTCCCGGCAAGCAGTGTTTTCCCTATAGGAGATTTTGTTGTAGCCGATAGATATACTTATATTCCATATTTGGGATTATTTTTTATCTTCGCCAAATTTATTATATATTTATACCATTGTTTGGAAAAATGTAAGATTACTAAGCTTAAATTTTCAATTATTATTTTATGCCTAACCATTTTTGGAACCTTAAACTATCTTACATTTAACAGAACTTTAGATTGGAAAAAGAATAGTGTCTCTGCACCTGTATGGATGACATATTATGATTTCGGAATAGAAAACTTTTTTGAAAAAAGAAAAGCAAGAAAGAAAAACAAAAAACTTTTGAAAGAAATTTTGAAAAATATCACAAATAATGCAAAATGAAGAACAGTTCATATAACAAAGCCAACTTTTATATTGCCATTATCCTTCTTACAATAATACTGCTTATTCATATAGATATTCTGTTTGCACCATTGTCCACTTTTTTTTCCACTTTTGACAAAGCGGATTTATTCTATTTCTTTAACATAAGAGATTATGCCTTTGATACAATTAAAAGATGTTCTTTTCCTTTGTGGACAACAAGGATTTTTTGCGGAATACCCTTTTCGGCAAATTCGGAAACCGCCATTTTTTATTTACCAAACGTAATCTTTTTCTTTATACCGATATCGAAAGCTATTAACTTATCGTTTTTAATACATTTTTTTATATTATCTTTTTCTGTTTTCTTATGGATAAACAACAAAGTAAAAAACACTCTTGTTTCTTTAGTCGTTGCAATAATTGCTGTCTTTAATGCCGGTTTTTATCTGCATTTTTATGCTGCACATTTATCAAATATAATTACGGCTTGTTGGTTCCCGTTACTATTGTACTTTTATGATAAAACTTTCGAGAAAAGAACTTACTCCAATATATTTCCCATAATATTTATCATTACATTACAAATATTTGCCGGACATTTTCAATATGTATACTATTCCGCACTTGTTTCCATGCTTTATGTGTTGTTCTTTTGTAGGAACAAAGAAACTATAATAACGATAATAGTTTCTTATTTCTTTTCTTTTTTTCTAACAGCTGTTCAATTACTTCCGAGTTTCGACTTTTATTTAGACGGTTCCAGAAGAGTGAATATTTTTGATATGCAAAACATATCCATATGTTCAAATCTAAAATACTTAATAACATTATTCTTTCACCAATCCATACGGTTTACAAGTACAATGTTTTGGGAAACATCCAATTATATCGGAACTTTAAGTTTATTTGTTATTTTAATGATGTTATTTCATATACGAAATAAAAACATTATGAAATATTTTATTTTGACCGTGGCTTTATATTTATTAACCTTTAAATCTTTTTCTGATATTGCTCAACACATAATACCTTGTTTTTCTTGGTTTAGAAGTCCTATAAAGCTTGTTTTCTTCATAAATATTTTATTATTACCTTTACTGGCTTACGGAATAAACTTTATTGTATCGAAAAAAGATAAAATTAACATATTTTTTATAATCGGACTGATTATTTTTTCTCTTTTAATTATTTTGTTTAAAGAAAAAGTTATAGAGTTAATATCTTTAAATCATGATCTTAGTCAACGTACTCTAAAGAGTGTAAATTTCCATTTACAAATATTAATATTTTTGTTTTTTTTCTTTTCAATATTGTTATATGCTAAAAAATTTTTATTATCCAGAATAATTATAATCATTTTATTGATTATAGAGCCCATACTGATTATGAGATCATATTCTAAACAATTTTTTTATCAAAGCAATTACAATTATCAATATATATCTCAAGAATCTATTAATGAACAGCCCCGATTTTTCTCTTACGACAGATACAGTCTAAAATATGATGCGGAAAACGTAGTGGGCAGGGCCCCCGATAAGCTTAAAAATTTTTTAATATTCGACGGGAAAGAAAAAAACAATAATATTTGGGGTTTGTTAAGATGTAAGTATATAATGGATGCTACATCCGGAGGATCTCTGGAAACAAAAGCAGCTACACTTAACAGGCTAAATGTTTTTTACGATTATACAGTAGAGAAAGACAAAGAAAAAATATACGAAACCTTGCAAAACAGCAACTTTAACATATTTAACACGGTAATCTTAGAAAAAGAACCTCATATTAAACCTATAAAAGAAGGTAAAAACAAGTTGAATATCCTATCCTTCAACGAAAACACAATAGATTTTGAAATAGACACAACAGAACCCGCTATTATTTTATATACGGATAATTATACAAAAGATTGGCAAGCCCGTGACATTGACAATCCTAAACAAAAATATGAAATAATTTGTGCAGACTATATATACAAAGCAATATCTGTTGACAAAGGTTATCACAGAATAAGATTTGAGTACAAGCCCATCTCTTTTATTGCAGGTATGTATATATCCGTTGTTTCTTGGGGTATTTTTCTGCTTTTGTTGTTTTACTATATAAGGAAGAATAAATTTAATTTAAAAAAATGACATTACTATTAATAATATTATCTCTGGTCTTTTTTTCATTAATTTCAAGCTTTTTCCCGAAATGCAAAAAAGTTTTTATTTGTATATCAATATTTGTTGTTATTTCTTTTTATCTCTTTTTATCAACAAATATTTTTCACACCGAAAGTTTTTTACCTAAAAAAGATTTTAAATGTTATATTGTATGTTTCAATTATTATAATATTCTGATGGATTCCTTTAAGAAAGGAAATCTTTATCTTGCGGAATATAAAGAACAAATCCAATATAAAGAAGAAGAAACCACCTTAAAAGCTACACATAATTTCGGCAACAAAAACAAAATATCTTTTTATCTGTTGGATACAAGTTTCTATAAAAATCATTTATATTTATATTTTGGAATAACACCTGTTTTGTTGTTTTATCTGCCTTTCAATTTAATAACGACACTATATTTAACAGATAAATTTTTAGTTTTTATATTGTCGTGCTTTATTTTTTTGCTTTCTTTATTTTTAATAAAGAAAATATTAGAAAACTTAACGGATATCAGTAAAATTTCACCATACATCATAATTTTGAGTATATTTACCGTAGGTTTTTGTAATTTATTACCCTTCCTCATAATGAGATCGGCCATATATGAAGTAGCCATAACAACTTCCGTTTTTTTATTACTGATTGTTCTTTGTCTATTTTACTACTATACGGTAAACAGAGATAATATCAAACTAAAATATATTCTGATATTTTTTATTTCTTTGTTTCTATGTTTATCTGTCGGAGCAAGGCCCAATAATGTATTTCTTATTCCGTTTTTTTTCTTTTCTATTATTTATTTGGAATACAAAGAAAATAAAAATTTTAAAAAACTTCTTAAATCGTCTTTAATTTTTTTAGTACCTTGTATTGTATATGGAACAATTCTAGCATTATATAATTACTTAAGATTTGATTCTATTTTCGAGTTCGGATTAAAATATCAAATAAACAAACATGAATTTATACATTTTACATTTAAGTTAAAAGATTCCATCGTTAACTTAAAACAAGTTTTTTTTAATTTCCCCAACATAAATCTAACAACTTTATTTTCTTTGGCTCCAACAAAAGGTCATAGTCTGGGCAATGAACATATAACAGGATTCCTTTGGACTTATCCGCTTACTTTTATATTATTATTACTTCCGAATTATTTAAAACAAATTTGTAAAAAAAATACCAACTGTTATATTTTTGTACTGTTAGCAATAACCATCGTTGTTGTTAATCTGATTTTCACAAGTTTCTTCGGAATACTTTTAAGATATATTTTCGAATATTTATTTTTGGTAGTCATACTGTCCTTTATTATGTTTTTATTTTATTTAAATGAAACTGACAATAAGTTTCTAAAAAATTATGCTATAGTCTTATTTACAATAATATTCATTTATATGGTGTTTATTAACACATCTCTATTGTTTTGTAAAGAAAATAGTTTTTGTATTGATTCAAGTAGCATCAGTTATACAAAGTTAATAAAATTTTTATTTTGATGTTTTTGTTTACTAAAAATTATTTTAATGTTATATTTAGTTATTAATTAATTATAATCGGAGTAAAAAAAATGAATAAATTTGATTACAGAATACCCTATGCGGACACAGACAAAATGGGTGTGGTTTACCATTCAAACTACTTAAAATATTTTGAGATGGGCAGAACCGAACTTATGAGACAGATAGGATACACCTACGATGAAATGGAAAAGCAAGGTTTTTACTTTCCTGTAGTAAGTGCTCAGTGTAATTATCATGCACCGGCACATTACGATGATTTTATAACGGTAGAAACCACTATATCGGAACTTAAACATGTAACTGTTACTTTCAGCTATAAAGTAAAATGCAACGATAAGTTGTTGGTTACGGGTTTTACAAAACATCCGTTGGTAAATTATGCTTTTAAACCGACAAGAATTCCACAAAATATAAGAGAATTGCTTATTCCTCATATAGAAACTGCTGAATAACTTAGGGATACTATGAAACAAAATCTATGGACAGAACAAGACATTTATTTTATGCAACAAGCATTAAAATGTGCCAAAACAGCACAGGATAAAGACGAAGTACCTATCGGTGCCGTTATTGTAAAAGATAACAAAATTATTGCAAAAGGATACAACAAAAGTATAACACTTAAAGATACCACCGCTCATGCCGAAATTGTTGCAATTAGAAAAGCTTGTAAGAAATTAAACAATTACAGATTAAATGATTGTTCTATGTATGTTACCATAGAACCTTGTTCAATGTGTATGGGCGCATTAATTCTTGCAAGAATAAAAAATTTATATTTCGGTGCAAAAGATATTAAAGCAGGTGCTTGCGGAAGTATTGTAGATATTCCAAAAACAAAGACAAATCACAAAATAAAAATATATAGTGGACTTTTAGAACAGGATTGTGCTAGAATAATAAAAGAGTTCTTTAAAAACAAACGCAAAAACGCAAAGCGTTTTGAGGTATAGAGGGACAGAGGTATAGTGCAACAGAAACTGCTATATAATAAAATGTTAGTTTAAAGTAGTTTGTTTCCATACATCTATTCTTCCATACTTCCATACATCCAACGAACTTGGGGGTGAGTTGGGTTCGACGGGAATGAAAGATGTAAAGAGTGCAAGTCCGAGTTGGTCGATGGCTCGGTTACTAATCGACCGAAAAAGAAACGACAAACAAATCGTTCCTAACATGATGTTGAAACCTATGGTTCCAGCATTCATGCCTATAGCTGCTTAACTCAGCTACGGTTTACCTTTGACACCTGCTATTAGGATAAACCGACAAGAGCAGGTTAGTGTTAACTTGCTTGTTCCGTCAAGCTAGCATGAAATTCTAACGGGACTGGTTTATAAAACAATTCCGTCCGGTAATAGTTTTATAAACGAGATAAATCTTTCCGGACTAAACTTGTAGTACTCTTACTGAAACTTTTTCGGACGCGGGTTCAATTCCCGCCACCTCCACCAAGAATTAAAGGACTTTTATATAACTTATTTTTAAAACAGATGAAAAACATTTCATCTGTTTTTATTTTTGCATAATATCAGTACGAAAGCCAATAAAATCTAAATTGACAACAAATACTTAAAATAATATAATCATTAGCAAAATTTTGTATTTTGTATATACATAGTATATATATATTCATATATAGAATAAATAAAAAAAGGAGAGTAGCAAAGATGTTAGCCAAAGTAAGAAGTTTGTTGTTAGCAGTATTTGCAGTGGCTATGGCAAGTGTTCCAAGTTTTGCAAGTGAAGCAAATCTTGTATTGCCCGACTTGTCATCGGTTTCGTTTTTGGGCGGAATCAGCGGTTCAGCATTGTTAACCGTTGGTCTTTTAGTATGTGTTTTCGGTTTGATTTTCGGTTTTGTTCAGTACAAATCAATCAAAAATTTACCGGTTCACAAATCTATGTTGGAAGTTTCTGAATTAATATATGAAACTTGCAAAACATACCTTATAACACAAGGTAAATTCATTATTATATTGGAAGCTTTACTTGCAGTAATAATTGCAGTTTATTTTGCAAACACAGGTTTTTCTTTTGTTAAAATTGCTATCATTATTCTTTGCAGTATTATAGGTATTTTAGGAAGTTATACAGTTGCTTGGTTTGGTATGAGAATTAATACATTCGCAAACTCAAGAGCTGCATTTGCAAGTTTAAAAGGTAAACCTTTCCCAACATTTGCAATTCCTTTAAAATCAGGTATGTCTATCGGTATGTTACTTATAAGTATTGAGCTTTTGGTTATGCTTATAATTTTAGTATTCATTCCAAGAGAACTTGCAGGTCCTTGCTTCATCGGTTTTGCAATCGGTGAATCTTTAGGTGCTTCAGTTCTTAGAATCGCAGGCGGTATTTTCACAAAAATCGCTGATATCGGTTCGGATTTGATGAAAATCGTTTTCAATATTAAAGAAGATGATGCAAGAAACCCCGGAGTTATCGCAGATTGTACAGGTGATAATGCCGGTGATTCAGTTGGACCTACAGCAGACGGTTTCGAAACTTACGGTGTTACAGGTGTTGCTTTGGTAACATTTGTTATACTTGCAGTTAAAGATCCTGTAAACCAAGTTAAACTTTTGGTTTGGATATTTGTAATGAGACTTATAATGTTGATTGCAAGTGCTGTTTCTTATTGGATAAACGGTGCTTTGGCAAAATCAAAATACGGTAATGCAGATAAAATGAACTTTGAAGCTCCTTTAACTTCATTAGTTTGGATTACATCTTTTGTTTCCATAGCTTTAACATTCGTAGTTTCCAACCTTATAATCGGAGATTTGGCAAACGGACTTTGGTGGAAACTTTCAGTAATTATTACCTGCGGAACAATAGCAGGTGCCGTAATTCCTGAAGTTGTAAAAATATTTACATCAACAGCAAGTTCTTTTGTTAAGAATGTTGTTAATTCTTCAAAGAACGGCGGTGCTTCATTAAATATTTTGGCAGGTTTAACATCAGGTAACTTCAGCGGTTATTGGATGGGACTTGTTATAATTACTCTTATGGCAATAGCTTACGGAATAAGTTCTTTAACAGGTTTTGATATTATGAGTCACCCTGCAGTATTTGCTTTCGGTCTTGTAGCTTTCGGATTCTTAGGTATGGGACCTGTAACAATAGCTGTTGACTCTTACGGACCGGTTACAGATAATGCACAGTCAGTATATGAACTTTCTTTAATCGAAAATGTTCCTAACATTAAAGAAGAAATAAAGAAAGATTTCGGTTTCGAGCCAAACTTCGATAAATCTAAAATAACATTGGAAGAAAATGATGGTGCAGGAAACACATTTAAAGCAACAGCAAAACCTGTATTGATAGGTACAGCAGTTGTTGGTGCAACAACCATGATATTCTCCATTATATTCACATTGATGGCAGCAAACGGAGAAAGTGCAGTAGCTTCTTCATTATCATTGTTACATGCTCCTTTCTTGTTAGGTTTGATTGCAGGCGGTGCAGTAATTTACTGGTTTACCGGTGCATCCAACCATGCTGTTACAAGCGGTGCTTATAAAGCTGTTGAATATATTAAAGGTAACATTAAACTTGACGGAGTAACAAAAGCTTCTACAGAACAAAGTAAAGAAGTTGTTAAGATTTGTACACAATATGCTCAAAAAGGTATGTGGAACTTGTTCTTGGTTATATTCTTTTCAACAATAGCTTTTGCATTTATCGAACCTTACTTCTTTATAGGTTACTTAATATCTATAGCATTGTTCGGTTTGTTCCAAGCAATATTTATGGCAAATGCCGGTGGTGCATGGGATAACGCAAAGAAAATCGTTGAAGTTGATATGAGAGAAAAAGGTTCTGAACTTCACAAAGCAACAGTTGTAGGTGATACGGTTGGTGATCCTTTCAAAGATACTTCTTCAGTAGCTTTGAACCCGATTATTAAGTTCACAACTTTGTTCGGTTTGTTAGCATTGGAACTTGCATTAACATTAACAAACCCTGTAGCACATATAGTTTGTGCAGCAATATTCTTTGTAATTTCAATCATATTTGTAGTTAGATCATTTACAAGTATGTTAATCAAATAAAATTTTTCAAATTTTATTTGATGTTTATAAAAAAAAGCAGGTATCTTGAGATACCTGCTTTTTTTGTTTATAGTTTATAGTTTGTGGTTGATAGTTTAATGTAAAATTTTGTTTCACAAAATTTTCTAAAAAACAAAAAAATTTCACCTTGTGAATTTTTACAAAAAGCCATAAACCATAAACTATAAACGATAAACCGGAATATAAAATTTGCAAAGCAAATTTTATATTCTCTTAAAGAATTTTTCCAAATCGGACAGTGTTAATGTGTAAACGGTAGGTCTTCCGTGAGGACATGTCCAAGGCATTTTACAGGCAAAAAGTTCTCTTAATAAAGCTTTTGCCTGTTGTTCGTAAACTTTATCCCCCGCTTTAATACTTGTTCTGCAAGAAGCTCTTATAATTTTTTCTTTTATCTGTTCAACATCGGTAGTTTTTTCTTCTTCCAAAAAGCCAACTAAAACATCTATTATTTCAATAAAGTTAACATTGTTTCCCAATAGTGCCGGATATGCAGTTAATCTGAAACTGTTATCACCGAACTCCTCAACATCAAACCCCAGCTTTTTAAATGTGTCCAAATTGTTTTTTAATAACATTGATTTTGATTTTTGTAATTCAAAAACATCCGGTATTAAAAGTTGTTGTATTTTCAAGGAGTTTTGTTCCAGCTGATTTGAAAACATTTCATATCTTACTCTTTCCTGAGCGGCATGTTGGTCTATTATATAAAAACTTTTTTCTTTTTCCACCAAAATATATGTTTCGAAAATTTGACCTATAAACTTAAAATTGTCCTGTTGCAATAAATCTGTCTGTGTAAGTTTTACCGGCTCCGAAACAGAAGTAATTTCCGGTTCTTCTTTATTTATAACAGGCGTCTGATATACATTTTGATAATCTTTAACACTGAATTGTCTTGAAGGATACTTTATACCGCCATAACCGCCGCTATGTCTATATGCGGGCGGAATAAAATCGTTTTTTGTTGTATCATTAGAAGAAACAGAATCGTTTTGAATATTTATTATATTTGCCGGAGCATCCGATTCCAAAGAGTTTTTAATAAAAGAATAAAAAAGTTCATACATTTGGTTTTCCTGCACAAACTTTATTTCTCTTTTTGTAGGATGAACATTTATATCGATATCGGACGGATTGGTTTTCAAGAACAATATTATTCCCGGATGTCTTCCTATAGGTATTGCTTCTTTGGATGCCTGATATATTGCATGTATTAACCATTTAGGATAATTTACACATCTTCCGTTAACAAACAAATATTGCATATTTTTTTGCGGGAAAGAATTTTGTCTTGTTGTAATATATCCGTCTATTTCAACTTTCGGATGGCCGAAAGAAATATGTTTTAATTTTTGTGAAATATTTTTACCTAAAACATCTTCTATCCTTTGTAACTTTGAATCTGTTTTATGATAATCGGATACAACTTTTCCGTCGGAAACTATCTTTAAATTTATATCGTTTCTTACAAGAGCGATTTCATCCAAACAACTTATAATTTTAGCTTTTTCGGTAATATCGCTTTTTAAAAATTTTTCTCTTGCGGGTGTATTGAAGAATAAGTTTCTTACTTCAACGGTTGTTCCGTAAGCTCCCGCCCAAGGCTGAATTTCAGGCTTTGATTCTCCGTTCATTGAAAGCTGCCAACCTGAATTTTGACCTTGTTGCTGAGTCTTTATTGTAAACATTGAAATCGAAGCAATGGAAGGTAGAGCTTCTCCTCTGAAGCCCAACGAAAACGTATTTGAAAGGTCATCAAAGTTTGTTATTTTGTTTGTTGCATGACGACAAACAGACATCTGCAAATCGTCTTTATTCATTCCGCAACCGTTATCACAAACCGAAATAAACTTTTTACCTGATTTTTCTATTTCTACCGATACTGTTGTAGCATTTGCATCAAGAGCATTCTCGACCAACTCTTTTACAACATTTAAAGGTCTTTCAACTACTTCTCCGGCAGAAATTTTGTTTATAGTATTTTCATCTAAAATCTTTATTGCCATTTTATTTTATCTTTAACTTTTTCTCACAGAAATTATAATAACTGCATTCCTTTCTGCAAACATCCAATGCACCGAGCATAATCTTATTTTCACAGTCGGTATAATCAATAGCTAATCTGTTTATCTTCTTTGCATCTAATGTAGTGATACTGGTAAACTTTATCGCTACTTCTCTTACAAGAGCTTTTGTTTTTGTCGATCTTATAACTTCACCGAAAATAGGTTCTGTTTCCAAAGGAGGGTAATCAAACAAAAGACAAACATTTGTTCCTACCGCTAAATCGGCATACATCAACAACAGTAAACCGCCTGCGGACAAATTAATTATTAGTCCTTGAAAGAAACCTTTATCCGTGGAGATAAAAATTTCTTTTGCTACATTTTTTATTACAGGAAGTCTTGAATATTTTCTTCTATTCAACATATAGCCTCCGGTATTACTTTTTATATTTTTCTTTCCATTCGGACAATAACTTTAATGCATCTATCGGCCTTAAACTATCTATATCCAACTTACTTAATTCTATCAAAATTTCAGGTTCAATTGAAGTAAAAAGATTCGGCTGCTGAATTTCGTTTTCGAATTTAGAGAAATTTTTGTGAAGATTTTTTTCCAAACCGTTTAATATTTCGTAAGCTCTTTTTGTTACTTTGTACGGAAGTCCCGCTATTTTTGCAACATGTATTCCGTAAGATTTATCTGCTGCACCGTCAACTATCTTATGTAAAAATATAACATTACCGTTCCACTCTTTCACATCAACACTTTTGTTTATTATACCGTTTTTGTTTGCAAGCGATGTAAGTTCAAAATAATGTGTTGCAAACAAAACTTTTGCACCGGCATTATTTTTGTTGGACATATCCGAAAACGATTCTATTATCGCCCAAGCGATAGACATACCGTCATAAGTGGATGTTCCTCTGCCGACTTCATCAAGAATGATTAAACTTCTGTCTGTATATTGGTTTAAAATGTTTGCGGTTTCAGACATTTCCACCATAAATGTAGATTCTCCGCCCGCCAAATTGTCACCTGCACCGATTCTTGTAAATATTCTGTCTACTATACCTATTTCGGCAGAACCGCAAGGAACAAAAGAACCTATTTGAGCCATTATAACTATCAATGCCGTTTGTCTTAAATATGTCGATTTACCTGACATATTAGGACCGGTTATAATCATAACACGGTCACTTGTATCGTTTAAATTTACATCGTTTGCAACAAAGTTACCGCTTTTTAAAATTTGTTCAACAACCGGATGCCTTGCATCTTTTAATATCAAATTTTTACTGTCCGAAACTTTCGGGCAACAATAGTTGAACCTTATTGCATTATCGGCAAAAGACAAGAATATATCAAGTTCGGCTATCATTGCCGATAAGTTCAATATGTAGTTGGAATATGTCGCTATTTCCTGTCTTAACGAAACAAAAATTTCCGTTTCCAATTTTATAATTTTGTCTTGTGCGGAAATTATTTTCTCTTCAAGAGTTTTTAGTTCCTGGGTTATATATCTTTCCGAATTTGTAAGTGTCTGTTTTCTTATATATTCTGCAGGTACCAAATGGACATTGGATTTCGTTACATCTATGTAATAACCGAAAACGGAAGTATAACCTATTTTCAACGTATTTATTCCTGTTTTTTCTTTTTCTTTTACTTCCAAATCGGATATATATTTTTTAGCATCTTTACTTAAAAGTCTGTAATCGTCCAAATCTTTTGATACTCCGCTCTTTATTACGTTACCGTCTTTCAAAAGTATGGGTGCTTCCGGATTTATATAACTGTCTATTTTGTTTATAATGTTTAAAGCAACACTTGTATCAATATCGGTTTTAAAAGAGGCCTCTTTTTCCAACTTTTGTAATATATTATTTATTATTGCCAAAGAATCTTTTAAGGCCAACATTTCTTTGGGATGAGCTCCGCCGCTAACAATTCTTGATACAATCCTGTCCAAATCACAAACAGATTTTAAATCTTGTCTGAGTTCTTCTTTTAACGATGTATTTTCAACAAATACTTTTGTGTTATTTTGTCTGTTTTCGATTTCCGAAATGTTTAATAAAGGTTTTATTAACCAATTTCTTAACAGCCTTGCACCCATTGGCGTAACAGTAGAATCTATAGCATCAAGCAACGAACCTTCTTGTTTTAGAGTAGATAACGATCTTAATATTTCCAAATTTCTTATTGCTACGGAATCCAATACCATAAAGTCGTTATTTTCTATATATTTTATATTCTGCAATATGGAAATTGTCTGCGGTTGATTTTCTTGAATATAAACAAAAACAGTTCCGACAGCCGAAATAATGTCGGGTTTATCCGCAATATTAAAGTGTGCCAACGATTGAACATTTAAAGTTTTCTTTATAAAACTTTCGCAATAACCGCTATCAGTATAAATATCTTTTACAGGTGAAGCCAATGTTTCGAATTTTTGTAATATTGTTTGAAGTTTTTCGTTTGCACAATCTTTTTGAGGTATAATTATTTCGTTGGGTTTATATTTTGTAATTTCGTTTTCCAAATTAGATAACGTTGACCTGTATGTAAAAAAGTCTCCGGTAGAAATATCACTTACGGCAATTGCAACATTTTTATCCAAAGCATCCACAATTACAGACATTAAAAAGTTGTTCTGCTTGGAATCCAACAAATTATCTTCCAAAATCGTTCCCGGAGTTATAACTCTGACAACTCCCCTTTTTACTATACCTTTTACCGATGCAGGATCTTCAAGCTGTTCGCAAATTGCTATTTTAAAACCTGCTTTTACAAGTTTTCTAATATAGTTATTTACGGAATGATACGGTACTCCGCACATCGGAGTTGTTTGCCTTTTTGTAAGTATAACTTCCAATATTTTATGAGCCTTTATTGCATCATCTCCGAACATTTCATAAAAATCTCCCAATCTGAAAAACAGTATCACATCAGGATAATTTGCCTTAATATCCAGATACTGTTGCATAAGAGGGGTTATTTTGTTTTCCATTTTAATACCTTATTCTATTAAGTAAATTTACAAATAAACTTATTAAACAACAAATTGTTGTAAAGCCAACAAATATTATAATTAAACCTACAGAAAAACTATCTTTAAAAATTAAGAACGGACGAACAGCAATCAACGCAAATAAAAGAATAAACATAATAAAATATATAGAAAGTCCGAAAGGGGCATATTCTATTTTACAACCTTCAGAATTTGCAATGGCATCATTAATCTGTTGCTCATATTCCGATATTTGCTTTTTTGCAAAAAGCCCGCCAAATAATAGCTTTTTCTTTTTGTTTATATGCATAAACAAACAATAACGATTCAAAAAAAGCACTAAAAACACAAAAAACAGGAAGCTCACAAAAACGCCGAGGAAAAGACAAAAGGCTATACCAAAAAAAGACATTGTCGAATCTTGTAAAAATACTTTTGTTATATCGGTATAACATTTCGTTTCATAAGTAAACGGAAGAAAAAATTTTTTTCTGCGAACAACTGCCAACGGTTGGCCATCTACAAATTTTAGTTCGAAGTGAACTCGCGAATATCTATGAATAATTAACAGTTCCAAAAGTCCAAAAAGCACAAATAACAGTAAACCAACTAAATGAAATTTACTAAAACCATACGGAAACAATAATGAGAAAAGATTGCCTTTTTTTGTTTTATTATTTTCATTATACTCTGTTACAATAATTGTTCCGTCTTTCTTTAATCCGATACTTCTATCTTTCCCTGCCGATATTGCAACTATATCTTTCCATTTTTCAACATCGCACTCTCCATCATCAACATCCCCTATTGCAACTACTTTTCCATTTTTCTTTAAACCTAAGGAATGTCCGTATCCTGCCGAGATTGCAACGATGTCTTTCCATTCTCCGACATCACTTCTTGCAGATCCCTCAAACCCGGCAGCAACTACTGTTCCATCCTTCTTTAATCCAAGAGTATGTTTTAACCCTGCCGATATTGCAACTATATCTTTCCAGTCTTCCACTTCACACTGCCCGACATCATTATATCCGGTAGCAACTACTGTTCCATCTTTTTTTAGACCTACGGTGTGAAATACGCATGCCGAGATTGCAACTATATCTTTCCAATCTTCTACATTATAAGCATAGTCATCGTCTTTTTTAGATTCGGTTGAAACAACAGTTCCATCTTTCTTTAACCCAACTGTTCGGGATGAACCTGCAGAAACTGCTACAATATCCTTCCATTCTTCAACATTACATTGTCCGTTGCCATTATATCCGACTGCAACAACCGTACCGTCTTTTTTTAGACAGACAACAAAATTTCCTCTGCATGAAGATACCTCTGATATATCATCCCAATTTACAACATTACATTGTTTGTGGTCATTATCTCCTACAGCAAGAACCGTTCCATCTTTTTTTAATCCGAGAGTGTGAAATCCCCCTGCCGATATTGCAACTATATCTTTCCATTTTTCTACATTACATTGACCATCTTTATTACGACCGGTAGCAACTACCGTCCCGTCTTTCTTTAATCCTATCGTGTGCCTTACTCCTGCAGAAATCGCAACTATATCTTTCCATTTTTCCACGTTGCATTGTCCGTCATCGTTCCAGCCAGTGACAACAACAGTTCCATCCTTTTTTAATCCAACAACATGTGTTCCTTTTTTTGTTCCTATTACAGAAATTGCAACAATGTTTTTCCATTTTTCTACATTACATTGCCCGTTATCATTTCGCCCCGTAGCGACAACTGTGCCATCCTTTTTTAATCCGAAAGAACAATAGTATCCTGCGGAAATGGCAACTATATCTTTCCACTCTCCGATATTTCCCTGTCCATGATTATTTGCTCCGGCATGAATAACCGTACCATCTTTTTTTAATCCGATTGTATGAAAACCACCTGCCGATATTGCAACTATATCTTTCCAATCTTCTACATTACATTGACCATTCTCGTTATATCCTACCGCAATCACCGTTCCGTCTTTCTTTAAGCCGACTGTGTGACGACGTCCCGCTGCTATATCTTTTATGTCCGTCCAACTATTCACATTACATCTCTCGTCAACATTAGTACCTGTCGCAACAACACTTCCATTTGCTCTCAGTCCAACTGTATGATATGCACCTGCCGAAATTTTAACAATATCTTTCCATGGTTCTAAATTATATTTTTCTTTTTTATTATTTTGAGTTTTATCTATTTCAACTGCATATTTGTCTTTTGCAAAAACTACCACGGACAGTCTATCTTCCGAATCTTCAAAAATATCAATATGTGGTTTATTATTTTCTTCTACCGATTCTGCTTTTAAATTTGAATAAGAAAGTACAAAAAATAACATAAAAGCACTTACAAAAAAAAGTTTGAGCTTATTCATTTTCATTTTTACTCCTTTTACAAATGCTTTTCAAAATGCCATATATTTTACTGATTTTGGAAACATAGTGTTTGGTTTCTTTAAAAGGCATTTCTTCTGAATCATATTCGATAATAGGATTTTCCTGTTGCCACTTTTGAACATTTCCCAGTCCCGCATTATAAGAAGCCAAAACCAAATTTGTGTTATTATTGAACATATCCGACAATATTTTTACATAATAAACACCGATTTTTATATTAAAGTCCGCATCATATAATTGCTGTTCATTGAAATCAGTGACACCAAAATATTTTCCTGCAATTTCTTTTGCGGTCGGTGGCATTATCTGCATAAGGCCGATTGCACCTTTTTTGGATCTTGCATCGGGATTAAAATTCGATTCCACTTTTATAATCGATGTTATAAACAACGGATCTACATTATATTGTTGGCTGTACTGTTTGATTACAGGATAATATCTCAACGCTTTATTTACATTAAAAAGAATGTAAGAAATCGTTGCAAAAATAAATATTAAGCATATTCCTAAAAATAATTTAAAGTTTCTCATTATTGTAAAATTCCCGACATACTGTTAGGCAAAACTTTTGTTATTTTAACATTAACGGTTTTACCTTTTAAATTTTCTTTTGTATCGAAAAACACTTTTATATTTTGACTGTTTCTTGCTTCCGCAACATTATCATTAACTCTTTCAACCAACACTTCTATAGTTTTATCTATATATTTTTCATTTATTTTTTTAGAAATAATGTTGGAATCTTCAAGCAAAAGACTGTGTCTTTCTTTTATTGTTTCCAACGAAACCGTATTTTTTAATTTTGCAGCAAGAGTTTTAGGTCTCGGCGAATATTTAAATATAAACAATCCGCCGAACTGTAATTGCCTTGAAGCATTAAAAGTATCCTGAAAATCTTTATCTGTTTCTCCCGGAAAACCTATTATAATATCACTCGTAATATTTATATCCGGTATTTTGTTTTTTATTTTTTCATATAAAGTTTTGTACTGTTCATAAGTATATTTTCTGTTCATCGCCTTTAAAATATCGTTTGAACCCGACTGCAACGGCAAATGAATATGCTTACAAATTTTTTTGTTTGTTGCTATTTCATCTATAAGTTCATCGGACAAATCTTTCGGATGATTTGTCATAAATCTTATTCTTTTAACTTTGTCTATCTCGGATATTTTTTGTAATAATTGAGTAAAATTTACACCGTTATAGTTGTAAGAATTAACATTTTGTCCCAATAGAATTATTTCTTTTATCCCATCATCACAAGCTTTGTGTACTTCTTTTAATATCTCGTTATAATCTATACTTACTTCCGGTCCTCTGACATAAGGAACTATACAGTAAGAACAAAAATTACTGCATCCTCTCATTATCGTTATATATCTGAACACTTCACCGTTTTCGTTTATCTTTTGACTTATTTCTTTGTTATCGGGAACATATTTGCTTATAGTTTCACAAAACAAATCCACATCTCTTGCGCCTAAAACAAAATCTACAAATTTACATCTCGATTTTATTTCTTTTGTTGCATATTGAGCCATACAACCTGTAACACCGATAATCAAGTTAGGGTTTACATCTTTTTGCTCTTTTAATCTTCCGAGCAACGAATATGCTTTATGTTCCGCCGAAAACCTTACAGAACAAGTATTAACAATAACAATATCGGCTTGTGACATATCTTCCGTGCGTAAACAACCTTTTTCCGATAAAATCTCCGCCATTTTATCGGAATCGTTAACATTCATTTGGCAACCGATAGTTTCTATATAAAATTTAATATTTTTCATTTGCAACTTTTAACAAATATTTTGTATATACCGAATTCAACTGTTTGGCTCGTTCCAACAATTGTTTTTTGCTTATAAAACCTCTTTTATATGCAATTTCTTCCAAACAACCTACCATTATTCCTTGTCTTTGTTCTATCGTTCTTATAAACAACGAAGAATCCAACAATGAATCATATGTGCCTGCATCAAGCCAAGCAAAACCTCTGTCTAAAAGTTCTACGGATAACTTTTTATTTTTTAAATAAATTTTGTTTATATCCGTTATTTCAAGTTCACCTCTTGCCGAAGGTTTTATACTTTTAGCTATTTTTATTACGGAATTATCGTAAAAATATAATCCGGGAACAGCCCAATTGGATTTAGGATTTTTCGGTTTTTCTATAATAGATACCGGCTTTTTATTTTTATCAAGTTCTACTATTCCGTATCTGCAAGGATCTTCAACATAATAGCCGAAAATTGTTGCACCTGTTTTTCTGTTTTTTGCTTTATTCAAAATATCCGAAAAACCGTGTCCGAAAAATATGTTATCACCCAATATTAAAGCAACATTATCTTTACCGATAAATTTTTCGCCGATAATAAAAGCTTCGGCAAGTCCGTTAGGTTTTTCTTGTTCCGCATAAGAAATATTTATACCTAAATTGTTACCGTTACCAAATAAATCTTTTAGTCTGGGCAAAGTTGAAGAATTTGAAATTATTAATATATCTTTTATTCCCGCAAGCATTAAAACAGAAAGCGGATAATATACCATAGGCTTATTATAGACAGGCAACAATTGTTTTGAAACTGTTGAGGTTATAGGGTAAAGTCTTGTAGCTTTTCCGCCGGCAAGGATAATACCTTTTGTTTTCATATTTTACTCCTTTTAAAGTAATCTATGGTTTTTAATAAACCTTGATTCAAATCTACTTTAGGTTCCCACTTTAATATTTTTTTTGCTTTTGATATATCGGGCCTTCTCTTTTTAGGATCATCTTCAGGCAATGGTTTATATATTATTTTTGATTTACTGTTTGTTAACTTTATTATTGTTTTAGCTATATCTTTTACCGTCAATTCATGAGGATTACCGATATTTACGGGAGTATGTTCTTTAGACATTAACAATTTATATATGCCGGTAATTAAGTCCGACACATAACAAAGACTTCTTGTTTGTGTACCTTTACCGAAAACGGTAATAGGTTTATTGTTTAATGCCTGATTTATAAATTGAGGAACAACTCTGCCGTCGTTCATATTCATTCTCGGACCGTAAGTATTAAATATTCTTACAATTTTTGTATCAAGACCGTAAACTCTGTGATAGTTCATAATCAGTGCTTCCGAAAATCTTTTTGACTCGTCATACATACTTCTTTTACCTATCGGGTTAACGTTTCCCCAATAAGTTTCTTTCTGCGGATTAAAAGCCGGATCACCGTAAACTTCACTTGTGGATGCCATTAAAAATTTTGCTTTGTTTTTTCTTGCAAATTCCAACAAATTGTATGTTCCGTAAGAACCTACAAGCAATGTTTCTATTTTATATTTATCGTAAAATACGGGACTTGCTATTGCGGCAAAATTGATTACACAATCAAACTTTTCTTTTATGGAAAACTTTTTTGTTATATCTGTTTTTTTGAATTTAAATTTCTTATTATTCAAAAGATGTTTTATATTTTCTTTTTTACCGGTAATAAAATTGTCTATACAGTAAACACTATGTCCTTTTTCCAATAAAAAATCGCAAAAATGGGAACCCAAAAAACCTGCTCCGCCGGCCAATAAAATATTCATCTTATATCTCCTAAGAATATCTTATTATTATATAAATTTGTTGTGTGTATTTACAAATTGCGGAAAGAAAAATTTCGAGAGTTAAACATCGTAAATATTTATTGCAATATCCAACAATGTTTCGTTGATTTTCATATATTGATCCAACACATCCAAATGAAGGCTGGAAGTATCAATAGATTCCTGTAAACCGGCATGCAACCTTGCAATGTGATTTCTTTTTAATTCGTGCATTATTTCGTTTAATTTATCTATATCATCACTTACTTCTCTTGCCAGAACATCGTCTTCTTTAATAAAAGCGTCTATAATTTTAGAGCAATTGGTATAAACAATATTGTGCATATGCTTTAAATCTTTTAATCCTTCATCGGAAAATCTTAAATGTCTTCTCATTTTTTCTTGCGATATATAAATAATATTTCTGTTTATAATATCGGCTATTTGCTCGAAATCGGCAACTATATACAAAAGCATCGTTTCTCTTTGAGATTGTTTTTCGGTAAGTTCGTTTTGCCCCACTTTTGTTAAGTAAGGAATTATTTCGTCAACCAAATGAGAAATTTGTAAGCATTTGTATTTTATTTTTTCTATAACTATTTCGTGTCTTGTCTTTAATGCATTTATTGAATCTTTCATTACATCCGAAACAATTTCCGATAATCTCTCTATTTCCTGCTTGGACAATTTAAGTGCTTTTTCGGGCTCTTCTATGTATTTTTCGTCTATAAATGCCGTTCCGAAATGTTTTTCAACCGCGGAACTCGGATAAACAAACATCATAAATTTATGAAGCAACGGAACTATCGGCAAGATTATAAATGCGGTAAACAATGTTACCAATGTGTGCGACATAGCTATTTGTCTTGCTATATCGTTTGAAAATATAAAAGTCGAAGTAAAATATTTAACGAAATATATCCAACACAGTTCCCCTTTATAATAAACAAAAGATATAAACGGATAAACTAAAACTACTCCCAAAATTTGGTACCCTAAATGCCAAAACATAACTCTTTTACCGCTTCTCGGTTGGGTAATGGATGCAACTATGGCGGTAAAGCATGTTCCTATTTGTGCTCCCAAACAAATACAAATACCCTGCAGTAAAGACAATATTCCCGAAGATGCAAGAACAATAATTATACCTACCGTTGCACCGCTGCTTTGCGTAAGTATGGTAAAAAATATACCGAAAAGTATTAGCCAGAACGGCGATTGTAAAGTTGCAATCGTTGCCAAAAGTTCATTATTTAACGTTATCGGAAGCATGGAATCCGACATCAATTTCATACCGAAAAATAAAAGTCCGAACCCGAAAATCGCATCACCTATTTCAATTATTTTCCTTTTCTTTGAAAAGAAAGATAAAAAGTACCCGACGGCTGTAATTATTAATGCATAATCAACGAGTTTAAAAGCTACTAGTTGTCCCGTAACGGTAGAACCCACCGAAGCACCTATAGTAACAGACATCGCTTGAAAAAAAGTCATTACACCGGCACTTGTAAGTGTTATTTGCAATAACAGCGTTGCCGTACTTGATTGATTTATTCCGGTAACTATAAAACCCGTAAAGAAACCTTTTAACCTTGTATTGGTAAATTTTGTAAGAATTGCTCTTATATTTTGTCCCGCAATTTGTTGGAAAGCGGTATTAACTTTAAACATACCGAAAAGAAGAAGTGCGGCTCCTCCCAACATTGTTGCAATCATTAACAAAATCCAATATTTACTTAAAACGGAAACCGTAAAGTAAACAGGTTCAGCCAACACATCGACATTTACTATAACAACAACTTTATCTTCCGCTTTTTTATCTATAAAAATTTTAGATTTTGCATAACCGTTTTCATCGGTAACAATTGTTTCTTCTTGAATTGAATTGTCTTTTGATATTTTATTGTTCGGAAAGTAACCGTCGGCAACAATAAAGTTAACTTTTACATCCGGAACAGGAACATTGTTTTTGTCCGTCAAACAAACAACAAGCTCATCTTTTATTTCCGTTCCTCTTACGGCAAGTTGTTTGTCACCCGAAATTTTGTTTAAAATAAAATCCTGTCCTAAACAAATCGCAGGCAAAAGCATTAAAAATAAGCAAAACAATATGTTTTTTATTTTCATTTTTTTAATGTTTTTACATCAAAAGATTTAGGCAACAAACTTGATATTTTTACTGTTTTAAAACTGTCTCCTTTTGTGTTATAAACAACATCCGCCGTCTTTGAAAATTCCGATATAACTTGTCTGCATGCACCGCACGGAGTAACATCACCTTTTTTTGAATATATCGCAACAGCTTTTATTTTTTTGCAACCGTTGGCAACAGCAGTAAATACAGCAACCCTTTCGGCACACATACTTAAACCATAAGATGCATTTTCCACATTTGTCCCGCAAAACACTTTATTATCTTCGCATAATACTGCAGCACCGACTTTAAATTTAGAATACGGGCTATAAGAATTTTCTGCTGCTTGTTTGGCAAAATCCAACAATTGCTTATATGCTTGTTTTTTATTCATAATTTTAATTCCGAATTATTTCTTAAAATATTTATCCAAAAACAAACTGAGATCTTTATATGCCGGAGCTTTTGTTACAGTTTCCGGTGCAGACTGAACGGCATCTTTTAAAGCATGTTGGCAACCGCATTTAATTTCTCTTTTTGCCATTTTAGGTATAAGATTTTTAATAAGTTTTTTACAGGTATTTGCATTTGCGTCCATAACTTCCAACACTTTTTCAACATCGACTTCTTCACCTATTTTTAATACATCGTAGTCCGTAACCAAAGAAACATTTGCATAACAAATTTCGGCTTCTCTGGCAAGTTTGGCTTCGGGGATTGCCGTCATTCCCACAACGGAAAAACCGTTTGCTCTGTTCACTTTAGATTCTGCTCTTGTTGAAAATTGAGGACCTTCTATACAAACATAAGTTGTGTTACTGAAATGATGCTCTATTCCAAGTTCGGTAACCGCTTTATGAACAATATCTCTCAAATCATTACAAAAAGGATCGGCAAAACTTATATGAGCAACTATACCGTTACCGAAAAAAGTATTTATTCTGTTTTTTGTTCTATCGAAAATTTGTTCCGGAATAACAAAATCTTTAGGTTTTATTTTATCTTGCAAAGATCCTACTGCAGTTAATGCAATTATTTGTTCTACTCCTAAAGATTTTAAAGCATATATATTTGCTCTTACATTTATTTCCGAAGGCAAAATAGTGTGACCTTTACCATGTCTGGGCAAAAAAGCAACTCTTACATCGTCAATCGTTCCTATTGTTATCGGTGCCGACGGTTTCCCGAACGGAGTATCTATTTCAAACTCTTTAACATTTTCTATCCCGCTTATTTCACTTATACCGCTGCCGCCGATTACTGCAATTTTTACAGGTTCAATTTGTTTTGCCATTTTACCCCCTAAATTTATTATTTATACTTAAATTTTAGTGTATACCATCAAAAACTTCAACAATTTCTAAACTATTTTTACATCCAAAATTATTAACTGAACAGCATCCCTGTTCAAATCCATATTAAATAAGACGTCGTATTTTTGTTTATAGCCGAAATCATCTATATATTTTGCCGCACCCCAAAACACTGCGGGAATACTTATACCGTCTTTACATATTTTTAATTTTAAATGTTCTTGTGTTTGACCGATAATAGAAACTTCTTCAAAACTAACGGATTTTAATAAAAATACCGGTACGGAATTTGAAGCTCCGAACGGTTCCAAAACAGTTAAATCTTTATATGTCCTTCTGTTTACTTCCGTAATTTTAAGTTCACAATCAACATTTACTTTATTTGCAACCATTTCGGTCGAAATATAATCTTTTGCTATTTGTTTTATTCTTTTTCTGAACTCTTCTAATTTGCTAATTTCTATTGTTAATCCCGCTGCCTGATTATGACCTCCGAACTTAACAAGCAAATCTTTTGTTTTGTCTAAAGCGGCAACGATATCAAAACCATCTATTGAACGGCAAGCACCGGTAGCTTCTCCTTTTTGCAAATCTTCTATAAACAAAATTACGGGTTTTCCGTATAACTTTACCATTTGTGAAGCAACTATACCGGTAACACCATGCATCAAATTTTTTGCGGAAACTACAAGGATATTATCATTTTCTATATCACATTGTTGTTTTAACAAAATGTTGAACTGTTTTATATTTTCGTTTTGTAACTCTTTCCTGTCATTATTTAATTTTTTCAGTTCTACAAAAAAATTGTTTGCATTATAGTTATCATCGGCAAGAATAAGGTTTGCCGCAACCGAAGCTTTCCCCATTCTTCCTGCAGCATTTAAAATAGGCGCTATTTTCCAAGATATCGATTTTGCAGATACCGGACTGCTTTTTAAATATTCCTCGAATATATGTCCCAATCCTAACCTTTTTGAATAATTATCGTTAAGTATCGATAATCCGTTTTGAACTAATATTCTGTTTTCATTCGTAAGCGGAACAATATCGGCAACAGTTCCCAATGCAACCAAATCCACGTTATTTTCAAAAAATTCCAACATTCTTCCATCGTCATCAAAACATTTATTTCTGTACTGTTCCAAAAGATCGTATGCAATTTGTTTTATATCTTTTTCTTCTTCAATTTCTATTATTTCAACATCTTTATTATCTAAATTTTCAACATAATTTTTCGAATTTGTAACAATTTTTGAAAAGTTCGTTAAATCGGGCTCATTTAAAATTTCTTCTTTAACAATTATATCGTTAACAAGAACTATCAAATAAAATTGTTCATTCTTACCGGCTAAAACCGCAATTTCTTTATCAAAATATTTTCCGTATGTTTGCATTAATGCCTGCGAAACTTTAAAAGAAACTCCGCAACCGGCAAGCTCTTTGAAAGGATATTTGCATGTAGTAACTTTAGGATCAACAACACAATATGCTTTAGGCAACCCGTCCAGGGGAGGTTCATGGTGGTCGGTAACAACAACTTCCATTCCCAAACTGTTTGCATAATCTATTTCCGTAACAGCGGATATTCCGCAATCTACCGTTATTATAAGTTTTACATTTTCGGTTTTATATTTATCCAATACGGTACAAGATAGTCCGTAACCTTCATCGGAAGGAATATACCAAACAACATCTCCGCCTAAAGTAAAAATCGTATTATACAATACGGCCAAAGATGTAATACCGTCAACATCTCTATCGGCATATATAAGTATTTTTTCCTTGTTTTCTATAGACTGTTTTATTCTTGTTACGGCCTTATACATATCGCCGAGAAGATACGGGTTGAACAATTCTTCTTTTTTGGGGAAGACAAAATCCTTTATTTCACGAGAAGTTTTAATACCTCTCGCCAATAACACTTTTAACACAACTTCCGGTAAATTTAATTCTTGTTGTAAAGCATATAAATAATCTTTATCTATATCCTGAAGTATCCACTTGTTCTTTTGCAATTTTTCTCCTTTTAATTTACTATATATTTAATTTTTTTATTTTGCTCTGTTTTTTCGTTACTTACGGTATAGGAAGAATTTAATATTTCTGTAACGTTATCCATATCTGTTTTGTTATGGTGTAATTCAAATATTATATCGTTTTTGTTAACGAAATCGCCCGATTTTTTGTGAATAATGATACCGCTTACAGGATCTATTTTATCTTCAACTTTTAATCTTCCGGCACCCAACAAGCAAGAAGCTATTCCTATATTTCTTGTATTTGAAAACTTCAAGTAACCGTCTTCTTTTGCTTTTACGTAACTGACATTTTGAGCTTTACCGAAAACGGAATAATCATCTACAACTTTTGTGTTTCCTTTCTGTAATTCTATCATTTTTATAAATTTATTTAATGCTTGTCCCGAAGTAATTTTTTCTTTAGCTAAACTTTGTGCCTGTTCAAAAGTTTTTGTTAATCCTACCTGCAAAATAGAAAATGCAGCCAAATCTATACTTAGCTGAACAAAATCGTTATTCGTTTTATTTTTCAGCGCTTCTATTGTTTGTATAACTTCCAAACTGTTACCTACGGCTGTTCCCAACGGTTCATCCATATCGGTAATAACGGCAGTCATATTTCTTCCGAACTTTTTCCCCACACTAACCATCTTTTCTGCCAACATTTTAGATTTTTCGTATTCCTGTATAAATGCCGCATTACCTGTTTTTACATCGAGCAATATATTTTGTGCACCTTCCGCAATTTTTTTAGACATTATACTCGAACAAATTAGCGGTATAGATTCTACGGTAGCCGTAACATCTCTTAGTGCATATGTCCTTTTGTCTACCGGTGCAACTTCTTTTGTTTGACCTATCATTGCAAACTTATTTTCTTTCAGAACGGAAATAAATTCTTTTATATCAAGATTAACATTAAATCCGGGAATAGATTCCAATTTATCGAGCGTTCCGCCGGTATGTCCCAATGCTCTGCCCGACATCATGGGAACATAAATATCGCAACTTGCAAGTATCGGAGCTATAAGCAACGATGTACCGTCACCTACTCCGCCCGTGGAATGTTTATCTGCTGTAGGTCCGTCCAAAAAACTTAAATCTAAAATTTCTCCGGAACGTGCCATTGCATTTGTAAGGTAAAAAGTCTCTTCATCATCAAGATTTTGAAAATAAACGGACATCAAAAAAGCAGACATTTGGTAGTCTGCGATTTCATGTTTAGTATATCCTTCTATCATAAAAGATATTTCTTCTTTTGATAACTTTTGTCCGTTTCTTTTTTTGTAAATTACATCATAAGCTCTCATTAAAGTTCCTTTACAAAACTTGTTATTATTTTCTCCATTGAAACAGCAGCTTTTTTGCCTGCCTGCAAAACCTCTTCATGTGTTAAACTTTTTTTTGATAATCCGCTTGCTTTATTTGACGCATAAGTTAAAGCAGATACTTTAATTCCCATTTGATTTGCAACTATTGCTTCGGGAACTAACGACATTCCCACAACATCTCCGCCCAACTTTCCGTAAGCATTAATTTCCGCAGGAGTTTCATACGAAGGTCCGCTAACGGCAAAATATACCCCTTTGTGAACTTTTATCTTCTTACTTTTTGCTATTTTTAATATTTTGTTTATTGCATTGTTATCGTATATGTTTGTCATATCCGGAAATCTGTCACCGAACTCATCGTAATGTTTCCCTATCAAAGGATTGTCACCCATAAAATTTATATGATCTTTTATAACAACTATATCACCCAAATTATACTTTTTGTTAATTGCTCCAACCGCACAAGTTATAATTAATTTTTCTATACCCAAAAGTTTCATAAGTCTTATCGGATATGTTATATCCTGCATACTATAGCCTTCATAATAATGAAATCTGCCGCTCATTACCATGATATCGATTGAATTGAATTTACCGAAAACAAGTTTTCCGTTATGACCTTTGACAGTCGATTGTTTAAAGTAAGGAATTTTGTTGTAAGGTATGCTTATTGAATTTTTCAGTTGATTTTGAATATTGCCTAATCCGGACCCTAAAATTAAAGCAATTTTGGGATTAGTTTTTATTTTTTTTCTTATAAAATTTTTAGTTTTTTGCAGTTGGTTCAATAACATAAATTTTATAACAAATTTTTATTTATATTTACTATATGTAATTATAGCATAATTAAAAGACAATTTATAATTTATAATTTACAATTTACAGTTAAACGATGAGATTTCGTATCAAGTTCGGATGCTTGGCTCTTACAAGGTGAGCCAACATTCCGCGCAACGTCTGCGGGATGGCAAACCTATAACCTGCCGTTCAACTTATAACCATATAATCTCATAACCTAAAAAATGCCTGCGGCAATTTTTATTCGTATTTCTTAAGTTCTTCCACTATTTTTGAAACTATTTCTTCTTTCTTAACTATTTGTGCTCCGGACTTATCATCTTTTCTGTTTTTGAATTCAACATTGCCGTTCTTAAGATTTTTTTCACCGATAGTAATTCTAAACGGTATACCTATCAAATCGGCATCTTTAAACTTTATACCGGCTCTTTCATCTCTGTCATCAAGCAACACATCTATCTTTAATGCTCTAAGTTCTTTATATATTGTTTCGGCAGTTTCTTTTATTTGTTCGTTATTAAAATCTACAGGTATAATGGAAACTTTATATGCGGCAAGAGGTACAGGCCAAATAATACCGTTTTCATCATAAGACTGTTCGATTGTTGCTGCAAGTATTCTTGTTACACCTATACCGTAACAACCCATTATCATTAAATTTTCTTTACCGTTGGCATCAAGATATGTTGCTTTCATGGATTTGGAATATTTTGTGCCTAACTTAAAAATATGTCCTATTTCTATACCTCTTGAAAACTGTAATTTTTCTTTTTTGCATCTCGGACAAACATCACCATGAACAACTTTTCTTAAATCTGCAACGACATCCGCTTTATAATCTTTATTGTAATTTACATTTTTTATGTGCATATCATCTTTATTTGCGCCGATAACACCGTTAACAACATTTACAACCGAATAATCGGCATATATTTTAATTTTTTTCTTTAAATTTACGGGACCTGCAAAACCGACTTTTGCGCCTGTAACTTCCATAATAATTTCGGGTGTTGCAAGTTCAAGTTCACTGCAACCTATTACAGATTGCAACTTTATTTCGTTAATTTCGTAATCACCTCTTACCAAAACAGCTATCGGATTACCGTCTGCAACATAAATAATTGTTTTAATGAATTTTTGTGCGGAAGAATTTAAGAATTTGGAAACATCTTCAATAGTTCCTACATTAGGTGTGGAAATTTCCTGCATATCCAACACTTGTTCGTTGGATTTTTCGTATATATCTTCCAAGCATTCCGCTTTTTCGGAGTTTGCTCCGTAACCGCAATTACACCATGCAATTTCTTCTTCACCTGTATCTGCAAGCACCATAAACTCATGAGAAAAGTTTCCGCCTATTGCACCGGCAGCAGCTTCAACGGCTCTAAATTTGAATCCGCATCTCTTACATATTCTTTCGTAAGCGGCATAAACTTTTTTATAATATTCTTCCAAATCCGCTTCGGTTGCATGGAAAGAGTATGCATCTTTCATTATAAATTCTCTTGCTCTCATAACACCGAATCTCGGTCTTATTTCATCTCTGAACTTTATACCGAACTGATAAAGCATTACAGGCAACTGTTTATAAGATCTTATAAAACTTCTTGCAAGGTCCGTAATTGCTTCTTCGTGTGTAGGTGCAAGTGCAAATTCCGCATTTTTTCTGTCTTTTATTCTAAAAAGTTCTTTGCCGTAAACATTCCATCTTCCCGTTTCTATCCACAATTCTTTAGGCAACAACAAAGGAAGTTTTACTTCTTGACCGTCTATTGAAGCCATTTCTTCTCTGATAACGGTCATAACATTTTCAAGTGTTTTTAATCCTAACGGCAAAATTTCAAAAAGTCCGCTGCCCAATTTTTTCACCATTCCGGACCTTACCATAAGTTTTGCCGAAATGTTATCCATATCCGAAGGTGCTTCTTTTAATGTTGGTATAAAAGCTTTTGAAAAGTACATTTTTATGCTCCGATAATTATTATAAATTTTGTTCTATGTATTTTATCATTTTTTATAAGAAATAAACAAAAAAAAACTTCCGCTAAAAATAATTGCGGAAGCTTTTATATTTTTTTACTTTTTATTTATTGTTTATATTTATCGTATTTCTCGGGTAAATTTTGTGTTTGTTTAAGTTCACGCCCTTTATCTATTGAAGCAGGATTGGAAACATTTACTATAAAAGAATTTTTCGGTAACGATAAATTCTTCCATGTTGTTCCGGTATTAAAATTTATTATATTAACCGTATCTTCTTCCATTAAAGCTTCCGTCCAATTTGTTTCTCTGGGATATTTACTTCTTATAAGTCTTTCCATTCTTGTGGGATAGCCGTATTTTTCCACTATATAAACTCTCAATACTCTTTGAACGGTAAATCTTCTTTCATATTCATCCAATTTTCTTTCTTCTTTAATAACTTTCGATGCAACCTGGCATTGGAACCCGTTAACGGTTTCTTTTTTTTCTGCAACAAATTCCGCATAATTCGGAACTCTAAACTTTTCCGTTTCTTCATCAAATGCAGCTCTTGCATCACCTGTTAAAACGGAAATAGAAACAAGAGCATCTTCGGGCACTTTTGTTAAATCCGGAATTTGATACACCTTGTTATCTTTCAAAAGATACTTATTGGTCCCGTATTTGTCAGATTCAAACAATTTATCTTTTCCCCGTTCCGTCACAACATATTCTATCGGTTCTTCATCTTCATATTCGGACGGCAAAATAACGGTATATGTTATTCCTTGCCTTTGTATAATGTTTCTTTTGGCTTGAAATGACGGCGGTAAAACATCAGCAAATATCAAAGGAGATATGAACATTAAACTTACAAAGACAATTCCTAATTTTTTCATAGTTAGTCTCCGAGATTTTGTTGTATATTTTGTAAAAGACTTTCCGGTGAAAAGTTCGACATATCTACAACTTTTGTATCTTTAGGCAACACAAAAAGATTATCGTTTATATTCCCCGTTTTAAAGTTCGTTATATTCGTTTCCGAAGCTTCTTCTTTTATATATGTCGGAACTCCGTACTCTTCCGTTAAATAATATACAACATCGCTATCTTTATCTTTAGATTTAAACACTTGGCATAAATACCCGTTTTTCGAAGTTTTTTCAACAAATTTCAACTCATCGGCTTTATCTTCAATAGCATCGAAAGTTGTTTGTTTAATGGTATCTTTATCAACATTCATTTTCATTGCAGCTTTTTCTTGTTCGGAATAAATATACATACCATCTTCATTTATTATGGAAATACCTTCTTTGGCTTCCAATCTTATTTTATCACCTTTCATATACACTTTTGCGGTAACTGATTTTTTGTTCTTGTCTCCGGTTACAATATGAACTTTATAACTTATTCCTTGTTGTTTTAAGGTTTCCATTTTGTTAAAAGCTTTTTTAAACATTTCTTTTGAATCCGCCGCAAATAAAGAACTTGCAGCGAAACAACAAATTGTTAAACACAGTACTAAAATTTTTTTCATCATAATCCCCTATATTGAAACTGTTTTTACGGTAACCCCACCTATTTTAGACAACTTCTTGGTCATTAAAGTTACTTCCCTTTTATTTCCCAAGAAATCCAATATTATAAGTCCCGTCTGAGAACATTTTTTCGGTGTACTGTCCGTAATACCTAATCTTGTTTTTATAAGACAACCGTATTCGCTTAAAACTTCCTGAACTGCACTTGAAACATTTTTTCTTTGTTGAACGGAAATAATAACGATGTTTTTCATAAATTTTCCTCCGATATTCTTTTATTTATCATTTCACCTACTGTTATAAACTTATATCCTTTACTTTTTAATTTATCTATAAATTCCGGTAACATCTTTGTAATTGTAGTATTTTTTAGAAGATCGTGCATTAAGAAAATTGTTCCCGGTTTTGCATTTTCCAAATAAAATTCCAACATTTCTTCCTGCGACAAATCTCTTTCCCAATCTATACCGAAAGTCCAATTTATTATTTTATAATTTGTTTCTCTTGCAATTTCTATTGCATCATCTTTTAAATATCCGTGCGGAAATCTTACCAACTTCGTTCTAAAACCGGTAATATCTTTTATTAAATCCTGGCATTGTAAAATTTCTTCTTTTATTTTTTCTTTTTTGTCGGTTTCTTCATCATACCTAAAAAAGTTCATATGATTATATGTGTGGTTTGCAAGTTCGTGACCTTTGGAATAAATATCTTTTACAAGTTTAGGCCTTTTTGCTACGGATGATCCCAATAAAAAGAATGTTGCTTTTACATCTTTTTTATCCAAAATTTTTAATATATCTTTTGTATTTAAACCGGGGCCGTCATCAAAGGAAAGAGCAACTTCTTTTGCATTTAAACTTCCCCTTGTAAAGAAAGTTTGCTCCGCATATAAAGAAGTTGTAATAACTAAAAGCAATAGTATATAAACTATTTTTTTCATTATTCTTAAAAAAATCTTGCAATATATGTTAATATACCCGCATTTATTATTTGCATCCAAAAATTGTCATTTAAAGGCCAAGGAATCGTTTCTATAAAAGCTGCTATAAGTGCTCCTACAACGGCAAACTGCCAACTCGGCAAAACTATTAAACCTACTATCAAACAAGCAACAAAACAAGCTATCGAACCTTCCAAAGATTTGCCTGCATATATTTTATGTTTGCCGTAAGCTTTACCGAAAAGAGCGGCACAAGCATCACCGAAAGCAAGATATAAAAAACTTGCCAAAACAAATGTCTTTTCAGGAAACAAAAGTATCGTTAAAAATGCTCCGGAAAGTGTCCAAGGCAACCCGCTTATTTTATGAGTTTCCGATTCTCTGTGTACTCCGCCCAAAACTTTTAATATAAAGACATTAAACTTTTCGTTTCTTGCTCTTATAAATTCGCCCAACATAACAATTATTACAGCTATTAACAAACCTACCAAAACTACGGTTTTAGGCAGGAACCAATATGCCGCAACATAGATAAGTGTAAGAATGTGAAACGTTTTTCTTTTTATTTCGTCTTTAGGAAAGCCAAGCATTTATATACTCCCATAAAAATATATTTGTAAAAACCTATCGTATCCCCGAACACATTAACAAAAAAATCTTTAACAAAAATATGGTTCGGAAATATCCAAGCCAAAACCAACACTACCATTATTATATTAATAAAACAAACAAAAACCAACGAAAAAAACTTTCCGTATATTTTCATATCTTCCTGACCGACTTTTATTGCATAAAAAGTCAGTGCATAATAAAAAGCAAGAGATACACCAGCAAAGAACAAAAACCAGGAATATAACCTTGTGATATCTACAAACCAACCCAGACAAAAATATATCAAAATAATTATTATGGGATATATCGGGAAAAAATACGGAGACAACGTTATAAAAATGTTGTCTTTTGTTAAAGTAACGCTTCCTTTATTTGCCGAAACTTTGAATTTTTTTATTTGAGCTCCGCTTAAAAGTCCGGTAAGTGCATGTGTTAATTCATGTCCGAAAACATAAGTGGACATCGGTTTAAAAAATATTACCTGGAACAAAAAGTAAAATGCTATTCCTATCCAAAAAGGAACAACATTCGTATCCGTTTGACCGGCAAAAGAAAAAAACAATTTACAAAAATTGTATACAAAAACCAATAATGCCGGTAATAAAAAAACCGCTATAATAAATCTTAATTTATTCATTTTATGTTAATTGTAATACCTGTTAAAATGCCGAACTGAGACCGAAAGTGTATGATACATACCCGTCGTATACACTTATACCTACAGTTCCGTTAATAATAATTGCAGATACGGAAACTCCGGCATAGTAGCCGAACCCTTCGTAACTTCCTTCCAAATTTTGTTTATTTGAAGATTTCGGGCTTATTTTTGTTTTATCCCAGCCTATACCGACATAAGGTGTTACTATAGGAAGATTAAATGTTGCAACTGCTCCCAACCCCAAATTGTTTCCATCCAATTTATTTTCACCGTCATCCGCTTTAATAAGAGTGTACATACCGTGAACACTGATAGAAGGAATAACAAAATCTCTGCCTTCAAACAACAACAACCTTAAACCGCCACCATAAATGTTTGCATCCTGCAAATATGCGTATTTTGCCAATATATCAAGTTGGTCGGAAAGTCTTATTCCGCCGGTAAGCATAGGCACATAAAGTTCGTTTATTCCTTCGGCTTCCATAATTTCGTTTGATATTTTGTTATAGTTTATTTTAAGATGTACATCTATTCCCGAAACACCAAAAGCTGCAGCAGCGCTGAAACTTCCGCCTGTCATAATATTACCTAAATCGGATGATAAATTATTTAAATATTTTTGTGCCTGTTCTTCACTTACACTGTCAAGAACTTCATTGAATTTGCTGAACGGTCCGGCAAGCACAATCGTTGATGCAAAGCATAAAACTGCACATACGGATAATATTTTTTTCATAGACACCTCTAAAAATCGCTTTGCGATTTTTGGTTTATAGTTTTTCGTTTATGGTTTATGGCTTATTGTAAAAATTCACAAAGTGAATTTTTGATTAATTATTATAAATTTTGCTTCGCAAAATTTAACTATAAACTGTCAACTATAAACTATCAACTACAAACAAAAAATGCTATGCATTTTTTAGCAATTTTCTTTTTCCCAAATTATTTTTATACCTTCCAACGTAAGTTCAGGTATAACACTTTCTATATCTTCCATTTCTTTTACCATAAGATACGAAAGACCGCCGGTAGCAATAATTTTTATATTTTCTTCACCCATCTCATTTTTTATTCTGTGCAAAACTTCTTTTACCAAACCGATATATCCGTAATACAAACCGGACTGTATACATTCAACGGTTGTTCTACCTACAATTTTTGCAGGCATATTCAAAGTAACCTGCGGTAACTTTGCCGTTCTTTGTGTTAAAGCTTCTGCGGATATTAAAGGACCTGCCGTTATTACACCGCCCAAATAGTTTCCGTCTTTATCTATACAATCGAAAGTTGTTGCCGTTCCGAAATCTATAACTACCGAAGCTGTTTTATATCTTTCATAAACTGCAACAGCATCCGCGATTCTGTCTGCACCTACTTCTTCGGGATTGTTATATAAAAATTTCAGCCCGCCCGCTCTTTTACTTGTAATAAACATTGCATCTTTTTTGAAATATCTTTTTGTTAAATCGGCAAAAACGTTATCGAGTGAAGGCACAACGCTTGCAATGGCAACAGCTTTAATTTGTTCTTTTGATATATCTATTTTCGAATAATAAAATATATCCAAAATTTTTATTGCATATTCGTCCGCGGTTTTCTTTTTGGATGTTGCTATTCTCCAAATTTGGAACGGTTTATCTTCAATTTTGTTACCGTTGAATTTAAATAATCCGAGTGTGATATTTGTGTTTCCGATATCTATTGCTAAAAACATGATGTCTCCTTAAAAAATCGCCCTGCGATTTTTTAGAAGATTGGAGGATTGGAAGTTCAAATGTAAAATTTGCTTTGCAAATTTTGTTATTATTTAGCTTTCTTCTTTCCTTCTAATCTTCTATTCTTCTAATCTTCTATTCTTCCAAATAAGCTGTTTCCGTTACAGTCTATACCGACTATCAACGGAAAATTTTCTATTTTTATTTCGTAAATTGCTTCCGGCCCCAAATCTTCAAAAGCTATCAACTTAAAACTTTTTACTTTTTCTGCTATCAAAGCTCCTACTCCGCCGGTAGCAAGCAAATATATTGATTTATTTTTTTGTATCGAATCAAAAACTTCTTTACTTCTTTTACCTTTACCGATAAGAATTTTTACACCGTTATCCAACATTTTCGGTGTATAAACATCCATTCTCGAAGATGTTGTAGGTCCGCAAGAACCTATAATTTTATCGGGTGCATTAGGGCACGGACCGCAATAATATATACAAGCATCTTTTAACTGTATCGGTAATTGTTTACCGCTGCTTAAAAGTTCAACCAACCTTTTATGTGCCTGATCTCTTGCGGTATAAATAGTTCCGGTAAGTTCTATTTTTGTTCCCGCTTTAAAATCTTTAATATTTTGTAATAATTGTTCTATTGTTATTTTCATAATGTTATTGTTTTTCTTCTGCAAGAATGACACTGCACATTTATTGCAACAGGCATAGATGCTATATGGCACGGTTTTGTTTCAATAAATACGGCAAGTGCCGTAGGGTTACCGCCAAGCCCCATAGGCCCGATATTTAATTTATTTATTTCTTCCAACAATTCTTTTTCTTTATCGTTATAATCTTGTTTTATATTTTTGCTGCCTATTGTTCTCAACAATGCTTTTTTTGCAAGAAGTCCCACACTTGCGAAATCTCCCCCTATACCGAGCCCAACTATTACCGGAGGACAAGCATTTGCACCTTTAAGTTTCATACTTTCTATAACAAAATTTTTTATACCCTGCCAACCGTCAAGCGGTGTAAGCATTTTTAAAAAGCTTGCATTTTCACTTCCGCCGCCTTTAGTTAATATTGTAATTTCTATTTTGTCTCCGTCAACAAAATCGCAATATATGTTTGCGGGAGTATTATCTTTTGTGTTTATTCTGTTTAAAGGATCACTTACAATAGATTTTCTTAAATAATATTTTGTGTAACCTTGAGATACGCCTTTATTTATTGCGGTAACAATATCGTCGCCTATTATTTCCACTTCCTTACCGATTTTCACAAAAAAGTTTGCAGTTCCCGTATCTTGGCACAATGCAATCTTTTTTTCTTTTGCTATTTTTGCATTTTCCAAAATTTCTTTTAAAATATTATCGGATATAGAATTATCATTTTTTATGTGAGACGATATACAATCAACAACATCCTGCGGTAAATTAAAATTTACATCACCGCAAAGCTCACAAACTTTATTGATAATAATTTCACTTTCTATTTGTTTCATTAAAAAAATCCTTCGGATTTTTTAGTTTGTAGTTTATGGTTTGTGGTTTATGGCTTAATGTAAAATTTTGTTACACAAAATTTTCTATTAAACACCAAAAATTCACTTCGTGAATTTTTACAACAAGCTATCAACTATAAACTACCAACTATAAACTATAAAATTGCCTTCGGCAATTTTATTTGGATTTTTTTATAAATCCGTTTTTCATCATATCTGCAGTTAATGCTCTGCTTCTTTTTATCATACTCATTGCCTGAGCATAAAACTGATCGTAACTTGCTTTTCTTTGTGCAACTTTTTCTTTTATTGCTTTTACTGCAACTGCCGCTGCAACTTTCGGATAAACTTTCCAATCGTCCATTGTCGGTAATATTTGTGTAGGTTTTATTTTGTTGTTAGGAATACAAGAAGCAAGTTCTACTGCTGCGGTAATACACATATTGTCTGTTATTGTTGTTGCTCTTGCATCGAGTGTTCCTCTGAATACTCCCGGGAATCCCAATGAGTTATTAACCTGATTTTCAAAATCGCTTCTGCCTGTAGCAACTACTGCCGCTCCTGCTTCTTTTGCTTCCCACGGCCATATTTCGGGAACAGGATTTGCACATGTAAATACTATAGGATTTTTTGCCATCTTTTTAATCCATTCTTTCTTTATTACGTTTGGTCCCGGTGTAGATAAACATATCAAAACATCTGCATTTTCCATTGCAGTTTCTATTGTACCTTCAACGTTTGAACCGTTGGTGTCACAACACATTGCCCATTTTTCAGGATGCGAATTTTTCAATTCTTTTCTCTTTTTGTTCAATGTTCCTTTAGAATCCACCATTATTATGTTTGCAGGATTTGCTCCGTAAAACATTATAAGTCTTGCAATACAAATATTTGCGGAACCCGCACCGAGCATTGCAATTTTAACTTTGGATATTTTTTTGTTAACTACTTTTAAAGCGTTTATTAAACCGGCAAGCGTAACAAGTGCCGTTCCCTGTTGATCGTCGTGCCAAACAGGAATATGACATTCTTTTCTTAATGTGTAAAGTATAGGAAAACATTTCGGTTGAGCAATATCTTCCAAGTTTACTCCGCCGAAAGAAGGTTGCAAAATTTTAACCGTATTAATTATTTCCTGTTGATCTTTAGTTGCAAGACAAATAGGATAAGCATCTACTCCGCCGAGATATTTGTATAACAATGCTTTACCTTCCATAACAGGCATTGCAGCTTCAGGACCTATATCGCCAAGTCCCAACACTCTTGTTCCGTCGCTGACAACTGCAACGGAATTCCATTTGTTTGTATGTTCGTAAGCAAGTTCCAATTGCTTGTTTATATCTTTACAAACCGCAGCTACTCCCGGGCTGTACCATATTGCAAAATCGTTAAAATCTCTTATTCTGCATTTAGGAACAACTTCTATTTTACCTTTATAAAAAGGGTGTAATCTTCTTGCATCTTTAGATGGTTTTTCTGCTAATTTTAAAAGTTTTTTTACATTTGTTTTCATAGTAATGTTTCCTTACCATTAAATTTATAATTATTTTATAAATTATACAAAATTTAACATCTAATTGGGAATTTTGGCGGAACGGATTTTTCTTTTAAATTGTTAATTTAATAAGTTAAATTATCTCACAATAAAAATTCATACTATTAGTTACAACTTTGTATTTTTTAAGCTTATGTGCCGCTTTGCTAATGCACACCGCACTTAAAAAATACTTCGTTTCTCTTGAATATTATGAATTTTTCTTTTGATTGTTACATCTATTGATAGTCTTAAATAACAAAAAAGGTAAAATACTTCGTTATAATTTAAAATCTGTAAATCCTTTGAATGCCAAGAAAGACTAAACACCCCGCAGTCGGCAAATGCTTTATTCTAAGCAAAAACTTGAAAACTCTTTGAAGGGCAAGAACGACAAACGGCGGAGGATTGGAAGATTGGAAACGACAACAAGAAACAAAGAGATCCCGCATCGAGTGCGGGATGACAGAAACGGCAACGGATTGCCACGGAGACAAATCGCCTTTCAATGACTATGCTCCGATATAAGCTATATTATCAAACTCATACCCAGCACATTTCATTATTATTGCAAGAGTATCGTATCTTGGGTTTGTTTTTGATGACAATATTTTATATATGTTACCTCTATCGATGTTTGCTTCTCTTGCTATTTTTGTTGCCAAACCTCTTTGCGCTTTAATAACAAGTTTTAAACATTCTTTAAATGCTCTTAAATCTTTATCTTTTTTATAATCTTTTGCAATTGATATTTTAAATTGTTTCAAAAGTTTCGGGTTTTTCTTAAAATCTTCTATTATTTTATCTTCAAAATTTGTTGTTTTCTTTTTATTCATTGCCGCCCCCTTTTAACAATACTGCATAATTAAAAGTTTTGCTCTTTGTATATCTTTTTGTTGACTATCTTTATTCCCCGCCGATAGCAACAAAATTATTTTATTTTCTCTTTTAGTAAAATAAACTCTCAGCCCTGAACATTCTTTGTTAAAAAATCTTAATTCAAACAGATTATCTTTTAAATCTTTATAGTCGCCGAAATTTCCTATTTTTAACCTTTCTAATCTTTTAATTATTATGAAATAAACTTTTGTGTTCTTCTTCCTTTTTTCATCAAACCACTTTTCAAACTCTTGAGTTTGCTCTATTGTTATCATGTTTACTCTCTTACTTGTAATACAATTGTAGCATAAAAACGACAATTGTTCAAGATTTTTATCTTTATACTATATATTACATTTGTATTATAGTAAAATAAAAAAGTATTTACAAGAACGACAAACGGCGGAGGATTGGAGAATTAGAAGATTGGAAGATTGGAAACGACAACAAGAAACAAAGGGATCCAGCATAAGTGCGGGATGACAGATGATCGGATTGCCACGGGCTAAAGCCCTCGCAATGACGGCAAATCTGAAAGTTTAAGCGCAATACAACTCTATACCTAAACCGCTGGATATATTCAGAATTGTTTCAAATTTCGGTTGGTAATTAGGTTTCAATATTCTATAGATGTTAGGTCTTTTTATTTTTGTTTTCTTTGAAAGTTCCGTTATTCCACCTGCCATTGCAAGAATTCTTAAATTCATTAAAAAAACATCTATATTTCTTGTTTTATTAAAATCTCTTTTGATTCTCTCTTTAAACTTTTCCAATCTTTTTGGATTGTTTTTTAATTTCTTTGCATAAGAGGTATCAAAATCTTCGTTTGCTAACTCGTAATCTATATTCTTGTTCTTTTTCATTTTATTACCCCCTGTTTAATTAAATACTTCTTTATTTCTATCGCAGTTTCAATATCTTTTTGTTGAGTTTTTTTATCACCGCCGGTTAAAAGCAACAAATATATATTATTACCATGAGTTATATAATAAACTCTGTACCCTTTTTGATAATCTATCTTTATTTCAAATACACCGCGAACAAACTTACAATTACCAAAATTTCCCGACAATACTTTATCTATACTTTCAACAATTTTATCCTGTATGTTATCACTTAAACTATCAAACCATTTTTGAAATATTTTTGTTTGTTGCCTTATCACTTTGTTCTCTTATCCCGCATAAATAGTGTATCATAAGTGATACACTTTGTCAATGCTTTTTTAGTTTTGTTTTCAGTTGTACGATTTTTTCGTACAGTTGAAATTATATTACACTTGTATATTATACAAAATTATTATAAAAAAATATAAAACATTTTTTTTGAGGATTGGAAGATTAGAAGATTAGAAAAGACAGCTTATAGCTTAAAGCTTAAAGCTTATAGTTGGTGGTTGGTGGTTTGTAGTTTGTAGTTTGGCAATCAAAGGATTTACAGATTTTAAATTATACCGAAGTATTTTACGACTGAAGTGTACATCTTTGTCGTTGGAGACTTTAAGATTTTAGGTTAGAATGAAGAAACACAGAATCGATGTGTACTCTTTGCGGTACTCAAGGTTCTGTGTTTCGAAATTATAACCAAAATATTAAGGTCGATATTCTTTCGTTTAGAATCTAAACGAAAGTGCTATAAAGTGAGAGCCATAGCTCTCTTCCAATTCCAACGGAAGTTCAAACGCATAATCCACAATCAATTTTGTTTCGTTTGCGAACGCAAACTCATATCCGAAACCGATATCAAAAGCTTCTTCTCTACCGCCAAGTCTTATTGCAAGTTTTCTATCCAAAATATAACTTTCTACACCGGCTCTTATAAATGTTTCGCTGTCTCTAAACATTACATCTAAAGCTGCCGTAAAGTAAGGTATTTTTATTAAAGGTAACTCATCACTGTAATAACTTAAACCTACAACATTTATATTTTTTACTTCATCTTTTTCCATAAATCCGATATCTGCAGGAACGATATATTTGCTGCTGAAACCTACACCGATACCGTTTGCAAACATTGCTAAAATGCCGATATCACCGGTTGCAGCACCTTTATAAGTTTCAAATTCTGTTTCTTCCACACCAAACTTAACTTCCTGCATTAAATACTTGAAATTAACACCGGCGCTTAATTCAACAACTTCTTTATCTAATCTTAATATATCGTTTAATATTCTTGCATAGCCCACATTAAAAGAATCTTCTCTTCTTAATCCCGGAGTAGATATTGATGACCATGCAAAAGAAATAGAACCGTATTTGGCACTTATAGGGTGAACATAACCCGCATAGTTTGCACCGACTTCCACACCGTCAAGTCCTGCAAAAAGTCTTGAACCCATAAGTGTTACTTCTCTTTGTGCCGCAAATGCTGTTCCCGCAACATTGTATAAAGGAGCATTAGCATCGTTGGATACAGCGGTAAATGCTCCACCCATACCCAATGCTCTTACTCCCCAATAAGTATCGTCAAAAGCCGCATATACCTGTTGGCTCATTGCTACCATTATGGTTAATAATAATACCGCTAATACTTTTTTCAAAAAAAACACCTCGTGTTTTTCAGCTTATAGCTTATAGCTTACAGCTTATGGTTTTCGGTAAAATTTTGTTTCACAAAATTTTCTAATAAAATATCAAAAATTCACTTCGTGAATTTTTACAACAAACTATCAACTATAAACTACCAACTATAAACCAAAATTTCGCAAAGCGAAATTTTTATTACCAAACGAAAGCGATTGTTCCGCTTACTTTATCGCTTTTATCTTTCAACTTAATTTGATAAATATACGTTCCGCTTTCTGCCCAATCACCGTTATCTTTTTTACCATCCCAAACGGTAACATCAGAACCGGAAGCGGTTATTTTTCTTATTTTTCTGCCTTTCAAATTGTATATTGTTATACTATCGCCTTCTTGCAAATATTTGAATTCAAATCCCGGATAACTGTTACCGACTTTACCTTTTACAACTATTCTGTTATCAGGTCTGTAACTTGAATCATTTAAAGAAACACTTTCAACTACTCTATAATTTCCCAACTGTTCGGCATTAAAAGAATATACCTGATACATTTTATCTACAGACAAATTCGCACCTGATGACTTTTCCCAAGATGAACCGTTTTCATATTGCATATAAAATCTTCCTGCTTGTGTTTCCTCTTGCAAAGGAAGATTTACAATTTGTATAGGATTATTTATTTCGGATACACCATCAACCGTAACAGATGCATTTGCAACTACACTTTCTCTTACTTGAGAAGATGATGATCCGCCGGAATCCGTATCTCCTAAAAATTCCACAACAACATTATGTTCTCCGCTGTAAGCATTTTCAGGAACAATAACTTTCACTGTTCCTTTTTCGTCGCCTTTAGACTGATCTCCGCAGAAAACTTCTATACTTCCGCCATTACCATTAACAACTTTTTCTATTTTGCTTACTACCGTAGCCTGTGAAAAAGTTTCCGATGAAGCAACAGGTTCCGGTGCATATAAAACAAATTGTTCATTCGGAGATTCAAATGTAACTTTAATTCTGTAGTCTACAACATTGTTAGATTCTGTTATTTCACCTTTGTTTGTACCTAAATAAAATTCTTTTTTATTTCTTACACTTGTTTTTGTTGAATACTGAACTTCACCGGAATCCAACTTATATTCCAACACTGCACTAACGAAAGTTGTATCACCGAAATCGGCAACAACTTTTGCATTCAGTATTCCGTTTGCCAAAACCGTTTCTATTTTTTCGTGTTCAATTCTCGGTTCTATAAATGCAAAATTCACTTCAGACGATATTGTTTTTACTAATGTTTCTTCCGCTCTGGCAATTTGCGAACATAAAAACAATACCGAAAAAGTAAACATTATTAAGAGTGATTTTCTTATATCAAAATTGTTCATTATTTTTTCAATATCTTAATATCTTTTTTTGTAACTTTAAATTTAACTTCTTTTGTTGCTTCTTTTCCCAACGCTTTTATGGTAAAAACTGCAACATATTTTCCTTTCTTTAATGCAGGAATATTACCGTTAAAATCTCTTGATTTTTCGCAATATGTAGGAACTGTTTCATCTATATTTACAACATTAATTTCTTTTTTCTTTTTCTTATCAAAAATTTGTATTTTACCGGAATGTCTTATATGAACATTACCGGTATTTTTCACTGTCATTTTATACAATAAATTTTCGTCCCTTGAACTTTTTGTTATATCCAAAGAATCAATTTCAAAATTTATATCTTCGGTTCCTTCAACGATAATATATAACGGAACAGATATAGAAAGATTTATCATAGAACTTTGTTGTGCACTGAAATCCAATCTTCCGCAAACGGAACCTTTCATACTTGTAGATATTAGAACCTCATAAGGAACATCTATAGTTTCACCGGGTTTTAAATCGAATTCTTTTTTTTCGAATTTGAGCCAATCTTCGACATTTAATTCCCCGTTACCGGAAAAGCTGTTACCGTTAGATAACTTCAATTCAGCCGTTACAGGATTTTCGTATGTACTCGTAAGAGCATACGAACCTTTATAAGTTGATCCCGGCACGCCGGAAACATTAACTACAGAAGGTTTTACAGACAACCCTGCAAAAGCCAACGAACATACAAATATTAAACTTAAAGTAAGAAAACATTTTTTCATAAAATTACTCATAACTTAAACTAATAGTAAAACTTGCCGTATACTTTGCCGCAATTGCTTTTTTAGTATCACAAGCAAAAAATAATTTCGGTTTTCTTTCATGGAAATCGGTAAGTGCATCATAGTACTCATGAACTATACCACCGGCATCCGTATTTTCAAAAGTATGACAACCTTGGTTATTAAAAATTATAGATTGAGCAGATGTATCACCTGTAGTTTTTACAAAGAACCAAGGAAACAACCATTCTACGTTTGTATTATGAAGGAAATCCACTTTTCCTTGATCGTATAAGCCGTAAAACTCTCCTGATTGGCTTTTCTTTTCCCCGATTTCTAAAGTATTTTTATTTTGAAACGGGGTACCCTGATCATTATAATCAGTATATACATACGGCAAAGTAGAACAACTTACTTTCCATGCCGTAGGCAAAACATCGCTTGTATCGGAAATATTATAAAGACCTGCTTTATCATTATTGGTATAAGCTCTTATTACCCAATTGTTACCGGTAAATTCTCCGTCAACATCCATTTCTATGTATTGGTCTGCAACAGTCCAACCCTGTCCAAAACTATCTTCCGAAAAAGATATCGGAGCGGTTTGATCGGAAACTACACTATTATCGGAAGTATTTTTCCTTACAATATAAAATGTTGCACCTGCATTATTTTTTACCCAACGGATATTGTCGATATTTAAAAATTCTTCACCAACAGTATGTGTAGTTCCCTGCGGTTCTTCTATTCTAAACATAAATAATACTTTTACTTTATTTAAATTAGCAGCAACCGAACTCGGAATTGAAAAAGAAAATTCTTGCCAAGTTGAACTTATATTTGTTAACAATGTAGGAAACCAATAGTCGCCTCCGTCAATAGTTGAGATACCAATTTGACATTTGTTTCCGTAACTTTTATTTGAACGAGCAGAAAACTTTATTTGACCACCAGTAAAAGCCGACATATCTACAGAAGATTGAGTGCCTACACCTTGTATACTATTGAAGCCACAACCTACATAATTATAAGTATACGGAGTTGATCCTTCCATACTTCCCCAAAAACATCTCAAAAAGCCTTTACCTTCCGGAGCAGGATCAGAATCCGTAGCATAAGCAGCTGAAATCGTCATGGTAAGATGACTCGGAGTTTGCCATTCTGTTTTCCACGGATAAATTTTTAATCCGTCTTTATCACTTGTAGGAATACTATCTCCGGCACCGTAAATATGTGCTCCGTTAAAGTTATCGGAATAAACACTATAAACGTTTCTTGTATTGTTAGCCGCAAAAGCAACAGAGCCTGCACCTAACAACAAAACAAATAATAATGATGCTAACTTTTTTAAATTCATAATTATTCAACTACCTTCATTATAACTATTTTATTGGTAGCAAAGCCGTCGTTCTTTTGAATATTCATAAAATTGCCGCCGAAATACATGTATGCGGTATTATCTACAATAAGATCATCCGGCCTCCACGGAGCATATTGTCCATGTTTATCGTAAATACCGAAAATAGGACCACCGGCTTTTGCTAAAAGACTATACTCTTTTTTGAAATTAGATTCTGTTCTTGTCACTTCACCGTTACTATAATATTCCGTATAATCTGCTTCGTCGGTAAAATATCTTGCAACTTTATCTCCTGATTGAGTCATGGTTTCGGGATCATATGTTTGTTTTAAGTCGGAATCGGACAATTTCGCTGCAGTAAACAAAAAGCTTAAAGGAACAAAACCGGCATATTCGCCACCCTTTGTTTTTGTATTTACCATACCGCTATGAGAGAATGTTGCACTTGTTCTATGAACTCTATCTACCGAATCATCTCCTGTAGGAGTGTAACCTTGTTCGTAATAAACAGCTACCGTTCTAGACCACGTGGATTGATATATCGAACTTTCGGTATTTTTTTGATACATATAAAAATTAACGTTACCTGCTGTTATACTTGCTTTTACAACTGCATAAGATGTGGACCATATCCACTGAGGATTGCGCTGATCTGTAAGAATTTTTCTTGGATCCCATTTAATTGTTTGTGACGACGAGGACACATCGGTAGAAATATCTTTTATATCGAATGAGAATTCTACACTGCCTTTTCTGCTGAAATCTGCAACGACTTTAACTGTTCCGAGTTCTCCTGCAGGAAATGCCGCAAAAGATACATTCGAACAGAAAGTTAATATCGTTAAGGTAAAAAATAAACCGAAAATTTTTTTCATTTATTTAATTTTTTATAAAAATTTATTGCCATTATTATACAAAATTCAACTGTGTTTTACAAGATATAAAACTTTAGCAATAAAAAAACGGGAAGTTTTTTTCTTCCCGTTTTTATTATTATAATTTTAAATTACTTAGAATCTAAACGAAAGTGCTATAAAATGTGAACCGTAAGATTCTTCAATTTCGAAAGGAAGTTCAAGAGCATAATCTACTATCAATGTTGAATCGTTCAAGAACGTAAATTCATATCCGAAACCGATATCAAACGCTTCTTCTCTTCCACCGAGTCTTATTGCCAATTTATTATCCAATACATAACTTTCCACACCTAATCTGAACTTCGTTTCACCGTCTATGAATATTATATCCAAGTCTGCCGTGAATGTAGGAATTTTTACATACGGTAACAATTCACTGAAATATCCTATACCCAACACATTCATATTACTTACTTCATCTTTTTCTTCATAACCGATATCAGCAGGAAGCAAATATTTGCTGCTGAAACCTACTCTTAATCCGTTTTCGAATGTTGCGAGTAATCCGATATCGCCCGTTACTGCACCTTTACTGTCCGAAATGTCGTCATCACCTTCACCAAAATTGTGCTCTTGTCTTAAATATTTTACGTTCAAACCGGCACTTAAGTTCACTATATCCGAATCTATGCCCGTAACATCGTTCAATTTTCTTGCATAACCTAAATTAAAAGTATCGTATCTTGTAAGGGCAGGTACACCTAAAGATGACCATGCAAAAGATACAGCTCCCCATTCTTCCGAAATAGGATATACTGCTCCCAAATAGTTTGTACTTATTTCTACTCCGTCAAGACCGGTAAACAGTCTTGATCCCATAAGCGTTACTTCTCTTTGTGCACAGTTTGCTATACCTGCAATGTTATATAAAGGTGCATTAGCATCGTTTACTACTGCAGTAAATGCCCCGCCCATACCCAACGCTCTTACTCCCCAATAGGTATCTTCAAAGGCTGCCTGAGCTTTCTGGGCTGTTACTACCATTATGGTTAATAATAATACTGCCAAAACTTTTTTCATGCTTACCTTTTTTTTCAAATTTTATACTACCAAACAAACGATATTGTTCCGCTTATTATCTTGCCATTCTTTTTCAACTTGATCTGGTAAATGTATATACCGCTCTTTGCCCAATCACCGTCATCCGTTCTACCGTTCCAAACGAAACCGTCACTATAATCAATTTCTCTTACCTTCTTACCGTTTACATTATATATCTTAACAACATCGCCGTCGTGCAAATAATTAAATTCAAATCCCGGATACTTAGTACCTATTCTAGACTTAACGATTGTTCTTCTATCAGGTCTGTAATCGGAATCCTCTGTTCCTCCAGGTATAGCGACAATTCTGTATGTTGCATTATACACAGTGGTATGTTGCCAAAAACCTGTTTCCTTATTAACTATAAGATTCCACGTTTTTGTCCCGTCTATCCAATCTTCGTCAGTTACAGAAGCCTGCTGATCATGCGGTTTTACATTATATTCAAGAATAACTTTCTTTGCAGAAGAAATGGTATCCAACAAATCCGAAGAAAAGAAATCACTTACCGTATATTGAGGGTCACAGAAGAAAGGAGGTTCTTCTCCCGCCTCAAGCTCTATTTCTCCGTCGCACCTATCTTCAAGTAAAATAGTCCTGCTGGGTAAATTTACTGCCGCTCTAACCAATCTTCCAAAAACACCGCTGATAACTCCATTTTCAGGCAAAGTTCCGAAATAAATGGTAAAGTTTCTAATACCAAGACCAGCTATCGGAGGAACATCCTGCGTGTATGGAGGCTGAGACTGATCACCTGTACCGACCACAATAGTCTTTCCTTCGTTGAAATCAACCTGTGTAGTATATGAACTTACTATAACCGCCCTGTGATAAACAGGATGATCGTCTTCCATAGGAGCTTCTATCGTCAAGACTTCTCCGGTCTCTGTAATCGTCTGAAACATTCCGGAAATCTTATAATCTATTGTACTGCCAATATAAGAATTACTTATTCTTCCCGTTGAAGGATAGAACGGTTCATCGGACCTCAATACGGAAAGATTCTTACCTTGTCTTTCATTAGAACTGTCACCGTTAAAGAAATATTTAACTCTCGCTCTTGCAAAACTGCACAAAAGGCTGAGATGTGCAACAGTTTTCGGTTTAAGAACCATATTTGAACTCAGTACATAATCAACCATCGGCTCTTCATGAATTAATTTAGGAATAAAATCGACAAAATCGGCATAAGCAACAAACTTGGTGACATCTGCGAAACTATACACAGACACCATTGTTGTCATTAACAAACCTATTAAAATTGATGACACTACATTCTTTTTTTTCATTTTATGTTAAACTCTGTTTACTATGATACTATTATAACACATTTACAGCTATTGCGCTACAACTTCTCCTGTTTTTGAAACCTTAAATTTTATTTTTTTCTTAATTTCCCTATCAAAAGCCCTTATTTTAAATACAGCCAAATATTTTCCTTTTTTTAGCTCGCCGTTTTCCGCAACAACTCCGTGAAAAACCTTACTTTCCTGAGCATATACCGGATAGGTTTCTTCAATTCTCACTATTTTTATCACATCTTTCTTTTTGTTGTCGTAAATTTCAATGAAACCGCCATGCCTTATGTGAACATTGCCGTCGTTTTTAACATTCATGGCATAATAGATTTTCCCGTCCCTATCGCTCTTGCCTATATTTAAAGAATCTATACTGAAATCTATTTGTTCCGTCCCTCTTATCACTATGTAGATAGGTAACTTCATGACAAAGTTCATCATTCCTTCTCTCGCCGAGAAAACTATCATACCGGAAACGGAACCTACCATATTATCGTCGGCAACAACTTCAAAAGGCACTTCCACCGACTCTCCCGGCCCGATATCAAGCGTAGTTTTCTTTATATTCAGCCACCTGTCAACGGAAACATCACTCGGATTTCCTGAAAAATTTTTCCAATCTTCCTTACCCACCTCAATCGTCACAGCGCGATCTTCAGGATTCGTAACAATATACTTGTTCTCACAAATTGAGTTCTTATCTGCAAAAATGTTCACCACTGCCGGAACAACTCTCAAACTGGCATAAGAAGAACTTGCAAGAAACATTAAAGATAAAAAGAACAATACCTTCCTTATATAAAAAAAATTATTCATATGCCAATTTAACAACTATACCGCTTGTATAATCGCCACCTAAAGCATTCCTACAATCAGCAGCAAAATATATTCTGGGATTTTTTACATACCCAATCGGATCCCTGGTAAGGTTACCTCTCCACATACAGTTAAGGAAAGTTGCATCATGAGACCAAATTAAGGAAGAGTCGTCCTCGTCCATAGTTCCTGAGATTTCCGATACATCTTTTAAAAGAAGCCACGGATAAACCCACGGATCCGTCGAATATTTACCACCATCATACAACCCGCCACCGCCTTCAGATACAATGTATGTATCTCCTTCTTGATTATTAGGCAACGTACCCATATAAACTCTTGCCACTATGGGCAAAACTATCAGTCCGGCTTGTTCGTCAATATTATATAAACCTTTTTTATCAGTTCCGTTATCCGTATAAATTTGAACATACCAATTAAATTCGCCGTCTGCTATCTGGCCCCAATCAAGTTCTATATATTGTTCCGCCGCGGTCCAACTTTTTCTGAAAGCCGAAGAGTTCCAACGAATTTGACCGTTGGTTACAACCTGATTATCACTGATATTTTTTAATTTTACAGAAAAGCCCGTTTCAAAGGAAGACTTTGTCCAATAAACATTATCTACAAGACCATAAACGTTATTAGAACTTGAAAAATTCTGCGTAAATTCAAATATTATCGGACACGATATTTTTGAAGGATCTAAACTAGGGAAAGCACTAAGGCTTACATAATATGTATGCCAAGCACCGTCGTTCGTTACGCCCGTTAAAGAAGGATTGTCTGCCCTTTTTATGCTTGTACTATTGAGAGACAGAGATCTTTCTGCCGTATCCTTAACTTTGATATTTACAGCACTTGGACTACCTGAACTTGGAATTTTTGCACTGAAATATATTCTTCCGTTAGAATAGTCGTTCATGTTTTGGTTACCGTTGACAAACCGAAAAGCTATCCATCCACCTTTACCAAACAAAAAAGATTTCGTCCCTTCAACGAAATCAGATTCATAATTTCCGTTTACCGTTCCACCGGCATCAATCGCTACACGGTCCGTACCGGCGGAAGGGTCATCTATTCCCACACCGTTGTAAGTTTCGGTATAGACGCCATAAATGCTTCTACCGATATTGGAACCGAATACGGAAGATGCCATAAACAAAACGGTAAGCGCCAAAAAAGTGATTGATTTAATTTTTATATCCAAACCTATTATCCTCAAAACTTTATACTTTTTAATTGAAAGGTCATACATAAGACATCTCGACTAAAAAGTACTTTCCACCAACCACACACTTGGCAGGAAAACCTGCCAAGTGTGTAATTATAAAAAATCAATTATTCTCCAACTTGTTCTATTACTATCTGATCTGTTCCGAAAATATCGCCACCAACAATATCGTGGAAGTTACCGAAGAAATACATATATGCTGTATTGTCTGTTGCAGTTTGTGAGCACCATGGAGCAAGATTTCCGTTTGCATCAAAAGGACCAAATACCGGACCACAGGTACTTGCTATAAGAGCATAGTTTTTATTAAAATTTGCAGAACCATCAGCTTTTTTATCTCCGGAATCTACGAAGAATCTGTTTGCTCTATCATCTGTTGGCAAACCTTCTGTTCCGTCAAATGTTATAGAAGCATTTTTTGTAGGAACGAAAGAATATGCTAAAGGAACATAGCCTCTGGAAGCTCCACCGTTTGAACCTTTTCTAACCAAACCACTAATAGGTTTTGTACCATCGCCATTTACTCTTGGCTCTACAGCCTTATATTCTGTAGAATTTCCGTTTGTTTGATACATATAAACATTGACACCTGCTTTTGTAAATGTTGCTGCTACAACTGCATACTGATCAGCTCTTACCCATCTATCAGTAGCTGTGGTATTGAATGCTGTTGGACTTGTCCATTCAATTTGATCTGCACTCTGATTGTTTGATACATTTTTCAATTGAAATGAAAAAAGAGCTTCACCTGAATTTTCAAAACTTGCAATACCTGTGTACCTTGTAATTCCTGCTGCTGCAAAAGCTACACTGCTGATAAGCATTGCTACTGCCAAAACGAATAACTTCTTCATCTTTACTACCTCCATTTTAAAATTTATTTTTTTACGCTTTTTCGCGATACTACCATAGCATAATAAACAAAAACAAAAATGTCAACAATTTTTTTCCTATTTCACAACTTTTTCACAATTTTATATATAAGCTATTTTATATATAAGCTATTTTTTTGCCGCATCATTTTTATCTTTAAAAAGTTCAGCTATACCGGCAAGCGATGCGGTAACTCCCGATGTTTCCAAAGGTAAAAATATTTTGCTTGCTTTACCATCTGCAACTTTACCTAATGTTTCCATATACTTTATAGCTATAAGGTCGTTTGTAGGTTTACCTTGGTGTATTGCATTGTAAACCGTATCAATTTCATATTTTTGGGCATCGGCAACTCTTTTAATAGCTTCCGCCTGACCTTCGGCTTCCAAAATCGATTTTTGTTTTTTAGCTTCGGATTCCAAAATAACCGCTTGTTTTTCTCCTTCCGCTTTTAAAATTGCAGATTGTCTGAAACCTTCGGCTTCCAAAATGTTTGCTCTTTTTTCTCTTTCAGCTTTCATTTGTTTAGACATGGATTCGGTAATATCTCTGGGAGGATCAATTTTCTGAATTTCCACTCTGGTAATTTTTACGCCCCATTTATCGGTTGCTTCATCCATAACGGCTCTTAACTGGTTATTGATTTTTTCTCTTGATGTAAGTGTGGAATCGAGTTCCATATCACCTATAACGTTTCTTAAGTTTGTTTGTGCAAGTTTAAGTGCCGCCATGGCAAAGTTTGCTACATTATATACTACCCTTACAGGATCGGTAATTTGGAAGTATATAATAGCATCTACGGTTACGGTAACGTTATCTTTTGTAATAACGTTTTGCGGAGCAACATCCATAACCTGCTCTCTCATATCTATTTTCTTCAAAGATTGAAATATAGGAATAACTATAGTTACGCCGGCACCTACCGTTCTTGAATATTTACCTAATGTTTCAACCAAACCTTTTTCGTACTGTTGAACAATTCTTACCGTGTTTGCAATAAAAAAGAATAAAACAATAAAAGCTACTATCCATAAAGCTACCATTTTTTCCCCCTTATTTTTTTATTTTATTTTTTTACAACTAATTTCGTTCCGTCAACAGCTTCTACAGTAACGGTTTCGTTAACATCTATATCTTCTTTTGATACGGCAAGCCAAACTTCACCTTCAATTTTTACTTTGCCTATATCGTTTACTTTTATTTTTTCGGTAACAACAGCTTTTGCACCTATTAAAGAATCTACATTTGTTTGAGTTTTTTGATTTGCGATATATTTTTTAAACAGCGGTCTTATAAGCAGTATCGATGCCAAAGATATAGCACAGAAAACTATCAGTTCCACTTGAAACGATGCTCCGAGCAACGAAAAAAGCATTGAAAACAATGCACCGGTAGAAAAGCATAAAAAGAAAAATATTCCGGTAGTCATTATTTCAAGACCCAAGAAAACCAAAAACAAAATTAACCAAATGTACCAAGTCATTTGACCTCCTTAAAAATTGCCGAAACAATTTTTAGTTTATAGTTTATGGTTTATAGTTTATAGCTTATTGTAAAAATTCACTTTGTGATTTTTCTATTTATTAGAAAATTTTGTTTTACAAAATTTTACTTTAAACCACAAACCACCAACCATCAACCACAAACTTGTTGTTATTTAATGATCTTAATTCTTTTTATGGGCCAATAGTTTACAAGTGCTTGGCCTTTCAAATATTTATCGGGTAACGGGCCCCAAAATCTCGCATCAAAAGAATAATCTCTGTTGTCACCCAACACCATATAATGACCTTTCGGAACCGTAACGGGACCGAAATTATCTCTTACAAAAGCTACAGGTAATGTAGCAAATTCGCCGCGTTCCCAAGCTTTTTGATATTCATCCATACTTTCATATAAATTAAAATTTTTGTAAATTTCGGGATCTTCGTAGTTAACATAATCTTCCTGCATTGCAACATCGTTTACATAAAGTACTTTATCTTTTATTTCTACTTTGTCCCCTTCAAGAGCAATACATCTTTTTATGTAATCTTTCTTTATATTTTCGGCTCTTTCAATAGGGCTTAATGCAGGAGGAGGACATCTGAATATAACAACATCACCTTTTTTTACTTTCTTTATAGACAATATTCTTTTACCGTCGGTAAAAGGAACTCTGAATCCGTAAACACATTTTGCGGCAAACAAGTGGTCGCCTATAAGTAATGTTTTTTCCATGCTTCCCGTAGGTATTTTAAATGCCTGTATAATAAAATACATTATTACGGATGCTATTATGAGTGCCGTCCATAATGTATCTACCCAAGAATAAACATCGGCAAAAACTTTGTTTGCTTTTTGGGTTTTAATAAATTTTTTCTTTACTATCTGCATTATTATAGCAAGTACTAAAAAAATACAACCTGCTATAAATAATTTTATTTCCATTTCCATTTGTTAATCCACAAAATAGTATTACTAAATTATACAAAAAATTTTTTCAGTTGAATAGTAAAAAATCACTTCGTAATTTTTAGTTTATAGTTTGTGGTTTATAGTTTGCGGCTTTTTGTAAAAATTCATAGAGTGAATTTTTGTTATTTATTAGAAAATTTTGTGAAACAAAATTTTACATTAAACTACAAACCATCAACTACAAACAACAAAACTTTCAACTATATTTTTTCCAAACTTATTCTTGAAAGGTCGGTATCTACTTTTAAAACTCTGACCTTTATTGTTTGCCCAACCGAAACTACATCGTGCGGATTAGATACAAACTTGTCGCTGAGTTTTGATATATGAACCAAACCGTCCTGGTGAACACCGATATCTACGAATGCTCCGAAATTTGTAACGTTTGTAACGGTGCCGTCTAAAATCATATCTTCTTTTAAATCTTCTATGGAATTTATTTCGTCGCTGAATTCTGTTGAAACAAAAGTTTCTCTGGGGTCTACTCCCGGTTTTTTAAGTTCCGCAACAATATCGTTTAATGTTAACATTCCGACGGTATCCGTAACATAATTTTTTAAATTTATTTTTGAAATTGCGGAAGTGTTTCCTATAAGTTGGTCCGGTGTCATGGATAAATCCTGTGCCATTTTTTCTACTATCGGATAACTTTCAGGATGTATTGCGGAATTATCCAACGGGTTATCTCCGTCGGCAATTCTTAAAAATCCGGCACATTGGGTAAATGTTTTTTCACCGAACATACTGACATTTAACAATTGTTTCTTGTTTGTAAAAGAACCGTTTTTGGCTCTGTATTGAACTATATTTTTTGCCGCTAATCTTCCGATACCTGCAACATAACTTAAAAGTTCAGTCGATGCGGAGTTAAGGTTTACACCCACATAGTTAACACAAGATTCTACGGTTTCATCGAGATTTTTTTTCAATTGTGTTTGGTTAACATCGTGCTGATACTGACCTACACCGATAGATTTAGGATCTATTTTTACAAGTTCAGCTAACGGATCCTGCAATCTTCTTGCTATACTTATTGCACCTCTGACGGTAACGTCCAAGTCCGGAAATTCGCTAACAGCTAAAGGTGATGCCGAATATACGGATGCTCCCGCTTCGCTTACTACAACGGCTTTAGCTTTTAACTGATTCTTTTTCAATACGGCTTTTATAAAATTAACTGTTTCTTTGGATGCCGTTCCGTTACCTATTGCTATAAGTTCAACATTATATTTTTTTATAAAATTTACAACAATTTCCTGTGCTTCTTCCAATCTGCACATAGGTTCGTGCGGAAATATAGGTTTATATTCTTTATAGTTACCGTTTCTGTCTATTATTGCAACTTTGCAACCTGTTCTAAAACCGGGATCCACGCCCATAATAACTTTCGGGCCTGCAGGTGATGCCAACAAAAGATTTTTTGCATTTGTTGCAAACACATTTATTGCTTCTTTATCGGCTTCTTCCATTTTTGCCAAAAATATTTCCACCTGCAAAGAAGGATATAAGTGTCTGTCGAAAGCGGTTTTCATTGCTGTCCAAAGTTCGGGATAAAATAACGCCATGTTCGTTTTAACTATTTTTGATGCTATTGTTTCTATTGCCTGTTCGGTATCAACATCTATTTTCCAAGTTAAAATTCCTTCTTTTGCTCCCCTTCTTATAGCAAGTATTCTGTGAGATACTATAGCTTTTATAGGTTCGGAATAATCGTAATACATTTCGAATTTCGTTTTTTGATCTTCAAGACCTTTTTTAACTTTAGATTTCAAAACACCGGTAGTAAGTATAAAATTTCTTATAAGGCCTCTGTATACGGCATTATCGGATATTTGTTCGGCAATAATATCTATTGCACCGGTTAAAGCATCTTTTACCGTTAATACACCTTTTTCTTTATTTAAAAATTTTGATACTATTTCATCTTTGTTGACGGTTTTTGATACCATAATATCTTGAGCAAGTATCATTTGTGCCAACGGTTCAAGACCTTTCTGTTTTGCGATTGTAGCTTTTGTTGTTCTTTTCGGTTTGTAAGGTAAATATATATCTTCCAACTTTGTTTTTTCTCTGCAAAGTTCTATTTGCTTTTTGAGTTCCGGAGTTAACTTTTTTTGTTCGTCGATACTTTTTAATATTGTATCTTTTCTTGTTTCAAGTTCTATATAATATTGAAGTTTGTCGGCAACACCTCTAACTTCGGTTTCGGTTAAGTTTCCCGTTCTTTCTTTTCTGTATCTTGAAATGAAAGGAACGGTATCACCTTGGCCTAACATGCTTACTGTTGCCGTTACGGAACCTTCATTTAAACTTAATTCTTCACTTATCCAACTGATAATATTTTGTTGAGTAGACATGATTTAACTCCAGTTTATAGTTTATAGTTTATAGTTTATGGTTTATAGTTTGTGGTTTATAGTTTATGGCTTAACGACAACTACAAACTATCAACTACAAACTAAAAACAAATTTTGTAATACAAAATTTAAAGCATAAAACAGGAGCTAATATACGGTATAAAATACCTAAGTATAATTAGCTCCTTAAAATTTTGTTTTCGAAGTTTATTTCTTTCCCAAAATCTTGAAAACTTTTGTTCCGCAATCAGGGCATACACCTTTAACTGCTTTCATTCCGTTTTTCATGATTGTTTCTTCAGGATTTTTTACTTCTACTTGCTTTTTGCATTTCATACATCTTGCTTGTGGCATGATACTTTCTCCTTTTATATAAATAATGTACTGCTTACTTTGCCATTTTTGCCTGTTCTTTTATTAAGTTCAAAGCAATTTCGTTCTTTTGTATTTGGCTTGTACCTTCATACAATGTTGTAATTTTTGCATCTCTCATCATTTTTTCTACAGGATATTCTTTGCAATATCCGTATCCGCCGAATATTTGAACTGCATCTGTTGTAACCTGCATTGCTGTTTCTGAAGCAAACAATTTTGCCATTGCAGATTCTTTACTTGTTCTAACTCTGTCTTTAGGATCTTTTTTGTTGTTATCATCTATCATTCTTGCAACAGAGTATAAGAGAGCTCTTGCAGCTTCAACTTTTGTTGCCATTTCCGCAAGCATATGTTGTATTGCTTGGAAAGATGATATAGGTTGACCGAATTGTACTCTTGTTCTTGAATATGCTACTGCTTCTTCCAATGCACCTGCTGCTATACCTAAAGCTTGTGCTGCTACTCCCGGTCTTGAAGCATCAAGCGTTGCTTGAGCTATCATTAAACCGTGACCTTCTTTACCCAACAAATTTTCTTTAGGAACTTTGCAGTTATTGAATATCAATTCTCTTGTAGAAGAAGCTCTGATACCCATTTTGTTTTCTTTTTTACCGAAAGAAAAACCTTCCATACCTTTTTCAAGTATGAAAGCGGAAATTCCTCTTGCACCTCTTGAAGGATTTGTTTTTGCAAATACGGTATAAATTTCCGCATCGCCTGCATTTGTTATGAAACATTTTGTTCCGTTAAGTATATAATCACCGTTAGCATCTTTTGTTGCAACTGATTTCATACCGGTTGCATCGGAACCTGCTGAAGGTTCTGTTAAACCGAATGCTGCAACTGTTCCTGCTGCTATTTTAGGCAAATATTTTTGTTTTTGTTCTTCGTTTCCGCCTACAAGTATAGGAAGAGTTCCGAGTGCCGTTGCTGCTAAACATAATGCAACACCGCCGTCAACTTTACAAAGTTCTTCGGTAGCAAGAACCAAGTTCATTATGTTTCCGTCACCGAATCCGCCGTATTTTTCAGGAATATAGCAGCCGCAAAGACCTGCATCTGCCAATTCTTTTACGATATCCCAAGGAAATGTTCCTTCTTCATCATATTTTTCTCTAACAGGTTTCATTTTTTCTTGAGCAATTTGTCTTGCTGTATCAACAATCATTTGCTCTTCTTCGCTTAAAAAATAATTCATCATTTTTGTTACACTCCATTATTAGTTTATAGCTTACAGCTGATAGTTTATACTTTTTTAACTTTAAGCTTTCAGCTTTAAGCTATTTGTTAAGTTTTCTATAAGCTTGTTTAGCAGAATTTTGTTCAGCTTCTTTTTTGGAACTGCCGATACCTAACCCGAACTTTTTACCTTCTATAAAAACAGCTATTTCAAACTTTTTGTCGTGATCGGGACCATATTCCCTTACGACTTTGTATTCCGGTAAAGTTTGAAATTGTGCCTGAACCAATTCCTGTAAAGATGTTTTATAGTCGGTTAATTCTACGGTTTGTTCCAAGCTTAAAAATTTATGTATAAAATTTTTTACTATTTCAAAGTTCGAATCTAAATATATCGCACCTATAATCGCTTCAAAAGAATCGCAAAGGAGAGATTCTCTTTGTCTTGCAAAGTTTGAATCTTCGCTTTTGCTAATCAAAATAAATTTGTCTAACTTTATTTTTTTAGACCAAGTACTTAAACTTTTTGCGGAAACTATTTGAGCTTTTATTTGGGAAAGTTTTCCTTCATTATCTTCACCGTACTTATTGTACAAATATTCGCTTACAACGGCGGACAGAATACCGTCTCCGAGAAATTCCATCCGCTCGTTACAATATTTTAATCCATATTCCGAAGAATAAGATCTGTGAGTTAATGCTATCTTTAAAAAATTTAGGTCATGGAATTCATAACCTAAATTTTTTTGAACTTCCTCAAAATTATCCGACATATTTTTTAAGTATAATTACACCGTTATGACCGCCAAACCCTAAAGAGTTTGAAAGTCCGCATGTAATTTGTTGTTGTCTTGCCTTGTTAGGAACATAGTCAAGGTCACATTCAGGATCCGGTGTTTCATAGTTTATGGTAGGATGAATAAATCCTTCTTTCATACACAATACCATTGCTATTGCTTCAACCGCACCTGCCGCACCCAACAAATGTCCAGTCATAGATTTTGTTGAATTTACGGGAATTTTGTATGCTCTTTCACCAAACACTTTTTTGATTGCCATAGTTTCTATAGCATCGTTCATGTGTGTTGATGTTCCGTGTGCATTAATATAATCTATTTCATCTTTTGAAATACCTGCATCTTTGATAGCTCTTTCCATAGCTTCAACAGCACCTTTAGCTTCCGCATGCGGAGCTGTCATATGGAATGCATCATCGGAAGCACCGTATCCCAAAACTTCGGCATAAATTTTTGCACCTCTTGCCAAAGCATGATCCAAAGTTTCAAACACAAGTATACCCGCGCCTTCACCTATCATAAAACCATCTCTGTTTTTATCGAAAGGTCTTGATGCGGTTTTTATGTCGTCGTTTCTTGTGGAAAGTGCTTTCATGTTGCAAAAACCCGATACTGCTATAGGTGTAACGGTTCCTTCGGCTCCGCCGGTAATCATAACATCCGCATCACCGTATCTTAAAAGTCTTAAGGAATCTCCCATAGCATGATTTGAAGATGAACATGCACTCGTTACAGCATAGTTAGGTCCCATAAATCCGTATTCTATAGCAATTTCTCCCGGGAGCATATTGCTGATCATCATAGGTATTAAAAAAGGACTAACTCTTTTAGGACCTTTGGTGATTAAGTTTGTATGTTCTTCTTCAAGAACATCCATACCGCCAATACCTGTTCCGGTAATACATCCGATTCTTGTTTTATCTTCTTTTTCAAGATCAAGACCGGAATCTTCTATTGCCATTTTTGCCGCTGCTATACCGAGCTTAATAAATCTTGCGGATCTTCTTGCTTTCTTTTTGTCCATATAATCTTCGGCATTGAAGTCTTTTACAAGACCTGCAAACTTAGAATTATAGTCCGTTGTATCGAAAGTATCTATTAAAGATGCACCCGATTTACCTTCTCTTAAAGCATTAACAAAATTTTGGCTGCCTATACCTATAGGAGAAACTACTCCTATACCTGTGATAACTATTCTCTTTTTTTCCATGCTATAACCAACTTTCTTTTACTTTATATTACTTAGCTTGGTGAGCTGTAATATATTCTATTGCTTGACCTACAGATTGAATTTTTTCTGCTTCTTCATCCGGAATTTCGATACCGAATTCTTCTTCAAATGCCATAACTAATTCAACTGTATCCAATGAATCTGCACCTAAATCATTTATAAAAGATGCACCTGGAACAACTTCTGCTGGATCTACACCTAATTGTTCAACGATAATTTCTTTTACTCTTGTTTCTATGTCTGCCATGATTACGGCCTCCCTCTTTGTTTTTGAGTTTTTTAAAACCCTTTTTTATTTTTTACTACTATTTTTTTACTACTTTATTACATGTACATTCCACCGTTAACATTTATAACGTTTCCGGTGATATAAGATGAATCTTCGCTTGCCAAGAACAATGCGGAATTTGCAATATCTTGTGCTTCGCCCAATCTTTTCAAAGGTATAACTTCAGCATATTTTGCTTTAACTTCATCCGACAATGCATCGGTCATTGCTGTTTTTATAAAGCCCGGTGCTATTGCATTAACCAAAATGTTTCTTGATGAAAATTCTTTTGCGCAAGTTTTTGTTAAAGCTATAACTCCGCCTTTAGATGCGGAATAGTTTGCTTGACCTGCATTTCCCATTATACCTACAACGGAAGCTATATTTATGATTCTACCGTGTCTCTGTTTGAACATTGTTCTTGTAACAGCTTTGATAGAATTGAATACACCTTTCAAGTTTACAGATATAACAGCATCCCATTCCTGTTCACTCATTCTTAAAACCAAGTTGTCTTTTGTTATACCTGCGTTATTTACTAATATATCTATTTTTTGAAATTTGTCAAGTGTCTTTGCTATTAAATTTTCGCAATCCGACAATTTTGTAACATTGCTTGCAATGGCAATTGTTTCTACATTATATTTACTTTTTATCTCATCAGCCGTAGCTTGAGCTTTTTCAATATTAATATCGGTAATAACAATATTTGCACCTTCTTTTGCAAATGTTTCGGCTATTGTTTTACCTATACCTTGTGCACTTCCCGTTATAACGGCAACCTGATCTTTTAACTTCATTTATTTTCTCCTTTAAAAATCGCTTCGCAATTTTTTAGTTTACAGTTTATTGTTTATAGTTTATAGCTTATTGTAAAAATTCACTTTGTGAATTTTTGTTATTCATTAGAAAATTTTGTTTTACAAAATTTTACTGAAAACTATCAACTGCAAACTACCAACCACAAACCGCATATTTTTCAAATACAAATTTAACTATTTAATTCTTCAACTGCTTTTTCTAAATCGGCAACTGTTTCTATATTCATTGCTTTTTTAGTTCTATCTATTTTTTTCATAAGGCCAGTTAATACTCTTCCCGGACCTATTTCTATAAATGTATCAAAACCGTCTGCTATTGCATTTGACATTGATGTATCCCACAAAACAGGATTGCAAATTTGTTTTACCGATTTTTCTTTAATTAAAGAAGAATCTTTTGTAAATTGTGCATCGCAGTTTGTAATTATAGGATATTTGGGTTCTACCAAATTATATTTTTCCAATTCAACTTTCATTTTTTCGGAAGCCGATTTCATAAGCGAAGAATGGAAAGGACCGGAAACATTTAACATTACGGCTTTTAATGCTCCGTTAGCTTTTGCAAGTTCTACAGCTTTTTCTACAGCAGCTTTTGTTCCCGAGATTACTATTTGAACCGGAGAATTAAAGTTCACAGGTTCACATACACCAAGTTCCGATGCTTGTTTGCAAACATCTATAACGGTTTCTTTTTTCATACCGATAAGTGCTGCCATTGAACCGGGATTTTCGGCTGATGCTTCACCTATAAATTGTCCTCTTGCTTTAACCATTTTCAAGCCGTCTTCGAAATTAAAAAATCCCGAAACGGCCAAAGCCGAATATTCACCCAACGAATGACCTGCCGTTGCAATTTCAAATTTTGATAAATCTATGGAGTTTTTTAATGCTTCAAATATTGCAACAGATACAGCAAATATTGCAGGTTGTGCATATTTGGTATCTTTTAAACTTTCTTCCGGACCGTTAAATATAATATTTTTTAATTCATCGTCCAACTTATCCATTATATTTTTGGATGCGGGAAATTTATCGTAAAATTCTTTTCCCATACCAACAGTTTGTGATCCCTGACCGGGAAACATCAAAATTACTTTTTTCATATTACCTCAAAAATTAATTTTTAATATACAAGCACCCCAAGTAAGACCTGCTCCGAAAGCAACCAATTCTACCAAATTGCCTTTTTTTATTCTACCTTCCCGGTATGCTTCGTCCAACGCAACTATTGTTGTTGCCGCGGACATATTTCCGTATTTATGAACATTTACATAAACTTTTTCTTTTGTAACACCTGCTTTTTTAGCTACCGCTTCTATAATTCTTATGTTCGCCTGATGCGGTATATATAAATCTATATCATTATCCGTTAACCCTACAAGTTCCTGTGCTTTGTTTACCGCCAAAGCCATTTTCGAAACGGCAACTTTGAAAACTTCTTTTCCCAACATTTTAACAAAATGAAGTCTTTGTTCAACCGTTTCTTTTGTTGTAGGCATTGCAGATCCGCCTGCCGGAATATTTAAAATGTCGGTATGTGTACCATCCGTACCTAAATATGTTGAAACGATATCATTTTCGGTTTCGGATGCTTCAAATATCATAGCTCCCGCACCGTCACCGAACAAAACACATGTATTTCTGTCTGTCCAATCGGTTACTCTTGAAAGAACTTCAACTCCTACAAGAAGTATTCTTTTGTACATTCCGGAAGAAATGAATGCTTTTGCTATGGATACACCATATATAAAGCCCGAACATGCAGCTGATATATCAAAAGCAACCGCATTAAATGCTTTCAACTTCTTTTGTAAGTAACAAGCCGTTGAAGGCATGGGTGCATCCGGACTTATTGTTGCAAGAATAATTAAGTCTATATCGTCAACGGAAATTTTTGCTTTTTCTATTGCCTTTAAAGATGCTTTGTATGCCAAATCCGATGTATTTTCATCTTTGGCAGCTATTCTTCTTTCTTTTATTCCGGTTCTTGTAGAAATCCATTCATCGGAAGTTTCCACCATTTTTTCCAAGTCGAAGTTTGTTAAAACCTTTTCCGGAACATATGAACCTGATGATAAAATTTTTACACCGATTTTATTATTCATTACTATCTTGTCCGTTAAAACTATTTATTTCTTCTTCTATTTTCTTATTTATATTATTTTTTGCAAATTTCGCAGCCGCAATTAAAGCATTTTTAACTGCTTTGGAATTAGACTTTCCGTGACCTATTATACAAGGGCCGTTCACACCGAGTAACGGTGCTCCGCCGACATCATCATAGTCGGTTTTTTTCTTAACTTTTTTCATGGCAAGTTTTAAGAACGGTGCGGCACCCCAATATAAAGGATTACTTTTTATACTACTCTTTATAAACTTTGCCATCATTTCGGCAATACCTTCACTTGTTTTTAAGAAAATATTCCCTACAAAACCGTCGCAAACCACAACATCCGCTTTGGCTCTCGGGACATCCCCGCCTTCTATATTACCTATGAAATTCAAATTTGCTTTCTTTAAAAGTTCACTTGCCTGCAAAGTCAACTCGTTACCTTTTGTATCTTCTTCACCTATAGACAAAACCGCAACTTTAGGATTTCTTATTCCCATTACATTTTTTGCATAGATGTTTCCCATTATTCCAAATTGTAAAAGATGTTCCGGCTTACAATCTACATTTGCACCGGCATCAACAATAATACATCTTCCGTTAATATTTGGAAAAGGAACCGAAATTACAGGTCTTGAAACGCCGGGTATTCTTTTTAAATATAAAAGTGATACTGCCATGGCAGCACCGGAGTTCCCCATTGAAACAAATGCATCTGCTTTACCTTCCGCAACCAATTTGCAGCAAACCGCCATTGAAGAATCTTTTTTGTGTCTGGCAGCATTTGCCGGATGTTCATCCATTTCAATAACTTCGGTTGCGTTTACAACAGATATTCTTTCTTTAGGAAACTTATATTTTCTTGACCACTTTTCCAATTGAGCGGCAATAATATCCTCTTTACCGACAAGTATAACATCATTGTCGGTTTGCTTAACAGCAAGGATTGCACCTTCTACATTTATATCAGGTGCTCTGTCTCCGCCCATTACATCAAGAGCAAGAATCATTTTACTTTGCTTCCTCTTGTGCTTCTTTTGCTTGTTGTTCTTTAGCTTTAGATTTCTTTACTTTTCTTGGAACTACCAATTTTCCATTATAAAATCCGCATTCAGGACAAACTTTGTGAGGCATCTTCGGTGCTCCGCAGTTTGAACATTTGCTGGAATTTTCAGCTTCTATTTTTGAATTTGCAGATCTTCTGCTGTCCCTACGATGAGGAGTGTGTTTTCTTTTTGGATTTGGCATTTTTCCCTCCGATTATATTTTTAATTTTTTTATTTTTGACCACTTTTCGGCAACAAATTCATCTTTCATTTTTTGTTCACAAAAGCAATCTTTTTCATTTCTGTTATTACCGCAAACAGGGCATAACCCTTTGCAATCATCTTTACATAACGGTTTCATGGGAATGTTTAATAAAACAGATTCTCTCATTTCTTCCGCTATATCATACTCATATTCTTCTTTAGTAAAAGAACATTCAAAAGGTATCTTTATGTTCTGTTCAAATTCTTTTAAACATCTTGAACATTCAAAAGACATTGTTCCGGTTATGTTTCCGGTAACACTTATAACATCGTCATATTTATTTGCTTCAAAAGAAAAAACGAGATTAGCCGACTTTATTATTTCCTTATCATACTCAAAAGGAAAGGGTTTATTTTCGACGACTAATTTCTTACTTTTCTTAAAATCATCAAAACTTACTAACAATTTTTCCATAACCTAAATTAAGTTTAGATTATATTTGTTAGTTTTCTTTTTGTCAATACCCTTCGAAAAATATACATATATAATAATATGTATGTTTTTTAATGTTACCTAAATTTTATAAATTTTGCAAACACAAAAATTGCCAAACAACTTTTGGTTTATAGTTTATAGTTTATGGTTTATAGCTTTTTGTAAAAATTCACATTGTGAATTTTTGTTATTTATTAGAAAATTTTGTGAAACAAAATTTTACATTAAGCTACAAACTATAAACAACAAACCATAAACTATCTATTTTTCAACTTTCTTTCTAGGCATTCATACTTCCATACATCTATACCTCCAATATTTACTTTTAAAAATCAATTTTGTAAAATATTTGCTTAGTTTAAATAGTTTGAAAATTTAAAATTATTTAGCAATTTATATTTGGGGGAGAAGTAAATGGCATTTCAAAAGAAAGAAGTAGTAGAAAAATTTAAAACACATGCAACCGATACAGGTTCACCTGAAGTTCAAGTTGCATTGTTGACAACAAGAATCAATTATTTGGCAAATCATTTTAAAAAGTTTCCTAAGGATTTTGCTTCAAGAGTAGGTTTCTTAAAGATGATTGGTCAAAGAAGAAGACTTCTTGATTATTTAAAAAGAACAGACAAAGAGTCTTACACAGCTATTTTGAAAAAATTAGACTTAAGAAAGTAAAAAAATTTTAAGTCCGTCGTAAACACAAAGGATGCACTCAATTCCATTATATATGTAGTTGTGTGGATCTTTTGTGTGATGTTTATAGGCGGACTGATGGAGTAAAAATGGAACAAATAAAAACATCGTTGATTGTTGCAGGCAAAGAAATTTCCATTGAATCGGGCAAACTCGCAAAACAAGCTAACGGTGCTTGTGTTGTTAGAGTTGGCGACACTATGGTATTGGTTACTGCGGTTGCATCATCAACACCAAAAGAAGGAACGGATTTCATGCCGTTAACCGTAGATTACAAAGAAAGAGCTTATTCTACCGGAAGATTTCCGGGCGGTTTCTTTAAAAGAGAAGCTAAGCCGAAAGAAAGCGAAATTCTTGTAAGCAGACTTATAGACAGAAGTATCAGACCGTTATTTTCGGAATTTTGGAGAAACGATACACAAATAGTTGCAATGGTAATATCTCACGACGGAGAAAACCCGTCTGATATTATAAGTATAATAGGTGCATCTGTTGCACTTCATCTTTCAAACATACCTTTTGAAAAAGATATCGCTTCCGTAAGAATAGGAAGAATCAACGGAGAATTCGTTGTAAATCCTACAATTCAGGAAAGAGAACAATCCGACTTGGATTTGGTTGTTAGCGGAACCGAAGAAGCTTTAACAATGGTTGAAGCAGGTGCATCGGAACTTTCCGAACAGGAAATGTTGGATGCATTGAATCTTGCAAAAGAAGAAATCAGCAAAATTTGTAAATTTATAAAAGCTCTTCCTACAAAGGAAAAACTTCCTATAACGGAACCTGTTATAGATGCAAACTTAAAAGCTGAAGTTGAAGCAGAAACATTGCCTAAAGCTCAAGAGTGTGTAACAATAAAAGAAAAAACTCAAAGAGAAGTTACTTGGGCAACATTCAAAAAAGAAATGCAAGATAAACTTGCCGAAAAATATCCTGAACAATCCGCATTGATAGATTTTGTTATGGAAGATATTTTTTATAAAGAAGCAAGAAAACTTGTTTTAACAAAAAATATCAGAACAGACGGCAGAGCATTAACCGAAATAAGACCTATAACTTGCGAAGTAGGATATTTACCGAGAGCTCACGGAAGTGCAATATTTACAAGAGGTCAAACACAATCTCTTGCAACCGTTACTTTAGGCAGCCCTGAAGACAAACAAGTTATGGATGAATTAACGGGTGAATATAAAGAAAGATTTTTATTACATTATAATTTCCCAGGATATGCAACAGGTGAACCAAAACCTGAAAGATCACCGGGAAGAAGAGAAATCGGTCACGGTAATTTGGCAAGAAGAGGTTTAAAACCTGTTCTTCCGGAAGAAAAAGATTTCCCTTATGCAATAAGAATAGTTTCCGATATTACGGAATCCAACGGTTCATCTTCAATGGCATCCGTTTGCGGCGGTTGTTTGGCATTACTTGATGCCGGAGTTCCTATTAAGGCAACTTGTGCAGGTATCGCAATGGGACTTATGAAAGAAGGTGACAACTATGTTATCTTAACCGATATCATGGGAATGGAAGATCATTTAGGTGATATGGATTTTAAAGTTGTAGGTACAAGAAAAGGTATTACAGCTTTACAAATGGATATAAAAATCGACGGTTTAACAACCGAAATTATGGCAAAAGCTCTTGAACAAGCAAGAGTAGGAAGAATGGAAATTATCGGTAAGATAGAAGCTACTCTTCCGCAACCGAGACCGGAACTTTCAAAGTATGCTCCGAGAATGGTATCTTTTGTAATTCCGCAAAGTAAAATAGGAACCGTAATAGGCCCCGGCGGAAAAACAATAAAAGGTATTCAAGAAACTACCGGAGTTGAAATATCTATTGAAGAAGACGGAACAGTATTTATTTCAAGCCCTAATGCTTTAGCTGTTGAAACGGCAAAGAGCATGGTTGAAGGTTTAACGGCGGAAGTTGAAGTAGGAAAAGAATACAAAGGTAAAGTTACAAGAATTATGAATTTCGGTGCCTTTGTAGAAATTCTTCCGGGAAAAGAAGGTCTTGTTCATATTTCAAAACTTTCCAAAAAACATGTTAAAAAAGTGGAAGATGTTGTTTCTATCGGTGAAGAGATAGTAGTTAAAGTTGATGAAATAGATAAGCAGGGAAGAATTAATTTAAGTAAAACTATGTAGTTATAAAAGGTATAATTATGTCCGCTAAAGAAAATAATTTAGAAGAAAAAGTAAAATCTTTATATGAAGTGATGCAACAGGAAAAGGTTGAAGAAATAAGAATAGATTCTTCCGATATGAAATTGCATATCAGAAGGAAAAATTATTCAAGACCTGTTCAAAGAGTTGCACAAGCTCAGCAATCTCAACCTGTTCAACAAGAAGCTGCAAACTCTTCTTCACAAGAAGAAGTAGTTATCGGTGAAAGCACAATAAAATCCCCCATCACAGGTGTATTTTACAGATCACCTTCACCGACATCTCCTATGTTTGTAAAAGAAGGTGATGTTGTTGAAACAGGTAAAACTTTATGTATAGTTGAAGCCATGAAAGTTATGAACGAAATTAAAGCTACAGAAAGAGCGAAAATAGTGAAAGTTTTGGTAGAAAACGGAGAATCTATAAATAGTCAGCAAGATTTGTTTGTTATAGAAAAAATGTAATTTAAGGAAAAGATTATGCAAGATAGAATCGGAATGGCAGCAGGACAAATTTGGCACTTTTTAGATGAAAACGGTGAATCTACACCGATAAAGATTAAAGCTCATTTAGGACTTTCGAACACAATGCTTTATTTAGCTTTGGGTTGGCTTTCAAGAGAAGGTAAAGTTAGTATTGTACCTTTTGAATACACTTATAAAATTTCTTTAATAAGATAAGATTACATTTAATTATAATTTATTAATAAAAAGCTCTCGGTTATGAGAGCTTTTTATTTTTTCTCCAAAACAAAAAGCATACTACCATTATTACGATATATATCATGCATAAATAAACAAACAAATCGCCGAGTTTGTCGTATATTGTTATATAATTATTCGGATATACATTTTCTATAAAACAAATTTGTTCTTTATTTTTAGTTTGCTTTACAACTTTACCCGTAGGAGCTATTACCCCAGATATTCCGGTATTTGAAGCGGCAACAACATATTTTCTATTTTCTACCGCTCTAAAAATATTTAAAACAAAATGCTGATATGGATACGATAGTCCGTCACACCAAGCATCGTTAGAATGAGTTGTTAATAATGTTGCTCCTTTTAAAACCAATTCTCGTGACAAGTAAGGATAATAATTTTCCGAACATATATTTATACCTAAAAAACATTTGTCAAATTCAAAAACTTTTAACTCCATTTCCTTGCTAAAATTATCCGTTAAGTTCACTTTCTCCAAAAGTTTAACGAGAAAATTTTCAAAAGGAATATATTCTCCAAACAGAACAAGATGTTTCTTTTTATATTTGTCTACAATATTTCCGTCTCCAGAGGTAAGAAATATTGAATTATATAATTTTTTATTTTCAACTGCTTTACCGCCTATCAAATTTAAGTCGGAATATTTTGAAATTTCTCTAACAAAAGACCGGATATCTTCATTTTGTTCCAATATTCTCGGCAATACAGTTTCCGGATACAATGCAATATCGCATTTTTTATTTTCCAAATATTGTGCGGTTGTATATATTGTGTTTATTATTTCGTCTTTTAAACTTTTTCTCCACTTCTTTTCTTGAGCGATGTTAGGTTGAACTACTCCTACTTTTATTTCAGCTTTATTTTCTAATTGTGACATTTGTTTTATTCTAATGAAGCCGTAACCAAGCAATAAAGACAAAATTAATACTGCAAATATTAAAAACTTTTTATTCTTATTATATAACCAATAAAATATAAGAAAATTTATAAATATTATTACAAAAGATATGCTATAGACTCCGAAAACATCGGAAATTTGTATTATTTGCGTAAACGAACTTTGTGAATATCCTAACAGATTTATAGGGAAACCGCTCAAAAAATAATTTTTTATATATTCAAAAACGACCCATAAACTTGCTAAAGCAATAGCAACAACTGTTTTCCGACATTCTTTAATAATATAAAAAAACATTGACCACAACACAAAATATATCGACTGATAAAACCAAAATATCACCGACACTATCAGTGCAGCTTTAATTGATTTAGTGTTTGTAAGCAAAAATAAAAACATCCAGTTAAATGCTATTAGAGCATAGACTGTTCCTGCGACAAATCCATACAATGCAGAATATTTTAAATTGTTTTTATATACACAATATATTAAAGGAATAAAAGCTATCCATGCAAAGATAAAAAGATTAAATTTTTGAAAAGATAATGCAAGCAATATCCCGGATATTATCGAAAATATCAAATATTTAAACTTATATTCTCTAACTATAAATTTATTTATCATATTTTTTATCATACCATTATTATATTATTTTACAATAAAAAAAGGCAGATGATTTTTTCATCTGCCTTTTTTATTTCTTTACTTATTATGCTGATACTGCTATTGCACGAACATTCTGCAACTTGAACAATCCTACTATCATCTTTTCATCTTCTTTCCATGCAGAACTATCCGTTGCCAATGCATCCAAGATCTTTTCTCTCTTTTCTACCGAGTATGTCTTTTCTGTCGCTGCTTTCTGCAATTTCGCTATATCAATTATGAAATCTTGTCCGGCTTTCGAATAATTATCTTTATACTGTGCTCTCAACAATCTCGTTATCGTTCCCTGATTCCCGTTTACTCTACTCTGGTTCAAGGCTCCTACTCTGTCTCTTCCCTGATTTTCCATAGCCAACAATAATCCACCGGCTACCGCCGTTAATTCTACCGATAATGCTACTCCGTCTTCATTATCTCCGGTCGCCTGACTGCCCAACATCTTCATCCTCGACAATACGGCATTCATTATTTCTTCTTTACCTGCACTCTTACTTACTCCAAACAATTTGCTCAATGATTCTCTGCTTATATTTGCAGGTGTCGAATCTTGTCCTAATTTAAGTTCTTTTAACAATCCTGCCAATGCTCTTATTTCAGGCGACTGTCCTTTCGTACCTGTTACTCCTCTTACTGTCGGTGTTGTCATCTCTTTAACCATAACTGCCAACGTTCTCATTCCTCTTATTCCTATTCCTTCCGCTGCTGCTTTCTTCATTCCGAATATATTTTGTATTTGTCTTACGTCCGCTACTCCTGCTTTCTTCATCGCTTGTCTGGATGCCAATACCGCTCCTTCCCACTTAGAGTCTCCGCCTTTTACAAGATTTCCGTTCTCTTCTAAAGTTACTCCTTCCATTAAGTCTTCCAATTTAACTGTCGCTTGTATTATACCTGCTTTCTCTTTTATGTTGGCTGCATATGTTATTTCAGTTACATTTCCTTTATCGTCTTTCTTTACTTCCTTTATTGTTATTACGTGTGTCTTATCTTCTGCTGACGTCAATACCATTATCATTCCGGCTTCTAAGTCTCTCGTATCCGTTACTACCGCCATTCTGTTTCCTGTTGCTCTTACTACATCTGCTATCGTTGTGTTCGTATCTTCATTTCCTGCTGCTTTCTTTTCTACGAACGGATCGTTTGCTGTTACTAATCTAAAGCCTCCTGCTCTGTCTGTTAAAGCTTGTGCAAAGTCTATTGCTATTATTGCGCAATCTTCCGTAGGTTTCAATGCTCTCGTTACTGCTTCTCCCGCTACTTCTCCAACTGTTTCAGCTTTCTTCTTTAATACGAAGTCTCTTATTATGCCTTCTTCCGCTTCGCCTCTTGCTGCATTTTCTATATCCTCGTTCGTCTCTATTCTTGTTGCAAAATCGCTTCTTCTGTCTGCTATATCTTTTGCTTTCATTTCTGCAATAGCATCTTCATCCGCTAATTCTTTTATTGTCATGTTATCTATCACTATTTCATCTATAGCTTTTGTGTCTTTCTCAACTATTTCTTGTAATTTGGTTACGCTTGCAGTTACTCCGTCTATTCCCAATCCTGTTAATACTCGACTTGCTTTGTCTCCCAATTTCTTGGTTACAGCTACATATGTCATAGCTTCTACTTTACCTTTTAATTCTCCAGCACTCTTCATTTGAGTCAATTCTTCACCTGTTACAGCTTCGGAGCTTACCAATGTTTTTACCGCTCTGACATAGTTACTATCCGCCAATTGATTTATCGTTAAATTGTCTACCAATGTATCCAGTACAACACCAACTTGTTTAACAACATCTTCATCATTACTTTCTGCTTTTGCACCGGAAATCGCAGCTTTTATTTCATCTAATTTTTCCGCTTTTATCTTTTCTCTTATTTCGTTATGTGCAGATATAATCTTATCGTAATCCAAGCCGAGTAAAGTAAAGAATTGTCTGGTTTGATTTAATGTCAACTCCGAAGAAACTTTTGCCTTCATGTAATCACTATATGTCATATTTCCGTATTTTTCAACCAAGAAATCTCTATATGTCTTATTCTTCAAGTTGTTTGTTTCAAACTTTTCATTAGACAAATCTTTCATGGATACTTCATACTCAAATGTCAATTTATCTCCAAGTTCTCTTACTACACCTGCATTAGACATCCACAATGTTATTGCACTCTCATTTCTTTGTATCCACTCTACATTCAAACCAGCCATTGTTAATAATGCACCAATGCTTTCAATTTCAATTCCTTCCTTTCTCAATTGCTCGTTCGTAAGTTTCTTTATGTCTCCTATTATCGATTCTCTTGTTGTTTTCTTTGTTGTATCCGTGTCTTTTGCACTTACTTTTATCAATCCTTTATTTATAACAAGTCTAAGTTGATCTCTGAAATCTTTGTCGCTCAATTCACCTATTGTAAATGTTTTTACCAAATCTTGTGCTTCTTCCCTTGTAAATTCTTTTGATTTAAAGTAACCTACCATTTCTTCGTAGTGAGCTTTTATATCCGTACCTTTTGCACGTTCTCTTGTTGAAGCATCAAATACAATTCCAAACTGTCTTAAACTGTCTTTGGTTGCGCTATTGCCTATCTTGGTTACTCCGGTCAATTGTTCGTATGTCTTCGATTTTATCGCTTTTATGTAACCTTCACTTGGTTTACCATCTTCGGTTACAAATACATCGCTACTACCGAATTCTTCTTTTGTTAACAATTCCGCTATTGCTAATTCACCTCTTGTTAACATAGATTTATATTTCTTCAACAATTCTGTTGCAGATTCTTTAGGATACAAGTAAGCAAATACCAATTTCAATTCTTCGTCAATTTGTTCTTGTGTAGGTTCTGCAACATATTCATCCGTACTGTAAACTGCTACCGCAGACCTATATGCATAATCGGTTATTGACTGTAATGTGGTTTCTTGTCCTTCTTTTTCCGGATCCACACCAAAGAACTCTTCTCTTGCAGCCTTTCTTCTTTCTTCTTGTTCTGTAATCTTTCTAGTTGCTTCTTTCATTTGTTCTTTAAGTGATTTACTGGATTTAGGGAATACCGCTTGTTTTATCGCACTGACTGCCGTACCGATTGTACTTGCAACTTTATTTTCTTTTTCAAGACCTAACATATCTCTTATGGTATCATAACTTGTGTTCTTAAATCTTTCTTCACTATCACTTAAACTTAATGCGGATGTAAGATCTGCAAATTTCGATACATCACTAACCTTAATATCGTCAAGTAATCTATCTTTTATTTCCGGAGTCAATGTTTCCAATTCCTGCATATTGTCTACTGCTTTGCTTACATCTCTTGTAATATCAATTCCGGCTCTTGCCATTACACCTTTAATATCCTTAATATCATCAAATTTACTGAGTTTTGTTTCCGGTGTAATGTTCTTCAATGCCTTTCCACCGTTTCTCATAGCAAGAGCATTCTTAGCTTTATTGAACAAGCCCTTAACAGCATAAGCTGCACCGAATACAGATTCCGTGAAATCTTTATTTTCCGCACCTTCTTGTTTAGAACCTAACTTCGATTTCAATCCCTCTTTGCCGTAAGATACCAAATTGTAACCTACTGTCTGTTTCAAAGTATCAAGTAAAGTACCTTGGTTGCTTACGCCAAGAAGTCCGTTTGCCATACTCAAGAATGCAGACATCGGCAAGAATCCTACAACAGATTTCGTATATGCAACCGCAGAATTAATAAATTCTGAAAGTATAGGATGTTTTCCTGCAAACTTAGCATTTGCAAAGGCTGCTTTTTGATCTTTAGTTAAATCAACAGAAGCATACTTTAATTTATCAAAAGCTTCTTGCAACTTCTTGTAATTTTTCAATATCTTAGCTTCTTCCTTTGTCAAAGCATCTTTTCCTTCTTTTTCTTCTTTTACTTTCAATGTTTCTATATACATCGCAGAAGGTAACTTGATGTTCTGTTTTGCTAAAGTTTCTTCCATACCGGCAGGATGTTGTGCCGTTACAATTCTTCTCAAATTATCTTTGTAATTATCTATGTTAGAGCTGTTTATAACTCCCTGTGAAGCTAAATTTATCATATTCTGTAAAGGTATATTGCTAAACGTTAACTGTTCGGCAAGTTTTATTACAGGATCACTTTCTACAGCTGCACTACCGGAATCTGAAGAAGAATTATTACCGAATAACTTAATTCCGAATAATTCTCCGATTAACAATGCTAATGCTTTAGCTAAATCATCATCATCGGAAACGGATATATTAATCTTCTTGTAATTTTCTACAACTTGTTTACCGAGACTTGTTAAGCGTCCGTTTACGGAATACATGTTGTTACCATCTATCAAGCTAACAAGAGCATCAATCTGATTGGTATCAGCTTGTACATTGGCGTCTGTCAAAGCTTGTTTTACATTTTCGGAAACCTGAACAACCGTTTCCGGAGCATTCTTCATAGAAGAATTGCTACCGTAACTTGCAACTATTCTATTACTATAGCTCAACATTGTTTGAACAGCAGATGCCAAGTCTGCAACTCTTGTTATTGCCGTAGGTCTATCTTTTGTTTCAGAATTGTTATCAGAATTATTATTGGAGTCACTATTGTTTTTCTGTACTTCTGCACTCTTATGTTCAGCTATCTGTTCATCTACAGCTTCCCATGCACTTATTTGAGCTTTTATTTCTTCGGCCAAAACAACTTCTTCTCCGTTGCTATTAACAACTTTCATATCACTCAAACCGTTTGCATTCAACGATGCCAAAATACCTCTGTATGTTTCCAATGCTTCTGTCTGTAAACTTCTCAAGCTGGACTCTACCTGGCCTAATCCTTCCGAAAGTCCGCTTTCGGTTGTTTCTCCTACTCTCAATGTAGAACTTTGCGATTTATTTAAAATGTTAAATAAACCTTTATAAATTATTTGACCGGCTTCGGTGTTTTGTCCACCTACAGTATTAATCAACTCGGTTAATTTTCCGGTTAAGAATTTATCTTTAATTGCATCATTCAAACCAAATATTAAAGATTGTCCGGACTGCTTATAGAGAGAATATAACTTAGACATTTCAAATGCTAAGATCGGATCATCAACGTCTCTTAATGCAACCTCTCCGTTTCCTCTTTCAACGAAGAACTTACTTGCCAACTCTTGCTGAGATTTTAAACTACTTGTACTTAATACTCTAAACATATCGGCTATTATTGTAGGATCACTGTATTCCTGTTCGTACCCTGCCATCTCCATTTCGCTGGTGAATACAAGTCTAGTACATTTCTCAGTATCATGTCTGTTTACTCTTCCATAAGTTTGCGTTAATAAGGACGAACCTGCACCGGTAGCATCAACCATTAAGTCATAATCACCTGCATAATCCAAACCTGTAGCACCTTTTTCGCTTGTTATTATTATTTCCGCAGCATCTCCTTTTTTACCTTTTTGATTAATTATTCCAAGAATACCATCATCCGTTTCGGTAGTTATAGTATTTATTTTTCTACTATTGCCCAGTCTCCTTTCTAATTCAGCCTTCAAATCTTCTTGGAATTTCGTATCTATTGACATGATTAATTGTGTTCTGGCATTGGCATTACCTTTGGATAAATTATATTCAATCTGATCAGCTATCTGTTGAACCATAGCAGCTCTTACGTCTTCTTGCGTTTGACCGTTAACGACACTAAATCCTACCGTATCAGTTGAATCCTTACCTTTTTCTCTAACTAAACTGCTGGTATCAATAACTTGTCTTCCGTTGAAGGAAACCTTGCTGTTTGCCATATTCTGTAATTCAAAATTCTTCATTTTTCCGTAAGTTTCAACTGCCATTCCAAATGATGCAGACATATCCAATACATGTTCCAACGTTCCGGACATACCTATATATTGTCCTCTACCATAGAACAATCTGCTTCCGGATGTACCCATACCGGTTTCGCTTACAGGTGTTGCCCTCAAGGCATCCTCGTGACTTAGTTTCTTTCCATCTATTTCCGTTTCTCTTGCAACACCATAAGCATAAGCAAAATCGTTGAACACTCTGTTCATTTCAATTTTGCCTTCAGCTACAGGAACAACTTTTTGAACACCTTCATCGGTTGCCACGGTTGCTTTTTGTTGTCCGCAATAATTTTCAGCCATAGCTTTCAATATAGAATCAATGTATCCTCTTTCTATACCGTTTTCTTCTGCATATTTATTTAATTCTTTATTCAAATCATCTGTTATAAACGCCGATTTATCGGATGCACTGATAGAAAGTCCGTGATATTGACTTCCCGGTGTATTCATTTGTTCAAATACTTGTTGTGCTACATCATAAGCTTTTGCCAAGCTTGAATTGATTTGTTCATTATTCTTTGAGAACAATGTAGCATTATCACCTTTACTTTGTATAAACGATGTTTGGCTTTCCATGAATTTATGAACTTCATCCACTATGGTAACTCTGCTAGTTTGTGCTTGGAAATCCAACAACATCTTTCTTAAATCTTCACTCATAATACTAAAGTCGGATTCTGCCTGTGTATTTAAGAAACCGTATCTTTCTCCTGTCCATACTCTCAAGCCGTTACGATCATTTAATGCTTCTTGCATCTTCGTATAATCACCGGTTTCTTGAGCTTGATCGTAAAGTTCGTTCATATTGTAAATTGTAACTCCGACTTCAGCTAAATATTCTCTGTAACTACCAATCTTGTGTTCTCCATCCAAGTACCCGTCGGTATATTGTTCCAAAAGTTGATCGGTGGCTACTATAATATCCATATTAGCATTCCCGTTAACACCTCTTGCATAAGCAGCACCGATAGCAACGTTGGACTTACCGAAACCTACAGTTGCAAGTAATGCCAAATTGTTACCATTCAATATATCTCTTATAGCTTCTCTTTGATTTTTAAGTCCGTTTTCTCCTTTTCTAAATCCGGACCAATTAGTGTTTCTAGCCAATGCTTCTTCTGCTTGTTTTAAGGCATTTTCTACATTACAGAAATCTTTTATTTCTTGGGTAACAACTACACCTTCAAAACCAAGAGCTTCCGCACCTAGAGTTTCTCCAACCTTTGCTTTAGCTATTTGTTCATATAATTTCGTAATAGCAGCGTTAGCTTCTATACCATTTTCAAATGTGCTGGACATTTGTAAAGAATCTCTGATAGAACTTATAACGAGAATTGAAGCTTCCTTTCTTGCAGAATCGGTTTCTAACGATTTCATATTTTCATTTATAGCTTTCACATCACCTGTTTCCAAAGCTTCTTTTAATTGAACAATTTGTCCATTGTCTTTTTGTCTGCTTTCGGCTTGTTTATTTAAGGTTTCTTGATATAGACTTACAATATCAAGTGTTTCTATTCTTCCCTCTACAAAGTAATGTAAATTATCATTTATTTCTTGTAAACTTTCGAATTCCGCGCGTTCCTGTTCAGATAATTCACTCTTATTTTGCAATTGTGCTATTTTTGCAGAATAGTAATTGATCATAGATTGAGCAAGAGCATCATTGACTGATTTTGTACTTGCATTTTTAATGTTTGTTAATGCTTTATTTAAGACTGCTAATTCCGCATCACTTAAGTTTTCAACACTTTCGATATTTAATTTTGAAAATGCTAAACCGAATTGTTCTATTAATGCACCCTCCGCACTTTCACTTTGAATAGCATTGTTTTCCATATTAGTTGTTGTAATTAATGCCATTGCTGAAATAGCTAAATACTTTTGCCTATCGGAAAGAACACTGCTATTGACAACTCCGTTTATCATTGATTGCTGTAAACCGGTTATTGCAGATGCACTATCATTTGCTTTTCGTACATTGTCTAAACTTGAATATAATTTTTGAATATCAGACAAACTCATTCTACTTACAGATTGTTCAATAATTGCTCTGTTGTTTTGGAAATAAGTACCTATTTGAGTACTGAGATTCTTTACAGCTTCAATTCCTAAATTGAAATAATCTTTTGACGAATCATTTAACTGTGCAATTTCTGCAAGTTTTGAAATAAATACTATTGAACTATCCGCAACATATTGTCTTATTGCATCATTCTTCAATTTATCTTCAGTTGATTGGTCACTCTGTAAAACGCTATCAACTTTTTGCAAATTGTCAAGGTCAGCTTTTCCTTCTTCAGTCAATTCTCCCTTGTCTTGCAATTCTTGCAATTCTGCTATTTTTGCGGAATATGCTTCAGCCATAGACTGAACAAAACCATCCTTGATTTTACCTATATCAAGTCCTTCAACTATTTTTGAAACATCGACAGTAATACCTGTAAGGTTGCTAATCTTGTTCAACAACGACAATTGAACAAGGTCATCTATTGAAGCAATATTACCTTTGTTAATACTATCCGTCAATTTGCTTGAATCAAATTCTCCATTATCATTCGTATATCCGGATACAAGATTAACAATACCAACCTTGTTTTCAAAATTCAAAACATTTCCTGTTATCTGTTGCCATACGTTAGCATTGAATCCGTTGTGAGCTTTTACAGTATCGTAGTTTTGTTCAACTTGCTGTGCAAATGTGTCTCCCGATGCCTGTGCCTGGTTCTGATTTTGATTTTGACTTTGAACTGATGTTGCAGCAAGAGCCAACATAACATTCTGTACATTTGCTCCGGGTGTCATAATACTCGCAGCATTGTACATTGTTTGAACTCTTGAATTCAAAGCTTCATTACCTTTGGGCAATGCCTTAATATCCGTTGTTTGTGCTACAGCTGCCAAAGATACCATAGCTCTTTGTAATGCCGCATTACCGGTTACATTGTTGATTGTGACATTTCTGCCATTTACATTAACCTGTACGGTATTGTTGTTTGTATTAATTTTTGCAGTTGCATTAGAACCATACATACTGAACATACTTGCAATAGCTGCTTCTGCAGCTTGTGTTCCCCTGCTTGTAGACATATCTGCATTGTTTACATTATTTTCAAACAAAGCATTTGAATAATCTACAGCACCCGGGCCATCCAAGTATTCAACAAAAACTTCTGCAACAGCAGGATCCATTCCAAAAGCTACTAATCCGTACTTATAAGAAGTTTCTTTGACTTGTTCTTCAAGAAATCCTTGAACTTGTCCTTTTAATTCTGTTTTTACAACATCTAAGAATTTTGTACTACCACCGCTAATCGGAGTTTGAGCCTGTATTTCATATTTTCCTGTTACACCATGCCAAATGCTTTGTGCCAACGGCATCGATGCATACATAATGAAACCGAATTGTAAGCTGTTTCCGAGATTAACATCTATAACACTATCAAAACCTGTGGTTTCAACAAATACAGAATCTACAATCGTTGAGAAGAAACCACCGACAGAAACTTCGTGACCAAATATTTTCCCGCCAAATTTATTAAAGTTATCTAACGGTGCAAAACCGAATGTTCCGTTTTCAATATTATCGGCAAACTCTTCCATCCAACTTGAAATTGATCTGCCGTTAATGTTCGTATCTCTGAATATTCCACCTATAACATTCATTCCGAGGTTCAATTTTGTCATTGTATACATGTGTTGTGTTATATTTGACCATGCCTTGAAGAATTCTCCAGGATTTTTAATTGCACCGAAAGTAGCATTCCATAAATTCTTACCGCTTCCTATTAAACCTTCTTTTAAACTACTTCCAAAATTTGCTGCTCTGTTTGTAACGGTCATGGTAGTTTTTGCAGCATTATCTGCTGTTGATGCTGCTTTTGCAGCTGCATCAATTGCACTCTCTGTCAAGCCAAAAGCTTCCAAAGATCCTTCTATACTAGTTGCACCGGCACTCTTTGCAGCACTAACCGCGGCCTTATAGTTTTCCAATAATCCACCGGTTGCTTGTCCCGCCGTTTTTGCTTTAAGTAAAGCTTCACCGGCTTCTTTTGCTTTTACTGCTGCTACAGCTGCTTGAGGTGTAGTTGCTCCGGCTCTTAATGCGAATGCTGCATTCTTAGCGGCTCCACCTATTCTAACAGGGAATGCAAGCGAAAGAATTGCTGCACCCAAATTCAATATTCCCTGCCATGTGTTGCCTGCCTCAAATGCATCTATTGAATTAACAACAGACGTACTTACAAAGTAAGATGTAACAAGTGCCGATGCGATTAACGAAATTGTACTTCCGACACTCGCCGTGGCCGCCGCAAATAGTGCGCCACTGGTTACCGCGGCGACTCCCGTCGCAGCGGACACTCCGCTTAAGGCAGGAATAAATGCGGCCGCACCCAGACCACCCGTAAATACAGTGACTACAATTGCAACTGCAGCCACTACTCCCATAATCGCCGCCCTTCCGGCGTCTTTATCCGTAACATTCTTATATGCTTTATTTTGCATTAAGGATGCTGATACTTTTAATAATTGATTATTTCCGAAATGTTCGTTCCAACCATTACTGAAAATATCCGCAAGACCGGTCATACTTGCCAAGGCAAGACCTACAGCAGGATTTAGTATTGTAAGCATTCCGGATACAGCATAACCGAGATTTTCCCATGAGAAGTCACCGCTTGCCAAAGCTACTATTCCATTTACCATTTGAACTATAGGATCAACAACAACACCTACTATTGCTACAACAAATCCCGCAATACCTTCCAATCCTCTGGCCAACCAGCCCTTTTGAATACTTATATTTGTTATATCTGTATTAAGTTTGATTGAACCGTTCCAATTAAGGAATCCACCCATATCGATGTTTCCATTATTGAACGTTCCGCCCCATACTGCTTCTCCGTTATTCAATGTTCTTTCAAAATTCGAAGCTCTAGTGTTAACCGATACAACTCCTTCTGAATCTACATAATTGGAATTTACCAAGTTAAATTTCTTATCGGTTGCGCTATTCCAATTCTTACCGGCACCTATTGTTCCTGTTATGTGCAATGTTTCTATCTTACCGTTATCTCTGTTTTTGAAGGATACAAACGTTTCTACATTTACTTTACCGGATTTAATACCATCTTCCATAATAGCGGAAGTTAAACCGGACAAACTGGTATTTTTCTTCAATCTGATAACAGCATCTTCTTCTACCGTAATCGCTGTATCTTGTCTTATTATATCACCCGCATCAACAGAAGAATTCGACAATTCGTTTGAATTACTATTCGATGAACGAATCGTTGAACCTACTACCAACGTCAATTCTGTTCCTGCTATAAATTGAGAGAAGCTTGCGTGATACGGACCTACTTTACCTTCTTCGTCTGCTTTCTGAGAAGCATTAAATGTTACATCAAATTCTGCTCCGTCACCACTTAAAGTTATCAAACTCTTACCTTCCGGACCATCTTCAATTTGTGCCGTAACTTGTGTTGTAACATAACTAACATCTTGTTCTTCTTCATTATTGTTGTTTCCGGTACCGGTCGGAGGAACTTCATAATCTCCGGCTAACCTAATTCTTTGATCGCCATGCAATTGCATTCTGGCGGTTATATTCAAGCCATCAGAACTTATTGAAGACTCCATAATTCTATAATCATATTTATCCGTTCCGCCGTTTCCATTATCAAATTCGTCAACAAATACAACATCACTCAACTTCATTGTGTCGGTAAATGTTCTTTGTTCTTCGTCTATATATCTGGCAAATTCTTGCCCGTTTCTCTTACCTTCTTCAAACTGTTCTTGAGTAAGTATTCCTTGACTATTTAAATATTCTTCATATGTCATTGTCTCAGAAGTATTCTCGTTCCAATATATCGAATCTTCACCTTTCTTTGCAACATCATCGGCCATATATGCTTCAACTTGATCTCTATCTAAAATTTGCAAACTTGTATCGTAAGATCTGGATTCTAAATAGTCTTCATATGTATCATACCAATCCATTCTGGGCGAATCCATTGTATACATATCATATTCATATATGTACTCATCAATTCCCATCGTTCTATCAATTTTGCCATCGTTAAGTAAGTACAAACCACCCTCTGAAGTATCAAAACCTATAGTATACATTCTTCCGTCTTTTCCTTGTTTTACTATAGTTCCGTCGGCAATTATTCTGCTGTGACCTTCCTCATAAACAAATCTAAAATCTAAATCGCCGGCGTTCAACACATTATATTTACCTAAGTCCATATTATGCGTTACTTCAGCAAGTTTACCGTCATTTACTTCAAAAAGCTTTATATTTTCAACGCCATCTTCACCAATTACATCATCTATAGCATAGAAAGTTTTGTCTCCAATTTCCCAAGTGGTTACATCTGCTCCGTCTTTATGTTTGTCATTATCGTAGAACTTAAGACCGGATTCATAACCTTCCGGTAAATCTTCTGCCGGAGGCAATTCACCATTTACCAAAATTATCTCACCATCCAACTTTTCCACTTCAACTATTCTTTCGTTCTTATCATTTTTTGCAACCACGGTTTCGTTTTTATAGTCATCTCCTACAATCCTGGTAGCAATATATTGACCTTCATCATCTGTTGCCATTACGTTGCAACCTTCAACTTTTTCCGTTTCGAAGTATATCTTCTTAGTTCCGCTTACACTGCCTTTAATTTCCTGATATGCTTCCGAAATACCATTATTATCAAAACTTGTTACCATCTTAGTAGTATCATCAATACCCATTGTTGTAGTTGTATGCCCTTCAGATGTAACTAATCTTATTGTCTCTCCGTTTACAACTTTTACCTGTATCTTTAAAGCATCCCCTTCTACATAACCGTATTGATAATCCCAAGATCCTTCATAGAGAGATGAATTATTTGCAAATAATGTGTTTTGTACAAATATATTTTCCATACCTGTACTGTCACTATAGTTAAAGAATACACCGGTTACATTCCAACCGGCCAAATCGTCTCCATTGGAATTCTTGGATAATAAATTACCTTTAGAATCCACACCGCTTGCAACACCTTTGAAGTAAGGATCGTTTTCTCCGGGTTCTTTAGGCTCATTTTCTCCTTCGTTTGAAGAAGATTCATCGCCACTATCATCATTTGCTTGCACATGTAAATCTTTAACGTATACATTTCCGTACAGAACGGATATTCCTTTTGCGGAAATATTTACTTTTGCACCTTCAAGAACAGTAACTTCAGAACCATTATATGTCGTAACTAAACCTGTTCCTTTATATTCTTCACCGGTAGCAGTGTCTTTAATAGTATTTCCGTCACCAAGTAAAGTGAAGTAGTAGTATCCGGTATTCATATCGCAATTTAATCTTACTTTTACATTATCAATATCTTCACCTAACCATTGAACATCTTTACCTACTAAGTCAACGACACCGGATTCACTGTTCTTCATTAATACGGTTCCAAAAGATATATAATCGCCATCAGCAAATACACAAGAGAAGTCTGTTTGACCGTTATAACTCCAATTTTCAGGTAATGTTATAGAAGCACTTACATTGCCTATAGCTCTAAATGCAAGATAATTTGCTTTACCTGCATCCGGACCTTCTCCCGTTGCAACTTCTACCAAATTCATGTTAATTTTCGAACCTTCTTCCAATACAGTGCCATCCGGACATGTTACGCTATCGATTGCAGTTGCATCTATACCATCCGAACCATCTTGTGCCGACAATATAGATGTTGTCATAGAGAAGACATCCGTAGATATTGAAGTTAAATTATCAAAACTGAATCCATCAAATTCGGAAGCATCTACACTAAGACCTATATCTTTATATGCATTTTGTAAATTGCTTATAACCGCTCCGGGATCATTAAATGTGAAATGTGAATCTTCCAAAGCAAGCCAACTTCCACCGGAGTAAACTGCAGAACCTTTCAATGTTGTTAATCCTCCGGCAGATCTTAATTGAGAACCATCAAATGCAATTGCACCTTCACCTACAGCAGAATATGCACCGCCTCTCATAGATATTATTGCATATGAATTTTCCGCATTTGTTATAGCTGTATATCCATCTTCGGATTGATCATATATACCTTGAGAGTAAACCGTAACAGGTTCTCCACCTTCGCCTGATCCTCCACCGGCAGGATCTTTTGTTGTAAATGTACCTTGATAAACAAAATCCATGTTTGTCATTGCCAAAGTATTATCTATTGTAGTTATACCATCTTCATCTGTGGTTTGTCCGAAAGTAAATGCAACATTAAACATATAACCGTACTGAGAATTGCCTTTATCGTCTACAGCATACCCTCTGATACCACCGTGCAATGTACCTGTTGTTCCGTCTCCCAATGTATATGGCTTATCCCATATTCCGGTTAATTGATGTTGTACCGACGTTGCACCTGTAGAAGTATTGTATGTTACAACTGTCGTTGCTTGCATACTTTCAGGAACAGACTCTATTTTTTGACCTGATACAAGATTACCTTTCTCATCATATGTACCTATTTGTGAATTCAATAAATCTATGTATTCCCTTGTACATGTCTGTGTGGCTGTTAGTGTATAGTTACCTTTTCCGTCTGTTGATACCGTTGCATGTCTTGCAAAATCCCAAACACTTGTGTAACCTAAAGAGCCAACATTATTCTCGTTTATTCCGGCTGCTTTTGCCACACAAGACTTATAGTATGTCCAGTTACTAACTTGATCTGTTGTAAATATTCCTCTGTCTACCCAATCATTAACCGTGGTATACCATCTGTAATCAATACCCGACAAAACTGTTTCCGTAGAAGTTTTTACTTCTTGAGTATGATGTTTTAAATTACCGTCATCACCATATGATAATACTCTGTAACCGCCTTCACATGTTTCGGTGTCAAATACTTCATAAGATGAATATGTAACTCTCTCTATAGAAGAACCGGTGTCTACGTTTTCCGTTCTTGAACCCAAATATTGTTTTGCGTAGTATATACCTTTTTCATTGTATTTTAAAGTTATACCGCCCATATCAACTCTGGCGGTTCCGTCTTTACAAATAAATACAGGAACTGTTTGTGTTCCACCTTTACCATCCGGTATTTCTCTGGTTGCCGCTATTGTTATAGAACCGGATTCTACTTTTTGTCCCAATATAAAAGATCCTTTTTGGAATGTTGCGCCTATACCCATTATTACCAACGAACCATTCGTTATTTGTATGGTTCCGTTCGAAACTTTATAGCTACCATCTTCTTGTTCTTCTATTACTGCATTTGTTCCGTATGCGTCAGGGTATCCGCTTGAAGAAGGACTTCCACCGCCTTTACCGTCTT